>LXOW01423140.1_pt1 | contig 16364 bp, 11 predicted proteins | sample 1368591 | NCBI WGS metagenome assembly LXOW01 (sample SAMN04884650, study PRJNA319009) | bovine gut metagenome | isolation source: Cow rumen | host: Bos taurus | place: Italy: Legnaro (PD) | collected 2014-07-09 | reverse complement strand
TTCCTCGTCAGCATGACCAGGAGGACCTTTTCGGCATTAATGTTTATCAAGATGCACTTATTGATTTTGTCAAAAACACCGACACTCCCATCACCATCGCCCTGCAGGGCGAGTGGGGAAGCGGCAAGACGTCGTTGATGAATCTGCTGCGCTGGAACCTCTGCGAATGCGACGGAGCGCCGTTCTACCCAGTCTGGATCAACACCTGGCAGTATTCGCTGATGAAATCGCCCGAGCAGGCCATCATGAGCATCCTGGAAGGTATCATCAACCAGATTGGTGCCCTGAACCCCAACAATCAGAGGTGGAAGGAGAGCAAGAAGAAGATTGGCAGCCTGTTCAAAAAGATGGCCAAGGTGGGCACCAAGATGGCAGCATCGACTGTTGGATTGGATAGTGGTCTGATTGGCGAACTATTCGAAGGAGAGGACGCATCTCCGCAAAGCGACATTAGCCAGCTGAAGGACGAAATTGCCTCGCTGATTGCCGACGCACTGGAGCATAATACGACCAAAAAGGGCTTCACATTCTATATCGACGACCTTGACCGCATCGACCCACCGGTGGCGGTGGAGATACTCGAGTTGCTGAAGAATATCTTCGACCTGAAACATTGCGTGTTTATCCTGGCCATCGACTACGATGTGGTTATCAAGGGTCTCAAGCCCAAGTTCGGCGAACTCACCGACAAGAACGAACGCGAGTTCCGCTCGTTCTTCGACAAGATTATCCAGCTGCCGTTCTCTATGCCCGTTGCCTCCTACAACATCGACACCTTCCTGGTCGATGCACTGAAGCAAATAGAGTTTTTCTCGGACAAAGAGCTAGAAGATCCTGCCACGGCGGCCAACCTGTCGGAAATTGCACGACTTTCTGTCGGCTGCAACCCACGTTCGTTGAAACGACTGACCAACACGCTGTCGCTCATTTCCATCATCAATCGCCGCCTTACAGAAGACGACGAGACCATGGGACAGAACAAGATACTCAACTTCGCACTTGTCTGCACACAGATTGCCTACCCCTATATCTACAACCAGCTGACCGAGGAGCCTGATTTCAAGCAGTGGAACGACAAAATTGCCTCGAAACTGAAACTGCGTCCCCTCTCCGAAGAGGAGTGCAAGAGTCTGGATGCCTCCGAGGAGTTTGACGAAGAATGGGAGAAGGTGACGTTCCGCATGTGCCAGAAGGAGACCTACCTCAGTATGCGCGCCTTCCAAGTGTCGGGCTTGCTGAACAAGATGGCCGAATTGGTTGACAAAAACGCCGACCTGGGCGAAGTGGTCGCCGCCACACTCGAGATGTCGGCAGTGACCAACCTCAAAGCATTCGACACGCCCAAACAGACACAGGTTTATAATCGCCAATACTGGGTGGAGCGGTCCAATGAGGCCAATATTGCTCTTGCTGAGAAATTGTTTGAAGCACTTAATTCAAGCACAGAGGGCAACTACCAATACAAATACAACAAAACGAATCTAAGCCTAAGGATGAACGGTTCCGCGACGAACTTTATATCCATTGTCCCTCGACGCCGCGATATTATTACTATGTGGATTAAGGTGAATAATTCCGCCGACATTGATTGTATCCTTTCTGGAAAGTTCGGCGGCAAGTATCATGACAACAGTGGATGGTATTCCCTAAGTATCAAGAACCAGCCGGACAAGACCGACGAGAACCTCGAGGCACTGAAACCTGTTTTCGCCCAAGCCGAGAAGGAATATTTTGCGAAATAGATTGTACAATACAAAATAAGTATTAAACAAACTATTTCCTTCATTATTGAATCATTACAGCGCAATTACAAGCGCTGGCTGTTCGTCAGCAACGGCGCTATCAGGGTGTCGATGATGAAGGCATCGTAGATTTCTACACCGCGCTGGTTCAGGTGGTTGGCGTTGTAGAAATGCAGCGAGTCGTCGAGCGGCACTGGATAATAGTGGTAGTTTCCGTATTGCCGCATGGCATCCTGAAAGTCAGACAGATTGGTGTAGGACTCGGTGAGCGCCTTGGTGTCGGGCACCTCCAGCAGCAGATACGGCACTCCCTGCCCTTTCAGATACGCCACACAGCGGGCCAACGCCTCTTCCTGTTGCGACACGCTGACGATGGCTTTTGATTCTATCGGCTGCGGCGAGTAGCACTCCATCGGATGTTCGACAAAGCCACCTTGCACATAGCCCTCTTCGTTCTCGACGAAATGACGGAACGACAGCGACAGCCCGTTGTGCGGCATGGCATACAGGGCTGTCATCAACACGCGCCAGTTGCGTGTGCGCAGCAACATGCGCACCATCGGCCACGACGGCGGCATGTTGCTGACCATATAGATGGCCGACTCGACTCCGTCGAGTACCATGATGTCGGGATGCACCTCCATGACCACCAGCCGTGGGTTGACACGCTGGAGCAGCGTGCGCAGCAGCACCTCGCTTTGCAGCGGCGTCTGGTTGGAGGAGCCAAGGTTGACGATGTGCAGGCCGCAGGAGTCGAAGATGCGCGGGTCGAAGGTGCGGTAGGCATGCGACGAGCCGAGGAAAAGCACATCGACATCGCGGACCGTATCGGTCTCCCTGACCTTGGTATAGAGACCGTCGCCGATCTGCAGCAGATAGCTCACGTTGCGCAGCTTACCGGTGCCGCCCAAAAGGAGGATCATTGACTCGACGAACAGCAACGAGAGCAGGAGGAAGAGGATTGTATTTTTAAGGAAAGGCTTCAAAGATTAGTAGTTAAGTAGACAGTAGTTAAGTAGTTAAGGCAAATGTAAAGGTATTGTGAAAGGGTTTGAGGAGTTAAGGGGTTTCACTATTGACTTTAGAATTGGAAATAGATAAACGGCATCTCGTTGGTCTGCATAAAGGCGAGGATGATGAATATGACCGACATATAGCACAGCCAGCGGAGCCAACGGCGCCGCGGCTGACGGCAGAACTCATGCTCCTGGTCGCGGTTGCACCATTCCACCACAAGCAGGATCAGCAGTGCGGGAATCAGAAACGGAAAGTCGCCATTGGTGGGCGACAGGAACTGTCCCCCTCTGACCATGCCAGCAAAGTAATGTCCCGTGAATGACAGCGATGGAGAGCGGAAGATGACCCACCCTATAGTAGCCAGCACAAAGGTCAACAGCATACGACCCGCATCGCTCCACGACGGCAGACAGCGATCCGCCGCCACCGTGTCGCGATAGCGACGGTTGCGACCCAGCAGTATCAACGGCATGAAGAGCAAGGCATGGAAGAAGCCCCAGGCGAGGAACGTCCAGTTGGCGCCATGCCAGAAGCCGCTCACCAGGAAGATGATCATAGTATTGAGCACCACGCGCAGACGTCCCACCCGGCTGCCACCCAGCGGGATGTAGAGGTAGTCACGAAACCACGAGGTCAGCGAGATGTGCCACCGCCGCCAGAATTCGGCAATGTCGCGGCTGAAATAGGGCACGTTGAAATTGCGCCGCAGGGTGATGCCGAACAGCTTGGAGCAGCCGATGGCGATGTCGCTGTAGCCCGAGAAGTCGCCGTAGATCTGGAACGAGAACAGCACGGCGGCCAGAATCAGTGTGCCACGCCATAGAGGGATGGATCGGCATAGACCTGGTCGACGTAGACCGCGCAGCCGTCGGCCACAATCAGCTTCTTGAAGAAACCCCACAGCATCTGGCGCAGTCCGTCGACAGCCAAGGCATAATCGAAACGGCGCGACCGCTCGAACTGGGGTAGCAGACTGGAGGCGCGTTCTATGGGTCCCGCCACCAGCTGCGGGAAGAAGCTGACATAGGCGAAGAAAGCCACCACGTCGCGCGTGGGCCTTATCGTGCCACGATAGACATCGATGGAATAGCTCAACGCCTGGAAGGTGTAGAACGAGATGCCTACCGGCAGCACCAGATGGAGCAGCAGCGCATCGGATCGGCCGCCAAGGAACAAGTCGGCAAACGACTGGGCAAAGAAGTCATAGTATTTGAAGAGGCCCAATATCGTTAGGTTGATGGCGATGTTGGTCCACATAACCACCTTGTCGCGCCGCTGGCGACGGCCGTCCATCAGGACGCCACTCAGGTAGGAGCAGCTGGAGGTGAAGGCTATCAGCAACAGGAAGCGCCAGTCCCAGCAGCCATAGAAGAAATAGGAGGCCGCCAGCACAAAGAGGTTCTGCCAGCGCAACGAGCGGCGCAGCAGCCAGTAGACGGCGAAGACCACCGGCAGAAACAGTGCGAACGACAGTGAGTTGAAGAGCATAACAGAAATGCAAAAATACGGATTATTGGCGAATGGTGCATTGACGAACGGTGATTGACAAAAAAAACGTATCATTGCAAATGATTACACCCTAGTCTATCTATCGTAACCCATAATAGGACAGCGACATGAATATTGTTGACCATATCCGTGAGACGCGAGACATCGCACGCGACGAGCTGGAGACCCTCCTCAACACCGACAACAAAGAGGACATCGAATACCTGCGGCGCAGTGCGCGCGAGGTGGCCGACGGCGTGTATGGCAACAAGATATTCCTGCGCGGCCTCATCGAGATCTCCAGCCACTGCAAAAACGACTGCCTCTACTGTGGCCTGCGGCGCAGCAACCGCGCAGCGGTGCGCTACCGCCTAACCGAGGAAGAGATCTACGACTGCTGCCAGACGGGCCACCGGCTGGGATTCCGCACCTTTGTGATGCAGGGTGGCGAAGACGGCTGGTTCAACGACGAACGCATGTGCCGCATTGTGCGCACCGTGCGCCAGCAATACCCCGACTGCGCCATCACGCTGTCGTTGGGTGAACGCAGTCGCGAGAGCTACCAAGCCCTCTACGACGCCGGCGCCAACCGCTACCTGCTGCGTCACGAGACCGCCGACGCCGAGCACTACGCCCGTCTGCACCCCGCCGAGATGTCGTGGCAGCACCGCATCGACTGTCTCCACGCGCTGAAAGAGATTGGCTACCAGGTAGGTTGCGGTTTCATGGTAGGGTCGCCCTACCAGACCTTCGACACCCTATACAAAGACCTACAATTCTTACGGTCGTTCCAACCGCACATGGTAGGCATCGGGCCCTTCATCGCGGCACACAACACCCCCTTCGCCGATCAGCCCAACGGCAAGGTGAGCTACACGCTGCGGCTGCTCTCCATCATCCGACTGCTGCTGCCCAACGTGCTGCTGCCCGCCACCACGGCGCTGGGCACGCTGCATCCCAGGGGACGCGAGCAGGGCATCCTGCACGGCGCCAACGTGGTGATGCCCAACCTGTCGCCCCGCGAGCACCGCAAAGACTACGCCATCTACGACAACAAGATATGCACCGGCGACGAAGCCGCCGAGTGTCGCTCCTGCATGGAGATGCGGATGCGGGTCATCGGCTACGAGACCGTTGTGGACAGAGGGGACCACTTGGGAGTTGGAAATTGAGAATTGAAAAGTGGATAGCGGTTAGCTGTTAGCGGTTAGCTGGCTGACGCATCAAGCTAAATGCTAACTGCTGACTGCTTTTCACAAAAAAATAGTATCTTTGCAGTTATTGTTTGAATAACTGCTTTTTTATATTTAGCACAAAAATGTTACTCTTAGACGACAACACCCCTTCCTTGATTGCTGCCGCGGCGGCACAGGGAGGAGTAGCCCCAGCCCTTCCCGAAGATGAGTTCGTGCAGGGCATCAAAGCCACCGACAGCATCCGAAGCACCTTGGCCGACAGCCTGAAAAATATGAGTGTCAGCGACATCAAAGATGTGGTGACCGGTCAGAACACCTTTATCAAAGACGCCCTGCACGAGCTGACGCAGCTCACCGTGGGCTTCATCCCCAAACTGCTGGTAGCCATCATCATCCTGTGGGTGGGTCTGAAGCTGGCCAAGTTGCTGAAGAAAGCCATCATCCGATCGCTGGACCGCCGCGGTGCCGACGCGTCGCTGAAAACCTTCCTGGCGTCGCTGGTCGACCTGCTGCTGAAAGCCATGATTATCATCATGGCAATGGATGTCGTTGGCATCAAAGCCACCTCGTTCATCGCCCTGCTGGGTGCCATGGGCTTGGCCATCGGTATGGCGTTGCAAGGTACCCTGCAGAACTTCGCCGGCGGCGTCATCATCCTGCTGATGAAGCCCTTCAAGGTGGACGACTATATCGAATGCGGTCCCTACAAGGGTTATATCAAAGAGATACGCATCTTCCACACCTTCATGCGTCCCTTCAACGGGCGTACCATCATCATCCCCAACAGCGAGCTGGCTACCAAGAGCCTGATCAACCACACCAAGGAACCCATCATCCGACTGGATGTGGTGGCCAGCGTGGCCTACGGCACCGACCTCAAGAAAGCCAAAGAGGTGCTGTGGGAGGTCGTCAACAACGAGCCGCTCATCGTGCACGAACCCAAAGCCCCGACGATAGCCGTCAGCGAACTGAACAACAGTTCGGTAGACATCACCTTGTGGCTCTGGACGACAGTGGAGGACTACTGGGAGCTGTGGAAACATATCCGCGAAGACATCTACATCGCCTTCAACAATGCCGGTGTGGAGATACCGTTCCCGCAGGTAACCGTACACCAGCCCGCAGAGAAGCCTGCAATACGTATGGAGCCGCGCGCCGCTGTAGAACGCCCCAGTTCCGTGGAAGGCGAACGGATTGGAACGGGGGATTGAGGAGTTTAAGGGTGGAAAGTAAAAAGTAAAAAGTAAAAACTAAAAAATTATTAGACCAATTAGACTAATTAGACCAATGGGACCAATTAGACCTATTAGACCTATTAGTCAACTCACTTGTCAGAGAATTTATGAAGAATAGACGCCTCTTTTTGGCTTTTAGTTTGTGTCTTTTGCTTTTCTCCGTTCCGGCGAAAGCGGAGGGGTTGCTGCACGAAAATGCTTTTGTGTCGCTGCTCACCTGCGGGGCAGGATCGGAGGTGGAGAGTTACTTCGGTCACACCGCCATCCGTGTGTGTGACACGGCTCAGGGCATCGACCTCGTCTATAACTACGGCACCTACGACTTCGACCAACCCCATTTCTACTGGACCTTCGCCCGCGGCAATCTCAACTATTGCCTGAGTCGCACGACCTATTGGGCCTTCCTGCAAACCTACACCTACGAACAACGAGCCGTCTACGAACAGCGCCTCAACCTCACCCAGCAACAGCGCGACAACATGTTTGTGTTGCTGGAGAACAACTACCATCCCGACTACCGCTACTATCGCTACGATTTCTTCCGCGACAACTGCGCCACGCGTCCGCGCGACATCCTCGAATCCGCCTTGGGACACCGCAGCCTGCATTATGCCGAGCCCCTCTCCCCCACCTCCTACCGCGACGTGCTGTATGCGTCGACGGAAGAGCACCTGTGGTGGCGGCTGGCCTTCGACATCGTGCTGGGCATCCCCACCGACCACCGCTGCGACGGCCGAGAGCTGATGTTCGCCCCGTTGCAGCTCATGCAGCAAGTCGCCACCGAGACCACCGGCAACGGACAGCCGCTGGCCGCCGAACGGCAACAGATACTGCCCGAGCACCCTGCAACCGATGGCTGGCAGGCCTCGCCATTGGTGCTGGCGTGGTGCCTGATGCTGGTGGTGCTGGCACTCACGATGCTGTCGTTCCGCTACGGATGGACGCTACGTTGGCTGGACATCATCCTCTACGGTGCCGCATTCCTCGTGGCACTGCTGCTGCTCTTCCTGTGGCTGGGCACCAATCACCGCTACACGGAATGGAACCTGAACCTGCTGTGGGCGTCGCCTCTCTGGCTCTATTTCCTCATCCGCGACGCAAAGAGTCGGCCGTGGCTCATCGTCGTTCAGCTGGCATTGCTGCTGTTGGCGTTGCTGACAGCCCTCGTTGGCTGGCCACAGCACCTGAACAGTGCCGTGATACCCATCACGCTGGTGTTCTTTATCCGCCTTATCGCCCTTTCACAACAAAAACAACAATAATATGAAACTTTTTACTCGTTTTCTCCTCTCAATCTGCATCCTATCGACGCTGCCGCACTCCACACAGGCACAGCGCATCACCGCCGACAACCCGCTGCAGATGAACAACCTGGTAATCTTTGTGCGTTTCGCCGACGACGCGGAAATCAACAAGAACATCGCCGACATCGACCCCATGTTCAACAGCAGCGAAGAGGGCTATCGCAGTGTTTGGAACTACTACATCGCCGCAAGCTATGGCAGCATCCATCTCCGTACACTGTATGCCGACCAAATTGGCGGCGAAGGGAACATCGTCTCCTACACCGACACCTATCCCCGGGGTTACTTCATGCCCTACAGCGCCAGCAATCCCGACGGCTATACCGACGAGGTGCCGCTGATGGGCATACACGCCCGCGAGCGCGCACTGCTGGCCCGTATCACAGACTATATCGACCAGCACCATCTGGTTGCCGACAGTTGCAACCTCGACGGCGACGGCGACGGGAAGATTGACAACGTAAGCTTTATTATCAAAGGTGGCGTGGGCGACTGGGCCAGCATCCTTTGGCCGCACATGGAATTCTTCCCGCAGGACTCGATGGACCACACCGTACAAATCAACGGCTACAGCCTCCACGCTTTCAACATGGAATTCGAGGGGTCGTCGTACTTCTGCATCGAGACCTTCTGCCATGAGCTGGGCCACTCGCTTCGCATACCCGATTTCTACCACTACACCGACTTCACCAATGTGGATCCTGTCGGCCCGTGGGACATCATGGCCAACGGCAGGCTGGTCCATTCGTCGGCCATCGTCAAATACAAATATCTGCACACTGTCGACGACCCCATCGAGATTACTGAGGACGGCACCTACACGCTGAACAGCGTCGGCAGCAGTCCGTCGCAAAACCTCTACTACATCCGCTCCCGCATCGACAGCACGCAATGGTACACCATTGAATACCGCAACCGGGACGACAACTACGAGACGGATCTTCCCTTCAGTGGACTGATCATAGGCCGCTGGGCCGACACCACCACGGTCAGCAACATGTACATGGGCAACGCCTTCTACCACTATCCCGACCACGCCCACTCCTACTGGATATTCCGTCCCGGCAGTAGCCACGACACCATACAGGGCTACGTTAGCTTTGCCTCGCTCGACGGCAGAGAAAATTACGACCGTTTCGACGGCACCACCGACCCGCATTCCTACCTCACCGACGGAACGCCGGAGAACCTGTTTGCGCTCTTCGACATCGAACCCAACGGCACCACCTGCAGCTTCAAGATACAATTCAACGACGCCGCCATCGACGAGGTGGCCGCAGCCGGCTGGCGCTGCTACCCCAACCCCGCCAGCAACGGCATCCATATCGCGCTGCCCAACGAAGGCACACAGACACTGACCCTCCACGACGCGCTGGGACGCTGTGTGATGCGGAAAACGCTGAGCGGTGGCGACACCTACCTGCCGCTGCAGCTGCCCAAGGGCGTTTATACGTTGACGATAGGCGGAAAACGGGAGAAACTAATGGTGAATTAAAGGTTATTGGTTATAGATAATTGAGAAATCGTTATAACGTTATTACGAAATTAAAGAAAAAAATATGAAAAAGTGTCTTTGGTTATTGGTTCTGGCAGCGGGCATGCTGCATTTGCAGGCGCAACACCAGACCTCGCTGTATGACTCGACCTCGGTTTTGATGGAGGAGTCGGGACTCAGTCACGTTGTCCACCATGAGCGCATCCGTGTGGAAGACCTCACCGGTTGTCGCAACAACACTGTGCTCAAAATCGACTACGACCCCCTGTCGGCATACGTCGAGTTCCGCAACGTCAGCGTGTACCGTCGCTCGACCGGTCATACCGACGTGTTGCTGCACAACGGCAACGGCAGCCAAGTGTACGACTATGTGGCGCCGGCACGACTCATCTACTGGGGCGCATCGCAGAAGATGATACAGATTGGCCATCTGGAGCCCGGCGACGAGATTGAATACACCACCTACCGCAAAGGCTTCACCTATGCCCTGCTGGCCGACGACGACAGCCGCTACATACCCCCCATGCGCGGTCACTTCTACGACATCGTGCCGTTCTGGAGCACCCAGCCCGTGCAACGCAAGGTGTACCGTCTCACCCTGCCCAACAGCAAACAGCTGCAGTATGCCGTCTATAACGACCCCAACAACACCGTGCAGGTGGCACAGGCCAACCACGGCGACAAGCGGACCTACACCTTCAGCGCCACCGACATCCAGCCGCTGGCGTTGGAGACGCGCACCCTGGCTCACAACGACATCGAGCCCAAGCTGCTGCTCAGCACGGCACCCGACTGGCAGAGCAAGTCGCGCTGGTTCTATGGCGTCAATGAGGACTATGGCAGCTTCATACCCACCCCCGAGGTGCAGGCGATGGTCGACAAGCTGATGGAGGATGCCCGCAACGAGCAGGACAGCATCGCCATCCTCACCCACTGGGTGGCCGACAACATACGCTACTGCGGCATCACCATGGGCGAGGGTGAAGGCTACACGCTGCACAACGCCGACATGAACTTCACCGACCGCTGTGGCGTGTGCAAGGACAAAGCCGGCATGCTGGTCGCCATGCTGCGCGCCGCCGGCTTCAAGGCCTACGCGGCCATGACCATGGCCCACGAGCGCATCGATGACATCCCCGCCGATCAGTTCAACCACAGCGTCTGCGCCGTGCGTCACCGCGACGGCCGTTTTGAGATGCTCGACCCCACCTGGGTACCCAACGTGCGCGAGCTGTGGAGCAGCGCCGAACAGCAGCAGGGATACCTCATCGGCCTGCCCGACGGCGCCACGCTGCAGTATACGCCCATCTCCGCTCCCGAGAAGCACTACATCCGCATCACCGCCAACAACCGTCTGGACGAGGCGGGCACGCTGACCGGAACGCTGACCCTCACCGCCGAAGGTCAGAGCGACAGCCGTGTGCGTTCGGTATTCAACGCCCCGCAGAGCCTCTGGCGCACCAACCTCGAGAAGGAACTGCTGCGCATCGTCCCGCAGGCGGAAATCATCGACATTCAATACACCGACCCCGACTCCTACCTCAGTCAGCCGGTGCGCATCACCTACCGCTACCGTATCCCCCACTACGCCACACTGGACGGCAACACCGCCGCCTTCATCCCGCTGTCGGCACGCAACCTCTTCGCTCGCGCCATGTCGCACCTCTCCTTCGACACCAAAGCCGAGCAGCGCACACAGCCTTTCGCCGACGCCTGCTCGCGACTGGTGGAGATCAACGAAACCATCACGCTGCCCGCCGAATACAAGCAGCTGCACTTCCCCATGGTGGAAGGTGTGGCCGACCCCGCCGCCAGCTTTGGCTGTCGCTACTGGATAGAGGGCGACACCCTGTCGTTCGACGAGACCGTCATCCTGGGTAAACGCGTCTACGACGCGCAGGACTGGCCCATGTTCCGTCAGACGGTGATGAACCAACGCATGCTGGCCGACACGCCGGTGGTTTTGACAAAATAGAATTTCGAATTTTGAATTTTGAAATGATGAAAAAGATATTGTTTCCCCTTTTTGTTTTAGTCTTTTCGACAACATTGCTGGCCCAGAGCGGTCAGCCCGACGCCGAATACCTGCTGCTGCGCCGTAGCTACACCATCAACAGCGATGGCAGCATGGATGTCCGTTTTCGCAAAGAGATAAAATTGTTGCGCAACCGTGCCGTCACCGCCTACGCCCTCAACGGCGAGACCTTCATTGAATACAACCCCCAGTTTGAGACACTGACCATCAACGAGTGCTACACCCTGTTGCCTGACGGCAGCCGTGTCGAACCCCGCCAGAGCGCCTACGTGGATCAGCTGCCGTCGCATTGCGCCGACTGCAGTCGTCTCAACAACATCCGCGAGATGGCCATCATCCACACCGGACTGGAAGAGGGCTGCACGGTGGTGCTGGACTACACACTGCACCGCCAGACCACCCGGTTGTGGGAGCACTTCGACATGATGCAGCGCTATCCGGTGAAGCATTATGAGGTGATTGTAAACGGAGAGATGTGGCGCAACGAGCGCAACATACCGCAGGACGACTGGAGTGCACAGCCCTATGCCGTCAAGCCCACCCGCTATGAGATAGACGTCCAGCTGGGCGAGCTGCCCCAGTGGACGGGCGAACGCTGGCTGGCCAACGCCACCAACGTAGACACCCTGGCCGACATGCCGCAGATGGAGCGTGCCGAGGCCGTCTGCCGTTGGGTGCGCGACAATGTGGTCTGTCACCACGGCCTCGACCTGGCACGACTCGACTACGCCATCACGCCCGCCGCCACCGTATATGCCGACAACTGCGGTACGCCGGCCGACGTGGTTGCCATGACCACCGCCATGCTGAACCGTGTCGGCATCGACGCCACGTTGGTGCGCGACAGCACTGTGAACAACATCGCCGAGAGTTTCCGCATCGAGGTCATTATCGACAAAATACACTACTGCATCAACCCCTTTTCGAGACAGACCTGGACACCTGTCGGTGCCGCCGTCGACGACAACGCGCCGCTGGTTATCGACAGCACCTTGGCCTATCATCCACAAGAGATGGCCGACGGCTACAGCCGCATCACGCTGCCCGCCGACGAAGGCACGATGAACATCAACCCGGCACTGCTCGTCCCCTCCCGCAACATACCGGTGGCGGTAAAACCCTGCGACGAGAGCTACCGCTACACCATTGAGCTGCCCCGCAAAACCGACCTGGTGGGCGGCAAACAGGAGGTGAGCTACAGCGTTGACGGCGTGGGCAGCATCGAGATTACGGTGAAGCAGAAAGGACGCAAGCTTATCGTCAGCCGTCATATCGTCATCACCTGCGACGAGGTGGACATGGAGCACTATGCCGAGTTCCGCCACATGATGCAGGAATGGAAGCGTGGACGCGAATTTTTTGTTAAATAGTTGTCGAGGGCAATTATTTAACAAAAAAGACTATATTTGCAGCGTCAACCTTTTTCTAACCCAAAAGCCTAACACCTGATGGAGCAGAGAATTGGAACCATTACCATACTCATATCCGACCGTAATCGGTCGACCGAGGTCAACCAGCTTCTTTCGCATTACAGCGACATTATATTGTGTCGCCAAGGTCTGCCGTTCCACAACCGACCCGTGGCGGTCATCGCCCTTATTGTGGAGGGCACCATGGACCAAATCAACACCCTCACCGGCCAGCTGGGCCGTGTGGCGGGCGTGGAATGCAAAGCGGCCCTAACAAAATTGAAAACTGAAACTTGAACTTATTGGACTAATTGGACTAATTAGACTAATTGGTCTAATTAGTCCCCTCCAACCCTTAAACCTTTTAACCCCAAAATATCATGCGCAACCAAAATTTCATCGACCGCGACAAGCTGTACGGTCTTTTGCAAAACAACACACCCAGCGAGGGTGAGTTGAACGACATATTGAACAAGGCCCGCAAACTGAAAGGCCTCAACCTCGAAGATGTCGCCAAGCTGCTCTGCGTGGAGGACGAAGCCGGCATCCAGAAGATTCTCGACACCGCCCACTACTGCAAGGAAGAGATCTATGGCAAACGGCTGGTGCTCTTTGCCCCCATCTATACGGGCAACGCCTGTGTGAACAACTGCGTCTACTGTGGTTTCCGTCGCGACAACAAAGCGTTGAAACGCAAAATCCTCAACCTCGACGAGATTGAGCAGGAGACGCTGCACCTGCTCCGCATGGGTCACAAACGCGCCCTGCTTATCTGCGGCGAGAGTCCGCGCAACGATGCCGACTATATGGTGCAGGCCATCCGTCGCTGCTACGCCGCCAAAGACGAGAAGGGCAGCAGCATCCGTCGTATCAATGTGGAGCTGGCTCCCATGAGTGTCGAGGACTTCGCCAAACTGAAAGCCGAGAAGATTGGCACCTATGTCTGTTTCCAGGAGACCTACGACCCGGTGGAGTATGCCAAATTCCACCCTGCCAACACCCCCAAAGGCGACTACCTCTATCGCCTCACCTGCATGGACCGCGCCATGGAAGGCGGCATCGACGACGTGGGACTGGGTGTGCTGTTCGGACTGGTGGACTACCGCTTCGAGATACTGGCCATCATGGAGCATGCCCGTCACCTGGAAGAGGACTACGGCTGTGGCCCCCACACCGTCAGCTTCCCGCGCATCGAGCCGGCCGAAGGAACGCCGTTCAGCCTGCCCGAGAACATCCCGCATCCGGTCAGCGACAAAGACTTCATGAAGATTATCGCCATCATCCGCATCGCCATGCCTTATACAGGTATTATTATTAGTACGCGCGAGCGTCCCGAGATGCGCGACCAGCTGGTGAAATACGGCGTGAGCCAGATCTCCGCCGCCAGCGAGACCAACCCCGGCGGCTACGACGAGGGCGAGGGCAGCACCGACGAGAGCGACCACCAGAAGACCGGCGCACAGTTCACGCTGGGCGACCACCGCTCGCTCGACGAGGTCATCAGCATGATGATCGACGGCGGCTACATCCCCAGCTTCTGCACCGGCTGCTACCGCAAGGGCCGCGTGGGTGCCGACTTCATGGATCTGGCCAAGCCCGGCCTCATCAAGGAGTACTGCAAGCCCAACGCCATGTTCACCTTCCGCGAGTATCTGGAGGACTATGCATCGCCCGAAACCAAGGCAAAAGGACTTGAATTGCTCAAAAAACTGACCCAAACATTCTCTAAAGAAGAGTTAAAACGTCGTGTCGAAGGCAATTTATGCAAGATTGGCGAAGGAGAAAGAGACCTCTACTTCTAACATAAAATCAACATATTAACACGAAATAAACATTTTTCTGTTAATAATTGCGGAAGCACTATTTGCACATCTAAAAAAAATGAAGTACTTTCGCATCATCAAAATCAAAGCAATGGGGATGCCGAAAACCATGCAGAGTAGGCACAACTAAAATCATTCCACAAAATGAAAAAAGTATTTTTAACCCTTGCACTCGCTGCTTTCGCATTTGCAGCCAACGCACAGTTCGTGGTCGGCGGTAGCCTCGGCTTCAACCACCAAGGTATCAAGAACACCAATGATGGTAAAGAGTATTGGACTGCCACTCCCAACAAGACCACTGGATTCAACATCAATCTGAAGGGTGGTTATCAAATCAATGAGGACCTCCAGGCTGGTTTGTTGATTGGTTTCAACAGCACCAAGTCCGTCAACGAGCAGGATGTCGCAGTACCCCCTGCAGGTTCTGTCAACCAAACCACTACCATCAAGTCCCACGATTTCAGCGTTGGCGTCTATGGTCGTTACACCTGCCTCCACTTCAACAAGATTAGCCTCTTTGCAGAGGGACAGCTTGCCATTGCTATGGGCGGCGGCAAAACCGAGGTTGAAGCTGCCAACACTCCCACTGTCACCACGGATGCTCCTAAGACCTTCGATCTGGGTCTCAATATCATCCCTGGCATCAGCTACAATCTCACCGACAACCTGACTGCTGACCTCTATCTGAACTTCATCAGCCTGGGCTTCAACATGAACAAGACCACCACCAAGGTCCCCGGCGCCACCCCTGGTACCGAGGTTGACGATGTCGTCACCACCACCGACTTTGGCTTCAACGCCACCAGCTCGCAGAACAGCATCACCGCTCTCTGGAACAACGTGAGCATTGGTGTCACTTACAGATTCTAACACATCGCGCCCAAAGGCGCATTCTACTTTAGCAAAGGCGAAGCCGTTTGACTTCGCCTTTGCTTTTTTATTTTCAGTTTTCAATTTACTTTTGTATCTTTGCAGACACGAAACAAAAACAGTTGTTCCAATCACTCAAACATTCAAGCATTCACGCAATCAAGCAATCCTATCATGGCTGAATTTCTGAAAATAGAGCAACGCGGAGCTGTCTGCATCTGCACCATCTCCGCTCCCAAGACCCTCAACGCGCTCAACAGCACCATACTGGGTGAGCTCAACGATTTTCTGGACACGCTGGACACCCACACAACCCGCTGTCTGATACTCACCGGCGAGGGTGAGAAATCGTTTGTAGCCGGTGCTGACATCAGCGAGATGGCTCACTTGAACGAGGAAGAGGGCTTTGCCTTTGGAAAGCGCGGTGCCGACGTATTCCGTCGCATCGAGACGCTGCCCATCCCCGCCATCGCTGCCGTCAACGGATTTGCGCTGGGTGGCGGCTGTGAGCTAGCCATGGCCTGCGACATCCGTCTCTGCAGCGACAACGCCCGTTTCGGTCAGCCCGAAGTGGGACTGGGCATCATCCCTGGATTCAGCGGCACCTGGCGTCTGGCACGCACCGTGGGCATCGGTATGGCCAAACAGCTCATCTTCTCGGGCAAGCCCATCCGTGCCGACGAAGCACTGCGTATCGGCTTGGTCAACGCCGTATATCGTCAATCCGACCTGATGAACGAAGCCATCGCC
>LXOW01397346.1_pt1 | contig 16364 bp, 17 predicted proteins | sample 1368591 | NCBI WGS metagenome assembly LXOW01 (sample SAMN04884650, study PRJNA319009) | bovine gut metagenome | isolation source: Cow rumen | host: Bos taurus | place: Italy: Legnaro (PD) | collected 2014-07-09 | reverse complement strand
TCGGTCAGGTCGTCGCCCAGCATCTGGATGCAGATATCCTTCGGGCGCGGCACCTTCATCTTCATGGCGAAGCTCATCTGTTTCCATTCCGCCTCACGCTGGCGGTTGGGGAGGTCGCGCAGGCGGATGTCCTCCATGATGAGCTCGACGGGCTTCTTGATGCAGCCCTTGCCGACGGACTGCCGTCCGATGAGTACATTCATGAAGGTGGCCTCATGGTCGACGTTGTCCCAGTAGCGGAACCTTACGCCGTGCAGATGGGCCGCGAGGGCGGGAAACACGGCTGATGCCACAGCGGGCTTGTAGTAGGAGGGCACGTTCTTGGTGAGCAGGCCAATGAGGGCCGGTAGTTCCTGGGGCATTTGAGGTGGCATAGCGATGCCGCAGCTTTCATTAAATTTTGTCATGATGTTTTTGGTTTTGGTGGTTAATAAATGAGGTTGGTTTTGGGTAGGCTTAAAGTAGGAGTTAGGTAGGAGTTACATAGGAGTTGGAAATCTTGGATTTTGGATTCGTTTTTCGGGTCATTTTTGGGTTAGCGAAAAGTTAGAGTTAGGTTAGACTTAGGTTAGAGTTAGAAATTTTGGTTTTTGGTTCAATTTCAGTTCCGTTTTGGTTCGTTTGACGCGGCAAATATACAACGGCGAAATTGCGGTTTACGAATGATTTGAAGGAAATCTTTTCAGAAATTCTTGAAAAAACTCACAATTCATTGATTTGTATATTTATACAATTTAGCTTGTAGCTTTTTGTTGCAGTTTGTTGCAGTTGTTGCAGTTAAAAATGCAGAGAGAGCAGCCCAAACACATCCTACGCATCTCGCATGTAAATTAGGCCTCTATTAGTTAACAAGGCTCAATTTTTCTTTATCTCAAACCCAGCATTGACGATGAATTTGAGCGTCTCAATACTTGTATTCCTGTCATAGACCTTCTCTTCCTCAGGAAGTTGGTCGTAGGGTATCAGGCAGGGATGTTTTTTGTTGGTATCATCTCGCTCGGGGCCGTAGGTCCAGCCTTGCTCTATGCGGGTTTTGGCCCACACATCGTGGACATTTTCGGCCATCTTTTCAGCCAATTCCAATAAGTCTTCTGACAACTCCACCTTGGATGTGTCGATGGGTTTCGGGGTGTATGTGTTATGTTCTGTCTTCATCTTGTTTTCTCTTTTTTTCTGACATTTTCAATATCCACGGGATAGACTTGGCTATCTCCAGATCTAATTGTTGAACTACGTCCAAGTCGCCAAACGGACGTATGTCGCTATGAATATAGAAATTCTTCTTGTTGCTTTTCCATTCTTTGGCGTACCCCTCGTGGTCATATCTGTCCTCTTCAGGCTTGGCCTTGCGATAACCCATCAACAGCTTCTCCACGTTCCAGCGGTTGTGCTCCACCTTGGCAATATCCTCTATCTCCGTGGTCGAAAGCGGGGATTGATCGCAACTATGATCATCCTTGTCGAGTCCTCTCATGGCACGAAGCGAATCGAGCTTACATCTTATACTGTAGGCTGCATAAAGGTTCGACCACCGATCCGCAACCTTTAAGTCATGCCAAAGGTCATCCGCTTCTTTCCAAATCGTCTCGTCCGAAAGGGCTTTCAGCACCAAGGTATCCGGAAAACGGTTGTTGTCGCTGTTGCAGTACAGATAGTTGATTAACTTGGCCTGATAAAAGGCAATTTCGTCCGAGAAGTAGGCCATATCGTCCATGCCAAAGGGATAAATGTGGGCATAGCGACCTTTTCGCTCTTTTTCCTTAAGTTCAACTCCCTCCATACGATAATAATTCATTTCCTTGTCATCGGCACTCCGCAGATTGGTGACGAAATCATCGGCACGATCCTGACGGATGAAGACCGGCACCGCGTTGTCATATACCTCGTCGGGCATATTCATGCCCATAGTGAAATTATCGCGCTGGTTGGCCATAGCGAGGAAGATGGACAGGTATTGCTTTTCCTTATGCTCGTTTGCCCAATGTTTGATTAGTCTTTGCACTTCTGCAGAATAGGCATCGCCTTTGATAAATTCAAATTCAACGTCAAGGAAATCATGTTCCATGACAGGGTCAAGTAAGTCTTCTTTTCTTTCTTCACGTGTTCTTTTTGATGTCATCTTCCGATAGTAATACGGCTGCACCTCAAAGAAATGACGGTTGCGTGTAGCGAAGATTTTCAATTCCTCATCAGCTTTCTTCTCAATGAAGGTAATGCGCGTCTTGAGGGATTGGTCGGTCTCAAAGTTCGGGAAGTGCAACAAATGAGCCGCTTCCATAGCGAAAGCCACGGAAAAGTTTGTAGTACCCACGAAGACAAGATGAACATACTGCTTATCGTCGGGTTTGATACCGTCACCATACACCGACTGATACTGAAACTCCTTGTCCGGTTTGTTCTTCTCCTTGTAGGACCGCTTCACAAACACCTGGCGAGCCCATCCTGCATAGAAGTTGTATGGGATAAAATCGATGCCCATTTCCCTGATTTCCGAAAAGATTTCAGTGGTCTTGAAAGAAGCGTAGGTGTCAAGGTCTTCAAAAACACAGGTAATGCGTTGGGGCTTATGTTCAGACCGGGTGTTCTTCAGATACTCACAGATACTGTCGACACATTCCACGTTGATGGCATCATGCTCGGGACGGGTGCGATTGCCCACCACATAGATTTTCTCAGCTGCTTCAAGGTGAATGTCTTTGTAATAATCCTTCACTGTACGGTGGCCGTAAGTAACAAAAACCCTGTCCATCTCATTGCGGGCCACCGAACGGCGCAGTTTCTCTGTGACCATCTTGGCATCCATAGCCGTCAGCAGTACCACATCAGCCTCGGGCATCTTGCTGAAGATTTCCTTGATGATGGACGGCACCATATCATCGTAGCCCATGATGATGCAATGCCCGCTCTTGACGTATTGTTGCAGCCCGTTGCGGTAATTGTTCACTCGGTCTCCGATGTAGTTGGTGATGACACCGATGAGCATGCCGGTGCAAACGACCAAACCAAACACGTATGTTATCGTACAAGCAACAAGCATCCAACCACTTTGACCTCCCGTGTAAATGCAATTCAAAGCATTTGTATCAATTAACAGGTAAATGGGAAGCAAAATAGGGCTAAGATGCTTGTCATTACAAAAGCTAATCCATGCCGACTTGGAGCATAACAGCAAAAGAGACGATAGACCGAACAGAACCAACAGTGTAATTACTAGTATTAATAACTGCCGCCTGATGCTTCGCGAAAGTGCCCTGTCAATGAAGAGCTTGAATGTATTGCGTTTAGATGACATATTACTTTATTGTTAAGTCCCAAAACCTTAGGATTTAATAAGTCCTAATTCCTCGTTAAGTTCTTTTATTCTAGTATCAAGTTCTCCGATATACCCTTCAAGTTTCTTTTCTTTGGCCTCATTTATATCCTTATCCAACAGCTTTGATTGATAGCTTTGTCTCAGTTTAATACAACTCTCGCGTTCTTGGAACTTTCTTTCTTTTTGTTTCTCTTTATCTTTATGACAGCTTTCAATTAATGGTTTTATGAGCCAACCTAATATAAACAGAAATGTGACAACCGCCATAGTCACACAAATAATGTGAGTAATAGTTGTGGCATTGTTACACCCCGGTTCCTTCGTCTGTTGAATGATGACGGGCAAAGCCTCTTTGCAACCACATAGCTTTTCAGCTACCAGGTCACCTGTGAGATAAAGGGTATCGATAACACTCATAATATAAAGGTTTTTAAAACATGTATAAAACAATCTTACTCGTTTTCAATAAGTGTCTCAGAATTGAACAACCAGTTATTGCTATCGTAATAATATGCAATTATAGTGTTGTTGTCTTTGTAAAGATATTTTATTCCACCTTGAAACATTTTATCCCCATCAAAAAACGCGATGCTAATTATGCGATGCTCTTCGTCATACCAACGCTGCTCAAACGGCCATTTATTTGATCCCTTGTTACCGAAACAATCACACGAAGGGTGCTGAACAAGAACTACATCTCCGTATTGCAGGTCTGTTTCCTCGTCATACCAACCATTAAAAACCTCAACCTTTTTTGTTGGGCGATTTGAAGAATCCAAGCAACTCAAAAACTCTGTAGTGACAACCGTAAAGGAGGTGTTATAATTATAATCAATCGTAATACGGATAGAATCACTATTTTTGTAATATGTCACAGTATCATCAACTTCTTTCCTGTACAAGTTTCCTTCCCTATCATAGTAACAGTCTTCATATTTCCCATAATGATAACTAACTTCATATGCAGGTTTTTCTTTTCGCAGAAGCATATCAGAATCATAATAATAAATGGTTGTAGAATCCTCTGTTTCCTCGACTCTTCGACAGTGTGCTCCCATGCTATCGCAAACAGGTAGTCCCTCAAAGTTGAAAAGACGCCATTCTATCTCACTATTGTTTTTGTATTGAACAACCTTTTTATATCCATTCTCTTCGCCCTCACGGACTAAAACATTTTGCCTATTGTATTGCTTGGATTCCAAAACCAATGGAACGNNCTATACAACAATGCACATAGAAGAGATTTGGGAATATTGACAGACGATGTTTTCCAGAGAACTCGGTTTTCTTTATTAAGAAAAATCTCTTTTGTTTCCGAACCATCAATTGTTACAAGCTTGATAGCGTCATCATCCCACAAAAACGGAATGGAGGTTTCTGTAGGATTCCAAATAAACCGACCACCACATTCCACAAGAATGCCACCGCTCTGAGGGATAATCTCTCGCCCCAAAAGTAGTTTTCCTCCTTTAGTCTCATGCAACCATGCAGTAAACCAACTGCCAGAATCGGAAACAATGGTTTTGAACTCGTCATAGCCCATCTCTGTTTTGTATTCGTATTTTGGTATTCCCGAAAAACTCATATATGACTTCACTAAAGCTTTTGTGTATTCTTGAAATGATGCGCCATGGTCTTCAAGGATGGAATCAAAATAAGAAAATGTCTTCTCGTAACCCAATTCCTTATCTGATTCAATCAGAAGAGTATTCATCATAATCCATTTCACCCTGTATAAATAAAAGGGCAGTTCCCATCTGTTACCGGCAAAGCAATAGGTCTTTTGCACTTTGCTTAAGTATTCATTATACTTTTTTATGAAAGGTGAAAATACACTATAAGCAGCATCTAAGGTTAACCATGATGTTTGACCGTTTTTTTTATTTTTTGCCATGGACTCCCAATTGAGATAATTTTCAATGATAATGTCAAAATCGGGCGCCAATGTAAAAAGTCGTTTCATCGTTCCTATCTTTTTCAGTGGATCTTCCTCGTGGTTGTTTTTCATTGCAATCGCATCCATCTGTGCCATATACAAAAAAATGTAATCATAATACAGGCTTCCTTCTTCCTTGTTAACATCCGATAAAATTGCCCATTCCAACCTTTTCATTACAGTCGGATACTCCATTTCATTGTTTTGTTTTAGCACTTCGTCCAACAATGACTCGGCTTCTTCTGTTTTACCGATAGCATACAAGCTATCCGCCTCTACAATACGATGAAATGCAACAAAAGCGCGTATATCTTCTTGTGAGCAAGAAACAAACGACAAAAACAAAACTAAAACAAGCAAAACCTTTTTCATAGACATCAAAACTTATGTTTTACAACAGGAACATTTTTTTTGGAGGAAATGATTTGATTCCACCAATCAGGAGAATGAAGATGCTTGCGTATCATTCGGCACTCATACACAGGGAAAATCATCCTTTCGCATACAAAACCAAAACCTACGCCTGCAATAACACTGATGGTAGCCGCAACAATTACACCAACCTGCTTGCTGTTTCCGTGGGGTTTGACACGAAACTTTGTGACCTCATACACAAGCCCGACAGCCATAGTCCAAAAACCCGCTTCCACCAGCTGTGATTTTTCAATGTAAATTATCATAGCAGCATTCGTGTTGGCAAAGGCATTAGATACAACCGACACTCCTTCATCCTCAGAATTGAACATATATAAGGAATCATGCGTTGCATAATAATATATTCCTTCGTCGCCTTTAATCACATGTTCAGACGCATATTGTACACATGCCTTGTCAGACAACCAATAAGTATCCCAAACATAGCGAACGACTCCGAACACAAAAGATACAATTAAATAAATGGTAATAAACACAAGAGGCACCACAAACCAGCTTGCAATTCTTGAAAAAACAGACAGTTTATCTCCCTTTGTCAACGCACTAACAATCTTTGACATGGACTCATTTTTATACTCCAGGTCTAATCTGATTGCATTAATAAGATGCAATCTTTTGTTTTGGAACTCCTCCGGCACTATCGACTCGTCTAATGCTGCCTCATATAAAACAGGAATTATCTTTTTTTTCTGATCTAAGGCTTGATGTATCTCATCATAATAATAATCATGTCCTTCTTTTTTTGTAAAACTATTCTTAGTGATTAACAGCAAGAATTTATCGCACGAATCAATAGCTCTCTGACACCTTTCTGGAAATTCTTCTCCCAATATGTCATGAAGGTCAAGAAAAATATCGTTTTCATCGAACCCATAACTCATCAAATATTGTTTGATGAGTTGAGCTGTAGCCTTTCCATCCGAACGTCTGTAACTAATAAAAATCATATTATACTTGATAAAAAGGTGTTAATCGTTTAGGTTAATGGCTTTTCTCACATCCTCCATAAAATCACATCTCAACGCCGTCAGCAAGTCTTCCGTGTAGCGTTTCAGCAACCCTTTGTAATAGGTTACATCTTTATGGTTTGTCTTGGTGATGCGTTCCCACAAGTTACGATGCATAGCATCATTATAGGCTGATGGAATAATTTCACGGTCATCGTCGGTCATGAGGTCGCTGAGGTGCTTCTTGTTGATGATTTCCTCAAAAGGAGGCGAACCGCTTGGCGCGATTTCCGTCCATAGACCTTTCTGGTATTCGTAGTATTCCGCCTCAATCTGTTTGGGCAAATCAGGACTGTAATCCCCAATGGTCTCAGGTTTCTCAATGGCAGCTTCTTGGATGAAATTGCCGAAGTATTTGTTAATCAGTTCGTCCGCCTTCTCGCGACATTGTGATTCTATTTGCAGGAGAGTCATTTGTTTGTCTTTTGCGGACAAAGATACAAAACTATTTCATGTGCTAAACATTCTTAACTATAGTTTTATTCCAAATAATACATCCTCTCCTCCTCTGGCATAAACGGTTTGTCCTTGAAATGCTCTCGGGTTTCGTCGATGATGTCTATGTATACCTTGTCACTCTTTTCTTTTGTCTTCTTCTTGCATAATATAATCCATCCGAGCCTGAAAATCTTCTCGTTTTGGCAGGTATAGTTGATAGCGTGCAGCAAAGAGGTTGTTGGTATTTGCATGACAGTGTCGTGCAATTTGGGAAAACCAAATACAGCTTGCGCATATATTGGAAATCGTTCCTGTTGAACCCCGAACCGTACAATTGGGTGAGGTCTTTTGAAATGGTTGAAAGCAACGACTTCCCATATTGGGCGCGTAGCTCTCCGTTCTGCTCATATTCCACAATGTGCTGACCAATACCCCAATACATCTGAAGCATGGTCGTGTTGACTGCGGATAAAACCCGTTTTCGGCCATTGGCTATCAGTTGCCCGATGTCGGTGAGCATTTGTTTGTATGCGTCATTCATGGGTTGAGCTTCTTCTGTTTTTTATTTCGTTTTCCATGGTGGTTTGTCTTTTTGGTTTTCATTCTAAATAACACATCCTCAGTCCTTTGTTTTCTGCACCCAATATCACATGCCCGCCTCTGCGGTTGAGGAAAGCACAGATGGATTCATATACCGAGCGCGACAAACTCTCTTTGGAAAGCTTGAACTCGATTTGTGTTCCCTCTCGTTGGGATAATAATTCTTTGAGTTTTTCGGGTGTCATTCTTTGATTTTCTATGCGACAAAAGTACTTATTTTATTCCAAATAATACATCCTCCGTTCTTCGGGCGTAAGCGGTCTGTCCTTGAAGCGCTCGCGGGTTTGGTCGATGAGGTCTTGGAGAGGTGGAAAGTTCCAAAATCGGATAGTGCCATCTGAAGAAGCTGAAATAATACAATTTCCATCAGGACAAAATATTGCTGAGTTAACAGAATCTTTATGTCCATCAAATGTATATAATTGCTTTCCTGATGCGGTATCCCATAAAATGATGGTGCCGTCTTGGGAAGCAGATATGATACATGCTCCATCAGGACTAAAATGTACCGAATTGACAATCCCAGTATGCATGCTAAGATTAAATTTTTCTTCTCCAGTATTAGCATCCCATAAACGAACTGTTTTGTCATTAGATGCAGATGCGATAAGACTCCCGTCAGTGTTGAAATCTATATACTGTACATCAGAAAAATGCCCTTTTAATACCATTAATTCTTTATCACAATTATTAACATCCCAAATTCGAATTGTTTGATCTCCTTGAGCAGAAGCAATACGATTCCCTTGAGGACTAAATACTACATGGTGTATTGAGGATGTCCCAGAAAACTTCCTCAATTCCTTTCCTGTTTTCGAATTCCAAATCCGTATGGTGTTATCAGATAAAGCTAATACAATGCATTTTCCATCAGGACTATAAGAAGCAGAATTAATTGTATCATTAATACCTTTCCATTCAAAACCCATAAATGAAAACACCTTGTTTGTTGTTTCTACTTTTGGAAAATGTACTTTAAATACTTTTAGTGCTTTACCCGTTCGGATATCCCAGATTCTGATAGTACCATCAAGTGAAGAAGACAAAATGTGATTCCCATCGGGACTAAATGCGATAGTGCAGACAATATCATTATGACCCTTCAAAGACCTTAATGATTTCTTTGATTTTGTATCTAATACTTTCACACTATTATTGTGTGGAATTAAAGNNAAATAATTTAGAATCCTCATTAATCTTATAATCCCATATTCTTATGGTGTTATCAGATGAAGCAGATAAGATGTTTTTTCCATCGGGACTGAAGGAGGCGCTTTTTACTTCTGACAGATGTCCGTATAACGTTTTAATGGCTTTACCTGTTTTAACATTCCAAATGCGAATAGTGCTGTCAGAAGAAGCAGAAACAATTAATTGACTATCAAAACTGAATGCTACCTTGTTGACCATGCTCCTATGTCCTTTTAATACCTTTTTGTTTTTCGCCTCTCCTTTTTCATAATTCCACAAAAGTACAGTGTTGTCCCACAAGGATGATGCTATGTGTTTCCCGTCTGGACTGAACGTAGATGATAGAACAATATCGGGAACGTCTTCTAATGAGTACACCTCTTTCCCTAAATCAATATCCCAAATGCGGATGGAGTTATCCCAAGACGCAGAAATGATAAATTTTCCGCTAGGATCAAAAGCTACGGATTCTATGTCAAAATCATGACCTTTCAATGTTCTTTTGCTTTTACCAGTTTTTGTGTCCCATATCCGAATTGTAAAGTCTTGGGAGGCAGAGACAATCGTGTCTCCTTGTGGACTAAATGCCACGGATTTAACGGCATTATTATGTCCTTTTATTATTCTTAATGTTTTGCCAGAAGTCACATCCCAAATGCGGATGGTTTTATCGTCCGAAGCTGATGCAATAAGATTTCCACTAGGATTGAACACAACAGAGTTAACTTGTGAGAGGTGACCGTTTAATATTATCAAAGGAATACCATTATGAGTATCCCAAATGCGAATAGTGTTATCATCAGAAGCCGAGGCAATATATTTGCCATCGGGACTATAAACAGCCGTGTTAACTCCCAAAATATGCCCTCTGAGAATTGCCGTATTATGTTGGTAAACTTTTCTAAATACCATTCCCGCCTCAGGGACAAATGGTCTATTGGGTTTGTTCATCTCTTTGGGAAGGGCTTCTAACAATAATAACTTGGCCAAATAAGAGTCCCCGTCTTCTAAAAGATTACTTGCTTTTTCCGCAATAAAACGACTTTGCGAAACAAGCAACTTGTCTCTTTCTTCTCGCTTAATCCTTTCAGCTTCTGCTTTATCACGTTCATAACGATTCCAAAGCATGTCAAAATCCACATTTGGCAGCATCCCGGCCATAACTTTTATAAAAGCCTTGTCGCGTCCACTTTCGTTCACGTTTCCTCCAATACGTTCTTTGTCATCTGGTAAATCACGAAGAATCTTGGGAAAACATATCTGTGTTTCATCTTTTGCACGAGGCGAGCCTTCCACGATGAAAGGAAAAATACGGTCAAGATTATGGATGCCTCTTTTCTTACCAATCGCAATAAAATCATCAATCTCTTTGTTAACCCATTTTGAATTTGCAGATCTAGGTGAACATACAACTATGAGATTCAAAGACGATGTGAGTGCATCATAAATCTGTTGAGGTAAGTTGCCTGCTTTGAGTTCGTCAATATCCCTGAAAACAGGACGAAACTCTTTGGGTAAATCATCACGTCCATTTAAGGAAGCTGGGAGGTGGTAGTATTCAAGCTCATGCTGAAGCCAAATAGCCCATTCCTCATCTTCTCGTTTATAACTGATGAAAGCGAAGTATTTGTTTTCGTTAGTTAATGTCATGTCTTAAATCAAGTTGTGTAACTACTAATGTTGTTCTTCTGAGGTAAGCGATCTGTGTTTGAATTGCTCTCGAGTTTGGTCAACGAGTTCCCGCAACGATGGGAAATCTATTACTTCAATGACATTGTTTAGAGAATATGCAATTTGAGTATTATTTGGATTAAACCTAACACTTCCTACAAATGCAGTTGATAAAGTCTCGTGAATAGCCAAAGCATCGTAATCACCCGAAAGAAAGCTGTTTGACTCGAAAGGAAACTCAATCTTTGCCGTTATCTGACCTGAGGGCAACTCCCATACAATAATTTCATTTGTACTCACACCGATTACTGACGAAACAAGAAATCTATCATTTGAACTGAAAGCTAATCCTGTAACCACATCCCCATCATGTTTGAAAGTTTGTGTTTTTTCCCCTTTTATATTCCAAATATTCACTTCTCCATTAGCACGAATTGACGATGTCGCAATTAATCCTCCGTCGTGGCTAATGCATCCACAAAAGATGCCGTCTGGTTCCAAAGTAATTGTTTCAAATGGAGGGTCTGCTTCCGTTAAACCTTCTGGCAAAAGGACAAAATGTCCATCAGGAGTAATGGCATCGGACCAATCAAGAGCCGTTTTGGACTCATTTGGAATCTCCTTTCCCGATTCTACATCCAACATTTGTTGATTAAACTTTTCACCCAAAGTTAATATTCTCTCGTTGTTTGGATTAAAAACAGCCGACATTAACGGATGTTGTAGATGCCAATTTTTCAATTCGGCTTGCGTTTCAATATCCCAAATTCTAACTGTTGAATCAATAGAAGCAGATATTAATCTTTCACCATCTGAACTAAAGTAAATTGATGTTACCCCATCATTATGTCCCACAAAGCTCTTTTTGGTCACACGCTCATTTTCAAGATCCCATACTACGATATCTCCCGTCTTATCCCACAATGAAACAACAACACGCTTCCCATCTGGACTGAAAGAAGCCCTAATTGTTCCTACATTTGTTTTTAATTTGAGGTTTCGAAGAGGACTTCCTGTTTTTGCATCCCAAAGGGTGATCCAACCCTCGACCATCAGTAATGATGTTGATAATATATAACGTCCGTCTTTGCTATATTCAACGGAATTAAAAGGACCATTGGAAATCAATGAATATATTGGAGCATTCTCTTGAACATTCCAAATTTTGATTGTTCCATCGCCAGAAGCAGAGATAATAGACTGTCCATCAGGACTAAACGAAGCCATTTGTATTTCCTCTTTATGTCCTTGTAGTGTCTTAATTAGATTGTATTTTTCAACATCCCAAAGTTTAAGTGTATAGTCAGACGAAGCCGAAACAATGGATTTACTATCAGGACTAAACTCGACAGAATACACCTCTCCTGCATGTCCACTTAAGGTCGCAATTTCTTTAAAGGTATTCGAATCCCAAACTATAATAGTTTTGTCGTTAGAACAAGATGCTATCAATTTTCCATTAGGACTATAAGTAACATGGTTTACCTCTTCGTTGTGTCCTTTCAGTGTTTGTATTTCAGCACATGTGTTTACATCAAACACTTTTATGGTGTTGTCATTAGATGCCGCAACTATAAATTGGTTATTGGGCGAAAAGCAAGCATAATTAACACCATCAGGCTCAATTCCCATGCTTTTAGGATTGTATCTGAACGTTCTCATTTGCTCAAAAGTATTAGCATCCCATAAGCACAAAGTACCATCCTGTGAAGCTGAAAGAATTGTATCTCCATGCGCACTAAAAACAGCCGATGAAGCATATTCCAAATGGCCATTAATTCTAGTCGTTTTGTTCTGAAACGCTTTTCTAAAAGCAGGTTCTATATCTGGATAACACTCCTGGCCAGATTCTTGCAAGTCATCAATTGTTTCAATCAACGATTTTAGGGCTAATTCTGAATTGCCCTCATCTATTAATTCCATTGCATTTTTGGCTACAGCAATAGAATGTTGTATCGTTTTATCAGTTTTAATCCATTTGACATAATAAGCAACACAAATGCTTGTTATTAACAATACCAAAATTCCTAATCCAACTAATAATCGTTGCCTTCTCATTCGACATTTATGTCTATCCCAAAGTACATCAAACCGAACTCCAAGCATCGTAGCAATGACATTTACTACAGCTGCCATTTTACTTCCAAGGTGCTTTTCGGTCTCCTTCAAATTAACACCACGCAATTCATCTTCTCCATTTAAAGAAAGCAATGCTGGAGGAAAGCAATCCTTGGGTGTTCCTTCTATGATAAACGGAATAATCTTATCAGTTCTGCCAGTGTCTATAAAATGTTGGACTTCATCATTCACATAACTTGAATGAGCAGCGTCGGGGGAGCAAACCACAATAAGATATTGTGAATCATCCAATTCATTTCCTAAAGCTTTTCTCAACTTGTTTCCTGAAAGATTGGTTTGGAAGGTGAAATTTGGCTTAAGATTTTTTGGTGCACCGTATTCTTTTTGTACAGTTACCGGAATATGGTAATTGTCCAATTTATTGCATAGCCATAAAGCAATCTTTTCGTCTTTCGTGCTATGGCTTATGAATGCGTAATAATGTTTATCTTGTTCCATCTTGTCAAATAGTTATTAGCATAGTATTCAATACGCCGCATTCATCCAACTCGGATCTTCTGGGTCGTCATTAGTATGAATCTTTTCCTTCCACTGACAACCGCAGTTTGGACATTTGTATTTGAACCACTGGCTTTTGTCATGGTGGTCCTTTATGGACATAACAGCTTTTTTGTTGCCAAAATAGCAAACGGCAGCACCAATAACAGCACCAACAGGCCCACCTAAAGTAAAACCGATTGCAGCACCCCCAGCACCACACAGGCCTGAGAAAGCTTCATCGCCAGCCGTTGCATATCGATTTGGCTCTATTTCAGTGTTGCAACGAGGACATTTCTTTTTGAGATTGCTGGTATCCATAGTGTTCAGTTTAAATAGTTTTGCGTTTATATCTCTTTCCCACACCTCGAACAAAACCTCGCCCCCTCATCCATTCTCGCCCCGCAATGAGTGCAGAACAAGGTACCAGCACTTGAAACATTCAGCGAAGAAGCACTGCTTTGCATCCCACGCTCAGCGGCGGCAAGGGCACGGTCGTCCAATTGGGACTGGTTCACCAAGCCCCAGATTTGGGTGATGAGCACAGGCCAGAAGAAAAACATGGAGATGACGGTGGGGATGGCCTGCTGGCCGAAAATGCCTACTCTGGCATCGAAAAGCACGCCGTCCATCTGTGGTGTGAGGGTAATCTTCAGCGCGGAACGCATTCCCAGCACGGCTTTGAACAGATTGCCTTTGGTGAGGCTGATGTCGCGGCCTCCGCTCATCAGCGTGTCAATCTGTACTTCAAAACCCTCTGGGGCAAACTCCTTTCGGATGGCCTCGGCCATGGCGGGAATCCGTGCTGCCTTGGCTGGCAGAAGTTTCTGTTTGTTAAAAGTCGGCATGGCGGTTCAGGTTTTGGAGTTCGTGATAATGATAGATGGCTGAAAGCACATTGGTCTCGGCAAACAACTGCTTGATGAATTGCAAATCTTCGGCGTTGAAGCGGTGCTCGGCTTCGTCCAACAGGGCGATGACACGCTCCGACTGTTCGCGCAATTCGTCATCGGTGACAATGCCATCAGCCATGATTTTTTGAAATGACGATTCCTTGGCAATGAGTTCGTCGATGTTCAATAAGTCTAATTCCTTGCTCATAAGGTCGGGTTTTATAGTTGGATTCCACAATGGCGGCAGAACTGCCAGCCGTCACCAATCGGCTTGCCGCAATTCGGGCAAGTGCGTTTCGATGTGCGGGAAATCAATAATTTGGCGTTCTTGAGAATGCGGTATTGCTCGCTTTCTCCCCACTTCAGGATTTCGCGGACACGCACGGCGGCAAAAGGATGGTCGAGGCTGGCAATAGCGGTCAGTTGTAGGGTCTTGCTCCAAAGGTTGGCGTTCTGGATGCGGTCATATTCATCGGCTTGGCTGGCCCATTCCTTGAAATCAATGCTTGAGGTAACGGACTTGGGCCCTCCGGCAAGGCGCGCCATCACCGTGGCCACCGTTTGCGGCGAAGTGATGATGCAGGCGGCGCGGTCGGCACTGAGTTCGCTTTTGCGGTGCCAATACAGGATGGCGTATTGCACAGGCGCGGCCAACGAGCCTAAGAATCCCAAAGCATCCAGGCCGCTGCTAAGCCATTGCGCAATGGTGTGATAAAGCACATGGCGGCAGAGGATGTGGCCGCATTCGTGTGCGATGACAGCGTCTAATTCCTCGTCATTCATCATCTCCACCAAACCCGAAGTAACGGTGATGAATACTCGGGTGTCGCCAAAGGTGAAGGCATTGGGCGTTGGATTCATCTGTAGGTAAAACTCAGGCACAGGGATGCCCATCCGCTTGCAGATAGGCGGAAGGTGTCGGTAAATCTCGGGCAACTGCCGTTCCGAAAGACGGATGTTGGAGGCCATGTTCAAGCCATATTCCAAGGTTTCATAACCTATCGACAAGACTTTCTTGACGATGGCAGCAAAACCGGGAATGCTCTCCAATTGCTGGAGGGCGGCAGCATCTTCAGGATGAATGAAATCGGAGGGACTCATAAGGCTATCGAATTACTCCAACAGCCTTCTCATCGCTCTCACCATCTGCTCCTCCATCACCGAGCATACCTCATCTGCTTCAATAACAGCACATACATTGGCTATCAAATCCATACGGTCGGCTTCAGTAGCAGCATATAGCGCCTTGTTCTCACGTATGCATTCAAGCACCTCCATGTCGCTCATCTTGGCAAAGAGTTTTTCCACTTTTTCTACGGTGTCGAAATCGCTCTTTTCGAGCATTACTTTCACTTCTTCCGATTGGATGTTACCATCGATGTTGGCGGCATAGAGCATCACCATTACTTTGAATTCGTCTTTGTTGAGTGTCATATCTTATTATTTTTTAGTGTTTTTCGGTTGCAAATATAGTAAAAACTCCATTCAACATACATAAGAAAGGCTACCACCTCCCCGAATGTCCGCCGCCGCCACTTCTACCACCACCAAACGAGCCACTCGAATGGCTCGACGAATGGCTGGAATAGCTCCTACCGCTGGAGCCGGAGGAATAACCGCTACCACCGCTGCTGCTGGTGTAATGCACGAGCTTCGGGATGACGACGGTCTTGGTGATGATGTCGCCGCAGTGCTGGCATTCGTAGGTTTTCTTCTCCTCGCCACTGGCGGAATAGGTGGCCGCACGGACGGTCTCCGTCTTGATGAGCTTCAAGGTGTAGGCACCGCATTTCGAGCAAGTCGAGAACTTGTCGTATTGCCTTCCGTGCTCCTTCACCACGATGACATGACCGTTGGCACAACGGTAAGGCGTGAATTTCAAAGCCTCTGCCCTATTCTCTGCAAGATGGTTCTCCGGCAAGCCGAACATGCCGTCTTTCCGCATCATATTGCCACAGCTGGGACAGCAGCATTCTTCGCTCTGCTCCACCTTTTTCTTATAGATGAGGTAATAAATCCAGCCTATCCATGGCGCCATCCACATCGCCACCTTGTTGGCAGTGTGGTTGCTGGCTGCCTCGTAGACCGACTTAGGATTAATGGAAGTCGCTGCCAGCTTCTTGGCCGTCTTCAACACACGTTGGTTGTGGCGGAAACAGATCCATGTGAGATACAAGAGAATCGAGGCAAGAGAGATTGAACTGTAATAGCGCATTTCATCGCTGTTGAGTTCGGGGAAGGCCAAGATTACAACAAAGATAACC
>LXOW01253510.1_pt1 | contig 16380 bp, 13 predicted proteins | sample 1368591 | NCBI WGS metagenome assembly LXOW01 (sample SAMN04884650, study PRJNA319009) | bovine gut metagenome | isolation source: Cow rumen | host: Bos taurus | place: Italy: Legnaro (PD) | collected 2014-07-09 | reverse complement strand
CAGGCGCGGCTCGCCGCTCAAAACAGCACACAATAAAATTGAAATAAGGAGACCACGAACATGAGCAAGGTATGCGTATTCGACCACCCGCTGATCCAGCACAAGCTGTCCGTTCTGCGCGACGAGAGAACCACCGTCAAGGTCTTCCGCGAGCTGATCTCCGAGATCGCCATGCTGATGTGCTATGAGGCGACCCGCGATCTGCCGATGGAGGAGGTCGAGGTCAAGACCCCCGTCGCCGTCGCGAAGTGCCATCGCATCGCGGGCAAGAAGCTCGCCGTCGTGCCTATCCTCCGCGCCGGCCTCGGCATGGTGGACGGCATGGTCAGCATGATGCCGAACGTCAAGGTCGGCCACATCGGCCTCTTCCGCGACCCCGAGACAAAGGAGCCCGTGAAGTACTACTTCAAGATGCCCGCCGATATCGCCGAGCGCGACGTGATCGTNNATCACCTTCCTCAAGCAGGACGGCGTGAAGCACATCAAGCTCATGAGCATCATCGGCGCGCCGGAGGGCGTGGCGCGGATGCAGGCCGATCACCCCGACGTGGATATCTTCGTCGCGGCGCTGGACGACCATCTCAACGAGAACGCCTATATCGTCCCCGGCCTCGGCGACGCGGGCGACCGTATCTTCGGCACGAAGTAAATACGACGCAGTTTTGGAGGGCGCGAGAGATCGCGCCCTCTTAGGAACTGTTCAGAAATAACTTGAACAATCTGGCTTGTCTTTTTCGCCTGTAGCTTCGNNCTTGCTACAGACGAAAAATCCTAAGCCATCTTTGTTCAACTTATTTCTTTACAGTTCCTTAGCGGCTGGCGGCTGTCAGAGCGACCGCTGTCCACTGACCGAAGGGGCTGGGAAAAGCGTTTTCCCAGCCCCTTCTGCTGTCATTTTGCCCTTTTTTTTCGCCTCCGCTTTTTCGGTCTTTTTTTCTTCATATTCCTGTGCTATAATACACTCTGTATCATTATGGATTCCGAGGTAACAGTACAATGGGATTTTTGGACAAGCTCTTCGGCAGCTATTCCGACCGGGAGCTCAAACGCATCCATCCGCTCGCGGATAAGATAGAGAAGCTGGAGCCGCGCTATCAGGCAATGAGCGACGGCGAGCTCCAGAGCCAGACCGCGTTCTTCAAGGAGCGGCTTTCGCAGGGCGAGACGCTCGACGATATCCTGCCCGAGGCCTTCGCCGCCGTGCGCGAGGCCGCCTGGCGCGTGCTGGGGATGAAGCCCTTCCGCGTGCAGCTCATCGGCGGCATCGTCCTCCACCAGGGGCGCATCGCCGAGATGAAGACCGGCGAGGGCAAGACCCTTGTCGCCGTGCTGCCCGCCTACCTCAACGCCCTCACCGGCGAGGGCGTACACATCGTCACGGTCAACGACTACCTGGCCCGCCGCGACAGCGAATGGATGGGCAAGGTACACCGCTTCATGGGGCTCACGGTCGGCCTGATCGTCCACGGCCTCGACAACGACGAGCGCCGCGAGGCCTACAACTGCGACATCACCTACGGCACCAACAACGAGATGGGCTTCGACTACCTGCGCGACAACATGGCGCTCTACAAGGAGAACATGGTGCAGCGCGGGCACACCTTCGCCATCGTCGACGAGGTGGACTCCATCCTCATCGACGAGGCGCGCACGCCGCTCATCATCTCCGGCCAGGGCGACGAGAGCACCGATCTCTACCGCCAGGCGGACGACTTTGTGTGCCGCCTCAAGAAGGTGGTCTACGCCTCCGTCGACGAGAAGGAGGAGGAGAGCGAGGAGCTCGACGCCGACTACATCGTGGACGAGAAGGCGCGCACCGCCACGCTGACCGCGCGCGGCATCGCGAAGGCCGAGCGCGCCTTCGGCCTCGAAAACCTCGCCGATATCGAGAACTCCACCCTCTCGCACCACATCAACCAGGCGCTCAAGGCCCACGGCATCATGAAGCGCGATATCGACTACATCGTCAAGGACGGCGAGATCATCATCGTCGATGAGTTCACGGGCCGCCTGATGCTCGGCCGCCGCTACTCCGAGGGGCTCCACCAGGCCATCGAGGCCAAGGAGCACGTGGACGTGCAGAAGGAGAACAAGACCCTCGCGACCATCACCTTCCAGAACTACTTCCGCCTCTACGGCAAGCTCTCCGGCATGACCGGCACCGCCGTCACCGAGGCGGAGGAGTTCGCGGCCATCTACAAGCTCGACATCATCGAGATCCCGACCAACAAGCCCGTCATCCGCCAGGATCACCCCGACGTGGTATACAAGAACGAGATCGGCAAGAACCGCGCCATCCTCGAGCAGATCGTCGACTGCCACGAGAAGGGCCAGCCCGTGCTGGTCGGCACCGTGTCCATCGAGAAGAGCGAGTATATCTCCAAGCTCCTCAAGGCGCGCGGCGTCCCCCACACGGTGCTCAACGCCAAGTACCACGAGAAGGAGGCCGAGATCGTCGCCCAGGCGGGCAAGCTCGGCGCCGTCACCATCGCGACGAACATGGCCGGCCGCGGCACGGATATCATGCTCGGCGGCAACGCGGAGTACCTGGCGCGCGAGGATCTGCGCAAGGCGGGCTACGACGAGGCCGTGATCGCCGAGGCGACCGGCTATGCCGAGACGCAGGACGAGACCATCCGCGAGGCGCGCGCGCTCTTCGCCGCGCGCATGGCCGCGCACAGGGAAGTGACCTCCGCCGAGGCCGAGAAGGTGCGCGCCGCGGGCGGGCTCTTCATCCTCGGCACCGAGCGGCACGAGAGCCGCCGCATCGACAACCAGCTCCGCGGCCGCTCCGGCCGCCAGGGCGACCCCGGCGAGAGCCGCTTCTTCCTCGCCATGACCGACGACATCATGCGCCTCTTCGGCTCCGAGCGCATCATGGGCATGATGGAGACGCTCAAGCTCGACGACGACACGCCGCTGGACGCGAAGATGCTCTCCGGCGCGATCGAGCAGGCGCAGAAGACCGTCGAGAGCCGCAACTTCCAGGCGCGCAAAAACGTGCTGGAATACGACGACGTGATGAACAAGCAGCGCGAGATCATCTACGGCGAGCGCCGCAAGGTGCTCGACGGGGAGGATATCCGCGAGCAGATCCTCGGCATGATCGAGGAGTACGTCACCGCGCAGGTCACGGAGGGCTTCGGCGGCGCCGCCGCCGAGACGCAGGAGCAGCTCGAGCTCGCGCTGCAAAACTGCCAGAAGCTCTTTCTGCGCAAGGGCGAGCTGCGCCTCGAGGACTTCAAGAAGGCCGACAGCCAGCACGTCGCCCCGGCGGTCGTCGAGAAGGCGAAGGAAACCTACGCCCGGCGCGAGGCGGCCTTCGGCCTCGCGCCGAACGGCACGCCGCTCATGCGCGAGCTCGAGCGCGTCATCATGCTGCGCGTCGTGGACGAGTACTGGATGGATCACATCGACGCGATGGACGAGCTCAAGCGCGGCATCGGCCTGAGAGGCTACGGCGCGACCAAGCCCATCGACGCCTACAAGCAGGAGGGCTTCGACATGTTCGAGGCCATGGTCGCGGGCATCCGCGAGGAGACCGTGCGGCGGCTCTTCACGGTGCAGGTGCGGCGCGAGCAGCCCATCGAGCGCAAGGCCGTGGCGAAGAACGCCGCCGCCAACGTCGGCGGCGAGCCGGTGAAGAAAAAGCCGGTCAAGAAGCTCCCCAAGCCCGGCCGCAACGATCCCTGCCCCTGCGGGAAGATGAAGCCCGACGGCAGCAGAAGGCTCAAATATAAGGAGTGCTGCGGGAGAAACGAATAAATAATGAAAAATGAAAAAATAAAAATGAAAAATTGATGTGTCCCCTTCGGGGACGTATTATAATCCGTCGCGAAGCGACACCACAATTTTTCATTTTTCATTTTTACTTTTTCATTGTGACGAAGGAACACATATGGCATTTATCGAACACAACGACAACGGGCTCGTCTACATGACCTCCACCGTGATCCCGGCAAAGCACGCCTTTACGACGCGCTGCGGCGGGGTGAGCACGGGGCATCTCAAGAGCCTGAACCTCATCTCCGGCCACGGGGACGAGCCGGAGAACATCCGCGAGAACTTCCGCCGCGTCGCGGCGCTGCTCGGCGCGGGCGTGGACGACTGCGCCGTGACCAAGCAGGTACACGGCAGCGCCGTGCGCCTCGTGGACGGGCGCGACCGGCATGTCTGCCTATCCCCCGTCCCCTACGAGGCCGACGGCATCGTGACGGCGGAGAAGGGCCTGCCCCTCTTCTGCTTCACGGCGGACTGCGTGCCGGTGCTGCTCTGCGACGCCGACGGCACGGCGGCCGCGGCGGTGCACTGCGGCTGGCGCAGCTCGGTCGGGGATATCCTCGGCGAGGCGCTGCGGCAGCTCGGGACGCTCGGCGTGAAGCCGGAAGATATCTGCGCGGCGATCGGCCCGGCCATCGGCGCCTGCTGCTTTGAGACCGACGACGACGTGCCCGAGGCCGTCACGCGCTGGCTGAGCGGCGATACCGAGGGGCTCTTTCAAAAGCGCGCGGACGGGAAGACCCTGGTCGATCTGCGCGGGGCGAACGCGCGGCGGCTGCGGCAGCTCGGCGTCCGGGCGGAGAACATAGACGTCTCGAATGAGTGTACCTACTGCTCGCACGAGAAATACTGGTCGCACCGCTACACGAAGGGGCAGCGCGGCGGCCAGTGCGCGTGCATCGTACTGTAACGGCTTTGGTTTCATCGCAGGGGCGCCCTCCGCTTCGCTTCGCCCTTGTGGCCGCCCGTGGACACGGTACATAGTTGGCGGGCGACCGCAAGGGTCGCCCCTACGAACTTTGCCGCCAGAACCCCTCCGGCGCTTCGCGCCACCTGCCCTAACGCTTCGCGTCAGGGGAGGCTCCGATACCCACACAACAGGAGCTCTCTATGAAACAGACAAAACGAATCCGCCTCATCCTGCTTGCCCTCGCGCTGCTGCTGTCGCTTACCGGCTGCGGCGGCTCGACGGCGCAGAATACCAACGAGATCCCGGAATCGACCGGCGGCAAGGATATCGGCCGCGCCGTGGGGCTGGACTCGGTGTTCTCGCTCAACTCCAACCCCAAGTACAGCTTCAACCCCATGATCGCCACCAACCGCGCCAACCAGCTCATCTGCGATCTGGTCTACGAGAACATGGTGGAGGTCAACGGCAGCTTCGAGGTCATCCCGAACGTGATCCTCGACTGGAAGTGCAACGACGACGGCACGCTCTGGACCTTCACGATCGACACCGAGCGGCAGTTCTCGACCGGCGATCCCGTCACGCCCTCCGATCTCTGCTATTCGCTGGGCATGTGCATCAGCGCCGACCGCTACCGCGGGCGCTTCTCGAGCTATCAGGGCGCCTCGCCGAACGGCGCGGATCAGTTCCAGGTCGCCCTCGGCATCGGGGACACGCAGTTTGTCAAGCTCCTGAACGTGCCGATCATCAAGCGCGGCACCTACGATACGAAGGACGGCGTGCGCCCGATCGGCTCCGGCCCCTACTGCTACAACGAGGACAATACCGAGCTCCGCCGCAACGAGTACTATCCGGGCTATCCCGATCAGCCCGTGGACGTCATCTACATCAAGGAGTACACCGACGCGGCGAGCACCATCGCCGCCTACGAGGACTCCTACATCGACGTGGTCGTGAACGATCCCTCCAGCTATAGCTCCCTCGGCTACGCGAGCACCAACGAGATCCACACCTATTTGACGACGAACATGCACTATGTCGCCTTCAACGAGGAGAGTATGCTCGGCAAATACAGCTATTTCCGCGTCGCGATGCAGTACGCCTTTGACCGCGCCTGCCTCGTCGAGCTGCTCGACGGCAACGCGGTCGCGACGCCGATCCCGATGGCGCCGAGCTGCAAGGAATATCCCAACCAGCTCGCGCAGGTGCTGGAATTCAACCTCGCCACCTGCAAGCGCGTGCTCGAGGGCGCGGGCGTGATGGACTATGACGACGACGGGATGCTCGAGTTCATGTCCGGCTCGCCGCAGGAGATCAACCTGAATTTCGTCATCTGCGCCGACAGCGCGGCGAAATCCGGCGTCGCGAACAAGTTCAAGGAGGACATGGCCTCCATCGGCCTGCAGGTCACGGTACACGAGCTCACCTGGGAGAACTACAAGAACGCCCTCAAGAACGGCGAGATCCAGGTCGGCAACCAGACCGTGCAGATGGACATGTACTACGGCGAGGTGCAGCTTCGCGCGAACTTCGATCTGACCGAGCTGCTGCAGACCCGCGACGAGGAGAAAAACGGCGTCACCAACATCAACTACAGCCGCTCCAACGACGCGAGCGTCCTCGGCTGGATCGAAAACTACCTCCAGGCCAACGACGCCTCGCGCACCTCGGCCTACTACCAGCTCGCCGAGTACATCACCCGCAACGTCGGCAGCCTCGTCACGATCGGCTTCGAGCGCCAGCAGATCATCACCCACCGCGGCGTCTGCAAGGGCATAGACGCCAACGTCGGCAACCCCCTGTACAACTTCGCGAACTGGACGATAGAATTGGAATGAAAAAGGAATGGAACGTAGGGGAGGCTATCAGCCTCCCGGCGGTAGGCGAGCCGATTTGCCGCCTTGCTCGGGCGAATACGCATGATGCAGGCTGACGCGGGCGGCTAATAGCCGCCCCTACGGCGCGATATATTAAAAAAAACTTTTCCGGAGGTATTCACCATGACAGACCGCGATCTCATGTCCCTGGCGAGACAGGCGTCGCTGAACGCCTACGTTCCCTATTCCCATTTCCCGGTCGGCGCGGCGATCGAATGCGACGACGGGACGGTGTTCACCGGCTGCAACGTCGAGAACGCGGCGCTGGGCAGCACGATCTGCGCCGAGCGCACGGCCTGCTGCAAGGCGGTCAGCGAGGGACGCCGCAGCTTCCGCCGCATCGCGATCTACGCCGACAGCGAGAACTGGTGTACCCCCTGCGGCGCGTGCCGGCAGTTTCTGGCGGAGTTTTCGCCGAACATGGAGGTGCTCTGCGCCAAGGCGGGCAGCCGCTATGTGAGCTACAAGCTCTCCGAGCTTCTGCCCCACACCTTCAATTTCTGACAGGCAATTGCGAAACCCGTTTCTCGATCGCTTGGGAAACGCTGATTAATCCGCCTTCGGCGTCTGCCGGCAAATTATTCGCCGGCTCTGCGTTANNTTGATCCGACGAAAATTTGCTCGGCATCCGCTCTCGCCGGATTTAATCAGCGTTTCCCTTGCTCGCGCTTATCGCAGCGGCTTGAGGCCGCTTTGGCCGCCAAGCTCGGCTCAGGGTTTTAAAAACGGATCACGCCCCCCTCCTTTGACCGAGCCTGCTGGCGGCTTTCGCAAACTACTATTCATATCTGACAGACGGAGGCAAACAGACAGAGAGATGGAACAGGCAACCGATAAGAAAACCGCGCCCAGGCAGGCATGGCTCTGGGTGCTGGCGGCCGTGTACGCGGTCATGCTGCTCTTCAATTGTCTTTCGCCGATGGCCGGGGACGACTACGCCCACTATTACGGCCTGAACGGCAGCCATATCGACACCCTCGCGGAAATCGCGGAGAACCTCGCCAACCTCCGCGTGAACATCAACGGCAGGGTGCTCGCCCATGCCTGCGTCTACCTGATGCAGATCCCGCCGCGCGCCGTTTTCGCGCTGCTGAACGCCGCCGTGCTGCCTCTGCTGCTCTGGCTCATGCTGCGCCTGCTGCCCGCGGACAGCCACCGCAAGGGGCTCTGGGTCTTCATGGGCGTGATGCTGATCTGGCTGTTCCAGCCGGGCTTCGGCGAGGTCTTTCTCTGGCTCACCGGCTCCTGCAATTACGGCTGGGCGCTGCCCCTGCTGCTGCTCTCGCTCACGCCCTTTGTGCGCGCCGCGCTCGGGCGCGGGGAGAGCGGAAGATCGCTGTGGCTGCTGCCCGCCGCCTTCTGCTGCGGCGCTTACAACGAGAACGGGGCGATCGCCCTGCTCGCGGCCATGGCGCTGCTGCTGCTTCTGGTCTGGCTGCGGGAGAAGCGCTTCCCCTGGCGGCTGCTGTGGCTGCTGCTCGCGGGAGCGGCGGGCTTCGCGCTGCTGCTCTTCGCCCCGGCGACGCTGAGCACCCGGACGGGGGAGCTCACGGTCTACGCGCTCGCCAAGGGGCTCAAGCATGTCGTCGAGAGGCTGCGGGAGTACTTTTTGCTGCTCTACATCCTCTATGCCCTGCTGTTCGTCCAGGTCTGGCTGCATAAGAAGGAGAAGTGGCTGCCCCTGACCTCGCTGGCGCTGGTCGCGGCGGGGCTGATCTCGGCGCTGGCGCTCAGCGCGGCGGCCTATCTGACGGCGCGCTGCTTTGACGCAACGGGTCTGCTCACGGCGCTTAGCTGCCTGCTGCTGATGAGCGAGCTGCACGGGCCGCCCCAGCGGCGGCGGACGGCCTCGCTCGCCGCGCTGCTGACGGTGCTCTTCCTCTTCTCCTTCGCGCTCGGCGCGGGGGACATCCTCTCTCTGTTCGCGCAGAACCGCGCGCGAGAGAATACGATCCGCGCGGCGAAGGAGGCGGGGGAGACGCGCCTGACGCTCCCGGCTCTCGTGACGACGACGCACTACGGCGAGGTCAGCTGGGAGGGGCTGGAGGGCGACCCGGCCTACTGGTACAACCAGCTCTTTGCCCTCTATCACGAGCTCGAGGAGGTGCGCGGCATCCCGCCAGGGGAGGCGGAGCCGTGAAGCGCCTCTTCCACAGCCGCGCCGAGGCGCTGATCTCCTCGTGCGGCCTGCTCGCGCTCGGTTTTTTCTTCGCCCGCTGGTGGTTCGCGGACAACCACGCCAATATCGCCGGGCACCTCGCGGCGGCGGTGGCGCTGCTTTGCCCTGCTGTGCGTCCCGGCGGCGCTTGGGTATCTCGCGCTCATGGCGCTCGGCTGGGAAGTGTGGCAGCGCCGAAAACCCGCTCCCAAATCGTCATTCGAGGAGGAAACGCGCGTGCTTGACAGACTTACAACGCAGCTTCAGCGGAGGCGGCGGCTTCTCTTCGCCCTCGCGCTGGGGCTGATCTACCTGCTGCATCTCGCCTATCCGCTGAACGCTTATCTCGCCGATTCGCTGCTCGACGGCGTCGGGCTGACCGCCTATGCCGTTCTCGGCTGCTTCTATATCTGGTATCGCGGCGCGCGCGGCGGCTGGGCGCTGCGGTGGCTGCTGCTCTATGCGCTCTGGCTCGCGCTCAGCCGCGTCCTCAGCGGCGACCGAACGCTGCTGCGGGAGTGCTGGCAAGTCTGGTCGGCGCTGCTCTGGCTGAGCCTCTGCGGTCTCGGCGGCGTGCTCGACCGGGAGGAGCGCCGGCGGCTGCTCGGGTTCCTCGCGCCTGTCACCGCTGTCTTGTATACGGGGCTCGGCCTCGCCGGGCTCTATGTCTTTCTCATGCGCACGACGCTCAATTATCCCGTCACGCAGGCCGTGATCGGGATCGAATACGGCTTCCGCCTGGGCATCCTCGGGGTGAGTCCCAATTTCTCGGCGGTCTGGTTCCTGCTCGCGATCGCCATGCTGGTCTACCTCTTCTGCCGCGCGCGCGCCCAGCGCTGGCGTCTGCTGCTCGCGCCCGCGCTGGCGGTGAACTACCTCGCCCTCACCGCGACCTACTCCCGCAGCGTCTATCTGGCCTTCTCGCTCGAGGCGGCGCTCTTCGCGGCGCTGCTCCTGGGGCGGCTGCTCCGCTGCAAAAGGCGCGCGGTGAAGGCCGGGCTGCTCGCGCTGGCGATGGCCGCCGTGCTGGTCTTGAGCTACAAGAGCTTCGATGGCGCCGCGGCGCTGCTCGGCGATCTCAGCCGCCGCTTGAGGGCGGGGACAGGCGCCGTCGCCTTCGCGGAGGAGATCGACGACGCCGGAAGCGCGGAGGAGATCGCCGTCGGGGAGGACGTCTTCCGCGACGCGCGTGGTCTGAGCGGGAGCGAGCGCGTGGAGATCTGGCTGACGCTGCCCGAGGTGTTCCGCCGCGAGCCGGCGCGGCTGCTGCGCGGCTGCCTCTACGGCGAGCGCATGGACATGACGAACGAGCTGCTGCAGGCGCAGGGCATCCGGCAGGTCAAGGGCAGCTTCCACAACAGCGTGCTCGAGGTGTTCAACTATACGGGCGTGCCGGGGCTGCTGTGTCTGCTGGGCTTTCTCGGCGCGCTGCTGCTCGCTTGCGTGCGGCTGCTTCTCGGCGGCGGGGAGCTCGCGGTGAAGACGCTCGCGCTGCCGGTGATCGGGCTTGTCGCCTACAGCCAGTTGGAGTCGCTGCTGCTGATGAAGACCGATATCCGCAGCGTGGCCTTCTTCCTGTTCGCCGGGCTCGTGCTCGCGGAGGCGCGGGAAGCCTGACGCAGCCCATTTTCCGCCGCTCGCGCAAATTGTCGATTGACGGCGGGGCGGGGCGAGAGTAATATGTAGTATCATAAATACCAGACGCGGAAGGAAGAGAGAAAAATGGAGCAGAGAGAATTCCGCATGAGCGCCGCGCGCTTTCTGGATCATGTCAAAGAGGGCTGCGGCGCCGGGCGGCGGTACTGCTTTCTTCTCGGCGCGGGGGCGTCCGTCAATTCCCGCATCAAGAGCAGCAAGGAGCTCATGCGCGAGTGGCGGCAGTACCTCCTGAACCGGGAGAAGAAGGAGCCCGGCTATATCCGGGAGTGCGCAAGAGACAGCGGGATCGCGGAGGAGAGATACCTTCCGCTCTTTGCCCAGGGCTATCAGGTCAGGGGCGAGGATTTCTTCACCTTTTACGATCTGCGCTTTGCCGGCAGGCAGGCGCAGGCTTATACCTATCTGCAAAAGCTCATGGAGAAGGCCGAGCCGAGCTTCGGCTACTATGCGCTCGCCGTGCTGCTTGAGAACACGGAGAACAAGCTCGTCGTCACGCCGAACTTCGATTCGCTGACGGAGGACTCGCTGTTTCTCTACCACGCGCAGCGCCCGCTCGTCGTCGGGCACGAGAGCCTGGCCTCCTTCATCCACGGGCCGGAGAGCATCGGGCACCCGGTCGTCGCGAAGATCCACCGCGACCTGTATTTTCACGCGCTCAACCGCGAGGACGGGCAGCGCGAGATGGACGAGCGCTGGGAGGCGGAGCTCCGCGCCGCCTTCGCGCAGTACACCCCGATCGTGATCGGCTACGCCGGCGGGGACTCGCGGCTCATGCGGCTGCTCGGCGAGGAGCAGATCGGGACCGTCTACTGGTGTACGCGCCACGAGCGCGAGCGCGAGCATATAGAGACGCTGCTGCGGGGCAAGCCGAACGGCTATCTCGTGCGCATCCAGGGCTTCGACGAGATACTGTTCGAGCTCGTCGGGCGTCTCATGGAGGGCACGGACTACGATCCGCCCGGCAAGCGCATGCGCGCCTTTGTGAAGCAGCGCAGCGACAGCTACGAGCAGCAGTATCAGAAGCTCAGCAAGGCCGTGGCGGACGCCGCCCTCGCCGGGGAGGAGGCCGCTGGCGCAATCCCGGACAGCGCCCTGCACACGCTGCAAAATATGGCCGCGCCGGAGGCGGGCGCGGAGAGCGAGGGCGACAGGGCGCGCCGGCTCTGGATCGAGGCCATGCTCGCGTTCAACAGCAGCAAGCCGAAGGCCGCGCTGAAAAAGATCGGCGAGGCCGTCCGGCTCGAGCCCGACAACGCCAGATACCGCATGTACCGCGCCGTCGTCTATGATAAGCTCGGCCGGCACAGCGAGGCCTGGGAGGACAAGACCGCGGCCATCGCGCTCGATGAGAGGAACGCGGAATACTACGACTCCCGCGCCAAGACCCTCGATGCGATGGGCGAGGCGCAGAAGGCCGCCGACGACCGGGAGACGGCAAAGCGTCTGCGCAAGGAAGAAAAACGGCGGAAAAAACTATAATACATATTATTATAAGGAGAAGCGCCATGGCCAGAATCATCAACGAACCCTGCCACACCTTTAACGAGTACCTGCTGATCCCCGGCTACACGCCCATCACCTGCCGCTCCGAGAAGGTCTCGCTGCGCACCCCGCTGGTGAAGTACCGCAAGGGCGAGGAGGACTGCCCGATCACCATGAACATCCCCATGGTCTCGGCCATCATGCAGTCCGTCTCCGGCGACCGCATGGCCGTCGCGCTCGCCACCGAGGGCGGCGTGAGCTTCATCTACGGCTCCCAGAGCGTCGAGGACGAGGCCGCGATGGTGCGCCGCGCCAAGAGCTACAAGGCCGGCTTCGTGCGCAGCGACTCCAACCTGCGGCCCGACAGCACCCTGCGCGACGTGCTCGCGCTCAAGGAGAAGACCGGGCACTCCACCGTCGCCGTCACCGAGGACGGCACGGCCGACGGCAAGCTCGTCGGCGTCGTCACGAGCCGCGACTACCGCGTGAGCCGCATGGACGGCGACACCCCGGTCGCCACGTTCATGACCCCGTTTGAAAAGCTCGTCTGGGCGCCGGAGGGCACGACGCTCAAGGAGGCCAACGACATCATCTGGGAGCACAAGCTCAACTCCCTGCCCATCATCGACGACGACGGGCGGCTGTGCTACTTCGTCTTCCGCAAGGACTACGAGAGCCACAAGCAGAACCCCAACGAGCTGCTGGACGCGCACAAGCGCTACGTCGTCGGCGCGGGCATCAACACCCGCGACTATGAGACGCGCGTCCCCGCCCTGCTCGAGGCCGGGGCGGACGTGCTGTGCATCGACTCCTCCGAGGGCCACACCGACTGGCAGCGCTTCACCCTCGCCTGGATCCGCGAGCACTACGGCGACACCGTCAAGGTCGGCGCGGGCAACGTGGTGGACGCGGCGGGCTTCCGCTTCCTCGCCGACTGCGGCGCGGACTTCGTGAAGGTCGGCATCGGCGGCGGCTCCATCTGCATCACCCGCGAGACCAAGGGCATCGGCCGCGGCCAGGCCACGGCGCTCATCGAGGTCTGCGCCGAGCGGGACAAGTACTTCGAGGAGACCGGCGTCTACGTCCCCGTCTGCTCCGACGGCGGCATCGTCTACGACCACCACATCACCCTCGCCCTCGCGATGGGCGCGGACTTCGTGATGCTCGGCCGCTACTTCGCCCGCTTCGACGAGAGCCCGACGAACAAGGTCAACATCGGCGGCACCTATTATAAGGAGTACTGGGGCGAGGGCTCGGCGCGCGCCCGCAACTGGCAGCGCTACGACATGGGCGGCGACAAGAAGCTCAGCTTCGAGGAGGGCGTGGACTCCTACGTCCCCTACGCCGGCTCGCTCAAGGACAACGTCGCCCTCACGCTCAGCAAGGTGCGCCACACCATGTGCAACTGCGGCGCGATGAGCATCCCCGAGCTCCAGGAGAAGGCCGTGCTGACCCTCGTCTCCCCGACCTCCATCGTCGAGGGCGGCGCGCACGACGTGATCCAGAAGGACACCTCCCCGGCCATCAAGTAAGCTATGATCGATTTTTGCGCGTATCTGCGCCGGAACCCCTACCCCGGCCGCGGCATCGCCGTCGGGAGAGGCCGGGTCTACTACTTCATCATGGGGCGCAGCGAGAACAGCCGCAACCGCGTCTTCGTTCCGACGGAGGACGGCGTCCGCACTGCGGCCTTCGACCCCGCGAAGCTGCGCGACCCGAGCCTCATTATCTACCGCCCCGTGCGGCGGCTGGGGGACAGCCTCGTCGTCACGAACGGCGACCAGACCGATACGATCTGTGAGTACGGCGACTTCCGCACAGCGCTCGCAGCGCGCGAATACGAGCCCGACGCGCCGAACTGGACGCCGCGCATCTCGGCCATCCTGCGCGCGGACGGGAGCTTCTCGCTCTCCATCCTCAAGCGCGAGGGCGGGCGCTGTCTGCGCTGCTTCTACGACTACGAGGGCTGCGGCGAGGGCGAGGGCTATTTTATCAGCACCTATCAGAGCGACGGGGAGCCGCTGCCGAGCTTTGCCGGCGAGCCGCTCGCGATCGACATGCCAGAGCCCGAGGCCGTCTGGCGGGCGCTGCACGCGGACAACAAGGTCGCGCTCTACGCCAATGTCGGCGGCGAGGTGCGCATTTTCAACAAACACCTGGGGGACTGAGCATGACGGAGCTGGAACTCAAATACGGCTGCAACCCGAACCAGAAGCCCGCGCGTCTCACGATGCGCGGCGGCGGCGAGCTGCCCTTCACGGTGCTGAACGGGCGGCCGGGCTACATCAACTTCCTCGACGCGCTCAACGCCTGGCAGCTCGTGAAGGAGCTGAAGGAGGCGACCGGCCTGCCCGCCGCGGCCTCCTTCAAGCACGTCTCGCCCGCGGGCGCGGCGCTCGGCCTGCCGCTGGACGAGACCGACCGGCGCGCCTTCTTCGTGGAGGACGCCGCCGCGCTCTCGCCCATCGCCTGCGCCTATATCCGCGCGCGCGGGGCCGACCGGCTCTGCTCCTACGGCGACTGGGCCGCGCTCAGCGAGCCCTGCGACGCCGCGACCGCCGCCTATCTCAAGGACGAGGTCTCCGACGGGATCATCGCCCCCGGCTACAGCGAGGAGGCGCTTGCCATCCTCAAGACCAAGAAAAAGGGCAAGTACAACATCGTACAGATCGACCCCGGATACGCCCCCGCCGCGGTCGAGACGCGGGACGTGTTCGGCGTCTGCTTTGAGCAGGGGCGCAACGCCTGCCGCATCGACGAAAGCCTGCTGGAAAATATAGTCACCGAGAACCGGGAGCTGCCCGAGGCGGCGAAGCGCGACCTGCTCCTCGCGCTCATCACGCTCAAGTACACGCAGTCAAACTCCGTCTGCTTCGTCCGCGACGGGCAGACCGTCGGCGTCGGCGCGGGGCAGCAGAGCCGCATCCACTGCACGCGCCTCGCCGGGCAGAAGGCCGACGCCTGGGCGCTGCGCCGCCACCCGCGGGTGCTCGCGCTGCCCTTCGCCGAGGGTCTCCGCCGCCCCGAGCGCGACAACGCGATCGACGTCTATCTCTCCGACGAGTACGAGGATCTGCTGCGCGAGGGCGCGTGGCAGCGCGTGTTCACCGAGCGCCCCGCGCCGCTGACGCGGGAGGAAAAGCGCGCCTGGCTCGACAGGCAGAGCGGCCTGAGCTGCGGCTCCGACGCCTTCTTCCCCTTCGGCGACAATGTGGAGCGCGCACGGAGATCCGGCGTGCGCTATATCGCCGAGCCCGGCGGCTCGATCCGCGACGACGATGTGATCGAGACCGCGAACCGCTGTCGGATGGTCATGGCCTTCACCGGCTTGCGGCTGTTCCACCACTAAACCGAAGCCGCCGCGACCGCGTGACATAAACAGTGCAGAGCCTCCCCTCGCCTTTAGGCGGAGGGGAGGCTCTGCGCGTGCGCCAATGTCGGGCGCCGGTTCGCTATGGCTTCTCCTTGAGGAGAAGGCAAAACGGAACGCAGGTTCCGGCGCCCTCCGCCTCGCCGTAGGGGCGCCCTCCGCCTCGCCGTAGGGGCGCCCTCCGCCTCGCCGTAGGGGCGCCCTCCGCCTCGCCGTAGGGGCGCCCTCCGCCTCGCCGTAGGGGCGACCTCCGCCTCGCCGTAGGGGCGACCTCCGCCTCGCCGTAGGGGCGCCCTCCGCTTCGCGTAGGGGCGCCCTCCGCTTCGCGTAGGGGCGACCCTTGCGGTCGCCCGGCGCGGAGACCGTGGTCATGCGCAAACCTCCGGCGAAGGGCGCGGAGGGCGGAATCACCGCAAGATCGACATACGACGCTGAAACGTATAGACCTGTCATTCTGAGGAGCCGCAAGGCGACGAAGAATCTTTCCCCGGACTCTCCGCAAAACCGGGGAATAAGATTCTTCGACTCGCTTCGCTCGCTCAGAATGACACGTTTTTGGTTTTCGGCTTTGGGGTTGCCCTTTGCAGGGACGCAGGTTCCGGCGCCCTCCGCCTCGCCGTAGGGGCGCCCTCCGCTTCGCTTCGCCCTTGCGGTCGCCCGGCGCGGAGACCGTGGTCATGCGCAAACCTCCGGCGAAGGGAGCGGGCGGCGGTCTGCTATGGCTTCTCCTCGAGGAGAAGCTGTCATGGCCGATCCCCCGCGAGGCCATGACTGATGAGGTGGGCCACTTCGGACGAGGCTGGATACAGCGGGGCCACCTCATCCGTCGCTTCGCGACACCTTCTCCTCCAGGAGAAGGCAACACGGAACGCAGGTTCCCGCGTCGGGCGACCGTAAAGGTCGCCCCTACGGGCATGACCACGGTTCCGGCGGCGGGCGACCGCAAGGGCGAAGGGCGCGGAGGGCGCCCCTACGGGCGGGACGGACATTGCGCGTGAATGGCGGGGGGCGCGCTGAACTGTATACGTTTTTTGCTCAGCGTAAACAACGTAAACATCGTATACGCCGGGTATGCGGTCAAAATACTGTATCTATTCAGTCCCCCGTGTCATTCTGAGGAGCCGTAGAGCCCATGGCCGGAAGAATC
>LXOW01462466.1_pt2 | contig 16383 bp, 15 predicted proteins | sample 1368591 | NCBI WGS metagenome assembly LXOW01 (sample SAMN04884650, study PRJNA319009) | bovine gut metagenome | isolation source: Cow rumen | host: Bos taurus | place: Italy: Legnaro (PD) | collected 2014-07-09 | reverse complement strand
GACAGACTAAATGCACCCTTGCGTTTAGTCTGTCGAACTTGCGTTTACTTTGGCAATTGACCAGAGCACAAGTTTGCGCGGCCGCCGTCTCTTTCCGCTCCGTACAATCAACACAAAAACAAAGGGGGAAATTCAGCGATTTAACACTTTACTTTTCTCAAGTGATGTTGTACCATAGAGCATAATCGGATCGACCGCGGCACCCAAATTTCGGTTCGTCGGAGGCAACCATGAACAAGCGTCCCAAAAAGCCCCGCAATCAGGCCATGTACGAGGCCATTCTGTCCCTGAAGACCGTCGAGGAGTGCATGATCTTCTTCGACGATCTGTGTACCGTCACCGAGCTGATGGCGCTCGAGCAGCGCTATCAGGTCGCGTGCTGTCTGCACGAGGGCATGATCTACAACGACATCCTGGCCGAGACCGGCGCGTCCAGCGCCACGATCAGCCGCGTCAACCGCTCCCTCCAGTACGGCAAGGGCGGCTACGCGATCGTTTTCGACCGGCTTGAGCACAAGGAGGAGCAGCCGTGAGCTGCTACGGCCCGCTCGCCGCGTGGTACGATCAACTGACCGGGGACGTGCCATACGCGCGCTTTGCCGATTTCTATGAGGCGGAGTTCGCCCGCAGAGGGGGCGAATTCCGTCTCCTTCTGGATTTTTGCTGCGGCACGGGGACGCTCACCGCTGAGATGACCCGCCGGGGCTATGAGCTCATCGGGGTGGACGCCTCGGTGGACATGCTCATGCAGGCGCGGGAGAAGGCGGCGGGGCTCACACCCGCGCCGCTCTTTCTCTGCCAGCGGGCGGAGGAGATGGATCTATACGGCACGGTGGACGCGGCCTGCTGCTCGCTCGACGGGATGAACTACCTCCCGCCGGAGGCGCTGCCCGAGCTCTTCCGCCGTCTGCGGCTCTTCGTGCGCCCCGGCGGCCTCGTGATCTTTGACGTCAAAAAGCCGGAATGGTTCCGCTCGCTCGACGGGGAGGTCTTCGTGGACGAGAAGGACGGCCTGCTCTGTCTCTGGCGCGCCGCGCTGGACGAGGGGCGGCAGGCCGTGGTCTACGGGATGGATCTCTTCGAGCGGCGCGGGCGGCTCTGGCAGCGCAGCGGCGAGGAGCACGTCGAGTACATCCACGAGCCCGAGCGCCTGCGGGAGCTTATGGAGGCGCAGGGCTTCTTCGATATCGCCGTGCGCGAGGATGGGCCGCAGAGTGAAGCGGGAAGGGTGTTCGTCGTGGCGACGCGGGACTTGGTATATAATGAAAAATTAAAAATGAAAAATTAAAAATTGAGGTGTGCCCTTCGGGCACGGATTATAAAAAGTAAAAATGAAAAATTATGGTGTCGCTGCGCGACGGATAATAAAAGCGCGGCGGAGCCGCGTGTCGTTCTGAGCGCAGCGAAGAATCTTACTTCCCGCAGACAGATAACAGATTCTTCGTCGCCTGCGGCGACGGATTATAATTGTCCGCGCAGCGGACACCACAATTTCAGCATTCAGCATTTGCGACAGAAGGAGCATCAGCTATGGATAAAATCATTCGCGCCACGGCGGCGGACGGGCAGATCAAGATGGCGGTCATCACCGCGCGGGAGACTGTGCAGACGGCGCGGGAGGTACACAACTGCGCGCCCACTGCGGCGGCGGCGCTCGGGCGCACGCTCTGCGGCGCGTCGCTGCTCGGCGAGGCGATGAAGGAGGAAAACGCCTCCCTCACCATCCGCATCAATGGCGGCGGGCCGCTCGGCAGCGTCGTCGCCGTGTCCGATCACGAGGGCTGGGTGCGCGGCTATGTGGACAACCCGCGCGTCGATCCCCCGCGCAGACCCGACGGCAAGCTCAACGTCGGCGGCGCGGTCGGGCGCGACGGGATGCTGACCGTGAGCCGCGACATCGGCCTGCGCGAGCCCTATATCGGCTCGACCGAGCTCGGCAGCGGCGAGATCGCCGAGGATCTGACCGCCTACCTGCTCGAGAGCGAGCAGGTGCCCTCCGCCTGCGCGCTCGGCGTGCTCGTGGACACCGACCGCTCGATCAAAGCGGCGGGCGGCTTTCTCGTGCAGCTCATGCCCGGAGCCGACGAGAAGCTGATCGACAAACTGGAAGAAAACATCTTTCTGATGGACGCGCTCACCACCGTGCTCGATGAGGACGGGGCCGAGGCCGTGTTCGCGCAGGTGCTCAAGGGGCTCGAGTACCATATCGTGGCCGAAGCGCCGATCGGCTGGCGCTGCCCCTGCTCGCGCGAGCGCGTGGAACAGGCCCTCACCGTCATCGACGCGCAGGAGCTGGAGGAGATGATCGCCGAGGGAAAGGACACCGAGGTGCTCTGCCAGTTCTGCGAAAAGAGCTACGTCTTCACCCCGGAGGATTTAAGGGAGATAGTGAAGAAGAAATAGCTTCCAATCCGTCGCGAAGCGACACCACAATTATTCATTATTACTTATTCATTATTCATTGCCGACGTTTCGCCTCTGGCGAATTGTCGGCACAGGAGGCCATATGCTCACAGTCAACGATCTTTCCATGCAGTTCGGGCCCTCGGTGCTCTTCTCGCGGGTGGACCTGCAGTTCACCGCCGGCAACTGCTACGGCATCATCGGCGCAAACGGCGCGGGCAAATCCACCTTTATCAAGATCCTCTCCGGCGAGCTGGAGCCGACGAGCGGCACCGTCACGCTCGACCCGAAGCGCCGCATGTCGGTGCTCAAGCAGAACCAGAGCCTCTACGACGACTATCCCGTGCTGGAGACGGTCATCATGGGGCACCCGCGGCTCTACGAGTGCGGCAAGGAGAAGGACGCCATCTACGAGAAGGAGGACTTCACGGACGAGGACGGGCTGCGCGCGGCGGAGCTGGAGGAGGAGTTCGCCGAGCTCGGCGGCTGGGAGGCCGAGAGCGACGCGGGGCGCATCCTGCAGGGTCTCGGCGTGGACACCGCCCTGCATCAGAGTCTCATGCGCGAGCTCGACCCGCGCATCAAGGTCAAGGTGCTGCTCGCACAGGCGCTCTTCGGCCATCCCGACGTGCTGCTGCTCGACGAGCCGACCAACAACCTCGACTTGCAGAGCGTCGTCTGGCTGGAGGACTTTCTGATGGACTACGAGGGCACCGTGCTCGTCGTGAGCCATGACCGCTACTTCCTCAACAACGTCTGCACCCACATCGTGGACATCGACTACGGCAAGATCAAGATGTACGTCGGCAACTACGATTTCTGGTACGAGTCCAGCCAGCTCATCCAGAAGCTGATCCGCGACCAGAACAAGAAGGCCGAGCAGAAGATCCAGGAGCTGCAGACCTTCATCGCCCGCTTCTCCGCCAACAAGTCCAAGTCCCGGCAGGCGACCTCGCGCCGGAAGCTGCTGGACAAGATCACCGTGGAGGAGCTGCCCGCCTCCGGGCGGCGCTATCCCTGGGTCGGCTTCAAGGCCGAGCGCGAGCCGGGCAAGGACCGCCTCTTCGTCACCGAGGTCTCCAAGACCGTGGACGGCGTGAAGCTCCTCAACAAGGTCAGCTTCATCGTCGGCAAGGAGGACAAGATCGCCCTCGTCGGCAAGAACGAGCTCGCCGTGACGATGCTCTACAAGATCCTCATGGGCGAGGAGGAGCCGGACGAGGGCACGGTCAAGTGGGGCGCGTCCATCCAGCCGAGCTACTTCCCCAAGGACCACAACAGCTACTTCGACGGCTTTGACGGAGACCTGATCGAGTGGATGCGCCAGTTCTCCGAGGACAAGCGCGAGAGCTATCTGCGCACCTTCCTCGGGCGGATGCTCTTCTCCGGCGACGACGTGTACAAGCCCGCGAAGGTGCTCTCCGGCGGCGAGAAGGTGCGGTGCATGCTCAGCCGCATGATGCTCTCGGGCGCGAACTTCCTCCTGCTCGACCAGCCGACGAACCACCTCGACCTGGAGAGCATCGCCGCGCTCAACAACGGCCTCGAGGCCTTCAAGTACAACATCATCTTCTCCTGCCACGACCACCAGCTCACCCAGACCGTGGCCAACCGCATCATCGAGATCACCGAGGACGGCAGCATCCTCGACCGCGTGTGCACCTTCGATGAGTATGTGCATTTGAGCGAGATGGAAGCGAAATAAGTCGACCCCCGCAGGGCGAAGCCCTGCGGGGGTATTGTATGCCTATTCCGCACTGACAATGCTTTCCACATCTCGCCCCCCGTAGAAAATACGGGCGATGCTGACGAGACGGCTGTCCTGATCTGTCCAATAGTACACGACATACTTGCCGATGGACAGCTTGCGCATACCCATTGAAGCCCAAGGCTCCCAGTCCACAGCGGCGTACCGCTCCGGCAGCTCGCACAGACTGCGGATTTCCTGACGGATTCGCCCGACTTGTCCGGCCGCTGTTTCACGCTCCTTCAAATGAAAAGCGATATAGGAGTAGACCGCCCGCAAATCGTCAAGAGCTTCCGGAGAATACTCCACGCGATAGCGCTTACTCATATCCCGAATTCCCTCGCGAGCACTGCGTCTACCTCGTCGGCGGAGATACCCCTCCCGGCGCGGAGCGAATCCACCCCCTTCGTGATCTCGCGATCCAGCTCTTCACGGCTCAGGCCGCCGATGGCGGTCGGCACCGCGACGGGCAGACGCGGCTCGAAGGGCAGGCCCCGCTGCAAAACGATCTGACTGTACAGCATTTGAATCGCGCTCGCGGGAGTGATGCCGAGCTGGGACAGGATCCCCTCGGCGTTTTCCTTCAGCCCCGTGTCGATACGGGCATAGACAGCAGAAGTGTTCGCCATTGCAATCACGCTCCTTTGTCTATAGTATACGACGCTGCGCGGGAAATTGCAAGCGTTTGCAAGCGATTGCTCAGGCCGCCCGCTTTTTCTTCGCTGTGAAATACTGTACCGCGACGGCGGCAGCGAGGAGGACGACGCCGATCACGTCTGTGGCGGTGCTTGGATCNNCTTGGATCCATCATGAGGAGCCCCGCCGCGGCGAGCACGACGCGCAGGATCGGGTGGATCGGGCAGAAGAGGTAGCCGTTCAGCGCGGCGGCGACGCCGAAGATGCCGATGACGGAGCTCGCGACGACGAGCACGACCTGCAGCGCCGTGGTATCGACAAAGAGCATGGCGGGGTTCATCGCGAAGATGTAGGGCACGATGAAGGCGCCGATGGCGAGCTTGGAGGCGTTGAAGGCCGTCTTCATCGGCGGCGCCTTGGCGATGGCGGAGCCCGCGTAGGCGGCCAGCGCCACGGGCGGCGTGATATCGGCGACGATGCCGAAGTAGAACACGAAGAAGTGCGCCGCGACCTGCGGGACGCCGATCGTGATGAGGATCGGCGCGCAGGTGGAGGCCATGATGCAGTAGTTCGCGGTGGTGGGGACGCCCATGCCGAGCACGATGCAGCAGAGCATCGTGAGCAGCAGCGCGACGAAGACATGCCCGCGCGAGATCGTGACGACGGCGGTGATGAGCTTTGAGGCGAGACCCGTCGAGGTGACGGAGCCGGCCACGAGCCCGGCCATCGCGCAGGCCACGCCGACGGTGATGCAGCTCTTGGCCCCGGCCTCGAGCGCGTCGAAGAACTTGCCGAAGGTCAGGTTGTCGCTGCGATCCTCGCTCTTGGTGGCGATGCGGACGAGGTTGTTGTATAGCCCCACGAGGATCGTAATGCCGATGGCGACGGAGGCGGAGAACTGCATCGTGCGCTTGTTCGAGGCGACGAGCCAGATCAGCACGATCAGCGGCAGCAGCAGGTAGGTCTTGGGCAGAAGCTGGCGCAGCCGGGGCAGCTCCTCCTTCGGGATGCCCTGGAGCCCGAGCTTGCGCGCCTCGAGATGCACGGCGATATAGATGCCCATGAAGTACAGCACCGCCGGGAGGATCGCCTTGAGCGCGACCTGCCCGTAGGGGATGCCCATGTACTCGGCCATCAGGAAGGCGGCCGCGCCCATGATGGGCGGCATGATCTGCCCGCCGGTGGAGGCGGCGGCCTCGACCGCGCCGGCAAACTCGGGCTTGTAGCCGGTGCGCTTCATCATCGGGATCGTGACGGAGCCGGTGGTCACGGTGTTGCCGACCGAGGAGCCGGACACCATGCCGCAGAGCGCCGAGGAGATGACCGCGACCTTCGCGGGGCCGCCCGCCGAGGCGCCGGCGACGGAGTTGGCGAGGCTGATAAAGAAGGCGGAGATGCCCGTGCGTTCGAGGAAGGCGCCGAAGATGATGAACACGACGATGTACTTGGCGCAGACGTTGATAGGCGTGCTCATGATGCCCGTCGTGGTATAGAACAGATCGTAGATCACCTTGCCGAAGCGGACGTTCGCGAAGGCGTAGGTGAGCAGCACGCCGACGACGCAGAGGATCGGGATGCCGACGCAGCGGCGGCAGAGCTCCATATACGACAAAATCGCGGCGACGGCCATGACCAGCATCTTCGGGTCCTTCGTCACGCGGGCGGCGAGCTTGATGATCGAGTGCGCGTGCAGCGCGCAGTAGAAGAAGGGGATCGCGCCGATCAGCATCAGCAGGATGTCGTACCAGGGCAGGGTGTTGGGGCGGACGTGCTTCTTGCTGACGGGATAGTTGAGATAGCCGAGAACCAGGATCAGACCGAGGAATATATTGAGCCTCTCCTCGGGCATCATGGTGCTGAACAGCGTCACCCAGATACAGTAGACGGAGAAGGCCGCGCAGAGATAACGGATGACCTTGGCGGGGATCCCCTCCCAGACGCGGACATTGGATTCCAGGTCATATTTTTTCAGCAAGTCTTCGGCCTTGGCCTGCTCCATGCGCTCCACTCTGCTCTTTCTGGTCATGTGGGCAGCACTCCTTTCAGAAGAATGACAAACATAGGGGAGGGGCAAGCCCCTCCCCTATGACAGGGAAAACGAGGGATAAGCGATTTTACTCCGCGGGGACCTCAATGCCCTTGTCGGCGAAGTACTGGACAGCGCCGGGATGATAGGGCACGCCTACCAGGGAGGAGGCGAACTCGAGGCTCAGCTCCTTGGCCTTCGCGTGCTGCTCGGCCAGCGCGTCGAGATTCTCAAACACGCCCCAGAGGAAGTTGTAAACGTCGACGTCCGAGGTGTCGTTCGAGGCGATGACGACCGCGCCGATGGCGACGGTGACGGCGTCCTCGGGCATACCGTAGGTCTCAGCGGGGATGACGGCCTTGGCGTAGTAGGGAGAGCTCTCGAGCAGCGCGTCGATGTGCTCGTCGTCGATGCTGACGAGATAGACCTGATTGGTCGCCGCGAGAGAGGTGACGGCGGTGGTGGGAGCGCCCGCGACGATGAAGGCCGCGTCGATCTGGCCGTCCTGCAGGGACTCCACGCTGTCGCCGAAGGACTGGTAGGTGGGCTTGATGTCGTCCTCGGTCAGGCCGTAGGCGCCGAGGAGGTCAATGGCGTTGAAGTACACGCCGGAGCCGGCCGCGCCGATGGAGACGGCCTTGCCCTTGAGGTCGGCGACGGTCTTGATCTCGGGATTCAGGGTGACGATCTGCACCTGCTCCATGTAGAGCGGCGCGACGATGGAGAAGCTCTGGATCGCGCCGAGCTCCTCAAAGGTGCGGGTGCCCTCGTAGGCGTAGGCCAGCACGTCGGACTGGGAGAAGCCGAGCTGGGCGTCGCCCATGTCGAGCGCGTCGATGTTCGCGGCGGAGCCGCCGGAGACGATCGCGGTCACATCGGTGCTGGTCAGGTTCTTGACCTGCAGCGCCATCACATTGCCGAAGCCGTAGTAGGTGCCGGTCTCGCCGCCGGTGGTGAAGGTGATCTTGGAGCCGCCGTCCTTCGGGGCGGCGTCCGCGCAGGCAACAGCGCCGAGCGCGAGGATCATGCACAGGGCAAGAGCCAGAGCCAGAAGCTTTTTCATGTTGTTTTCCTCCTTCTTGGTATCCATGTATACATGTATGGATATAGAATTACGATGCTCATGATACACGATTCTTTGCCGCTTTGCAAGAGTAAATCGGTAAACCGGAAGATTATATAAAGATACGCCGCCGCGCCCCGCCAATTCCGGCAAATTGGACAAAGCGCCGGCGGCGCCTGCGGGGCGAGTCCGCCCCCCCGCGCTCTGCCAATAGCGCGAAACGCCCCCTGCTCGAAGAGCAGGGGGCGTTTCGCGAAGAATCAGTACGTAAAATCCGGGTTGTAGTGCTGGTAGAACTCCTCGTAGCAGAGGTTTTGCTCCATGATGAAGGTCGCGGCCTCGACGCCGACGTAGCGGTAGTGCCAGGGCTCGTCCCAGCCGGTGAGCAGGAGCTTGCGCGTCGGGTAGCGCTTGATGAAGCCGTAGTCGGCGCAGATGGAGTCCAGATAGTCGAAGAACTTCTGGTTCATCGTCGAGTAGGACAGCGGCGGGTAATAGATCTTGTCAAAGAGATCGACCGCGAGGCCGAGCTGGTGCTCGCTGCTGCCGGGATAGGCCGTGATGGTCTTCGCCTCCGCGACCGCGTCCTGATAGCGCGGGTCGAGGTACATCTCAGCGTCGTAGGGGATGCCCATGCCGAGGGCGATCTGGCTGGCCTTGCCGTCGAACAGGCGCTTCTGGTAGGAGTAGGTGCGGTAGGCGCTGCCGACGTAGACGCCGAAGCCCGCGTCCTTGAGATCCCGGATCATGGCCTCGAGATAGGGCAGGGCGGCCGTCTCAAAATACTCGGTCGTGCCGGAGATCTGCGCCACGTCCGGCTCGTAGAGGGCGTTGAGGAGATGGTTCACGTCCTTGTCGGTCACGAGGGAGTAGACGGACTGCGTGATGTCGATCTGCGGCCAGATATCGACGGTGGGCTCAGGGGTCTCGTAGCTCGCGGGATCGACATAGGCCGCGCTGTCGCTGCGGATGACGCCGCCCTCGGCGGTGCCGAAGATCACGTCCGTCTGCGCCTCCATGCGGGAGATGAGGATCGTATAGAGAACCAGGCACAGCCCCGCCATGCACAGGAGAAAGCCGATCTTATTGCGTTTCATGCCAAGCCTCCGGGAAAAGTGTGGCACTATCATAGCACGGAATTGTTACGATTTCAAGATTCATCCTGCCGAGAGGCGTTGACGCGGCGGGCGGAATGCGGTAAACTGTTGCCGGACAGGAAGGAGGCTGAGGCCGTGGACGCCTTTCAGCTCAAGACGCTGATCTCGCAAAACCCCGACGCGAAGCTGCGCGACCTCGTGCAGCGGCTGTTGTACGAGGATATCGTGAACCTGCGCATCGCCCCCGGCTCGAAGCTGAACGTCAATCAGCTCGCCGCGGCGCTCGGCGTCTCGCGCACGCCGGTGGCCGAGGCCGTGGCCGGGCTCGGGGAGATCGGCTTTGTGACAGGCCGCCCCGGCCAGCCGGGCAGCTTTGTGCTCGAGCTGAGCCTGACGGATATGATCGACCTCTACCGCGTGCGCGACGCGCTGGAGAGCGAGGCCGCCGCGCTCTGCGCGCACAACGCGGACGACCGCTGCGTGCTCGAGCTCAGCGAGCTGGCCGACGCCTTCCGCGAGAGCGTGCTGCGCCGGGATATCCGCGGGATGCGCGAGACGGACATGCCCTTTCACCGCCTGATCGTGCGCGCCTGCGACAATCCCTACCTCGCGCAGAGCTACGAGCTGCTGCTGCCAAAGCTCACGATGTACCAGGCGAGTATGCTCGAGTTCGTCGGGCAGAAGGAGAGCGCTTCGAATCCCTGGCTGCCCGCCGTGCAGTTCAACCACATCGCGGTGGTCTCGGCGATCCGGCTGCGCTCGCCCGCGCTCGCGCGGCAGGCCATGAGCGAGCACATCGCCAACTCCCTCTCCTTTACGAGCCGCTCCGGCGCCGCGGCCGATCCCTTTCAGGCGCTGAGAAAATGATGGGGTGATACTATGAACATTGCTATCGGTATCCTGGCGGGGCTTCTCTGGGGCGCGCTCGGCGCTCTTATCAACTATTTCATCAACCGCGCCGCGCTCAAAAAGCAGAGCTCCGGCGCGCTCGTCGCGGCGAGCATCGCGCGCATGGCGGTCGATCTCGTGATCCTCGGCGCGGTGTTCCTGCTGCGCAGGGCGCTGCCCTTCCCCTTCGAGGCCGCCCTGCTCTCCGCGGGCGTCACGCTCTCCCTCGGCTCGATCGCCCTCGCGTTCTATATCGCGAGGAAGAAGTAGAACAGTTCTCCACGACAGCAGCAGGAGCGCCCCGCCGTTCGGCGGGGCGCTCCTGCTGCTTTTATCCCAGCGCCTTGTTCGTGGCCTCGTCCTCGTATTGGCGGGTGTAGAGGCGGTAGTAGACGCCCTTTTGCGCCAGGAGATCGCGGTGCCGCCCGCGCTCGACGATTTTGCCCTTGTGGACGACGAGGATCGTGTCGGCGTTTCGCACGGTGGAGAGGCGGTGGGCGATGATGAGGCTCGTGCGCCCCTCGATGACGGTCTCGATCGCGCGCTGGATCTTCTGCTCGGTCAGGGTGTCGACCGAGGCCGTGGCCTCGTCGAGCACGAGGATCTTCGGCTCGGCGAGGATGGCGCGCGCGAAGCTGAGAAGCTGCTTTTCGCCGGTCGAGAGCAGGTCGCCGCCCTCGCCCACGTCGGTGTCCAGCCCCTTTTCGAGCCCGCGCACGAGCTCGTCCGCCGAGACGAGGCGCAGCGCGTCCCAAATCTGTTCTTCGCTCGCGTTTTCGTTGCCGTAGAGCAGATTGTCCCGCACGGTGCCGGAGAAGAGCTGCGGGGTCTGGAGCACATAGCCGATCGCGCTGTGCAGCCAGAGCTGGCTGCGCTCGCGCGCGTCGCGCCCGTCGATCAGCACGCGCCCCGCCGTCGGCTCGTAGAAGCGGCAGACGAGGTTCGCGAGCGTGGACTTGCCCGCGCCCGTCTCGCCGACGATGGCGACGTTCGCGCCCTGCGGGATCGTGAGGTCGAAGTGCTCGAGCACGGTCTCCTCGCCGTCGGGGTAGCGGAAGCTCACATCCTCGAAGCGGATATCGCCCCGGATGGGTTCCCAGTTCTCCTTCTTCGGCGCAAAGCAGTCGCCGTAGATGGCCGTGACGGCCTCGCTGTCGCGCACGTCCGGCTCGGTGGCGAGCAGCTTCATCAGCCGCTCGATGTTGACCTGCGTCGTGATGAGCCCGGAGATCGAGTCCACGAGCCAGCGCACCGGCTCCATGAGCCCCTGCGCGTAGGACATGAACAGCGAGAAGGTGCCGATCTGCTCCTTCGCGATGACCCCGCCCTGCCAGAGCACGATGGCGATGGCCAGCGAGGAGGCGAAGTGCATCGTCGCGGCGAAGAGGCCGCGCAGCCGCGCCGCGCCCACGCTCTTGCGGCGCATGGTCTCGGTGTGGCCGGTGAAGTCCCGGCCGATCTTGTCCTCGATGACGAGGGTCTTGATCGTGCGCGCGCCGGTGATGCCCTCGTTGAAGTCGCCGGTGATGATCGAGTTCTGTTCGCGTATCTCGCGGTTGAGCTGCGTCAGGCGCGACTGGAAGAGCGAGAAGCACAGCGCCGCGAGCGGCAGCACCGCGAGCACCAGCAGCGCAAGGCGCGCGTTGATGCTGAGCATGACGACGATCGCGCCGACAAGATAGGTGAGCTGCCAGACGCTGTCGAGCAGCGTCCAGGAGACCAGCAGGCCGATGCGCTGCGTGTCGCTCATGACGCGCGAGTGGATGTAGCCGACGCTGTTCTGGTTAAAATAGGAAAACGAGAGCGTCTGGATGTGCGAAAAGGCGTCGTTTCGCAGATCCTTGTCCACGCCGACCTCGATGGCCATGCCCTGCAGGGCGGCGTGGTAGTTGAACACGGCGCTCAGCACCAGCAGGCCGAAGTACAGCAGGATGTATACGGGCAGGGTGTCGAGCGTGCCGCGCGCGACAAAGTGGTTGAGCGCGTAGCGCTGGAACAGCGGCGTCCCCACGTCCATGACGCTGCCGAGCAGCGTCCCGCAGATGAGCACGGCGAGCTCGCGCTTGTAGCGGCGCAGATAGGGCAGCACCTTCCCGACGCCGAAGAAGCGGAGGCGTTCGGTTTCCTTCGTCTTCACGCGATCGCCTCCTCTCCCGACTGGATGCGGCAGATCTCGGCATAGATGCCGCCGCCGCGCTTCAGTTCCTCGTGGCTGCCCTGCTCCGCAATGCGCCCCCTGTCGAGCACGAGGATACGGTCGGCCTTGGAGAGCGTCGTGATGCGGTGGGAGATCAGCAGCACGCTCGCGCTGCCGAAGCGCTCCTCCAGCGCGGCGCGGATCTTCGCGTCGGTCTCGGCGTCCACGGCGGAGAGCGAGTCGTCAAAGATCAGAATCGGCGCGTCCTGGATCAGCGTGCGGGCGATGGCCGCGCGCTGCTTCTGCCCGCCGGAGAGCGTCACGCCGCGCTCGCCCACGAAGGTGTCATAGCCCTTCGCGAAGTCCCGCACGGTCTCGTCGAGACAGGCCGCGCGCGCGGCCTCGCGGATGCGCTCGAGGTCCGGCGTCTCCTGCGTGATGCCGATGTTCTCGGCGATCGTGCGGGAGAAGAGGTAGGGCTCCTGCAGCACGATGCCGATGTGCCGCCGCAGCCATTTTGTCTCAATGTCGCGGATATCGACGCCGCCGACCGTGATGCGCCCGCCGCCCTCGGGCAGCTCATAGAGCTTGTCGAGCAGGAGCATCAGCGTCGATTTGCCGCTGCCCGTGCCGCCGAGGATGCCGAGCGTCGTCCCCGCCGGGATCGTGAAGGACAGGTCGTGCAGCACCTCGGGGCTGTTTTCATAGGCGAAGGAGACGTGCTCGAAGGCGATATCGGCGTTCATGTCGGGGCGCAGCGCCTTTTCGCTCTCGCGCTCCTCCTCGGCCTGCATGATATCGGCGATGCGGCCGATGGAGACCCCGGCCTTGCTCATCTCGGCGATCGTGCGCCCGAGCATACGCACGGGCCAGGTCAGCATCGCGGCGTAGGAGAGAAAGGCGATCAGCTCGCCGGGCAGCAGCTCGCCCCGGATGCAGAGCGCCGCGCCGAAGACCGTGACCAGCATGATCTGCGTCCCGCTGATCACGTCGCCCGTACACCAGAAGCGGCTCATGGGCCTCGCGAGCTTGAGCCAGAGGCCGGTATAGTATTCGTTCTGCGCGAAAAAGCGCTCGCGCTCCCGCCGCTCCTGCCCGAAGGCGCGCACGACGCGCACGCCGGTCAGGTTCTCCTGCGCCATGGACGAGAGCTTGCCCTCGTTCTCGTCGCAGTCGAGAAAGGCCTCGCCGATCTTGCGGTGGTAGTAGAGCGAATAGACGATGATGAGCGGCACCGGCGCCATCGCGACGAGCGTGAGGCGNNCCGATATCCGAGGTACAGCGCTGGATGATATCGCCGGTGTGGTGGCGCATGTGCCAGGCATAGGGCAGGCGCTCTATGTGCAGAAAGAGCCGGTCGCGCATGGTCTTGGTCAGGCGCTCGGAGGCGCGGGCGTTGCAGACGCGGTAGGCGTACTGCGAGAGCACCTTGAGAAGCGCGACGGCCAGCAGCGCGAGCGCGAGCACCCAGAGGTGCCCCGCGAGGTAGTCGAGCCCGCCGAGGCGCGCGGCGACGGCGTCCAGCAGCGGCTCGGGGCCGGTCTCGCGCGCGCCGAGCACCTTGTCCACCGCGAGGCGGACGATCTGCGGCGAGAGCATATCGGCCAGCGCGGCGAGGGCGGAGGCCAGCATACTCAGGACAAAGAGCGCGCGGCTGCCCTCCAGAAACTGCCAGAGCAGCCGGCTGCGGTATTGCTTTTGGGATTTTTCGGTGTTCATAGGACTCCTTGTGTCGAAAAAAAACGGGCGTGTCGGGATGAGTATAGCAGATCGCGCGGAAAATGTAAATGCTGTCGCCGAAGGCGACTGAGGGGTCGCAAGGGAAACGCTGATTAAATCCGGCGAGAGCGGATGCCGAGCAAATTTTCGTCGGATCAAGGCACAAAAGCGCAGGAATACTTTGTGTATTTCAAGCTTTTGTAACGCAGAGCCGGCGAATAATTTGCCGGCAGACGCGTGACCGGCGGATTAATCAGCGTTTCCCAAGACTTCGCGATCCCTTCCGGCGCCGCCCTTTCGCTCGCTGTCGTCCGTCTACCCCTCCGGCGCTGCGCGCCTCCTGCGCCTGCAAAGCCTGCCCCCGGCTGCGATGCGCTCCCCGGCCTCGCCTGGAACTGCGGTTTGTCCCCGCTGCGCCGTGTTCCGGGCGCGCGGGAACGGAGTCTGCCTGTATCTTATCACATACGCGGCTTCCTGCCAACGGGGAACAGCGCTTTTTCTCCGGGCTGCGTTCCTCTGCCCCGGCGTGATTTTCTTCTTGTCGATTCGGCGCGGCTGTGCTACAATACCGTTTCGAGGACAGAAAGAGGGGGTATGACCCATGAACCGCGTCGGCTTTGACAACGACCAGTATCTCAAGCTCCAGTCCCAGAAGATCCGCGACCGCATCGCCCAGTTCGGCGGCAAGCTGTATCTCGAATTCGGCGGCAAGCTCTTTGACGACTATCACGCCTCCCGCGTGCTGCCCGGCTTCGAGCCGGACAGCAAGGTGAAGATGCTGCTGGAGATGAAGGACGAGGCGGAGATCGTCATCGCCATCTCCGCCGACGATATCGAGCGCAGCAAGCGCCGCGGCGACCTCGGCATCACCTACGACGAGGACACCCTGCGCCTGATCGACGCCTTCCGCGGCATCGGGCTCTACATCGGCAGCGTGGTCATCACGCACTATCGCGGGCAGAGCGCCGCGGACAAGTTCAAAAAGCGCCTCGAGGCGCTCGGCGTCCCCGTGTATCTGCACTATATCATCCCCGACTACCCCTCGAACGTCTCCCTGATCGTCTCGGAGGAGGGCTTCGGGCGCAACGAGTATATCGAGACGAGCCGCTCGCTCATCGTCGTCACCGCGCCCGGCCCGGGCAGCGGCAAGATGGCGACCTGCCTGAGCCAGCTCTATCACGAGCACAAGCGCGGCGTGCAGGCGGGCTACGCGAAGTTCGAGACCTTCCCGATCTGGAACCTGCCGCTCAAGCACCCGGTCAACCTCGCCTACGAGGCCGCGACCGCCGACCTCGACGACGTGAACATGATCGACCCCTTCCACCTCGAGGCCTACGGCGTCACCACCGTCAACTACAACCGCGACGTGGAGATCTTCCCCGTGCTCGAGGCGATCTTCCGCAACATCTACGGCGAGAGCCCCTACAAGAGCCCGACGGACATGGGCGTCAACATGGCGGGCTTCTGCATCACGGACGACGAGGTCTGCCGCCGCGCGAGCTGTCAGGAGATCCTGCGGCGCTACTACTCCACCGCCTGCTCGCTGCGCCAGGGGCTCTCCGAACCCGCGGAGCAGCTCAAGATCGATCTCATCATGAACTCCGCCGGCATCAGCCTTGACGACCGGCCCGTCGTCGCCGCGGCGCTCGCGCGCGCGGAGGAGACCGGCGCGCCCGCGATGGCGCTCGAGCTGCCCGACGGCACGATCGTCACGGGCAAGACCAGCTCCCTGCTCGGCGCGGCCTCGGCCTGCCTGCTCAACGCCCTCAAGCAGCTCGCGGGCATCGAGAAAAAGCTGCTGCTGATCGCCCCCGGCATGATCCAGCCGATCTCGCACCTCAAGGTCGAGCATCTCGGCAACCACAACCCGCGCCTGCACACCGACGAGCTGCTGATCGCCCTGACCATCTGCGCGGTCACGAACCCGATGGCGGGCTACGCGATCGACCAGCTCGACAAGCTGCGAGGCTGCGAGGCGCACTCCTCGGTCATCCTCTCGCACGTCGATCTCGACCTGTTCAAAAAGATCGGCGTCAATCTGAGCTGCGAACCGAAATACCAGGTGAAAAAGCTGTACCATAAATGACAGAAGGGGCTGGGAAAATGCTTTTCCCAGCCCCTTCTGTCAGCGGGTCGTGATCGTTTCACGACCCCTTCTGCTTTTACGTTACCGCGTGCGTTCTCAGGTAGTCCAGGAACACCTTCAGACCCGTGGAATTGAGGGTCTTGCCGTTGGCCGAGGCGTAGCTGCTGTTGAGCACGCCCGAGCTGTCGCGCAGCTCGCGCGCCGCGTCGCAGAAATACGCGCCGGTGTCCTTGCAGACCTGCTCCACCCAGTCGTTCGCGCGGATGATGAGATCGGCGCTCAGCCCGTCCGAGCCCGCGTAGTTCGCCCCCACGGGGACGATCGAGCAGCAGACGACGATCGTCTGCTTGCTCTTTTCCTGGATCGAGCGCACCAGCGACTCATACTTCTCGATGAAGCGCTCCTGCGTGACCGAGGCCAGCCCGTCCTGCCCGACGGCAATGATCAGGATCTCGGGTCTTGCGATCATGGCCGCCTGCGCGGGACTGATGAGCGAGCCGTCGGGATAGACGACCGTGCAGCTCTCCAGCGTATCCGCCGGGAGGCTGCCGTACTCGCCGCGCCAGAGCTGCGTCGTGTCG
>LXOW01276709.1_pt1 | contig 16385 bp, 16 predicted proteins | sample 1368591 | NCBI WGS metagenome assembly LXOW01 (sample SAMN04884650, study PRJNA319009) | bovine gut metagenome | isolation source: Cow rumen | host: Bos taurus | place: Italy: Legnaro (PD) | collected 2014-07-09 | reverse complement strand
AGATGTGTATAAGAGACAGACCCCAACACCGTACGCTACAAGGAAGGTCGCAGCGTGGGCTACTATATCGACCAGGCCGGTGGTTTCACCTCCTCAGCCAAGAAGTCGAAGACCATCATCATCTACATGAACGGCATGGTGGCCAAGGCCAGCTATAACAACCGCCCCAAGCCAGGCTGCCAGATTGTTGTTCCCAGCAAGAAGCCGCGACAGGGATTCGGTCTCCAGCAATGGCTGAGCCTCGGNNAACTATGGAAGAAAACATGATACAAAACAGCGGAAACAACGGCATAGATTACAAGCGTGTTTTCCAAGAAATACTAAGGCGGAAGCATCTTTTTTACAAGACACTTCCTATTGCCTTCGTCCTGTCATGCATCTATATTTTTAGTCTGCCACGCTATTACAATACAGAAACCACGCTGGCACCTGAGACAGAAAACCCAATGTCTGGTGGAGCTATCGGTTCCATCGCCTCGACATTCGGTCTTGACCTTGGAGAAATGCAGAGCTCTGATGCCATTACCCCCCTTCTCTATCCTGATTTAATGGAGGATAACGGATTTGTCACTAATATGTTCAACATCCAGGTGACCACCAAGGACGGAGTGACAAAAGCCACTTACCACGATTATCTTAAGAAACACCAGAAATACCCCTGGTGGACAAAGGCCATTGGAAGCATCAAAAGTCTGTTTACCAAAAAGTCTGAGCCTTCAAGAGAAGTATTCGATCCCTACTATCTCACTAAGCCCGAAGATGACATAGCCAAAGCCATAGCTGAACGTGTCAACTTCAAGACAGACAAAAAAACTGGAGTCATCACCATTACTGTAAAAGACCAAGATCCTCTTGTATGCAAAACTGTTGCAGATTCCGTAAAATTCCAGCTTCAGGACTTCATAACAGAATACAGGACCAACAAGGCCCGTACTGACTATGAATACTATAAGCAATTAGCTCAACAGGCCAAAAACGACTATGAGAAAAGCCGTCAGTTATATGCAGGCTTCTCTGATGCAAACACCAGCATAGCCCTGAAAAGCGTTCAGTTGAAAGAAGAAGAACTGGAGAACGACATGCAATTAAAGTTCAACACTTACAGCACCATTAACAACCAGCTGCAAGCAGCTAAAGCCAAGGTTCAGGAGCGCACACCAGTATTTACGACGCTTAAAGGTGCTGCCGTTCCTATTAAACCGGCAGGTCCCAAACGTATGATCTTTGTTTTTGTCATGCTTGTCCTCACATTCATGGGTACTTTCGCCTATATCCTCTACGACATTGTAAAGCCCAAGGCATCATCAACGGATAAGTAATTTACAGATGACCAGTCAAGTACAAAGCAGTTCCGTCCGCATAGCGTCGAACACTATTGTTTTGTTCGTCCGCATGTTTGTGCTAACTGTCATCAATCTCTATGCTGTACGTCTCATTCTCAAAGGACTAGGAGAAGAAGATTATGGCATATTCACCACTGTCGGTGGTGTGGTTACATCAGCCAACATTCTCAGTGGAGTCTTAGCCTTATCCATTCAACGTTACTACTCATTCTCCATGGGGAAAGACGATACTAAAGGCCTAAATGAAATATTCTCCATCAGCATCAACATCATTGTTGCACTATCACTGTTGACATTCATCGTGCTTGAAACGGTAGGACTATGGTTTGTTTGTACCCATCTGTCAATACCGGATGAACGCATGACTGCAACACTTATAATTTACCAATTTTCCATTTTCGTTCTTATTTGTTCCATCTTGCAAATTCCTTATACTGCCGCCATCTTCTCACATGAAGACATGGGACTCTATGCATTTATCTCCACGATAGAGTGCCTTTTGAAATTTGCTGCTGCAGCACTCATTACCTATGCCGTTATCGACAATCTAACATTCTACGTAGGCGGATTACTCTTCACAGCTGTCATTATCCTATTAATCTATGCAGCAATAGGCAGACATAAATATGATGAATGCCATTACCACCCATCTCATAACAGACAACTTTATCGAGAATTGCTTTCCTTTTCCGGATGGACATTATTAAGTTCTGTGGCCAGCACTGGAATGATTCAGGGAAATACAATCTTGTTGAACATCTATTATGGGACTCTGATGACTGCGGCATTTGGTATCGCCATGCAAATCAACAATGCATTTAATTCACTCAGCAACAGCATGGTTCTTGCATTCCGCCCTCCGATGATAAAGGCTTATGCAACAGGAAACACTTATTATCTTTCACAATTATTCAATATAAGCACCAAATTCATTTTTTATATCCTTTTGGCTGTCTCCATTCCCTTGATTATTGAAATGGATTCAATCATTGCATTATGGATTGGGAACACATCAGCTGAAACCGTCTTGTATTGCCGACTGACTATTATATACATTGTAATATTAGCTTTGCATAGTCCTATCACCATTATTATGCAGGCAACCAATAAAATCAAGCAATATCATTTAGCAGTTGAAAGCATTACGGTACTTTGTCTGCCAGTAACATGGGTGTTGTTTAGGATTGGACTTCCATCATATTTTGTTTTCATATCAATGATTACCATTTGTTCTCTTGCCCATATTATAAGGCTCATTTGTTTAAAGTACTTCTTTCAAGATTTCTCTATTTCCATATATTTATTTTCATTCGTATTTCCTGCGGTCATTATAACTATTATTTGTTTTGCAGGCATCTATAGCATACAACATTATATGATGCACGGATGGCTACATCTGATTGGAAGTGCAGCAATATCGACAACCCTGACAGCAATCCTTGGATTTTTATTCGGATTAAACAAAGAAGAGAAATCCTACCTGAAGGATAAGGCTGTGCCTCTAATAAAGGAAAAATTATGGATCAGGTAATATATGACAACTTACTGGCTTCATGTTATCTTTTAGCATGGGGGGTTACTTTGGTGATATATCAGTATAAATCACGTACATTAGATGCGGGAACATCTATCATTGCCACATACGTTATGTATGCCGTATTCTCTTTACTGACTTTGAACGATATCATGTTTTCTGATTTATATATGCCACTGACCTTGTTCCCCTATGTTTATCTATATTGTATGCTTATTATCGCCCTATCACCAACTATATATACGCACCTTAAACCATCGAAGAAAATAGAATCACCTAATACAAGACTACTAATTGCCATATCCGCCATCATCTTTATCTGTTCCTTGATGCTCTCCCCTGAAATTATAAGTAATTTCAACCAAGGGGTGATCAAACTCTTTACCGACACTGGGGCTGGAAAAGAATCTTATATGGAAAGGATTGAGGAAGCATCAGAATCTGGCTCAAGCATATCCAATATCCCTGCTATTATATATCACTCTTTAGCAGATATTGCAATCTTCTTGTTTTACTATCATTTGACATTGAAGAAGAAAAATGTCTGGATATTATTCATGTTAGGCTTTGCCTTGCTCATTGGCATTCTGTTACCTGTCATGTATGGACAACGAAGTGGAATTGTTTCTGCAATTCTCACCAATATTGCCACCTATATGCTTTTCAGGAGATATATTTCTATCAAAACAAATCGCACCATTCAGATTATAGGTGTGACTTGCGTCATAGCGGCAGCCATGCCAATTGCTGCAATAACTGTCAGCAGATTCAGCAACATGGGAGGAGGTGTTGCTGGATTTATTAACTGGTACGTGGGACAAAGCAGTCTGTATTTTAACAATTTCGCCCTAGAAGCTGGTGGGTCACGACATGGAGACCGTACTTTCAACCTTGCAAAAAGACTAATTGATTCAGAAACGCCTAAGAACTATGTGGAAAGACGAGACAAATACCACAATCTTAATATCGATGATGATATCTACTCTACTTTCGTAGGGGACTTTGTTATTGACTTTGATCCCATATCGGCAGTTTTTATATTTGTTGTATTCAATGGAATAATAATATACCTTATACGTCCTAGAGACGGGACTCACAAGTTACACCAGATTCTACTTTTGCATTTTACAATATGTGTCTGTATGCAAGGAGGCATGTCGCTCTACTCGTATGCAGACGGAGGCAATCTTAGAATTCTGACACTACTGATGTTATACGGATACTTACGCTACCACGAGATTCTACAAAAGCGTTTCCCGCTATATAATAAATACAGCCAATGATTACATTTTTATAGCAAAGCAGTTCTCTTTTTTAGATAAATTTCGTACCTTTGCAGACAAAAGAAGCATAGCAAATGAAAGCAAGAGTTATAGCATTATATCTTCCCCAATTCCATCCAATACCAGAAAATGACAAGTATTGGGGAAAGGGCTTCACAGAATGGACCAACGTGGCCAAAGCCAAACCATTGTTCCGCGGGCATTACCAACCGCGAATCCCTGCCGATTTGGGCTTTTATGACCTCCGGCTACCAGAAGTCAGGGAGCAGCAAGCTCAATTAGNNTTGTAGCCTCTGGCAAGCCAGACTTTCCTTTCTGTTTGGCATGGGCCAACCACGACTGGGACACAGGTTCATGGCAGAAAGACATAAAGAAGCAGGTTATTTTCAAACAGGAGTTTCCTGGTGAGCAAGACCATATCAATCATTTCAATACTCTTCTGCCAGCATTCAAAGATCACAGATACATCACCATTGATGGTAAACCTGTCTTTTTTATCTGGGATCCATACCGATTCAAGGATGTAGAAAAGTTCATCGGATTATGGCAACATCTGGCCAAAGAAAACGGACTGAAAGGTATATACTTTGTGGCGATGGGCAGCTCTACAACTACTATTAAGCGCAGAAGCGACGGAACAATAGAACCTGGACGTATTCAGCCAAACTTGGTGAGCAGTGCGAAGGTCTTCAACGATTTCTTGTCGTTGGGATTTGATGCCGTTAATTCTATAGGAAAGTCGCGAGCAGAAATGCTTTACATGGGAAAATACAAGAGAGCTTTTAGATTTATTCTACAAGAAAAATTACCATTCCTGCCGACCCACAAATACGATTATCCCAAAGTTGTCAAATATTCCTTCGCGCCAGAGGACAGTTGGGAAAATGTCTTTCCCACTATCATGCCACAATGGGACCGTTCACCACGTACCGGCAATAAAGAAGGTATCTACATCAATGCCACCCCTGAACAATTCAGACAGCACATTGAAGACGCGCTGAAAGTCATTGAGCACAAACAGCCAGAACATAAGATACTCATCCTCCGCTCCTGGAATGAATGGGGAGAGGGAAACTATGTTGAACCGGATTTCAAATACGGCCACGGCTTCCTTGATGCTATCAGGGACTGTATTAAAGACTGATTATTAAGATGAAAGACAAAAGCGTCTGCTGCATATTTAACATAGGACCACACTATGATTTCCCCCTGTATCAAGCCATGGGGACGTCATTAGGGTGCGATTTCTATTTGGGCGACAAGCTACCTTATGCCATCAAAATACTTGACCAGGAAAGTCTGATTGGGTTTAAGGGACAACTTCATAACCATTTCGTCCATAACTTTTATTGGCAGAGCGGGGCGTTGAAGCTACTCTTCAAACCCTATAGCCACTACATCTTGAACGGAGAACCCTTTTGCCTCTCTACATGGATGTTCCTGCTTCTATCAAAGTTTAGCGGCAAACAGGTGATTGGCTGGACACACGGATGGTATGGACGTGAAGGTTTTATTAAAAGTATTATCAAGAAAACATTTTTCAAGCTCTTTGACAAGCTTCTGATATATAATGATTATTCAATTAATCTCTTAGAACAACAAGGAATTCAGAGAGATCGTATGTTTTGCTTTGCAAACTCTTTAGATTCCGACCGAATAAAAAGTATTAGAGAAAAGATTGAAGATTCTGAGATATACACAGAGCATTTTGGAAACAATGACCCTGTATTAATTTACTGTGGCAGAATACAGAAGCGCAAGAAGCTTGATATGCTTATTGACTGTCTGGAAAGGCTTAACAAGCAAGGCTGCAATGCCAACCTGATGGTGGTTGGTGCCGACGATGAGAACACAGGAATTGAGCAGTTGGTACAGGAGAAAGGACTGACAGATAAAGTATGGTTCTACGGTCCATGCTACGACGAGCAACAACTTGGGGCTTTCTTTCATAATGCAACAGTTTGCATATCTCCTGGCAATGTCGGACTTACAGCCATACATGCTCTCTCGTATGGCTGCCCCGTAATAACTCATGACGATTTACCCTACCAAATGCCAGAGTTTGAAGCAATTCAACCAAACGAGACGGGGGCTTTCTTTAAGCGAGACGATGCTGACGACTTGTTACGTGTAGTAGAGAAATGGCTCAAAGACAAAACAAGCAGCAGAGCAGAGATTCGTCAAAAGGCTTATAACGAAATTGACCGCAAATGGAATATCCATTACCAAATAGATATACTTAATAGGGCATTAGCATGAATAAAGCAGAAATCATACAGCTCCCCAAGATAGAAGACCCACGCGGCAACCTATCAATCATAGAACAGATGAAGAACATCCCGTTTGAGATTAAGCGGGTTCACTGGATTTATGATGTTCCTGGTGGTAAAGACCGTGGCGGACATGCCTATAAGGAAACAGAGGAGTTTATAGTGGCTTTATCGGGAAGTTTTGATGTTGAGATAGACGATGGAACCCAAAAGACCACATATCCGCTGAACAGATCCTACTATGGATTGTTCGTTCCTAAAGGCATGTGGCGAACCATGACAAACTTCTCAACAAACTCCTTAGCATTAGTTCTTTCATCAACAGATTATGACGAGAAAGACTATGTCTCTGACTACAATGAGTATATTCTGTGGACGAAAGACAAGAGTAGAGTTCCTACAATATCTGATGCTAAGACATCAGTCAAAATGAATCACCCTACTCAAAGGAGATTATTCTCTGAAGGGCAAAGCGTGTTCGACTGTTCACTTTGTGAACTGAATAAGATGCATGATATAGAGGGAAATCTTACATACATCTACGAACAAATCCATGTTCCCTTCCCCATTAATCGTGTCTTCTATTCATACGACATTCCCGGCGGTGAAGATCGTGGTGCCCATGCTCATAAGCGCTGTCACCAGTTTCTGATTGCTGCCAGCGGCAGTTTTGAGGTTGCACTTGACGATGGCACAAACAAGCGAACTGTGCAATTAAACAGACCGTATTTCGGATTGCATGTTCCACCAGGAATCTGGGCCGCCGAACAAGGGTTCTCCTCAGGCAGCATCTGCCTTGTACTGGCATCTGAAGAGTATAACGAGGATGATTACATACGTAGTTATGAAGACTATAAAAAGTATATAAAAGGGTTAAACCAATGAGAAGAACTCTCAACATAATTTAATTGTATGATAAAATTCTTAGATTTGAAAGGCATTACTGATTTGTATGCCGATGAGATAAAACAGGCTGTTGACAGCGTAGTTGATTCAGGCTGGTACCTGCAAGGCAATGCCAACAAGCAATTCGAGTCAGACTATGCACAATATATAGGCACAAACTATTGTGTTGGTGTAGCCAACGGGCTCGATGCGCTGATCTGGATATACCGTGCCTACATCGAGATGGGGGTGATGCAGCCTGGTGACGAGGTCATCGTGCCTGCCAACACCTATATTGCATCTATCCTAGCCATCACGGAAAACGGTCTGAAGCCCGTACTGGTGGAACCCAACATAGAAACTTTGGAGATGGATGACAGGCTCATTGAACAGGCTATCACGCCACGTACCAAGTCCATTCTCATCGTACACCTATACGGCCGTTGTGCCTATACCGAGAAGATTGGTGAATTATGCCGCAAATACAACCTTAAACTTGTTGAAGACAATGCACAGGCTCATGGATGCAGATATAGAGGCAAAAGGACAGGCAGCATCGGCGATGCTGCCGGGCATTCGTTCTATCCGGGCAAAAACCTCGGTGCCTTTGGCGACGGAGGTGCAGTAACAACCAATGATGAGAAACTGGCTACATGCGTAAGAACATTGGCCAACTATGGCTCTCAGAAAAAATACGTATTTCAGTATTGTGGACGTAACAGCCGCCTTGACGAGATACAGGCTGCTATCCTCGATGTCAAGCTACGCCATTTGGACGAGGACAACTCCCGCAGGCAGCATGTTGCAAAATACTACTATGAGCATATCAACAACCCACTCATCACTATGCCGACACGACTCTCTGACGAGAATAATGTCTATCATATTTTCCCCGTTTTATGCCCTGAGCGCGACAGATTGCAACAGTATCTAACAGAAAACGGCATCCAGACTCTTATACACTACCCTATTCCACCACACAAGCAAGAGTGTTATAAAGAGTGGAACACTATGAACCTGCCCGTTACCGAACAGATTCACCAGCAAGAACTCAGTATTCCCATCAGCCAGATTCTATCTGACGATGATATACAACAAATAACAAGCATACTCAATTCATTTCAATAATAAATCATGAGAAATTTTTGCACTTATTTCAATGCAGCATATATTTGGAAGGGATTGGCCATGTACGAATCACTTTCCAAGGTGTCGGATGATTTTTGCCTATATATCATGGCCCTTGATGAAAAGACTTTTCAGCATCTGAAAAAGCTAAACCTTCCTAATATGGTAGTTGAGTGTTGGTGCAATTATGAAACTGAGCAATTTCTTAGTTTAAAAGAAGAAAGAACTTTTGCAGAATACTGCTGGACCTGCGGTCCTACAATTATTCAGCATTTTATGAAATCCAACAATTTGCCTGATATCACATATCTTGATTCAGACTTAATGTTCTACAATTCTTTTAATTGCGTTTACGATGAAATTGGCAGTCATTCCATAGCTATTACACGTCATTATTCCGTCAACGAAGAGCAGACAGGAAAGTATTGTGTACAATTCGTATATTTTAAAAATGACGAAGAAGGTAATGCTGCCTTGCAGTGGTGGAAAGAGCGATGCATAGAGTGGTGTTTTACCAGAATTGAGAAAGACAGATATGCAGACCAAAAATATCTTGATTTCTTCCCGCAAAGATACAAGAATGTTTGCATTATTAGCAATCGTGGTGCTGGAATTGCTCCATGGAACATGAATCACTATTCAATATGTAATAAATCTGTAATCAAGTATAATGATATAGAGTATCCACTGGTATTCTTTCATTTCCATGGTGTAAAGATGGATTTTAAGGATGATTGTCTCGTAGCTAAATTCTTCGATAAGGATTTTCCTGAAGACAAACACACCACAGAGACTCTATTTATCCCTTATATAGAAATAGTTCTTGAGATCTTAAACAAATATATGGGATTAAAGGTAAACAAATATACTATCAAGCGAAACACATTGATAGAAACACTTTATTATAAATTACGCTTTTCATTAAGGAACAACTATTTCGCCAAGTTAATATACTATCGTTTACATAAGTATCAAGGCAAAGAATCGCTTAAACTATAGGAGTCTATTCCATCATTCTTTCCAACGCAAGTAAGCACTTGTCAACGTTGAAGTTATCGATTTGATATCTGCGGCCGTTACTGCCTTTGTTCAAGAGTATTTCCTCATCGAATGAGGATATCTCAAGAATGCATTTTGCCAATCCCTTATCATCTCCAGCAACAACCGACCAACCACACTGAGCCTCCTCAATCACACGAGGCCCCTCACCATTCATCATGGCCACAATGGGCTTTCCTGCCGACATGTATGCCTGCAACTTTGCAGGAACCGTCAGATTAAATATGCTGGCATCTTTTAATGTAACAAGCATCACATCGGCTTTACTGAACAACAAAGGCATGGTCTCTGACGGATAACGCCCAAGCAGATGGACTTGTTCCTCAAGAGAATTATTTTGAACAAACGATTCTACCCACTTAAACTTTCGGCCGTTGCCCACAATGACAAAATGTATGTCTTTATGACTCCGCAACCTTATGGCAGCGTCCATAATATGTTCAAAGTCCTGAGCCTCACCAATATTACCTGCAAACATCACGATAAAGCCTTGAGGAAGCTGAGGCAGGGAAATCTGCTTATCAGATGCCATTTCCCTATCTACCCAATTGGGGAAATATACAATCTTATCCTTAAAATCACCCTTGTCTAAGATTGACTGCTCAAAGCCTCGAGAACTAATTAGGATTTTATCTGAATTCTTGTAAATCCACTTAGTCAACTTCTCAAACAGCTTCAATACACGAATGTTGTTAACACCTCCTGCTGCCTGAAGACTTTCTGGCCATAGGTCGAGCACCCAGAACAAGAGAGGGATGTGCTGCAGCTTTTTAACGATAATAGCCGGAACGCCTATCATCACAGGCGAAGTCTCATGCACAAAGACACGGTCAAACTTGCGGAACAATCCCAACCAGACACTAATGAAGACAGATGAGATAAAGAAACTGAGGTAGTTGAGTACTATTCTGAGGGTATTGCCATTCCCACGAGGTATGGCAAAGCCACGAATCACCTTGACTCCTTTGACCTTCTCACAACGGCGACTAAAGATGCCATACCCGTCAAAATACTTCCCCTTAGGATAGTCCGGGATAGCAGTCAGCACCGTTACGTCATAACCTTTCTCGGCAAAGTTGAAGGCTATATCGTTGACACGGAAGGTCTCCGGATAAAAGTGATTAGTACATATCAGAATTTTCTCCATACCATCTTGTTCACGATTCCTGTATAACTCTGAATGATTTTCACTACTTTCGTCGATACATTCTCTTCTATGTAGTCTGGCACGGGTATGCCATAGTCGCCATTTTGATTCATGCTGACAGCCGTTTCAACAGTCTGTAGCAGCGAGCGTTCATCAATACCTGCAATGAAGAAGCAAGCCTTGTCCATAGCCTCAGGCCGTTCAGTGCTGGTACGGATGCATACAGCAGGGAACGGATGTCCTATGCTGGTGAAGAACGAGCTTTCCTCTGGCAGAGTACCAGAGTCAGAGACCACAGCAAAGGCATTCATCTGCAGGCAGTTGTAGTCGTGGAAACCCAATGGCTCGTGCTGGATAACACGCTTGTCGAGTTGGAAACCGCTCTGCTCCAAACGTTTGCGACTGCGCGGATGACAAGAATACAATACTGGCATATCATACTTCTCGGCCATTTTGTTTATTGCGGTAAAGAGTGACAGGAAATTATTCTCAGTATCAATATTCTCTTCTCGATGCGCCGACAACAGGATATACTTACCCTTGTCAAGCCCCAAACGCTGATGAATATCTGATGATTCTATCTCTGCAAGATTCTGGTGCAGTACCTCTGCCATAGGCGAACCCGTAACATAGGTTCGTTCCTTTGGCAGGCCACAATCTGCCAGATAGCGACGCGCATGTTCTGAGTATGCCATATTCACATCGCTAATAATATCGACGATACGACGGTTGGTCTCTTCGGGCAGGCACTCATCCTTGCAGCGGTTACCGGCTTCCATGTGGAATATTGGGATGTGCAGTCGCTTGGCACCTATCACACTCAGACAGCTATTGGTGTCTCCCAACACAAGCACGGCATCAGGTTTTGTTTCTACCATGACTTTGTACGACTTGTCAATGATATTGCCCATTGTTGCACCTAAGTCTTCGCCTACGGCATCAAGATAAATGTCGGGGGCTTCTAATTTCAAGTCTTTGAAGAAAACACCATTTAGGTTATAGTCATAGTTCTGTCCGGTATGGACCAACAATGTATCGAAATATAGCCTACTCTTGTTGATGACCGCCGCCAGTCGGATTATCTCAGGCCGTGTACCAACAATAATCAGCAACTTTAACTTTCCGTTGTTCTTAAACTGTGTCATTATTACCTCCTAACTATTTTACCTTCTCAAAAAAAGTATCTGGTCTATTTGGATCAAAAACCTCATTACAATACATTACTGTGACAAGGTTTTCGGTCTCAGAAAGATTAATAATGTTATGTGTATAGCCCGGCAGCATATGTACTGCTTCTATTTTTTCACCGCTCACTTCAAACTCTATCACCTCATCAGAACCTATCTTGCGTTCCTGTATCAGTCCATGCCCAGCCACAACGATGAAGAATTCCCATTTCGTATTGTGCCAATGCTGTCCTTTGGTAATGCCCGGCTTGGAAATGTTAATACTTACCTGACCGGAATTCAGTGTATGAATCAGTTCCGTGAAACTTCCTCTATCATCCACATTCATTTTTAACGGGAAGGCAACTTTCTCTTTAGGCAGATAACTCAGGAAAGTCGAATAGAGTTTCTTTTCAAACGAGCCATCGGGAATCTCAGGGATTGTAAGGGTCTTAGGTTGGGAAGCGAATTCTTGTAGCAATTCAACTATACGGCCCAGCTTCACCTTATGAGTCACAGGACAAAAACAATATCGGCCGTTAGCTTTTTCCAACACATCAAGACCGTCAAACTCGCAACGATGCTCTTTATTCTCTAAGGCATCAAGCATCTCTGCCACCAAGTTATCAATGTAAAGCAGTTCCAATTCAACAAACGGGTCATTCACTTGAATAGCCAGATCATTGGCTATGTTGTAGCAGAATGTAGCAACAGCACTGTTATAATTGGGACGGCACCATTTGCCAAAAAGATTAGGGAAACGATATACAAGCACTTTGGCACCTGTCTCTTCCTGATATTTCAGGAACAAGTCTTCCCCTGCTTTCTTGCTACGTCCGTACTCACTATTGCCAAATCGACCTGTCAGTGACGCCTGTTGTGACGAAGCCAACATAACGGGACACGTATTGTTATGCTTCTTCAATGTATCCAATAGCGTAGAAGCAAATCCATAGTTTCCCTCCATAAACTCAGAAGCATCTTTCGGTCTGTTTACGCCTGCTAAATTGAAAACAAAGTCAGCCTGTCCACAATAGTCATCGAGTGCCGAAGCCTCGGTATCTATATCGAACTCCAATACTTTCTCAATACTAAGAGCACTACGTGTACGGTCTTTGCCGTCACGTATGTTTCTTAATGCTGCACAAAGATTCTTACCTACAAATCCTTTTGCACCTGTTATCAGTATATTCATGCCTATTGTTTCGATTGACTATTCAGAACGGATTTCCCTTACCTTAACACGTGGTTCAAGACCTAAGTCCTGACGAATGAACCGCAGTTTCAGCAGAAGCTGTTTCATTTCGTCCACGTTCAGCCGACGGGTATTGTGCGAATGATAGTCCTCTATCTTTGACAAATCTTCGTTACCTTCGGTGAAGAACTTGTCGTAGTTTAAACCGCGGGTATCACAAGGAATACGATAGTAATTACCCAAGTCCTCAGATCGTACCATCTCCTCGCGAGTTACCAAAGTCTCATATAGTTTCTCGCCATGACGGGTACCTATCACCTTAACCTGAGTGTTACCATATTTTGGATCCAACTGCTCATAAGTCTGTTTCAAAGCTTCTGCCAGAACGTCAAGCGTAGCAGAAGGAGCCTTTTGAACAAACAAGTCACCATTTCGTCCATGAGTGAAAGCATAGATAACCAAATCTACAGCATCATCCAATGTCATCATGAATCGCGTCATATTGGGATCGGTTATTGTAATTGGCTTACCTTCCATCATTTGCTCAACCCACAGGGGAATCACACTGCCTCGCGACGCCATTACATTACCATAACGAGTACAGCAGATAGTAGTAGTTGCATCATCACCCAACTCTCGTCCCTTGGCAATAGCAACTTTTTCCATCATTGCTTTAGAAATACCCATGGCATTAATGGGATATGCAGCCTTATCGGTGGACAAAACCACTACATTCTTCACACCATGTTCTATCGCAGAATCCAAGACGTTCTCCGTACCCAGAATATTAGTCTTCACGGCCTCAATTGGAAAGAACTCACATGAAGGGACCTGTTTCAATGCGGCAGCACTAAAGACATAGTCAACACCATTCATGGCATAATCGACAGAGTGCTTGTTCCTGACATCACCTATATAGAACTTCACCTTAGGATCCTGCAACGCATGACGCATATCATCCTGTTTTTTCTCATCACGTGAGAAAATTCTTATTTCCTTAATATCAGAATTCAGGAAACGACGCAACACAGCATTACCGAAGGAGCCTGTTCCTCCAGTTATCAGTAATATTTTATTTTCAAAAACCGACATGACAAAACTTAATTACATTAATATTAATATAACTCTGCTTTTCGGCATTTATTGTATGTAATCTGCTATTTTGAAGAAGAATTTATAATTCCACATAGCATTTTTATCGTCATCGTGCAATAATCATGGCATTTGTCAGTTATATATATATAATTACTATGACAGAAGCGTATGATAATATATCTACTGGGTGCATTTTTGGTGAGTCTTGTATGCGGGATGGTGTTCACCCCCCTGATACTCGATTACTGCAAGCGCAAAAAACTATACGACATTCCTAACGAACGGAAAGTACACAAAAAAGCCATTCCACGCATGGGAGGTATTTCATTCCTACCTAGTATGCTGACGGCTTTTTCCATAATTCTAATATTCCTCTCGAGAGAATATGGGAACGGATTGCCGATTAAGACATGGAGTGCTGCCTATCTGATTGGACTGGGTGTTATTTATTTGACAGGCATTATCGATGACATGGCTGGACTTAGTGCCAAAACAAAGTTTACGGTACAGATAGCCACGGCCTGTCTGCTGCCTTTCGTCGGACTATACATCAATAACCTATATGGTCTTTTTGGTGTCTATGAGATACCCAACTATGTCGGCATTCCGCTGACAATATTCATCATCGTATTCATTGACAATGCCATCAATCTCATCGACGGCATCGACGGTTTGGCAGCAGGACTGTCTATACTGGCACTGTTCGGATTCCTGGCCTATTTCGTACACTACGAAGTCTTTCTACATACGTACAACGTGCTAGTAGCTGGACTGATAGGAGCACTGTTGGCCTTCAGCTACTTCAATTTGTTTGGTTCCACGGAGCGTAACTCCAAGATTTTCATGGGTGACAGCGGTTCACTATCCTTAGGTTTCACCTTAGGATTCCTGGCCGTAAAGTGTGCTATGGACAACACAGCCATTTGGCCAACACGCATGGAAGCCCTTATCGTACCGATGACACTACTCTTCGTACCCTCTGCCGACGTGGTCAGGGTGACCCTGCACCGTATGTATCACCACAAACCTCTGTTTGATGCCGACAAGAACCACATTCATCATAAGCTGATGCGTACTGGGCTGTCACAGCACCAGGCGCTGGCATTCATACTCATATTAGCAGTGGTCTATGGTGCCGTCAACTACACGCTCTATCCTCTGATTAATCCGACATGGTTGCTGGCCATCGACATCGTTCTATATTGCTTGGTCAACATATGTATTAACCTCAAGATGAAAAGGCAGCATGAAACGTCTCTTTGATATCGTCCTATCTGCACTTTGCCTCATTATCTTTTCGCCACTGTTGCTGGCATGCTACCTGACCATCAAAATTAGTGGTGGGCCTGCTATATACAAGCAGGAGAGAATAGGTATGGGAGGGAAGCCATTTTTCATCTATAAGTTCCGCAGCATGAAGACCAATGCAGAAGAGAATGGCGAGGAATTGCTGCAATTAGATGACGACCCCAGATTGACAAAAATCGGGCATTTCCTGCGCAACCACCATTTGGACGAACTGCCCCAGCTATGGAACGTATTCATCGGTGACATGTCGTTTGTAGGCTACCGCCCTGAGCGCAAATACTACATCGATCAGATTATGCAGCACGATTCCCGCTATGAGCTTCTCTACCAGATTCGTCCCGGTGTCACATCGTATGCCACGCTGTATAACGGTTATACCGACACCATGGAGAAAATGCTGCGCCGCCTTGAATTAGACTTGTATTATCTGGAGCACCGCTCCCTGTGGTTTGATGCCAAATTGTTGATATTGACATTCCTCAATATTGCCTTCGGCAAGAAGTTTTAAACCAATATGACTTCTGACGTTTTTTAAAGAAGAAATATGAACAGCGCTGAGATCATACAACTACCCAAGATAGAGGACCCGACGTTCAGAATAAAACCTAAACGTTCTTTCGACTATTCGCATATCACAACTGCCAAAGGGATTCCTGTCGCCAGTTTGACGAGAATCCCATCATGGCTGGATCTATTGACGGATTGCGAAGCAACAGTAGCTTTAGGTCACCAACAAAAGTATTGTTAGCATCGATGGCATTCAGCCAATAGGCAATACAACAGAGCTGGGCATAAAGTGACTCTTCCCTGAATGTGAAGTTGGTAATCCACTTGTTGGGCATTATTTGTGGTGTGGCTGGCTTCAGAGGGTATGCCCGATTCCATACCCTTGCATGGTGGGCACAATGATTACGCAGCGAGGTCAGACTTTCCAGCCAACTTGAAAGAAACTTGTGGTGATTCAGTCCAAAC
>LXOW01068905.1_pt1 | contig 16390 bp, 11 predicted proteins | sample 1368591 | NCBI WGS metagenome assembly LXOW01 (sample SAMN04884650, study PRJNA319009) | bovine gut metagenome | isolation source: Cow rumen | host: Bos taurus | place: Italy: Legnaro (PD) | collected 2014-07-09 | reverse complement strand
GAAGGCCTCGAATGGGAAGACGCCTGGGACCTCACCGTCCGCACCTTCGGCTACACCAACCACACCCTCATGCCCGAGGCCCTCGAGCGCTGGAGCGTCCACCTCTTCGAGACCATCCTCCCGCGCCACCTCCAGATCATCTACGAAATCAACCGCCGCTTCCTCCGCGAAATCGCCACCCGCTTCCCCGGCGACAACGACCGCATCGCCCGCATGTCCCTCATCCAGGAGAGCCCCAACCGCGAAGTCCGCATGGCCTACCTCGCCGTCGTCGGCTCCCACGCCGTCAACGGCGTCGCGCGCCTGCACAGCGAACTGCTCAAGACCACCCTCTTCAAGGACTTCTACGACCTCTGGCCCTCCCACTTCACCAACATGACCAACGGCATCACCCCCCGCCGCTGGCTCCTCAAGTCCAACCCCGGCCTCGCCTCCCTCATCACCGAAAAGATCGGCGACGGCTGGACCACCGACCTCTCCCAGCTCAAGAAGCTGGAGAAATACGCCGGCGACGCCGGCTTCCTCCGCCGCCTCGCCGACATCAAGCGCCAGAACAAACTCCGCCTGGCCGGCATCGTCCGCGACACCCTCGGCGTCGAAATCAACCCCGACTCCATCTACGACGTCCAGATCAAGCGCATGCACGAATACAAGCGCCAGCTCCTCAACGTCCTCGACATCATCCACCAGTACTTCGCCCTCAAGGAGACCCCCTCCCTCCACTTCACGCCCCGCACCTGGATCTTCGCCGCCAAGGCCGCCCCCGGCTACTTCCTCGCCAAGCTCATCATCAAGCTCATCAACGACGTCGCCGGCGTCATCAACCGCGACCCCGCCATGAAGGGCCGCATGAACGTCGTCTTCCTCCCCGACTACCGCGTCTCCCTCGCCGAACGCATCATCCCGGCCGCCGACCTCTCCGAGCAGATTTCCACCGCCGGCACCGAAGCCTCCGGCACCGGCAACATGAAATTCCAGCTCAACGGCGCCCTCACCGTCGGCACCCTCGACGGCGCCAACGTCGAGATCCGCGAAGAAGTCGGCGACGAGAACTTCTTCCTCTTCGGCAAGACCGTCGAAGAAGTCGAAGCCCTCCGCCGCGCCGGCTACAACCCGTGGGACATCTACAACTCCAACCCCGACGTCCGCCGCGTCCTGGACGCCATCCGCGACAACTTCTTCAACCTCGACCAGCCCGGCCTCTACCAGCCCATCTGGGACACCCTCCTCACCCACGGCGACCACTTCCTGGTCCTCGACGAATTCGCCGCCTACGTCGCCAAGCAGGCCGAGATCGCCAAAGTGTACGAAGACCCCCTCCGCTGGTCCCGCATGTGCCTGATGAACATCGCCAACTCCGGCAAATTCAGCACCGACCGCACCATCGCCGAATACGCCAGGGAAATCTGGCACATCACCCCCTGCCCGGTGGAGTGATTCCGACGCCAAGAACGAAGTTTCCAACGCAAAGAACGCAACGGCACACCCGCCGTTGCGTTCTTTGCTTTGAAAACGCTCTCCTCCTGGGTACAACTTTTCCAGCATCCGTGAACGGTATTCTGTTTTCGTTTTCTATGCCCCTCTCTGTCTGCTATTGATTACCACGTTCCCAGAATACAAATCCTAAACTTCTCTACCACGGCCCCAACACAGTCGTCGAAAAGCACGGGCACGGCGAACGCGAGGCCCTATCCTTGTTCCTCCGCTCCCGCACTTACCGCATGCTTGCCGCCCCGGAAATGCGCATGAACCAATTCGGCCCCGAGAGCATATTCGACATCTGGGAAACAGAACGCATCACGCCCCACTCCGCTCGGCCTATCTCCGCATGGATTGAGTCCCCTATGGGCAAGGAATTCCGATTCTTCATCCACCTGCACGAACACTACGCACAGCACTGCGGCGAATCGGTGGCCGACCTCTACGACCGCCTGGAAGCAACTGGCCTCGGCGATTACGCCGAAAACATGTACGGACTCGACCACGTCGAATCCATCGAAAACGCATTCGACGACCTCGACCGCCGCCTCGCCGCCGCCGCCCAGCGGGAGTTTCCCTCCTCTCGGATCGCGGACTGCCCCCCCGTTTATCTTGTTGCGATCTGGCCCGAGGCGGCAAGACGGAGGCCAAGGTTTCTGAACGCGCTGTCCGGAAGGCCCCAGTTGCGGTTACCCGCCTCGGAGCAACTGGCTGAGTTGTTGAAACTGCCGCCACGGTATATGCGGATATTCCCATCCGCCGATTGCGTCCATTCCCACACATTTCCATGCATGTCGTACAATTGCCACGCATTAGGCTCCAGACTCCCGACCTGGATTGGCCCTACACCAAGCTGTGCCACTCGAAATAGTGTTTTCTCCGTGATTTGTGTCCCATCCGCCAGCTTGCAGTAGGCTGCGGACTTCGGCGCACCCGCCCGGCACGCTGTCTCCCACTCCTTCTCCGTCGGCAGGCGGAACACCAGACCACTTGCATGTGCCCCCGGCATCGTATTGAGTTTTTCCACGAATACTTGGCAGTCATTCCAAGACACCATCTCGGCTGGATTCTTCGGGTTGTTTGCATAGTACGACGGATTCGCTTTCATCACCCGCTCCCACTGCTCCTGGGTCACCTCATACTTCCCCATCCAAAAATCAGCTGACACTTCAGGACATGGAACCATCTCAAGTGTCACTCCTCCGCCCAAATCCACCCTCTTAACCATCCCCTTTGCAGGCTCCTTCTCCTTATCGACATTCAACACATTGCTTGTCTGATTCTCGGTGACCTTGATGATGTGATAGCCAAATGGAGTTTCCACGATATCGCCGACCACTCCGGGTTTCTGCGAAAACGCTGCGTTTTCAAAGGAAGGCACCATCTGACCTCGCCCGAACTGGCCAAGATTGCCACCATTCCTCTTGCTCGGACAATCGGAATTGGCAGCCGCCATTTCCGCGAAGTCGGCCCCGTCGAGGATTTGTTTCCGAATGACCTCGAGACGCTTACGCTTCAGAGCCTTGGTTGTATCGTCGTCGTGATCGGAAAACGCAATCAGGATGTGACTGGCTGTCACTGACTCGGGGGAGACAAGGTTGTCGCTGTTCTCGTCGGAAAACACATGGTCTTTCGCGGCGGCAAACTTGTCGGAGGCCTCGACCTCCCGAAGGTCCTGACGCTCCATCTCTGCCCCCTCAAGCTCCGAATGGCTCTCCTCCTCCGCTTTCGGCGTCTGATCCGCCAACTGTTCCACCGCTTCCTCCCCCGCCTCCGGCAACGCGCCTGCTTCCAGCTGAGTGTCCTCTCCCTTCCGGGGCACGAGAGTCCCTCCTGCTGTCCTTCCCTCCCTCCACCACACCCCGGTCACTACTCCCGCTGCCAGCAACAAGACCATTCCCCACCCGGCAAATGCCAGCCCCTTTTTCCCGCCTCCTCCCCCCGCCCGCGCCGTCGGACGATTTTCCATCCCTTCCCTTCCCACTCGCCCCACCGCGTGCTCCCCCACCAGCGCCTCCACGAACTCCCCGCAACTTCCGAACCGTTCCTCCGCCCGCTTCGCCATCGCACGCCGGATGGCCCCCATCGCGCCCGCCGGCAGCCCTGGAATCGCCGCCGCTTCCTCCTTGAGAACCACCTCCCGCAGCACACCCAAATTACTGTTCTCGAACGGCAACCGCCCCGCCAGCATCTCGTATGCCATGACACCCAGCGCGTATTGGTCCGTCTTCCCGTCCTGCGGCAGGCCACGCCACTGCTCCGGCGACATGTACGGCCCCGTCCCCGACGGACCCCGGTGCGCATGGCTCGCCCGGCTCAGGCTCGTCCTGATTTGGTCCGCCAGCCCGAAGTCCAGCACCTTCACCTCCCCCTTCCCGTCGATCATCACGTTCCCCGGTTTCACGTCCCGGTGGACAACCTTCCGCCCGTGCGCGTAATCCAGCGCCGATGCCACCTGCCGCAGCACCCCCACCGCCTCCGCTAGGGAAACCCCTCCCGCCTTCCACTTGCCACGCTCCCACTTCCGCAGACTCTCTCCCTCCGCCAAATCCATCACCAGATAGAACTCCCCCCTCTCGTCCTTCTCCAGCGTCCGCACCCCCGCGATGCACGGATGCCGCAAATCCCCCACCAGTCGGAAGTTCTCCCGCACCTCCTCCATCTCGGCGCTGTCGTGGCTGAGCTCCGGTGGTAGCCCCTTCACCGCCACCTGCACCCCTCCCACCTTGTCCAGGCACCCGTACACCACCCCCATCCCACCCTGTCCCAGCTCCCGCTCCACCACGTACCGCCCCAGAATCTCCTCCCCCACCTTCCACCGACGCGCCCCGTCCGTCCGTCCGTCATCCACAATCCCCTTCGGTTTGAGCGTCGTGAGCTCCCCAATGGATTCATCGGGATTCCACACAGGCTCCTGCTGCGCCCGCACGGAATCCTTTCGCCCCTTGTCCACAATGCCCCCGGGCCCGAGTGTCGGGATCTCTCCAATGGATTCGTCCTGATTCCATGCCGGACTATGCATCGTCCGCACAGTCTCCTCGCGTCCCAACGTCGGGATTTCGCCAATTGACTCCTCGGCTCTGTCGCTCATCCGTTTTCTCCTGCTACGCCCTTTTACCACACCCCTGCCCCGCCTTCCAACAACCAACCCGGTGCAGGAGAAATGCGCAACTTTCTTTTTCCCTCCCCCTTTCACCAACATTCTCCTCCCCCCGCTCTCCGCACCACTCTCGCCTTCTCAGTAAAAACTCTCGCTACCTCCCACCACACCCTCCCCGCCTATCGTGCCACCCTCTCCCGCCTGTATCCGCCTGCCCTCCAGGGAGCAGTGACGCGCGACTAGTGTGCGATGGGGGTGAGCCGTCCCCGGCGAACCGTACTCTCCCTCAATCCGCCGCCGTGGTTTACCCAATGAGTCAAGGGCGCTCCCGCCCCAATTCTGCGACACCCTTCCAACAACTTGCTGAAAGCATTTCAACGATTTGAAAAAAGAAGAATCAGAGTGATTCCGGAGCACAATTCAACTCATCCTGTCCTGGTTTCACTCCGGCAGCCCCCTGTATCAATGAGGGAATAATACAGCCAGGACGGATCCGGTCCCGGGATTGCGGCTTACTCTTGTTTGCCCTTCATGGTCCCGCGCCGCGGCTGAAACGGTGCGCTCCTCCTTCCCCCACTGGAAACACATCGCCTCCCTACCCACCAGAGCAACTACTCCATCCCTCGTCTCGGCGCCATCCTTCGGCAGGGCAACCTGGTACTTGCAAATGGCCGACACCGCGGTGCCGGCCATCTGCGTATGAAGGGGATTGTCTCAACCCGACTTACCTTGGAGCTGCGAGTTTGACAGGTGTCCCGGTCACGCGGGTTATTACCTGCATGATGGGGAATAAAGGGATGGGATAGACATAGGTTTCGACATTCTGTGAAACTTCCACAAGCGCATCGGCGCCACTGGATTGTGCCATTGCCTTGTCGAGCGCGCGCAGGGCGGGACTGCCCGGCCTGCCGTCCGTGATGCCGAACGGCAAAATCCACATGACATCGATACCGGACACGCGGTCGCCGAGGACGCTATACCTGCTTTGCAGCACGGGCTTCGTCGAGTCCTGCAAGGTTCCCATGTTTGCCATGAGGCAGCCAGACATGGCCATTGCGACTGCCACGCAAAAAGCCGATGCAAGGATTCTGTTTTTCATGTTTTCTCCTTGGTTTGTTGTTCCTCCCGGCACACCATGCACCGGAAACTGTCCCCTCAATTGCCCAGATCTTCCCAAACCGTAAAGTCAAGCCGCAATGTTTGAGTGGTACTGTCGAATTTCGGCTTGCCGATATAACGGACATGGACCCTGTCCCTTTTCGCCCCAAGGCGCTTGACACATTGAAAGAATATCCTTTTCTTGACCCATTCTTCCGCCTGATCGGGGGGCCACCCGTTGCACTCCACAAGGCACGTTCCGCTTGCTACGGCGGATTCGCCATGCCTGGGGTCGATGTCGAACTCGACCAGTCTGGGAACCATCCCCAGTGGTTCGGAACCATCCAGGAGGGTTGATGGCCGGATTTTCCTGGGGAAGTCGAGAAGAAACGCGGTCCAGATTTCGTTCAGCGCCTCGTAAAGGGCCATGGGCACCATTCCTTCGACCCACGGCCCTGTGGTTTCTGCCGTGTAAACTTCGGAAAACAACCGCGTGCGCTGTGCATCTTGCTTGGTACATTCCACCCGGATGGAAATTTTCACCCGCGCCCACCTTCCGTCGCGGCGCACCGAAAGGAATTGCGGGATGGTTGCAAGCGAGAAAGCCGGCCTTTCGCCTGCACGCGGAAAGCGGAAGTGGCGTTCGACAATGGCCTGGATGTCCCGTTCGGCGATTTTCCTCAGGGGCAATGTCCCGACGCCCACGGGTACTCCGAACTCCCCCATGTCCATGGCCAGCATGTTTTCCGAAAACATCGATGGATCGGTCTCCACGGCAAAACCGCCATAGGAATCGAATTCCGCGGATTTGTCCGGCACGTCCGGCACTTGCGTTGGCTCTGAAAGCGGCTTGTCCGTGCCCCGGTTCAATCCCGTGTATATGGCGCAACCGGAGCAAAGCAAAAGGCACAAGGCTGCCGCTTGAATGCACAGGAACAATTTGTCTTGCCAATGAATTTTCCGCATGGTCCCTTTTGTGGGTGTGGTTTTACCAAAAGGATCCGCCAAACGTCAATTTCATCTTTGGACGGGACGGAACCCCGTACGGTTGTCGTGGTACCTTTCCGGACAGCTGCCGCGGTAGGCGGAACGGCAAAACCTGGCTTCGCTGTCCCAGGAACCGCCGCGCACAACGCGGCGCACGCCATCTTCGGAACGGTCGTCCCACCATGAACGGTTCGGATCCGCTTCGCCGGAATCGTCGGTGAATGTGTCCGAACACCACTCCCACACATTTCCGTGCATGTCGCAAAGCCCCCACGCGTTCGTGGAGTAATGCCCCACGGGCACCGTCTGCCCCATGTACGGCCCTTTTTCCCGGGAGCCGCAAGGATGGGTCCCGTCGCAGTTCGCACGATCCCCGTTCAACGCATGTCCCCAGGAATAGGCTGTCGTGCTCAACGCCCTGCATGCATACTCCCACTCCGCCTCCGTCGGCAAGCGCAAGCCCTCCCCCGCCTTTTCGCAGAACTTCTGGCAGTCTTCCCAACTCACGTTTTCCACTGGCAGGTCGTCGCCCTTGAACCCCGACGGATTGTTGGTGGCGCCCATCACGCTCTTCCACTGCGCCTGTGTCACCTCGTGCTTCGCCATCCAGAACCCCTGCGGCAGTGTCTCCCGGTGTTGGACCTCGTTGCATTCACGCCCTTCCTCCCCTGGCGGACTCCCCATGATGAACTTTCCTTCCTGACACCACACCATCTCCATCTTCCCCCCCCCGGGCAACGGAATCACCTTCGTCCCCTCCGCCTGCGCCACCTCCGCCGACACCGCAGCCTCCGCCGCCGGAGTCTCCGCAAAAGCATGCTCCTCCCGACTCTCGCCATCCGATTCAGTTGTGTCCATGGAATCCGGAGCGTTTTGCATTGGGGGTTCTACCGCTGGCGCTGCCACTTCCGCCAGCAAGTGTTCCGTCACGGGTTCCTCCTCCACTTCCGCGACCAAGGGGGCCGCCTCGGTTTTCCCCTCCGGTTCCGGACATGCCGGTTTCTCTCCCTCCCTCTGGACCGGTTGCATGGCTTCCGCGTCCGGCACTTGCTCCTCTTCCAACGGCTCTTTCCCGGTCTTCTTTCCCGCCGCCACCTCCGCTTCCCCCTCCAACCCCGCGGCCTCATGGAAGGACAATCTCTCCAAGACGGTGACGTCCGTCCCATGTTTGCTCCAGCCCCACACCCCCACCGCAACCGCCGCCGCCAGCAGCAGTGCCGCGCTCCAGCCCACAAGAGTCCTGCATCTGTTCCCGCGACCTTCCAGCCGTGCCCTCTCCAGCGCCTCCACGAACTCCCCGCAGCTCCTGAACCGCCCCTTCGCCTGCTTCGCCATCGCCCGCCGGATGGCCCGCATCGCGTTCTCCGAAAGTCCCGGTATCGCCGACGGCTCCTCCTTGAGTACTATCTCCTGCAACACCCCCGGCTCGCTGCTTCCGAACGGCAAACGCCCCGCCAGCATCTCGTAGGCCATGACGCCCAGCGCATACTGATCCGTCTTCCCGTCCTGCGGCTGACCCCGCCACTGCTCCGGTGACATGTACGGCCCAGTCCCCGACGTCCCCCGGTGCACGTGGCTCACCCGGCTCAGGCTCGTACGAATCTGGTCCGCCAGCCCGAAGTCCAGTACCTTGACCTCCCCTTTCCCGTCGATCATCACGTTTCCCGGCTTCACGTCCCGGTGGACGACCTTCCGCCCGTGCGCGTAATCCAACGCCGACGCCACCTGCCGCAGCACCGCCACAGCCTCCTTCAGGGAGACTCCGCCCGCCTTCCGTTTGTCCCTTTCCCACTTCCGCAGACTCTCCCCCTCCACAAGGTCCATCACAAGATAGAACTCCCCCCTCTCGTCCTTCTCCAGCGTCCTCACCCCCGCGATGCACGGATGCCGCAAATCTCCCACCAGCCGGAAATTCTCCCGCACCTCCTCCATCTCGATGCTGTCGTGGCTGAGATCCGGTGGCAACCCCTTCACGGCCACCCTCACCCCCCCCAGCTTGTCCAAGCACCCGTAAACCACCCCCATTCCCCCCTGTCCCAGCTCCCGTTCCACCAAGTACCGTCCCAGGATCTCCTCCCCCACCTTCCACCTCCGCGCCCGGTCCGTCCGCCCGTCGTCCACAATCCCATCCACCCTTTTCGGCGGCTTCGGCATCTCCGCCTCCGATCGCCCCAACGCAGTCCACGACGGCCCTTCCCTGTCCGTCACCACCACCGTCCGCGCCGTCTTCTCTTCCTCCTGCGTCGGCATGGTGTCCAACAACTTCTCTGCATCTTTCTCGCTCATGTCCCATTCCATACACTCCCAGCCCGCCCTCCGCCATCCAAAAGTTGGAGGTTTGGAAGGGCCGGCTCACGACTGCTCTATCCATGCACATGGTCGCGCAGGAGTGATACCCTCCCTTCCTTCATTCCAAGCACCCTCATTTCCCGCGTTGCGGTCCAAGGGGCGGAACGTGCTTCCACGCGTCCGCCACGGCAAAAAACACTCGTCGCTCCACCCGATGCAATGCACGCAGGAAGACGGGAGCCCGTCGGCAACGCCGGCGGGCGAATGCGCCGCATGCACGTTTGCCCGCCTTCGTGTTTTTCCCAATAGAAACAACAAAAATCGTCTTCTCCCCCTCACCCTGCGCTTGACGGAACGCGAAACGCGTGACAACAGTAGAGGCATGGCGCGACCCCGTACCGGGGACGCCGGAATTTGTGGAGAACGGACATGAACTACGATGACGAAGAGTACGATCCCTATGCGGGTTTCGGCGGCGGCGGGTGCTCCGTCCACGGCGAGGACTACATGCGCGAATGCTCGGTCTGCGGCATGGAGTTCTGCACGGCCTGTTTCCCGCACTCCAGCGTGTGCGAGGAGTGCGCCGACCAGGGACGCGACCTGGACGAAGAAGACGCCTTTGGCGACAACGACGCCGAAGAGATGAAGATCGTCGCCGAGCTGGCCCCGGACGATCCGGAGCTGGACAAGGAAACCGAGGCGGCACTCAACTCGTTCGGCGATCCCGAGGACGACGAAACCGACGCCCCTCCCTCCGACGACATCCTGCAGGCGGCGGAGAAGAGCCAGGCCGCCGTCGCCCGCGAAGCCGCGAAAGCCAAGAAGGCCGCGGCCAAGCCCAAGGCCCCCGCCAAGCCCAAGGCGAAGCCGGCGGCCAAGGCCCCCGCGAAGGCCAAAAAGCCTTCCTCCAAGGCCCGCAAGTAGACCGCGGCCCCGCATGGTGCGGGGCGCGACCGGGACGTCCGTGAAGGCGAACACCTACCATCTCTGGACCATCGGCTGCCAGATGAACGAGGCGGACGCCTGGCGCGCGGCCGCGCTGCTGGAAGCCGCCGGATACCGTCCCGTCGAGCACGCGCGCGACGCGCAGTTCCTGCTGCTGTCCACGTGCGTTGTGCGCCGCCAGGCGGAAGAGAAGATCCTCTCCCGCCTGCGCTACGTCGAAGAACTCAAGCGCGCGGAACCGTCGCGCACCGTCGCGCTCATGGGGTGCTTCGTCGGATTCCGTCCCGGCGCGCGCGAGGAGCTGGCGGCGGCGTATCCGTTCGTGGATCTGTTCCTGCCGCCGTCCGACCTCGCCCCGCTGGCGGCCCATCTCGCGACGCGCGCCGGAACGGAAGCCCCGCGCGCCGACGGCGCCGCGGACGACCTCCCTCCGCCCCTTCCCGGCTCGCTGGCCGGCGGCCGCACGGTGCGCGCCCACCTCCCCGTCGTGCTGGGCTGCTCGCACGCCTGCGCCTACTGCATCATCCCCTACCGCCGCGGCCCCGAACGCTCCCGTCCCGCGGACGAAGTGCTGGCCGAAGCCCGCGCGCTGGCCGGACGCGGCGTGCGCGAGCTCGTCCTGCTCGGGCAGATCGTCGACCGCTACGGGCTCGACCTCGGCCCCGGCGCCATGCTCCTGCCGGAGCTGCTGCGCAAGGTCGCGGACATCCCCGGCATCCGGCGCGTCCGCTTCCTCACGAGCCATCCGAACTGGATCACCGACGACCTGCTCGCGACCGTCGCGGACACGCCCGGCCTCATGCCCTACTTCGAGATTCCGGTCCAGGCCGGCTCCGACGCCGTGCTCGCCGCCATGCGCCGCGGCTACACCGCCGCCCGCTACGAGGAACTCGTCGCACGCATCCGCGACCGCATCCCCGGCGCCGGCATCTCCACCGACCTGATCGTCGGCTTCCCCGGCGAGACGGAGGCCCGGTTCGACGAAAGCCTCGCCCTCATGCGCCGCGTGGACCCCGACATGATCCGCGTCGCCAAGTACTCGCCGCGCCCCCAGACCCTCTCCGCCCGCACCATGCCCGACGACGTGCCCCCCGCCGAGAAGGAGCGCCGCCGCGTCGCCGTCGAGTCGCAGTTGCGCGCCATGCTCACCGCCAAGCACGCGCCCCGTCTCGGACGCACCGAGGAAATCCTCGTCGAGCGCATCGAACCGACCGGCCGCCGCCACGGCCGCACGCCCGACTCCATACCCGTCTTCGTCGACGGCTCCGACGCCCGGCCCGGCGACGTCATCCGCGTCAAGACCGCCTGGACCGGCCCCTTCAGCTTCATCGCCGACCCCGCCTGAACGCGGACCGGGGCAAAACGGGCTTGCACGGGGCGGGGGGAGCGGCCTACTGTGGGGGCATGAAATGCCGATTCCATGCTGTCGTCCGTCCGTGCGTTCCCATGCTTGCGCTCGCCGTCGCGTTCGGGCTCGTTCTCGCGGGGGTTGCGCGCGGGGCGCGGGAGATGGTGGACGGCATCCTGTGGGTGTTCGAGGTGGACAACGGGAAGGCGGTTCTCTCCCCCTGCGCGGTTCCGCGGACGACGGAGGGACGCGTGGCGGTGCCGGAGACGCTCGGCGGGGCGCGCGTGACCGGCGTCGGCGACTACGCGTTCCACGACTGCACGAAGATCGCGGAAATCGTCCTGCCGGCGGGCATCGAAACCATCGGCGAGCACGCCTTCCAGGATTGCACCGGGCTGGTCCGCGTGGAGCTGCCCGAGAGCCTCCACCACATCGGCTACTACGCGTTCGCGGGCTGCTCGTCGCTGGAGTCGCTCGCGCTGCCCCGCAAGTTCCGCTCGGTCGGCAACTACGTGTTCTACGGCTGCACGGCCCTCGGGCGCGTCGACTGGCCGCCCGCGCTGGAGAAAATCGGCGTCAGCGCGTTCTCGCACTGCGTGGCGCTGGAGGAGGTGCGGCTGCCGTCGCGGGTCGCGCGGGTGGACGATTTCGCGTTCTCCGCGTGCGCGACGCTCCGCGCGGTGGAGTTGCCGGGCGGGGTGACGTACATCGGAGAAAACGCCTTCGCCGATTGCCCGGCGCTCGAATCCGTCGCGCTTCCGGCGGGCGTGCGGAAAGTCGGCCCGGCGGCTTTCGCGCGGAGCGGGCTGCAGCGGATCGTCTTGAAGGGCGGCGCCCGCACCCGGATTCCGCAGGGGGCGGTCCCGGACGGGTGCGAGTGGGTGGACGGGGACGGGAACGCCCTGCCGCCGTACGGGGGGACCGCGCCGTAGCGGCGGCGGACGGCGGGCGAATGCGGGATTGACAGGGAGGGGCGGGACGTGGAAGCTCGGGGGCATGGACATCGGCATCGATCTCATCTCTTTCCATGCACCGTCGTACTACCTCGACCTGCGGGTCCTGGCGGAACGCCGCGGCGTCGATCCGGACAAGTTCGTCATCGGCGTCGGACAGGAACGCATGGCGGTACCGCCGCCGGACCAGGACATCGTGACGCTCGCCGCCAACGCGGCGCTGCCGGTCGTGGAGAAGGCCGGACGCGACGGCATCGGCCTGCTGCTGTTCGCGACGGAGAGCGGCATCGACCAGTCGAAGGCGGCGGCGCTCTTCTGCCACGGGCTGCTGGGGTTGCCGCCCGAATGCCGCTGCGTCGAACTGAAGGAAGCCTGCTACGGCGGAACCGCGGCGCTGCGCCTGGCGGCGGCGATGGTGGGGGCGAATCCGGGCATGAAGGCGCTGGTGCTGGCGGCGGACATCGCGCGCTACGACCTGGGCAGCTCCGGCGAACCGACGCAGGGCGCGGGCGCGGTCGCGATGCTCGTCTCGGCCAATCCGCGCGTGATGGCGCTCGACCCGGAGACGGGGGTCCACGCGGAAGACATCATGGACTTCTGGCGGCCGAACTACCGGGCCGAGGCGTTCGTGGACGGCAAGTACTCGACGAAGATGTACCTGACGACGCTCGTCCCCGCCTGGAAGGCCTACGCCGCGGCATCGGGCCGCACGCTGGCCGACCATACGCACCTGGCGTTCCACATGCCGTTCACGAAAATCGCATGGAAATCGCTCACCCGCCTGTGCCGCGCCGACGGCGTCCCCGAGCCCTCCGAAGAGGAAGCCGCGCGCCTGCTGCGCCCGGCGACGGTCTGGAACCGCATCACCGGCAACACCTACAGCGCGTGCGTCCACGAGGGCCTCTGCTCGCTGCTGGACAACGCGCCNNGGAGTTCTATTCGGGGGTGGTCCGGCCCGGCTACCGCGAACACGTCTTCACCGACATCCACCGCGCGATGCTCGAAAACCGCACCGAGCTGACCTACCGCCAGTACGAGGACATCTTCAACTACGGCGTCCCGCAGGACGGCGGCGACCACGTCTTCGCCCCCTACCGCGGCGGCCCCTTCCGCCTCGCCGGCATCAAGGACCACAAGCGCCGCTACGAGCCGCGCTGATTCCCCCTGGGAGGGAGCAATGCCTCCCGTCGATGGCAATTGCAGTCGAGAGGGGCCGGGCGAGGCGACTGGCCGTGAAGGGGGCGGATTTTGGGGCATTGCGGAAGCGGGACGGGTGGGGTATGCTGGCGGCATGAATGCAAAAGGTATTTTGATTGCGTGTGCGTGTGCGTGCGGTGTGGCATGGTCTGCGGCGGCGGCGGACGCGCTGGCGCCCAAGGCGGTGTGTCCGGAGCCGGATTATGATTTCGGCGAGCTGGAGAACACGGAGACGGTCGAGCACGATTACGTGATCCGCAACGAGGGACAGCTGTCGTTGGAAATCCTGAGCGTGAAGCCGTCCTGCGGTTGCACCGCGGCCTCGCCGTCGCAGAAGGTCATTCCGCCGGGCGGGGAGGGTGCAATCCATGCGACGTTCGGGCTCCAGAACCGCAGCGGCTACCAGGACAAGGCCATCACGGTGACCTGCAACGATCCGGCGCGGCCGACGTTCGTGCTGCGGCTCCACGGGACGGCGGTGCAGTCGGTGCGGGCGGTGCCGTCGTCGGTGTTCTTCGGGCGCGTGGGGGCGGGGTCGGTACGATCGAGGACGTTCGAGGTGTCGTCGTCGAAGGGGCGGTTCGCGGTGGAGGAGGCGCGGACGGATTCGGAGTGGCTGCGGCTGGAGGCGGAGGAAGAGAATCCGGATCCGGCGGTGAAGACGTACCGGGTGACGCTGGCGGAAGGGATTCCGGCGGGGGACGTGCGCGGGAACGCGATCATCCGCGTGATCCAGAGCGACGGGGTGCCGAAGACGGTAACGGTTCCGGTGCAGGCGTTCATCGCGCCGGAAGTTGCTCCGGCTGACGGGGAGCCGTGACGAACGGCGGCGTCATGCGGCGCGGAAAGTTTTCCAATGATTGGAAAAAGTTTTTCCAATCATTGGAAAAACGGGCATGGCGCGTGGGATGGCGTGCGGCGGCGCTGGTGGCGCTGTCGGCGGCGGTCGCGGCGGGGGTGAACGGGTGGCGGCTGGCGCGGCATTCGCCGGCGGGGCTACCGTGGGTGGGCGACTGGGATTCCTACATCGAGACGAAGGCGCTTGAGGCGGGGGTGGGGATTGTGCTGATGGCGGATTTGCTTCCGGGAGCGGAAGGAGCGCCGGCGGCGGTACTGGATGCGCGGCCGGAGGAGATGTATGCGGCGGGGCACATTCCGGGAGCGCGGTCGTGTCCGGTGGGAGAGGTGGACGAAGCGTTGGCGGGGCTGGCGTCGGTTCTGGATCCGGCGGAGCGGGTGGCGGTGTACTGCGACGGGGCGGCGTGCGCGGATTCGCTGGATTTGGCGAAGGAGTTGCAGGCGCGCGGGTTCGCGCGGGTGGAGCTGTATCCGGGGGGCTGGAGCGAGTGGACGGCGGCGGGCGGGGCGGTGGAGGTGGGCGCGCCATGAAGCGGGCATGGGGAATATTGATGTTTTTCGCACGCCTCACGATGGCGGCGATCTTCCTGCTGGCGGCGAAGGAGAAGATCGCGGACCCGGCAGCGTTCGCGCTGGCAGTGTACCGCTACCGCATCGTGCCATCGTGGGGAGTGAATGTTTTCGCGCTGCTGCTGCCGTGGGTGGAGGTGTTCGCGGCGGTCGCGCTGCTGGCTCCGCGCCGCGCGGGGTTGCTGCGCGCGGCGGGCGGAGGGCTGATTGCGGGGATGCTGGCGATGTTCACGGTCGCGTACGGCATCGCGCTGCTGCGGGGGATATCCATCTCGTGCGGGTGCTTCAGCCTGGACCCGGACGCGGCGGCGGGCGGATGGCGTACGCTCGCGCAGAACGCCGCGCTGTTCGCCGGGGGGGCGGTCATTTTCGCCGATACGTTCTTCCGCACGGTGCCTGACGAACCGGAGTCCACATGAAACACCAGCCGTTGCAAACCATCTTCGACGTCTACACCGAGGGCGCGGGACCTTCCAGCACGCACAGCATCGGGCCGCAGCGCGCGGCGCGCCACTTCCTGCGGTCGCTGGAGACGGCCCCGGCGCGCGTGCGCGTGACGCTGTACGGATCGCTCTCCGCGACGGGGCGCGGCCACTGGACCGACCGCACGGTCGTCCGCACGCTCGACCCGGTTCCGGCGGAGGTCGTCTTCGACCGCTCCGACGCGCCGCTCCCCCACCCCAACACGATGAAGTTCGAGGCCATCGACGCCGCGGGAACCCCGTACCGCGAGTGGACCGTGTGCTCCATCGGCGGCGGCAACCTGCGCAACGCCGACGGCTCGCCCGTGGAAACCGACGCGCTGCCCGTCGACTACCCCGTGACCGGCATCCAGGAGGCCATGACCTACTGCCGCGCCAACGACATGCCCTTCTGGGGCCTCGTCGAGCAGACCGAGTCCGACCTCTGGCCGCGCCTCGAAGCCGTATGGGACACCATGGAGGAGACCGTCCGCCGCGGCCTCACCAGCCAGCAGATCATCCTCCCCGGCACCCTCGAACTCGCGCGCCGGGCGGGCGTCATCCACCACCGCGCCGAGGCCATGCAGGGGACCGCGGGCGAGCTCGGGCTCATCGCCTCGTACGCCCTCGCCGTCGCCGAGGAGAACGCCGCGGGCGGGCAGATCGTCACCGCCCCCTCCTGCGGCGCCGCCGGGGTGCTCCCCGCCGTCCTCTACTTCTACAAGAACGTCCGCAAACGCCCGCTGCGCGCCATCCTCGAAGCCCTCGCCACGGCGGGGCTCTTCGGCGCCTCCATCCGCGCCAACGCCACCGTCTCCGGCGCCGAAGCCGGATGCCAGGCCGAAATCGGCTCCGCCTGCTCCATGGCCGCCGCCGCCGCCGCGCAGCTGATGGGCGGGAGCCTGAGCCAGATCGAATACGCCGCCGAGATGGCGATGGAGCACAACCTCGGCCTCACCTGCGACCCCATCGAAGGCTACGTCCAGATTCCCTGCATCGAGCGCAACATGAACGCCGCCCTCCGCGCCGTCGAGACCGCGATCTTCGCGCTGATGACCGACGGCCGGCACCTGGTCGGCTTCGACGACGTCATCGACGTCATGGC
>LXOW01296919.1_pt1 | contig 16391 bp, 13 predicted proteins | sample 1368591 | NCBI WGS metagenome assembly LXOW01 (sample SAMN04884650, study PRJNA319009) | bovine gut metagenome | isolation source: Cow rumen | host: Bos taurus | place: Italy: Legnaro (PD) | collected 2014-07-09 | reverse complement strand
CTGCCAAAGCTAATTAATAGTTCCGCTCGCGCCTGAGCACCTACGGAGCGCAAGAACCCACCTTAAAAGAAAAAAACGCAAAGCCTTTGTTGAAAGACTTTGCGACTTTACTTTGTTGCGGAGGCTCGACTCGAACGAACGACCTCCAGGTTATGAGCCTGGCGAGCTACCAACTGCTCCACTCCGCGATATTGCGGTGCAAAGGTACTATTATTTATTGGAACGCGAGCTATGAGACGGGGATTTTCCATTCTTGACGAGTATTTAATTGCTCTATATCAAGATGAGAGCATGTTTTTTACTCTATGCACAGTTGCTTTAGGTCGTAATAGGAGCCATTGTAGATATTGAAGTCGACATATCCCTTTATCCCCGAGAGCTTGCCGGCATCGGTGTGCTGCCAGAATTTCCACTCCCCCTCATACTCCATCTTGTCGACATAGTAATGTGCTATCCAATAGGGGTAGCTGTCGAAGCGCTGGTCGGAGAGGTAGGTCTGCTTGAACTTGTAATAGGTATAGAGTATCGGCTTCACATGATACTGATCCTCCACGATATGCAGCCACGTAAGAATCTCTTTCTGAAACTCCTGCGTAGGCATCCCGACAGGAATGTGTTCCACATCGAGCACTGGGGGCAGATCGCCTTCCTCCAGCTGCACGTTCTTCAGGAAATGATATGCCTGCTGCCTGGCACCTGACTTCGTGGAGTAGAAGTGATATGCTCCGCGGATGAAGCCATACTCACGGGCATTATAGAAATTATCCTGAAACTTATCGTCGATGAGCGTTGCTCCCTCCGTCGACTTGATGATGACGAACCTCACGGGCGCCTTGTTAATCATAGCGTTGCGCAGGCGTTCCCAGTCGATGTCGCCCTGATAGTGGGAGATGTCTATTCCCTGTATTTCGTATCCCTCACCTTGAGGATATTCTGGGTCTCCATATAGTGCTCTCCACCTGAAGCCAGTTGGCGATACGAAGAAATAATAGAACACGGCGACGTAGACGGCGGCCACGAAGAATCCTCCCATCCACCAGGCCCATTTGGGTAGCAGATGAGAGGATTTCCTGTTATTGCTTCTTCGTTTGGTCATAATGTTGTCTATGCCACAGTGTGCCTTTTCCGACACTCGCTATGCCTTAAAGCTATTCGTGCTCCAGACGCAGCGTCTTGGTTGGCTGGTCGCATACCTCCGTTGGACCGAAATACTGTATAGGACCAGGATAGCAGTAGCATGTCTCCTCGGCCCACTGCTCGCGCTGTGATGCGAAATACTGGAAAGGCTTGCCGTCGAGCTCCACCAGCGCCTTCTTTATCACTGGCTTCATCTCACCGTTACGCTTCTCCATGTTCATCATCATAGTGATGGGGATACCGCCGGCAATCCACTCGTCAATAGGCTTCGAAGTGTTCTTTACTGATGACATATAGCCGGTCTTGCCTGCTGCCATAAGCATAGCGGCATTGAAACCGAGCGAGTAGCAGTAGTCAGCATCGAAGTTGGATGGAGCAGCACAACGGCCCTCATAGCCGAAGAAGTGGTGCTGCGTAGCAAACTTTCCGTTGTACTTGCCTGCCTTCTTCCAATGAACGAGCTTGGCACCGACCATCTCTGAGAGCAGCTTCTCTGTCTCTATGAGCGATACCTGGACGTTGCCGTGTGGGTCGCGGTCGAGGGCCAGCTGGCGTGCAACGGCTGTAGGAAGCGAGTTGAAGACGGCAAGGTTGTCTGGTGCGAGGTGAGTCTTGACATAGTCGATGGACTCATGGCGACCCAGGTTCTGAGCCTCTGGAGATGCCAGCAGGTCGTTAAGCTCTGCGATAAGCTTCTTGATGGCAGGAATAAACTCAATGATGCCTTCAGGCACGAGTGCCACACCGTAGTTCATACCCTTCTCGGCACGCTTGGCAATGATTTCGGCCATATAGGTCACTACATCGTCGAGGGTCTGGTTCTTTGCCTCTACCTCCTCACCGATGAGGGTGATGTTCGGACGGGTCTGCAAAGCACACTCCAACGTCACGTGAGAGGCTGAGCGGCCCATGAGTTTGATGAAGTGCCAGTACTTCTTTGCAGAATTACAGTCGCGCATGATATTGCCGATAACCTCTGAATAAACCTTCGTTGCGGTGTCGAAGCCGAAAGAAGTCTCAATCTCTGAGTTCTTCAGGTCGCCGTCAATAGTCTTCGGACATCCTATCACCTGCACTCCTGCGCCGATGCTCTTGTAGTACTCGGCCAGCACGCAGGCATTGGTATTAGAGTCATCGCCACCAATGATTACGAGTGCCTTGATATTGAGCTCGTTAAGTATCTCCAAGCCCTTGTCAAACTGTTCCTTCTTCTCAAGCTTCGTACGGCCCGAGCCGATGATGTCGAAACCGCCCGTGTTGCGATATTCGTCAATAATGTCGGCAGTAAGCTCCATGTAGTTGTGGTCAACGAGGCCGCCAGGACCAAGGATGAATCCGAAGAGCTTGTTGGCTGGGTTCAGCTTCTTGATACCGTCGAAGAGGCCTGAGATGACATTATGTCCGCCAGGCGCCTGACCTCCGGAGAGGATGACACCGATATTCATCTGTGCCGTCTGCATCTCGCCCTCAACGGGTTCGAAGGTGATGTTTGGCATGCCGTAGGTATTGGGGAAGAGTTTCTTTACTTCCTCCTGATCAGCTACTGACTCTGTTGGAGCTCCCTCCACTACTTTCAAAGCACCGCGAAGGGCCTTGGGCAATTTGGGCTGATAAGCCGCACGGGCAATCTGTAATGCGCTTTTTTCCATTTCTGTTCTTGTGGTTTAATATGTTTTAATGTGTTATTCTTTGAGTCACGTTATGAACAAATCCAAGTGCAAAAATACGAAAAAAAATCTAAAAAACAGCATTTATCAAAGATTTCTTTCGTTTTCTTAAGAAAAATAAGTAACTTTGCAAAGTCAATTTTGCAAATAACACCATATATTTATTAAAATACGACAACTATGAAACAAATGAAGATTGTTGCCCTCATATTGGGCTTTTGCGTATGTCTCGCAAGTTGTAACACTTGGAACAACATGAGCAAGACAGGTCAGGGTGCCATCATCGGTACAGGCGGTGGTGCTGCTCTTGGTGCTGCTATCGGTGCTATTGCCGGTAATACCGCATTGGGTTCCGCTATCGGCGCTGCCGTAGGTGCCGGCACAGGTGCCATCATCGGCAAGAAGATGGACAAGGCCAGGAAGGAAGCTGAGGCTGTGAAGAACGCCCAGGTGGAGACCGTCAAAGACGCCAATGGTCTGGAAGCTGTGAAAGTGACCTTCGACTCAGGTATCCTTTTCTCTACAGGTAAGTCAAACCTCTCTTCAGAAGCCAAACAGTCACTGTCACAGTTTGCTACCGTGCTGAAGAACAACTCCGACTGTGATATTGCCATTCAGGGCTATACCGACAATCAGGGTTGGAAGAACTCTACCGTTGCCCAGAGCCAGGAGAAGAACCGTGCTCTCTCTCAGGATCGCGCACAGGCCGTTTCTTCTTACCTGATTGGCCTGGCTGTTCCTGCTACTCAGATTAAGAGCGTACAGGGCTTTGGCGAGGCAAATCCCGTAGCTGACAACTCTACCGCTGCCGGACAGCGTGAGAATCGCCGCGTAGAAGTATATATGTATGCTTCTGAGGCAATGATTAAGGCTGCACAGGCACAGCAGTAATCAGATGCTTAATTGGATAAAGAAGATACTGATAGGGATAGTAGTGGCATTCTTCGCCTCTACTATCCTTGTCGTTGTGGCCTATAAGGTCATGCCCGTGCTGGTCACTCCCCTGATGGTGATACGCAGCGTGGAGAGCATCGGCAAGGGGGAATCGCCCTTCTGGCATCACTCATGGGTTCCGCTCAGCGAGATGAGCCCCGAGATGCCCGTTGCCGTAATGGCCAGCGAAGACCAGCGCTTCCTCATGCATCACGGCTTCGACTTCAATGCCATACAACAGGCCGTCAAGCGCAACGCCGAGGCTGGGGAGAAGAAATACGGGGCATCGACCATAAGCCAGCAGACAGCAAAGAATGTGTTCCTGTGGCCCGGGCGCTCGTGGCTGCGGAAAGGCTTAGAGATGTATTTCACCGTACTGATAGAATTCATCTGGGGCAAGGAACGCATCATGGAGGTCTATCTCAACTCCATCGAGATGGGTCCGGGCATCTATGGTGTCAGCGCCGTTGCCGAATACCACTTTGACGGCAAGGAGGCCGGCGAGCTCACACCACGCAACTGCGCACTAATAGCCGCAACGCTCCCCAACCCCAGAAAGTTCTCATCGAAAGAGCCCTCCAGCTATATGCTGAAGCGGCAGCGCTTCATCCTCAGACAAATGAAACACGTAAAGTGGAATCCTTAGCATTAGCCTTGGTATTATCACATGCAATCTGCAGATATTCTTAACCAGCTCAACGACTCGCAGCGCTCTGCTGTGGAATACATCGACGGTCCCTCACTGGTCATCGCTGGTGCGGGGTCGGGAAAGACACGCGTGCTCACCTACAAGATAGCCTACCTTTTGCTCAACGGCGTGAAACCTTGGCAGATTATGGCCCTCACCTTCACCAACAAGGCGGCACGCGAGATGAAGGAGCGCATCTCTAACCTGGTGGGCGATAAGGAGGCACAGTATCTGAAGATGGGCACGTTCCACTCCATCTTCGCCAGTCTGCTGAGATATGAGGCTAAGGCCATCGGTTACGCCGACAACTTCACCATCTATGACGAAGCCGACTCACGCTCGCTCTGCAAAGCCATCATAAAAGACCTGGGGCTGGACGAGAAGATATACAAACCCGCAGAAGTGCACCGCCGCATCTCCGAAGCCAAGAACCGCCTGATGCTCCCTGCCGACTATGCGGACCATGCCGCCATCAGGGCGCGCGACAAAGACAACGCTATGCCCGAGATGGCCACCTTATATAATATATATAGCCAGCGCCAGAAGTTGAGCAACGCAATGGACTTCGACGACCTGCTACTCAACACCTACTGCCTCTTCCTCCAGCATCCGGACATATGCGAGAAGTATGCACAGCGCTACAGCTACTTCCTTGTCGACGAGTATCAGGACACCAACTATGCACAGCAACAGATAATACAGCAGCTGACGTCCGTACATCACAATATCTGCGTCGTAGGCGACGATGCACAGAGCATCTATGGGTTCAGGGGGGCAAACATCGACAATATCCTCAACTTCCAGAGGATTTACCCCGAGGCGCGCCTCTTCAAACTGGAACGCAACTATCGGTCCACGAAAAACATCGTGGCGGCGGCCAACAGCCTCATACACAAGAACGAGAGGCAAATCAGGAAAGAGGTATTCTCTGAGAACGCCTCCGGCGACAAGGTGAGAGTGGCCGAGTTGTCAAGCGACCGCGAGGAGGCACTCTTTATCAGCAAAGACATCCGGCGCATCATGCGAAGCAAGGAAGGTGCCGCATACTCTGATTTCGCCATCCTCTATCGCACCAACTCCCAAAGCCGCACCTTCGAGGAAGAGTTCATGAAGCAAAACCTGCCTTACCGCATCTATGGAGGCATGAGCTTCTATCAGCGCAAAGAGATAAAAGACATCATAGCATACCTGCGCCTTGTGGCCAACCCCGACGATGAGGAGGCCTTCAAGCGCATCATCAACTATCCCGCACGCGGCATCGGCGGCACCACCATACAGAAGATAACAGACACAGCACGCGAGATGGGCATAAGCCTGTGGCAGGTGATAGCCAGAGCCACCGAGGGCGGAATCGGCGATCAGGCCCTCCTCGCTTCGCTGAACATCAATAAAGGCACGCTGAGCAAGCTCCTCGCATTCCGCACTATGATAGAGGGATTCATGGCGCGCCTCATTACCGACGATGCTGCCACCCTTGGCAAAGACATCATAAGGGACACAGGCATCTCAAAGGACATCTATTCCTGTAGCGACCCCGACTATATCTCGAAGCAGGAGCACCTCGAGGAGTTCGCCTCATCCCTGCAGGCCTTCGTAGAAGACCGTCGAGAAGAGGGCGAGCCCGACCATCTCCTCGACTTCCTGCATGAAGTAGCCCTGCTCACAGACCGTGACAGCGACGATGCCAGCGACGAAAGGATAACCCTTATGACCATACATAGTGCAAAGGGACTGGAATTTCCGTACGTCTATGTTGCGGGAATGGAAGAGAATCTCTTCCCGTCGCCAATGTGCACACAGAGCGTACGTCTGCTTGAGGAAGAGCGCAGACTGCTATATGTAGCCATCACAAGGGCCGAGAAGCTGTGCACGCTGACATACGCCAACTCCAGATACCGCTTTGGCAAGATGGAATACGACCCGCCAAGCCGTTTCCTGCGAGACATAGACCCTGCGCTGCTGACATACGGCGACAACACTACGTCAGCAAGCGTCTCACGTCCAAGAAACCCCTACCCCAACAGATCGTCCTTCGGGTTGCCGTTCAGTTCACCCAGACCCGCTACAGGCTCCTTTGGTTCACCCAGACCCGCTACAGGCTCACCCTTTGGCAAGCCAAGCCCTTATACCGCAACACCCTCTTCGCGGCCAGCAGCCGTCGGAGGCTCTGCCGCTTCCGCACCCGGATGGGATTTCACCGTCGGTCAGGCTGTCATGCACCATCGCTTTGGCAGGGGTGTCATCAGGGAACTCACCGACAAGGGTGACAGCGCAAAGGCTATCGTAGACTTCGACAATGCCGGAACGAAACAACTGCTATTAAAATTCGCAAAACTCCAAAAGATACAATGAAGAAATTCAAGATGTATGAGGCAGACGACAAGATGCTGTCGCTCATCAGAGACAACTATTCCGTACTTCAAAGTCTTAGCGCCTTTGGCATCAGCCTCGGATTTGGCGACAAGACCGTGAGCGAAGTGTGCGAAGAGCAGCACGTCGACACCTTCACTTTCCTTGCAGTGGTAAACCTCACTATTAACGGCTATCACTCGCAGAACGATGTAGAGCACCTTGATGTCTCAACGTTGTTGAAGTATCTGCGTGCCTCACATTCATACTATCTCGACTTCCAGTTACCATTCATTCGCCGAGAGCTGCGGGAAGCACTCGACGAGGGCGACAACCTCGGAAGGCTCATCATGAAGATCTTCGATGAATACGCGCGATTCATCAGCCAACACATGAAAAAAGAAGAGCAGACACTCTTCCCTTACGTCGAGACTCTCATGACCGGCGTAAAGAATGACAGCCTTGACATTGAGACCTTCTCAAAGCATCACGAACAGACAGGCGACAAGCTCAAGGAACTCAAGAGCATCATCATCAAATACCTGCCTTCCGACAGTCAGCGCAGCAACATGCTCACAGCCACCCTCTACGACATCTACAACCTTGAGGAATGGCTCACCCTGCATGCCAATGTTGAAGAGCTCATACTCGAACCCGCAGTAAGGCTGCTCGAGAAGCGCCAAAGCCCCGATGATGTCAGTCTCCGTATCTCAAGCATGATAAGTCAGGGCGGTGAGGGAACCGAACAGATTTCCGACCGTGAGAAAGACGTCATCATCGGCGTAGTACAGGGCCTCACAAACAAAGAGATTGCAGAGAAACTGTTCATAGCGCCAAACACCGTCATAACCCACCGACGCAACATAGCACGCAAGCTACAGATACACTCCACAGCAGGACTCACAATTTACGCAATTGTCAACAAATTGGTCGATATTTCAGCCGTAGAGCTGTAAATTCCGTTGATATAAATCAAAAAACGCTAATCTATCCCAAAATGGCACATAAGTTTTGGGACTAATTAACATAATTTTTATAACTTTGCCCCCAGATTGTTAATATTATCCAAATTATCTCTAAAACTGTGACCCTCACAGCAACGGAGATATTAAAAAAAAACAATATGAAAGCAAAGGCAAGAGAACATCTCATAACCTTAGCCGTTTTGTTAGGATGCCTCCTACCACTATCGGCTAATGCTTATGAAAAGGCAGTTGACACACCTGCTGCAACACCCCAGGAATTTAATGACACAGCGACTTCGCCAAGGCTGATTTCTCCCGGTACGCTCTTTTTCGTACCTCATTGGTTTGGAGAAATACACTTTGGTGGTGCCTATGACATCGGAGAAGCCAAATTCTCACAGTTGCTATCACCAGCCTTGCAGCTGTCTATAGGCTATCAGCCCATGGAGCAGTTAGGCTTCAGAGGCAGCCTCAACGGATTATGGGCCCGAAATCGCTATGCCTATCCTGAGGCAAAATACAACTGGAACTTCCTTCAGGCAACGATTGATGCACAGCTCAACCTGACATCACTCATCCTGGGAAGTCAGCCAGACCGCAACAACTACCTCTACGCATTCGTCGGTGGAGGCGCAGCCTACTCATTCAACAATGATGACGCAGAGGAAGCCGACAAGCGATATGGCGTTGACTTCCAAAAGCTTTGGAGAGACTACAGATGGCATCTCGTAGCCCGTGCAGGCATAGGATACCAGTATTTCGTCGGCTACAACCTGGCCGTAGGAGGTGAGATCAGCGCTCACATGATGCCCGACCACTTCAACTCTAAGCTGGGCCGCAACGACAACCGTGACTGGCACATTAACGCTCTGGTTGGAATCAGGTACACCTTCGGTTCTCGCTACGGACGCACAGAGCCCGTTTATGAGATACCTAAGCCACAGCCGAAGCCCGAACCAAAGCCTCAGCCAGTGCCACAGCCTATCGTGGAGAAGAAGGACACCTTCATCGATGTGCCTATCGAGAAGATTTCCTTCAACGTAAACATCTACTTCGTCATCAACCAGAGCATCATCCGCTCCAACCAGATACCAAAGCTCACACGCCTGCTGAAGTATCTTGACGAACACCCAAGAGCATTCATCCGTCTTTCAGGATATGCCGACAAGGATACTGGTACACCTGCTATTAACATGCGTCTATCTATCGAGCGCTCACAGGCCGTGTCAAAGTATCTGCAGGATGCTGGTATACAGGAATGGCGCATACGACGCTTCGCAAAGGGCGACAGGGTGCAGCCGTTCGATATTCCTGAAGACAACCGCGTCTGCATCTGCTATGTATACGACCCGGACAATCCCGTACGACAGGATATAATATGGTAAAACATTATTCGTAATCCATAGCGCAAACATCAGAAATAATTCATACATCGCAAACAACAAAAAAAAACAAACATGAAAAAGATATATCAAATACTGTGTGCTGCCTTGCTTGTAGCAGGTGCTGCCACCAACATCTCTTGTACCGACTATCAGGACGAGATCGACGCTCTTGACTATCGCGTAACCGTGTTGGAGAACCTGGTGAAGAAAATCAACAACAACATCGAGGCAATGCAAGTCACCGTTACCGCTATGCAGAACGGCGACTACATCACAGGTGTCCGTGAGACAGAGAACGGCTATCTCGTAAACTTCTACAAGGCCGGCCCCATCTACATCATCGACGGCGTTGACGGTCTAGATGGTAAGGACGCTCAGGCTCCAAACATCTCTATTGAGCAGGACCCCTCCGACGGCCAGTGGTACTGGGTTGTCAACAACGAATGGCTGATTGTCGACGGCAAGAAGGTCAGCGCTACCGGTAAGGACGGCAAGGACGGCATTGACGGTAAAGACGGTAAGGACGGCGTCGACGGTAAGGACGGCGTTGACGGCAAAGACGGCGAGAACGGTAAAGACGGTAAAGACGGCGTCGACGGCAAGGATGGCGTTGACGGTAAGGACGGCATTAACGGCAAAGACGGTAAGGACGGCGTTGACGGTAAGGACGGCGAGAACGGCAAGGACGGCAAGGACGGCGTCGACGGTAAGGACGGTAAGGACGGCGTTGACGGCAAGGATGCCATCTCTCCACAGGTACGCATCAACCCCGTTACCGGCATCTGGGAGATATCTATCGACGGAGGTACCAACTGGGTATCAACCGGCACATACGCTTCAGGTAAGGATGGTAAAGACGGTAAGGACGGAGCTAACGGTAAGGACGGTAAGGACGGCGCCAACGGTAAGGACGGCGCTCCTGGTAAGGATGCCGTACAGTTCTTCATGAACGTCACCTACACCATCGATGCTAACCAGAATGAGTTCATGGTTATCACCACCATGTCTGGCCAGACATTCAGAATTCCTATTTACAAAAACTAATAACGCCCAGTATAACTATGAGACATATCAGACAAATCGCTATATGTGCGGCCCTGATGGCTTCTACGTCGACAGGCTTCATATCATGCGATAAATATTACTATGTTGACGACCTGCAAGCGTTAGGTCAGCGCGTGGAAATACTGGAACAGATGACCCTTGAGGCCAACACTCAGATTGAAGCGCTTAACGAACTGATTATCACTATTGAGAAACGTGGCTACGTCACCAACGCAGTAAAGAACACCGACGGCTCCACCACCGTAACGTTCAACAGCGGGAAAACCTTCACCCTGCGCAACGGCAAGGACGGCAAGGACGGCAAGGACGGTGTATCAGGCCGGCTGGACATCAGCGCTGCTGAAGACCCCACAGACAATATATGGTATTGGACCATAAACGGAAGCTGGCTGCTTGACGACAACGGCAACAAGATGCGAGCCGGAGGCCTTGACGGAAAAGACGGCAAGGACGGTGTTGACGGCAAGGACGGCAAGGACGGCAAGGATGGCGTTGACGGTAAGGACGGCGCCAACGGCCTTGACGGCAAGGACGGTAAGGACGGTGTTGACGGAAAGAACGGCGTTGACGGTAAGGACGGCGTTGACGGCAAGGACGGTGCCAACGGCCTTGACGGTAAGGACGGCGTTGACGGCAAGGATGGCGTTGACGGTAAGGACGGCGCCAACGGCAGATCAGGATACGTTGTAGTACCACAGGTACGCATCAACCCCGTAACACGCTATTGGGAGATATCCACCGACGGCAGCCAGACATGGCACAGCACAGGATATCTTGCTGACGGTAAAGACGGTAAGGACGGTGCTGACGGTAAGGATGGTAAGGACGGTGCTGACGGTAAGGACGGTAATCCTGGTCCTGACGGTAAGGAAGACATCTTCAAGCAGATTATCGTATCTGACGACAACAAGTCCATCACCTTCGTCCTCAACGACGGACGCTCATTCACCGTACCATATCAGCCATATTAAACACGACAAGATAACTTAAAAATATTACGTCCCTCAACGACAACCGTTGGGGGACGTTTTTTTATCGTGGACTTCACGATTTTTCACTCTTCACTTTTCGTTTCATCGCTGTACGGTTTGTATTGTCTTGTCGCCTGGTTTGAAGAGCAGGCCTGTACATTTCTGGGCTTTGGCCTTGTAGGCCTTCAGCTCTATCTTGTTCCAGTTGATTTGGTCGGTGCGCTGCGCCAGCGGGGCATGCGGGATTAGCGAGCCGTCGCGCACGAGGATGATGGCGGGAATCTCGCCGGCCTGGATGGTCTGGTAGCCGCCCTCATAGACCTTACCGCTCTGATAGTCTATCCAGGAGCCCTTGGGCAGATAGACCATCCGTTCGTTGCCCGACTCCATGAGGGGTGCCACGAGCATCTGCGAACCAAACATGTATTCATCCTCCACGAGCCACGCTCCCGGGTCTTCAGGGAACTCTACGAGCAAGGCACGCACCATCGGCAGGCCGCGCTCGGAGCAGTCCTTCGCCTGGGCATAGACATAGGGCATCAGCTTGTATTTCATCTCGGCACAGAGACGGAAGGCGTCGGTGAACGACTTGCTGATGAGCCAAGGCTCGGTAGGAGGCGCACCGTGGGCACGGGTGTGGGAGCTGAGGAATCCGAAGGGCAGCCAGCGGCGATAGATGTCCTCGGGCGAAGCTGTCACGAAGCCGCCCATATCGTGGCTCCAGAAGGAGAAGCCGCTGAGTCCGAAGCTGAGTCCTCCGCGCAGGTCGCCCAAGAGACCCGTATTAGTGGTTGCGGCATCGCCTCCCCAATGCAGGGCATAACGCTGCGAGCCGGCCCACGCCGAGCGCGCCCAGATGATGCCCTCGCCAGGATGGTTGCGCTCCACGACCTCGAAGAGGGCTTTGTTGTAACGCAGGGGATAGAGGTTGTGCTCATAGAGCCCGCCCTTGCCGCTATGATAGAAGCCGTTATAGGGTGCTGCCTCGCCAAAGTCGCACTTGATGGTGGAGACGCCCTGCTTCATCAGCCCCTCAATCTTCGACTGATACCAACGGACGGTCTCAGGATTGGAGAAGTCGAGGATGGCATCCTCCACAGGCATGCCGCCCGTAGCATTCACCACATGCATGCCGTGCTCGATGATCTCGGGGAAGAAACGGTTCTTGGGTGTGAAGTAAGGCAGCTGCCACAGACAGGTGTGGAAGCCGTCCTTGGAGAGCTGCATGAGCATGCCCACAGGGTCTTTGAAGCGCTCTTTGGCAAACTCATAGTCGCATTGCCAGTCGACACCGAACCAACCCGTATCGAAATGTATGACATCGGCAGGAATCTTATGGGAACGCAGCTGACGGGCTATCTCCAAGCCTTCCTCCTGAGAGAAATAGGTGATGCGGCTCATCCACGTGCCGAAGCTCCAAAGGGGCAGCATGGGCGACTTGCCCGTGATGTCGGTATATTCATTCAGGATGTCTTTCGGCTCACCGAAGAAGACAAAGAAATCGACCTGTTCGTCGGCCATAAACAGGCGGTCGGCACCGATGTAGGAGGCTCCGAAGTCGCATGTGACGGGGGCTGACGTATGCATGAAGATGCCGTAGCCGCGATTGGAGAAGAAGAAGGGCACGGGCTTATACTGGCCGTCGGTCTCCGGACCCTGCGGGTCGGTGACGGAGAGATGCACCTTCTGCCCTACCTTATTCAAAGAGGTGAACGACTCTCCGCAGCCGTAGATGCGCTCGCCGGGAGAGAGCGACAGCACGGGGTTGACGCTGCGGGAGTTGTCGGAGCCGCGCTTGATGAACGAGAACGGCAGCAGCTTCACCTGCGTGGAGTCGTTGTCGATGATATGGCGCGTCTGGGTGAGAATCCTGCCCTTCGCATCCTTGATGACCAGGCGCCAGGGGTACTTCTGGATTTCGATGGTGCCATAGTCGGAGCTGTAGGCTATCTTATTGGCTGTCTGCGTGTTCTTCCATGCAGCACCCTTTGTGCGGGCCTTGAACTGAGGGCAGAACATCACATCGTCCTGGTCGTTGTCCTTGGGCTGAACGGGCGTTGTCAGCATGCGGATGCGGGCCGTGCGAGGCGTGATGAACTCTATGCTCAGCCTCAACGCCGGATCGTTCTCGTAAGCGGCATCGGGGAAGTCGAGCATCTGCATGCGCACAGGCCAGAAGCCATTGAGGTTGAAGGCCTGACGGGGCGACATGCGGTAGCGCTTCCATTGTACCAGTCCCTCAGCCTTCTGAGCGTCGAAGCTCACCAGCGAGTCGGCCAGGAAATAGGTGTTCGACAGGTCATAGAAATCTGTCGACATGTCCTTTTGCATACATTGCAGGTACTGCACACCCGCATTGGTCTGAATCTGCGCATTCGTAGCCAACGAACCACAGAGGGCACAAACGGCCATCATGAACAACTGTCTCATTGTATTGTATTTTTGTTTAGGTTTTGTCGATTCCCGGTTAGGGCTACAGCGTGATGCTGTCGATGCGCAGGCGCTGGATGCCTGCGGGCACGCTGACCTCAACGATGTCGCCGACCTTTCTGCCTAACAGCGCACAGGCTATGGGCGACTTGATGGAGATCTTCTTCTCCACCAGGTTAGCCTCATGCGGACTCACTATCATATATGTCATGTGGCTGTCGTTGGCCATATTCGTAAGACCCACCTTGCTGAGCAGGCCTACGACATCACCTTTCAGCCTCTTCATGTCGATGACGCGGGCATGTTCCAGCACGCGCTGCTTGAAGCGTATACGGCCCAAGAGGCGCGACTGCTCACGCCTGGCTGCGCGATACTCGTAGTTCTCGCTGAGGTCGCCCTTATCGCGAGCCTCAACGAGGGCCTCTTTCACGCGGGGATACTCCACGTTTTCCAACTGATATAATTCAGCTACGAGCTTGTCATAGCCCTCTTGTGACATGTATTCCATTGATGGAGTTCTATTTCTTATTTTGGGTACAAAGGTAAACAAAAAAGAGAAAACATAACGACTATTGCGGAAATATGGTAGAAAAATGCATTTTTTTGTAAAATAATTTAGAAAAAATTTGCAAACAACAGAATCAGAATTTTTTCATAACTTTGCCGACAACCAACTATTAACCCTTAATATTATTCCCTTATGAAAAAGAAATTATTAGCAATTCTGTTTGCTTCTTTCTCTTTGGTAGCAAACGCTCAGTGGTACGTCGGCGGTTCATTAGGCGTAACACACAGTTCGATAGACGTTAACGGTAATGACATGGGCGGCACGTCATTCAAGATTATCCCTGAGGTAGGCTATCAGCTCAGCGACAACTGGTCAGTAGGTATCTCTGTTGGCTATTCTCACGGCTATGCCGCACTGGGCTCTTTCGACGTTAACGATGTTAAGGCTCTCGCAAACTCCATAGTAAGTACAGCTTTGGACGTAGCAAGTGACGATGGTGTAGGACTCAAGCTCAACGCTTTCCGTGTTGCTCCTTATGCGCGCTACAATGTTGCAACAGTTGGAATGGTGCAGTTCTTCCTCGAGGGAGCCGTAGGATTCAGCAGCATTAAGATAGACAACGGTGACAATGCGCGGACATCACAGTATGCCAAGGACCCATCAGTAACGCTCCTTGAGTTCTGCATCAAGCCAGGTATCGCCCTTAATGTCAGCGACCATGCTCAGATTATCGCAAAGATTGGCTCTCTGGGCTATCAGAATGCCAAGCTCGACATCGGTGCTCCTACAAAGCCAAGCCTCAGCCGCTTCGGATTCGATGTTGACAGCAACAACCTGCTGCTCGGCTTCAACTACCGCTTCTAAGTGTCTCTGACGAAATTTCAATAAGGACAACCATGAACATTAACATCTCTCTCAAGGGCAATGCTCTCCATCTCCTGTGGGTAGCATTGCCCATATTTTTTGCATCATGCCAAAGTGACAATGCACCAGCACCAGAGCCAGAGCCAGAATCGACCGCTGTCTTCGTAGAACAACTCGAAGAAAGAACCATCACGTTTGACGAGATTCTTGACCATGAAAAAGAGAACTTTGGCATTTCTGACGAAGACCTCAAAACCTATTCCGGCAGGCTGCAGATGCTGCGTATTCTCACAAAAAGGTGCACAGCCCACACTATATCATACCACACCATAACGCCACAGGGAACACCCACGGTGGCATCAGGCGTAGTGTACGTACCAAAAACAGACAATATCAGAGGTGTGATAGAAATATCTCCTATCAACAAGTCTAAAGACTATTGTGCATCAAAATACATGTACACCTTTGAGGCCATACCCGCTCTCTTGGGATACATCTGCATCATCCCCGACCTCATAGGCTGCGGCAAAACATCCAACCTGCCCATCAGCTACATGCAGCACGACAATGTGGCAAGGGTAGGAGCCGACATGCGAAAAGCCTCTGAGGAGTTCCTGCTAAACAGATACAACCTGAATCTCAGTAAAGAAAGCATGATCTTCGGCTACTCTCTCGGAGGATCAGGGGCGTGGGCTCTGGCACGATTCTACCAGCTGCACCCCGAGCGCGACGTCAACATCACGGAGATATTCGTAGGAGGCGGGGCATACACACCAACAAAGGCGCTGGACTCTTTTATCGCATCAAGACATTCTGACTATGCCATAATGCCCAACATCATCTGGTCAATGAACTATTACGACAACCTCAACCTGGACTTCAGCAAAGTCTTCAAGGGAGAACTGCTCGACCACTATGAGGAATGGTGTGAGGGAACAATGTCCGTACCGCAACTCACCAAGATGCTGGGAAAGGAAATCTCCTCATACATCAACATCGACTTCTTCAACAACAACAATGCAGATTATCTCAGGCTAAGAAAAGCCTTGGATAACAAAACCATCCCTAACGACTGGGTGCCCAAAGCGAAGGTACACCTCTACCACTCTTCCAACGACACCTATGTGCCGACAGAATGCGGAGATGAGCTATACAAATATCTGCAGAGCGTTAATGCTGACGTGACATATAAGAAATTCGATGAGGGCCACGTCTATACAGGAATACTCGTAGGATTAGACGCCTTCAAACAAATCGGCTTCTAAATTAGGGCGTTCAATTTGTTGTAACCAGGGACGTGGGCGTCATGCGCCAGCTTAATTTTGACTTCGTCGCCCCACTCGGGACGCTCCTTGAAACGGCAAGCGTTTCATAGTCGCCTCGTTCGGGGTTCAATTTTCAATTTCGTAGGAGCTTTGCTCCGCTTCGT
>LXOW01244519.1_pt1 | contig 16392 bp, 10 predicted proteins | sample 1368591 | NCBI WGS metagenome assembly LXOW01 (sample SAMN04884650, study PRJNA319009) | bovine gut metagenome | isolation source: Cow rumen | host: Bos taurus | place: Italy: Legnaro (PD) | collected 2014-07-09 | reverse complement strand
ACGCTGCCGAAGAAGCGGATGCTGCCCGCGGACTATCTCGTGTCCCTGACCGCGCACAGCATGGAGGAGCGCGAGCGGCACCGCCGCATCCGCCGGGAGCTGTTCGACGATTTCAAGGACACCGCCGTCGGCATGATGGAGAACATACAGGAGGCCGGGGAGAGCGTGGAGAGCCTCTTCGACAAGCTGTCGGAGACCATGCAGCGGGAGTACGACTCCCACCGCCGGGGCTGAGGCCGCGAGGAGGAGAGAGATGCAAGCGCAGGAGAACACCCGCCTTGAACACGACTCCATGGGGGAGGTGCGCGTCCCCGCCGAGCGCTACTGGGGCGCGCAGACGCAGCGGAGCGTCGAGCATTTCCCGATCGGCGTGGGCTTGGAGCCGATGCCGGCGGAGATCGTCTCCGCCTTCGGGCTGCTGAAGCTCGCCGCCGCGCGCGCCAACCGCGCCCTCTGCCCCGAGCGCATGAGCGAGGAGAAGCTCGCCGTACTCGAGCAGGCCGCGCGCGAGGTCGCCGAGGGGGCGCTGAACGAACATTTTCCGCTCGTCGTGTGGCAGACCGGCTCGGGCACGCACACCAACATGAACGTCAACGAGGTGATCGCGAACCGGGCAAACGAGCTCGCCGGGCGCAGGCTCTGCCACCCGAACGACGATGTCAACATGAGCCAGTCCTCCAACGACTGCTTCCCGACCGCCATGCGCCTTGCCGCCGTGCTCGCGCTGGAGCGGCGGCTGCTCCCCGCCGTGGAGCGCCTGATCGAAGCGCTGCGCGGGCAGGAGGAGCGGCACCGGGGGCTCGTGAAGAGCGCTCGCACCCACTTGATGGACGCGGTGCCGATCGCCTTTTCCCAGGAGATCGGCGGCTGGCGCGCCTCGCTTGAGCGCGACGCGGCGCTCATCCGGCAGAGCCTTGAGCCGCTGCGGGAGATCGCCCTCGGCGCGACGGCGGTCGGCACGGGTCTGAACGCCCCGGAGGGCTTCGCCGCGCGCGCGGCCGAGGAGCTCTCGGGTCTCGCCGGGACGCGCGTCGTCCCCGCGGGCAATTTCTTCCACGCGCTGAGCTCGCTGGACGAGCTGGTCTTCGCCCACGGCGCGCTCAAGGCGCTGGCCGCGGATCTGATGAAGATCGCAAACGACGTCCGCTGGCTCGCCAGCGGGCCGCGCTGCGGGCTCGGGGAGATCAGGATCCCGGCCAACGAGCCGGGCAGCTCCATCATGCCGGGCAAGGTCAACCCGACCCAGTGCGAGCAGGTGACGATGGTCGCCGTGCAGGTCATGGGCAACGACGCGGCGATCGGCTTCGCGGCCTCGCAGGGCAATTTCGAGCTGAACGTCTTCCTGCCCGTCACGGCCTACAACTTCCTGCAATCGGCGCGGCTGCTGGCGGAGTCCGTCTCGGCGTTCACGCGCTTTTGCGCCGAGGGGATCGAGGCAAACCGCGAGGTGATGCGCCGCAATCTCGAACGCTCGCTGATGTCCGTCACCGCGCTCAACCCCCACATCGGCTACGAGAACGCCGCGCGCGCCGCGAAGCTCGCCTGGGAGCGGGATCTGACGCTGCGCGAGGCCTGCGTCGAGCTCGGGCTTCTGAGCGCCGAGCGCTTCGACGCGCTCGTCCGCCCGGAAGAGATGGTATGACGCCCGGATGTGAATCTTTATTCGTTTCTATTCATACTGCACCCTCCCTTTCGGGAGGGTGCAGTATAGTTTAATGTGAAAATACCGCGGAAATCCTTCGTCAGCTTGTATAAAAAGCGGCGCGGCGCGCTCTTTTTTCCATGGACAAAGCGACAAAATATTCACTGAGATTGAATATTTAATGAAAAACCCTTGACATATCCGGATTTCAGCCGTAGAATCAGCGCATAAATTTTCATTGGAGGCTTCACCATGAATAAGGACAGCATCAAAAAGGTCGTTCTCGCCTATTCCGGCGGTCTGGATACATCCATCATCATCCCCTGGCTCAAGGAGAACTACAACAACTGCGAGGTCATCGCGGTCTCCGGCAACGTCGGCCAGGACGACGAGCTGGAGGGGCTCGAGGAGAAGGCGCTCAAGACCGGCGCGAGCAAGCTCTACGTCCTCGATCTGACCGACGAGTACGTGGAGGAGTACATCTTCCCCTGCCTCAAGGCCGGAGCCGCGTATGAGGAATATCTGCTCGGCACGAGCCATGCCCGCCCCTGCATCGCCAAGGGTCTGGTGGAGATCGCCCTGAAGGAGGGCGCGGACGCCATCGGCCACGGCTGCACCGGCAAGGGCAACGATCAGGTGCGCTTTGAGCTGGCGATCAAGCACTTCGCCCCGGACATGCCCGTCATCGCCCCCTGGCGCGAGTGGAGCATCAAGTCCCGCGAGGAGGAGATCGACTACGCCGAGGCGCACAACGTCCCCCTGAAGATCAGCCGCGAGACCAACTACTCCAAGGACAAGAACCTCTGGCACCTCAGCCACGAGGGTCTCGACCTCGAGGATCCCGGCAACGAGCCGCAGTATGAGAAGCCGGGCTTCCTCGAGATGGGCGTGTCTCCCATCCAGGCGCCCGACGCGCCGACCTATGTGACGCTCGACTTCGAGCAGGGCGTGCCCGTCGCGGTCAACGGCGAGAAGCTGAGCCCCAAGGAGATCATCCTCAAGCTCAACGAGCTCGGCGGCGCCAACGGCATCGGGCTGCTGGATATCGTGGAAAACCGCCTCGTCGGCATGAAGTGCCGCGGCGTGTACGAGACGCCGGGCGGCGCGATCCTGTATAAAGCCCACAGCGTGCTGGAAACGATCTGCCTTGACAAGATGACCGCGCACGAGAAGCAGAAGCTGGCCATCACCTTCGGCGAGCTCGTCTACAACGGCCAGTGGTTCACCCCGCTGCGCGAGGCGCTGACCGCCTTCGTCGACAAGACGCAGGAGAACGTCACCGGCACGGTGAAGCTCAAGCTCTACAAGGGCAACATCATCAACGCCGGCGTCTGGAGCCCCTATTCGCTCTACAGCGAGGAGATCGCCACCTTCGGCGAGAGCGATTACAACCAGGCCGACGCCGCCGGCTTCATCAACCTCTACGGCCTGCCCATCAAGGTTCAGGCCATGGTGCAGGGGAAGTAAGCGGCCGCAGAGGCTCCCCTCGCGGAACGCGGAGGGGAGGTGCCCCGAAGGGGCGGAGGGGTTTGCCCATCTGACGCGGCAAGCTTATCCCCTCAGTCAGCTTCGCTGACAGCTCCCCTTTCCAAAAGGGGAGCCTCCGATACCGCAAGTACCCAAAATACGCAAATAACACCGTCTATCCTGCGCGGTTCAGGCCGCGCAGGATATGGCATGTTCAAAGGAGCGCATCTATGGCAAAGCTCTGGGCCGGCGTCACCGCCGGCGTCACCGATCCGATCGCGGACGACTTCAATTCCTCCATCCGCTTCGACTGCCGGATGTTCCGCGAGGACATCCAAGGCAGCATCGCCCACGCGGCGATGCTCGCGGCGAGGGGCATCCTCAGCGAGAGCGACCGCGGCGCGCTGATCGAGGGGCTCGCGGGCATCCTCGACGATCTCGAGAGCGGCGCGCTCGCCATCGACCCGAAGTGCGAGGACATCCACATGTTCGTCGAGCAGGAGCTGACCGCGCGCATCGGCGAGGTCGGGAAGAAGCTGCACACCGCCCGCAGCCGCAACGATCAGGTGGCGCTCGATCTGCGGCTCTATCTGCGCGGCGAGTGCGGAGAGATAGAGGGGCTGCTGGACGCGGTGATCGAAGCGCTTGCCGATCTCGCGGAGCAGCACACGGAGAGCATCATGCCCGGCTACACGCATCTGCAGCGGGCGCAGCCGGTGAGCTTCGGCCACCATCTGATGGCCTACGCGATGATGCTGCTGCGCGACCGCGGCCGCCTGCGCGACGCGAAGAAGCGCATGAACGTCTCGCCCATCGGCTGCTGCGCCCTCGCCGGGACGACCTACGACACCGACCGGAGGCTGGAGGCAAGGCTCCTGGGCTTTGACGAGATCGCGCCGAACAGCATGGACGGCGTCTCCGACCGGGACTTCTGCCTCGAACTGATGAGCGCGCTCTCGATTCTGATGATGCACCTGTCCCGCCTCTCGGAGGAGCTGATCCTCTGGGCGAGCTGGGAATTCAAGTTCATCGAGCTCTCCGACGCCTACACCACCGGCTCCTCCATCATGCCGCAAAAGCGCAACGCCGATATGGCCGAGCTGATCCGCGGCAAGACCGGGCGGGTCTACGGCGATCTGATGGGGCTGCTGACCACGCTCAAGGGCCTGCCCCTGGCCTACAACAAGGACATGCAGGAGGACAAGGAGGGCGTTTTCGACGCCTGCGACACCGTGAAGCTCTGCCTGCGGGTGCTCGCGCCGATGCTCGCGACGATGAGCGTGCGCACGGACAACATGCTGCGCGCCGCGCAGACCGGGTTCATCAACGCCACCGACCTCGCGGACTATCTCGTGCGCAAGGGGCTGCCCTTCCGCAGCGCCTACAAGCTCTCCGGACAGCTCGTCGCCCGCTGCATGGCCGACGGGCAGGTGCTCGAGACGCTGCCGCTTTCGGTCTACCGGGAGTACAGCCCGCTCTTTGAGGACGACCTGTACGCGGACATCGACCTGAAAGCCTGCATGGAAAAACGCATCTCCGAGGGCGGCACCTCCGCCGCCTCGGTGAAGAAACAGATCGCCGCTGTGAGGGAGGCGCTGAGGACATGACGAAGATATTTATCGACGGCAGCGCCGGGACGACCGGCCTGCGCATTCAGGAGCGCCTCGCGGGGCGGAAGGATTTGGAGCTCATCTCTCTGCCCGCGGAGCTGCGCAAGGATACAAAAGCGCGCGAGGAGGCGATCAACGCCGCCGACGTCGCCTTCTTCTGCCTGCCCGACGCGGCGGCGCGCGAGGCGGCCGCGCTGGTTCACGGCAATGTCGCCGTGATCGACACCTCGACCGCCCACCGCACGGCGGAGGGCTGGGTCTACGGCTTCCCCGAGCTCTGCGGTCTGCGGGAGAAGATCGCCGCGAGCAAGCGCATCGCAAACCCCGGCTGCCACGCGAGCGGCTTCATCGTGCTCGTTGAGCCGCTGGTGCGCGAGGGGCTGATAAGTCCGGACACGGCGCTGAGCTGCTTTTCCGTCACGGGCTATTCCGGCGGCGGCAAGGCGATGATCGCCCAGTACGAGGCGGCTGAACGGCCTTCCGAGCTCGACGCGCCGCGGCAGTACGCGCTGGGGCAAGCGCACAAGCACCTGCCCGAGATGCAGAAGATCCCCGGCCTCACAGCCGCGCCGATCTTCTGCCCCATCGTCGCGGACTACTACAGCGGCATGGCGGTGACGGTGCCGCTCTTCGCGAAGGATCTGCGCGGCAGCGCGGAGGACGTGATCGCCCTCTATAAAGAGCGCTATCACAGTTCGATCGTGCATTATGAGGACTATGACGGCGGGCTGGTTGCCGGCAACGCCCTCGCGAACCGGGACGACATGAGCGTCACCGTCGCGGGCAACGCCGAGCGTATCCTGCTGATCTCCCGCTTTGACAATCTCGGCAAGGGCGCCTCGGGCGCGGCCATCCAGAACATGAACCTCCTGCTGGGGATAGAGGAAAGCACGGGTTTAGACTTATAAAGGAGAGACTATGAACATCATTTCCGGCGGCGTCTGCGCCGCGAAGGGCTTTACCGCGTCCGGCGTTCACTGCGGCGTGCGCAAGAGCCGCACCAAGAAGGATCTCGCGCTGATCGCGAGCAGCGTGCCCGCGAGCGCCGCGGCGGTCTATACGACGAATCTCGTCAAGGGCGCGCCGCTCGTGGTGACGAAACAGCACCTCGCCGACGGCAGGGCGCAGGCGGTCATCTGCAACAGCGGCAACGCCAACACCTGCAACGCAAACGGCCTCGAGATCGCCGAGCAGATGAGCGAGCTCGCGGCTTCCGCGCTCGGGATCGACGCGGCGGACGTCGTCGTCGCCTCTACGGGCGTCATCGGCCAGCCGCTCGACATCGCCCCCATCGCCTCCGGGATCGCCCCGCTCGTCTCGGCGCTCTCTCAGAGCGGCAGCGAGGACGCCTGCGAGGCCATCATGACCACCGACACGAAGAAGAAGGAGATCGCCGTCGAATTCACGCTCGGCGGCAAGACCTGCCATCTCGGCGGCATCGCCAAGGGCAGCGGCATGATCCACCCGAATATGGCGACGATGCTGGTCTTTCTGACCACGGACGCCGCGATCAGCCCCGAAATGCTGCAGAAGGCGCTGTCCGGGGACATTCAAAACACCTTCAACATGATCTCCGTGGACGGGGACACCTCGACCAACGACATGGTCTGCATCCTCGCCAACGGTCTCGCCGGAAACGAGGAGATCGTCGCCGAGGGCGAGGATTTCAGCGCTTTCATGAAAGCGCTGAACACGGTCAACGTCTATCTCTGCCGCGCGATCGCCGCCGACGGCGAGGGCGCGACGAAGCTGCTTGAGTGCGCCGTCACCGGGGCGAAGGACGAAAACGCCGCGAAGACCGTCGCGAAGAGCGTGGTCTGCTCCAGTCTCACCAAGGCCGCGATGTTCGGCGCGGACGCCAACTGGGGGCGCGTGCTCTGCGCGATCGGCTACAGCGGCGCGGAGGTGGACGTCGGCAAGGTCGGCGTTGTGTTCCGCTCGAAAGCGGGCAGCGTCGAGCTGTGTAAAAACGGCGCGGGCGTGCCCTTCTCCGAGGAGGAGGCCGCGCGGGTGCTGCACGAGACGGAGATCGAGATCCTCGTCTCCCTCGGCGACGGCGAGGCCAAAGCCACCGCCTGGGGCTGCGATCTGAGCTACGAATATGTGAGGATCAACGGGGACTACAGGACGTAAGGCACGCGGACACGGAGCCTCCCCTGACGCTTTAGCGTTAGGGGAGGTGCCCCGAAGGGGCGGAGGGGTTGGCTTGCCGGACGGATCCCCTCAGTCGCTTCGCGACAGCTCCCCTTACTCTCCGAGCAAGGGGAGCCTCTGCCGGCGTAGGGGCCGATGCCCTCATCGGCCCGCGGACACAGTGCAAGGTCGGAGGCTGGATCGACACACGTGATCGACCCCTGCGACGGCATATACAAGGAGGTTCCATGAACCAGGACAGTTTTTCCAACGCCCAGCGGGCGCAGGTGCTCACCGAGGTGCTGCCCTATATCCGCATGTACAACGGCAAGATCGTCGTCATCAAGTACGGCGGCAACGCCATGGTCTCGGAGGAGCTGCGGCATCAGGTGATGGAGGATATCGTGCTGCTGAACCTCGTGGGCGTGCGCGTCGTGCTCGTACACGGCGGCGGCCCGGAGATCAGCGAGCTGATGCAGCGCCTCGGCAAGAAGCCGGAATTCGTCGACGGGCTGCGCGTCACCGATCAGGAGACCGTGGACATCGCGCAGATGGTGCTGGCCGGGAAGGTCAACAAGACCCTGGTCAAGCTGCTGCAGCTCAAGGGCGGCAAGGCCATGGGCATCTCCGGCATGGACGGCGGGCTGATCCGCGCGAAGATGCGCGACCCCCAGCTCGGCTATGTGGGCAGCATCACGGGCGTGAACATCCAGCCCGTGCTCGATCTGCTGGAAAAGGGCTATATCCCCGTCGTGTCCACGCTCGGCTGCGACGAGGAGGGCAATACCTATAATATCAACGGCGACACCGCGGCGGCCTGGATCGCCGGAGCTCTCGGGGCGGAGCGTCTCATCATGATGACGGATATCGCCGGGGTGCTGCGGGACAGGAACGATCCCTCGACGCTGATATCGCGCCTCACGATCCGCGAGGCGGTGGAGCTGTTCGAGCAGAAGGTGATCGCCGGCGGCATGATCCCGAAGGTGGACTGCTGCATCGAGGCGATCCACCGCGGCGTGGAGAGCGCTATTATTATGGACGGACGGGTGCCCCACTCCATCCTGATGGAGATCCTGACCGACGAGGGCGCGGGCACCATGGTTTTGCAGGGGGAAGGAGAAGAGCTATGAGCGATATCAAAGCCATTGACAGAGAATACGTCGCGGGCACCTACGCCCGCTTCCCGGTGCAGATCGTCTCCGGCAAGGGCTCTCTGGTCCGGGACGAGAACGGGAAGGAATACATCGACATGGGCAGCGGCATCGGCGTCACCGCCTTCGGCGTCGCCGACGACGAATGGCAGGCCGCCGTGACGGCGCAGCTCGGCAAGGTGCAGCACATGTCGAACCTCTACTACACCGAGCCCTGCGCGCTGCTGGCCAAGGTGCTCTGCGAGAGGACCGGGATGAAGAAGGTCTTCTTCTGCAACTCCGGCGCGGAGGCCAACGAGTGCGCGATCAAGGCCGCGCGCAAGTACGCCGCGGAGAAGAAGGGCGCGGAGTATTATACGATCGTGACGCTGCAAAACAGCTTCCACGGCCGCACGCTCACGACGCTCGCCGCCACCGGGCAGGAGCACTATCACGAGCTCTTCCAGCCGCTGACGCCGGGCTTCGTACACGCCAAGGCCGGCGACCTCGAGGGCACGAAGGCGCTCGCGCTCGAGCAGAAGGCCGCGGCGGTGATGCTCGAGTGCATCCAGGGCGAGGGCGGCGTCGTCGTGATGGACAGGGACTATGTGCAGGGCGTCGCCGCGTTCTGCGCCGAGCAGGACATCCTGCTGATCGTCGACGAGGTGCAGACCGGCAACGGCCGCACCGGCGCGCTCTACGCCTATCAGAACTTCGGCGTCACGCCGGATATCGTCTCCACGGCCAAGGGGCTCGGCGGCGGGCTGCCGCTCGGCGCGGTGCTGCTGGGCGAGAAGGTGCAGAACGTCCTCGGCCCCGGCGACCACGGCTCCACCTTCGGCGGCAACCCCGTCTGCTGCGCGGGCGCGCTCAGCGTGCTGAACAGGCTGGACGGTGCGTTTCTCGCCGAGGTCAGGGCGAAGGGCGAGTATGTAAAGGCCGCGCTCGCGGGCGCAGAGGGCGTCGAGGGCGTCAGCGGTCTCGGGCTCATGCTCGGCGTGAAGACCGTCAAGCCCGCCGCCGAGGTCGTCAAGACCTGCATGGAAAACGGCGTCCTCTGCCTCACGGCGAAGGACAAGGTACGGCTGCTCCCGGCGCTGAACATCCCCACAGAGCTGCTGGACAGGGCGGTCGCCGTTATCAAGGCCGCCTGCGCGGACTGAAGGGAGCAACACCATGGATTTGAAGGGCAGAAGCTTTCTCAAGCTGCTGGATTTTACGCCGGAGGAGATCGAAGGGCTGCTGGCGCTCGCCGCCGAGCTCAAGGCGAAGAAAAAGGCCGGCGTTCCCCACGACATGCACCGCGGCAAGAACGTCGCGCTGATCTTTGAAAAGACCAGCACCCGCACGCGCTGCAGCTTCGAGGTCGCGGCGGCCGATCTCGGGATGCACCCGGTCTACCTCGATCCCAAGGGCTCGCAGATCGGCAAAAAGGAGAGCATCGCGGACACCGCGCGCGTGCTCGGGCGCATGTTCGACGGCATCGAGTACCGCGGCTTCGGGCAGGAGCGAGTCGAAAAGCTGGCCTTCTACGCGGGCGTCCCGGTCTGGAACGGGCTGACGAACGAGTTCCACCCGACGCAGATCCTGGCCGATTTTCTCACGATCCGGGAGCATTTCGGCGCGCTCAAGGGCATCAAGCTCGTCTACATGGGCGACGCGCGCTACAACATGGGCAACTCCCTCATGGTCGGCTGCGCGAAGATGGGGATGCACTTCGTCGCCTGCGCGCCGGAGAAGTATTTCCCCGACCCCGCGCTGATCGCCGAGTGCCGGGCGATCGCCGCCGAGACCGGCGCGACGCTCAGCTTCGAGACCGACCCGATGAGGGCGGTTTTCGGCGCGGACGTGCTCTATACGGACATCTGGGTCTCCATGGGCGAGCCCGAGAGCGTCTGGGCCGAGCGCATCCGCGATCTGCTGCCCTATCAGGTGAACGAAAAGCTCATGGAGGCCGCGGGGAGTCAGTGCCGCTTCATGCACTGTCTGCCGTCCTACCACGATCTCGAGACGGAAAACGGCCTCGCCGTGTATGAGAAGTTCGGGCTCGAGGCGATGGAGGTCACGAACGAGGTCTTCGAGGGGCCGCAGTCCATCGTCTTCGACGAGGCGGAGAACCGGATGCACACGATCAAGGCGGTCATGGCCGCGACGCTGTAAGAGTATGGAAAAGGCTTATTTGGTATTGAGCAACGGACTGATCTTCCCCGGCCGCCGCATCGGCGCGCCGGGGGAGAGCACCGGCGAGCTGGTGTTCACCACCGGCATGACCGGCTACCTGGAGACCCTGACGGATCCCAGCTACGCCGGGCAGATCATTTTGCAGACCTTCCCCCTGATCGGAAACTACGGGCTCATCCCCGCGGATTTCGAGGGGGATTCTTTTGCCCGCGGCTATGTGGTGCGCGAGCTGTGCGACACGCCATCCAATTTCCGCAGCGAGGGCTGCCTGGACGGCTTCCTCAAGGAGCGCGGCATCCCCGGTATCTGCGGGGTGGACACCCGCGCGATCACGCGATTGCTGCGCGAGGAGGGCGTCATGAACGCCCGCATCTGCGCGAGCGTCCCCGACGATCTGCGCGCCATTCAGAGCTACCGGGTGACAGGCGTCGTCGCCCTCGCGAGCGGGAAGGAGCCCTGTGAGCTCCCGGCGGAGGGGGAGGAGCGCTTCCACGTCGCGCTGCTCGACTACGGCGCGAAGCGGAACATCGCGCGCAGCCTCGTATCGCGCGGCTGCCGCGTGACGGTGCTGCCGCACGACACGCCCGCCGAGGAGGTGCTGGCGCTCAGGCCCGACGGGCTCATGCTCTCCAACGGCCCCGGCGACCCGGCGGAGAACGTCTATGAGATCGAGCAGATTCAAAAGCTCCTCGGGAAGCTGCCGATCTTCGGCATCTGCCTCGGCCACCAGCTCGCGGCGCTGGCCGCGGGCGGCGAGACCGTGAAGCTCAAGTACGGCCACCGGGGGGCGAACCAGCCCGTGCGCTGCCTCAGTGACGGGCGCTGCTTCATCACGAGCCAGAACCACGGCTACGCCGTGAAGAGCGAGAGCATGACGGGCCGCGCGGTGCTGAGCTATGTGAACGCCAACGATCAGAGCTGCGAGGGGCTGGACTATCCCGGCCTCGGCTGCTTCACCGTGCAGTTTCACCCCGAGGCGCACGCGGGGCCGCGGGACACGGGCTTTTTATTCGACCGCTTTCTGGCCATGATGGGAGGGGACGGCAATGCCCAGAGATAAGAGCATCCGCAAGGTGCTGGTGATCGGCTCCGGCCCCATCGTCATCGGCCAGGCGGCGGAATTCGACTACGCCGGGGCGCAGGCCTGCCGCGTGCTGCGGCAGGAGGGCGTCGAGACCGTGCTGGTCAACTCCAACCCCGCCACGATCATGACCGACAAGGACCTCGCCGACGCGATCTATCTCGAACCGCTGACGGCGCAGACCGTCGCGCGCATCATCGAGAAGGAGCGGCCGGACGGCCTGCTCGCGGGGCTCGGCGGCCAGACGGGGCTCACCGTCGCGATGCAGCTTTCAAGGGACGGCACGCTCGAAAAGTACGGCGTGCGGCTGCTCGGCTCGGATATCGAGGCCATCGAGCGCGCCGAGGATCGCCAGCGCTTCCGCGACACGCTCGAGGCCATGGGGCAGCCGGTCATCCCCTCCGCCACGGCGGAGACGCTCGAGGCCGCGCTGCGCATCGCCGCGGAGATCGGCTACCCCGTGATCGTGCGCCCGGCCTACACGCTCGGCGGCAGCGGCGGCGGCATCGCCGCAAGCGAGGACGCGCTGCGCACGATCGCGAAAAGCGGCCTCGACCAGTCGCCCATCCACCAGATCCTCGTGGAAAAGTGCATCTCCGGCTGGAAGGAGATCGAATTTGAGACCATGCGCGACGGCGCGGGCAACGTCATCGCCGTCTGCTCGATGGAGAACGTCGACCCCGTCGGCGTCCACACGGGCGACTCCATCGTCGTCGCCCCGGCGCTGACGCTCGCCGACCGGGAGTACCAGATGCTCCGCTCGGCGGCGCTCGATATCATCACGGCGCTCGGCATCGTCGGCGGCTGCAACTGCCAGTTCGCGCTGAACCCGGACAGCTTCGAGTACGCGGTCATCGAGGTCAACCCCCGCGTCAGCCGCTCCTCGGCGCTCGCGTCCAAGGCGACGGGCTACCCGATCGCGAAGATCAGCACCCGTATCGCCCTGGGCTACACGCTCGACGAAATTCCCAACGACATCACCGGCAAGACCTGCGCCTGCTTCGAGCCCGCGCTGGACTATGTGGTGGTGAAGCTCCCGAAGTGGCCCTTTGACAAGTTCGCGGGCAGCAGCCGCACGCTCGGCACACAGATGAAGGCCACGGGCGAGGTCATGGCCATCGCCTCCTCCTTCGAGGCGGCGCTGATGAAGGCTGTGCGCGGCGCGGAGATCGGCCTCGACACGCTGAACGCCCCGCCGCTGGACGCCCGCCCCTGGGAGGAGCGCCTCGCCCTCCAGGACGACCGCCGGCTCTTCACGCTCTTCGAGGCGCTCAAAGCGGGCGCGCCGGTCGAGCGCCTGCATGAAATGACGCGCATCGACCTCTGGTTCCTGCACCGGCTGCGCGCGCTCGCGGAGTTCGAGGCGCGCATTCAAACCGGCGGCCTCTCGCCGGAGGATTACGCCGAGGCCAAGCGCCTCGGGTATCCCGACGCGGCGCTGCGCCGTCTCTGCCCCGGCGCTGCGATCCCCGGCCTGCCGATGACTTACAAGATGGTGGACACCTGCGCGGCGGAGTTCGACGCCGAGACCCCCTATTTCTATTCCGGCTTCGACGCGGACTGCGAGAGCCGCGGCTTCAAGCGCAGCGGGCGGGAGGTCGTCATGGTGCTCGGCTCGGGACCCATCCGCATCGGGCAGGGCATCGAGTTCGACTACAGCAGCGTCCACTGCGTCTGGACGCTGCGCGAGATGGGCTATGACGTGGTCATCGTGAACAACAACCCCGAGACCGTCTCCACCGACTACGACACCGCCGACCGGCTCTATTTTGAGCCGCTGTGCCCCGAGGACGTGTGGAACATCGTGCAGGTGGAAAAGCCCGTCGGCGTGGTGGTGGCCTTCGGCGGGCAGACGGCCATCAAGCTGACGCGCTTTCTGGACGACAAGGGCGTGCGCATCCTCGGCACCTCGGCCGACGGCATCGACCTCGCGGAGGATCGGGCGCGCTTCGACGCGCTGCTGGAACAAATCGGCGTGCGCCGCCCGCGCGGCCGGGGCGTGAAGACGCTCGAAGAGGCGCTGGACGCGGCCGGGAGCCTCGGCTATCCGGTGCTGCTGCGCCCCTCCTACGTCATCGGCGGGCAGAACATGTGCATCTCCCGCGACGCGGAGACCACCGAGCGCTACATGCGCGGCATCCTCGCCCAGGGCATCGAAAACCCGGTGCTGGTGGACAAGTACATGCCCGGCACGGAGCTGGAGGTGGACGTGATCTCCGACGGCGAGGACGTGCTGATCCCCGGCATCATGGAGCACATCGAGCGCGCGGGCGTCCACAGCGGGGACTCGATCGCGGTCTATCCGCCCTACAACCTCAGCGACAAGCTGCGCGAGCGCATCTGCGAGGTCTCGCGGCAGCTCGCGCTCTCGCTCGGCACGCGGGGGCTCGTGAACATCCAGTACCTGATCTTCGAGGGCGAGCTGTACGTCATCGAGGTCAACCCCCGCGCGAGCCGCACCGTGCCCTACATCAGCAAGGTCACGGGCGTGAACATGGTCGATCTCGCCTCGCGCATCATGCTCGGCGCGACGCTCTCTGAGCTCGGCTGCGGCACGGGGCTTGCGCGCACGCCGCCCTATTTCGCGGTCAAGGTGCCGGTCTTCTCCTTTGAGAAGCTCTCGGACGCCAACTCCATCCTCGGCCCGGAGATGAAGTCCACCGGCGAGGTGCTGGGCATCGGCAAGAGCCTCGCGGAAGCCCTGTTCAAGGGGCTGACGGCGGCGGGCTTCACCGTGCCCTCGGCGCACGCGCCCGGCGGCGCGGGCGTGCTCATCAGCGTGGAGACCGGGGATTACCCGGAGATCCTCTCTCTCGCGCGGCGGCTGCACGGCCTGGGGCTGCGGCTCTACGCCACGCACGGCACCGCGGCGGCCATCGCCTCGCTCGGCATCCCCGTCACCCCGGTGGCGAACGCCGCCGAGAGCGGGCAGCTCCACCGCCTGATGGAGACCGGGGCGCTCTGCTACATCATCTACACGGGCGCCGTCAAGGACGCGACGATGGGCGACTATATCGCCCTGCACCGGCGGGCCATGCAGCTCGGCATCCCCTGCCTCACCTCGCTGGACACGGCCAACGCCCTCGCGGAGACGCTATCGAGCCGCTTCACGCAGCAGAACACCGAGCTTGTGAACCTCAACGCCATGCGCCGCGAGCGGCTGCGCGTCCCCTTCACGAAGATGCAGGACTGCGGCAACGACTACCTGTTCATCGAGAACTTCGACGACAGCGTCACCTGCCCGGAATCGCTCTGCGTGAACCTCTGCGCGGCGCACACCGGCGTCGGCGCGGACGGGATCGTGCTGCTTGAGCGCTCGGACTGCGCGGACGTGAAAATGCGCTCCTTCAACCGCGACGGCAGCGAGGGGCGCATGGCCGGGAACAATCTGCGCTATCTCGGCAAGTACCTCTACGACCGCGGCCTCGTACAGAAGGAGCAGCTCACGGTCGAGACCGCGGGGGGGCTCAGGCGGCTGCGCCTCTTCCTGCGCGACGGGAAGGTCGGCTCCGCGGAGGTCGATATGGGCCGGGCGCTGCTGGACGCGGCCTCGGTTCCGGTGAACACGGCCGCGAAGCGGCTGCTGGACAGCCCCGTGACGGTCGCCGGCGCTGAGTACCGCGTGACCTGCCTCTCGGTCGGCAATCCCCACTGCGTCGTCTTCTGCGACGGGATCGACGCGCTGGATCTGGAGAAGCTCGGGCCGGAGTTTGAGCACTCGCCGCTGTTCCCGCAGGGCGTGAACGTGGAGTTCGTGCGCTTTGTGGATCGCGGCAACCTGCGCATGCGGGTCTGGGAGCGCGGCAGCGGCGAGACCCTCGCCTGCGGCACCGGGGCCTGCGCCGCGGTGATCGCGGCCTCGGAGCTCGGACTCTGCGAGAAGGGGCGCGACGTGACCGTGACGCTGCTCGGCGGCGAGCTCACCGTCAACTATACCGACGAGCGCGTGCTGCTGACCGGCGGCGCGCAGGAGGTCTTCACCGGGTTTGTGGAATTATAAAAGATTCAGCGGGAGGGGCGCAAGCCCCTCCCGCTGAATCTTTTATGGGTATTGGATTGACTCAGCCAAGCGTATGACGGATCAGGCGTAGGGGCGGCCCTTGTGGCCGCCCCTACGCCCGGCGCATACGCGCCGGGCGGATTCTGCGTCAGGAATTCGCCTGAGTCGATGCAGAACATGAGCTTTCTGCGCCGGGCGACCGCAAGGGTCGCCCCTACGGGCAAGGGACGCACGTTGCGGCGCGGGCGGCTAAGGAAACGCTGATTAATCCGCCGGTCACGCGTCTGCCGGCAAATTTTCGCCGGCTCTGCGTTACAAAAGCTTGAAATACACAAAGTATTCCTGCGCTTTTGTGCCTTNNCCGGGAAAGCATTTTCCCGGCCCTTTTACGCTGCGTCTTCCGTGCCGACGCAGACGCAGATCCCCGCGAGGCGGCCGTTTTGCCGGGAATACTCGACAGTATTGGAACAGTATTGGTCGGAATTGACAAGGGCTTAATAGCGTGTTTCTCAAAAAGCAGGCAATTTAGCACAAAACAAACAGAGCTTTCTGTTGCACTATGCCGAATCCACGCCGGAAAAAACACGGCTTACGCATGAACGTATCATCCGGCCCTACGCCCACACCGTCGTTCATGCGTATACCCTGTGCGCGCTGCACACAGGGCTTGCGCGGGGCGGGGAAACACGCNNCACGCGCAATTACATCGCGCGCAGCCTGCTGAGCTTTTCGGTCATCCTGCTCGGCGTATATCTGTTCAGCCGCATCTGGGGCATGCTGCTCATCATGTACGGCGTCTATCTGATGACGAGCACCTACGCCGCCCCGAACCACACGGTCAAAAAGCTCATCGAACAGATCGAGGCCTCGGGCAAGGGCTATCCCTCCTCGCGCTACCGCTTTGAGGACAAGCGCCTGTGCATCACCTTCCACCCCGGAAAGGCGGATGAGGCGGAGCTGGAGCCGGTCGCCTACAAAGAGCTCGTGAAGCTCGGGGAGGACGGGAGCTGCTTCTTCCTCTTCCCGAACGCCCACGGCGGCTACTGCGTGCCGAAGGCCGCGCTCGGCGGGAAGGAGCGGGACTTCGCCGCCTTCCTCGAACAGCGGACGGGTCTGCGTTTCCGCCGCCGCCGCCCTTCGCCCCTTGC
>LXOW01338380.1_pt1 | contig 16393 bp, 12 predicted proteins | sample 1368591 | NCBI WGS metagenome assembly LXOW01 (sample SAMN04884650, study PRJNA319009) | bovine gut metagenome | isolation source: Cow rumen | host: Bos taurus | place: Italy: Legnaro (PD) | collected 2014-07-09 | reverse complement strand
GCGATTCGGAATTCTTCTTTGTGGAAATAGTGCGCTCTTTCAAAAATACGAAAACTCAAATTCATAATTGTTTGTCAAATCGCGCTGCAACAGTTCATCCAAACAGCTAGCCTGATAGATCTCTCCGATCGAAGGTGTTACTCTATCGTCTATTTGTGCAAATGTCATTAATCCGGAATAATAAACCCAATCTCCTATTCTTCCTCTGATTACTGGCAACTTCATTTTCATAGTCTAATCTCCTATTAATTGAATGCCCTAACCGCTTTTTTCACTGATTTAACACGCACTTCCGCATTACAAGGTGGCTTTCCGAATGCGCCAATCAATCTATCCTCTAATGCAGTTATTATCTCTCCGCTGGCGTTAACGGCAAGGTAGTGCACATATACGTATTCTCCCCATTTTGAGAAAAGCCTATGCAAACGCTCCCGCTCGTAATATCCGCCCAGTTCTTTACTATACGACCTGACCCTTGCTCGAAGGTTCTCGTGTCTGGTTTTTGTTGCTTTTCCAATATACATTATGTAGCAGCCGACTCCAGGTACCACTTCTGGCTCAATACAGTAAATGTAAATACCTCCATAACTTGACGGAATTTTTGACAATTCTTCTGAAAAAAAGCCAGAATCTATTAGTTTAATTAGCTTCCATTTTGAAAAGTCAACGCCAGTCAAGTCATCGATATTAAACTTTCCCCATAGTTCCGGTGACATAATATATGTGTTTTGGAACATTTCCAGATCACTCTCTATGGGGTCAAATATATCTAAATCGTAATTGCTGCTCATATCGTCCTCCATGGTTATACCCGTAAACTCACGTCTTATAGCGGAGAATATTTACAAGGGACATGGCTATGTAATCAACATCGTCTTCGGTATTGTACTTACCCAATGATACTCGAATAGTTCCCTGGGCGTACTCATCATTTAGCTTTATAGCTTGCAGAACATGTGAGATAGCAGTTTTCTGACTATCGCAAGCTGAGCCCGTAGAAATTGAGATGCCTTTGAGGTCCATGCGATGCAAAATAGTTTCTCCGTCTTGATCTGGGAACGACAAGCTTAGCAGCCCCGGCAATAAAGGCCTTTCACCATTTCGGATAAACTTCACGCCTAAAGCTTTGAGCTTCTCCAAAAGCTGTTTTTCTAGCCGCAAAACTTTCTGCCGGTTTTCCTCCATTGTCTCGCAATTGAATTTTAGTGCTTGTGCCATTCCAACTATAGCCGCAACATTCTCTGTTCCTGCTCGGCCTCCTCGTTCCTGAGCCCCTCCGTCCATATAGGGCACAATACTTGTCCCTTTTCTGACAAACAAAAAGCCAATTCCTTTAGGGCCATTAAACTTGTGTGCCGATGAAGAAAGCATATCTACTTTCAGTTCTTTCACGTCAATCGGGATATGTCCTACAGCTTGTACTGCATCCGTATGAAACAAAGCGCCGTGAGAGTGTGCAATAGCACATAGATCTTGTATCGGTTGAATTGAACCTATTTCATTATTTGCGAACATAACAGATACTAGTCGTGTATTATCTGTTATAGTGCTATCAAGGATTTCGGGGGTTATCACTCCTCGAGTTGTGGGCGACAAATAGGAAACTGGATACCCAAGCCTTTCGATCGCTTCACAAGCATGAAGAACGGCATGGTGTTCGATCAATGAGGTAATAGTAGCCTTGTGCGTAGGGTCAGAAAAAGCAGTACCCTTTATAGCCCAGTTGTCGCTCTCTGTGCCGCCCGAGGTGAAAAAGATCTCCTCAGGCAGCGCATTAATGCATTTTGCTACAGTCTCTCTCGCCTCAGCGAGAGCCTTCTTCGGTTCCCTTGCGAATGAATAAGGCTGCGAAGCATTACCAAATTCATCGGTCAGCCAGGGCACCATTGCTTCAAAGGCAACCTTGTCCAGTTTTGTCGTGGCCGCATTATCGGCATAGATATGTCTTTTCATAGCATCCTCACTTGAAAAGTGTGCATCCTTCATTTTTGAACTCTTCGACCTTTGCCAATAGTTCCTCTTCGGTAACTTCCAATGACTCAGCTAGGCAAGAGAGGCAATAAAACGTTTTTGCTTTTTTGCTAACCAGTTTTTTTGTTAGACCGATTTCATCCTTCGAGAGAGGAAATTTCCCGCAGACATAGCATTTTTTCTCATCCATCTTTTACACATCCACTTCTCGAATAGAAAATGCGGGCAAATCCTTGCCGCGATATTCAATATCAAGCAATCCTAACTGATATTTAATGGTGTCTCTCATTTTTCTTGCTCTATCGAGGCAATACCGTTTGAACTCCCGTGTTGAAATATCAGATGCTTTCTGAACATGAGGGAACAACAATTTCAAGTATGCTGTAGCAATTCGCTTGACGGCCTCTGTATCTCTTGTGTCTGCCCCTTCAGGAACAACAATCAGTTCATCAACAATACTACGATAGGTCATGTCGCCACGGAGTTCATGCATAATGGAGCAGAAGTATTCTGAATTAAGTGCCCACCCGCATACTTTAAGGTCGTCCTTCATCCTAGGAATGTTCCAGCCCTTAATAAAACCATGGAAACGCTCAATTAACGCTGATTCGTGGAACACTTCCGGCAGTTCGGTAAACATGTTGCTATAACCATCAGCGTCCATGATCTCTTTTCTGATGTTGCCACAGAGAACAACCCCCGCATCTGCAACGCCTTTATAGTCGCCAACCGTGAAATTGCCTTGCTCCAAATAGCCTTTCAGTGCAGCGCGCATCTCATCGGTATCAGTAAAAGAAATCGTTTGAACCTCGTCCAGGGTGACGAAATCGCTGCCTGCAATCAATCCCTCTCGACGCTTCGTTTGGTCATAAAACATCTTTGCACGGCTCATCACGCCGCCGCTCGAGAGCCACCCATATCTGCTGACATTCCCGAATAAGTAGGATTTCCCGGTTCCTTTGGGGGCCAGTTCAATAAGATTCAGCCGCTTTTCCACGAACGGGAGAAGCCGTGTAATCATCGTCAACTTTTCTTCTTCTGACTGATAGCCAGCAGCATTGTAGTCTACTGCTCCTAGGATCACATCAATCCATTCCTCGGTAGTAAACTCGCCTCTCGCATCTTTGTAGTTATCAAGATCAATTTGATAAGGGCAGAAGTTCTTGAACGAAACCAGCTTGATTTTTCCGTCTTTAGAACTTTTGGCTTTTGAGGACTTTTTCTCGTACTCGAAGGAAATATCAAAATCATCCGGGGAACGGTAGCCTAATTCTACCATACCCCAAATATCTCTACCTTTGACCAAATCCTCTTTGCAAGAATCCCACACGTCAGGCTCAATAATCGTTTCCTTAAATCCGAGGCCAAAATCTGGTAGGGAGAAAGAGACTTCTCCAGTTTTGATATCAATATTGACCGNNCTTAACCCGCTTTCCCTCAACAACAATATCGTTTTTTATGGCATTCCAGTCATCTTTCCGAGGAATATACTTCTTTACAAAGCGAGCCAGATCGTCTTTGTCAAAGTTTCCCTCGTCATCTTCGAATTTTCTCAGTAACCAATCCCGCATGAACGCAGGAAGGCTAAGGGCTGAGAAGAAATTAGTTTTCTTCAAGTCCTTGAATACGACCATTTCATCGAAATTATCTCTAAGCTTTTCAGATAGTTCCATCGTAGCCCTCCTTAAAACAGATCATCGAAGTCCGAATTGACACTTCCTGTTTTACCCTTAACGGTAAACTCGATTTTTCCTATCAAATCGGATCCGTCATATACATCGGCGCTGTACTTTTTTGCACGTCGTATATCATCCAAAGCAAAGCTGAAATGTGATCCATCACTTGTTCTACCCGCATAACACTTTCCATTCAGGATAATGCTGATATTGTTCTCATTCTCGACATCAGAGATATAGATACCAAGTATAACGCCGGTATGCCTATCAGCAACAATGCTATCCGGTTTCATCACCTTAATGGTGATTCCAGTTTGCTTCTTCAAGGTAAGGGTAATAACTGGAACGACAATTTCTTCAAGCGTGGCACCACCATGCACTTCGACATTTGCTGCCCTACTACCTTTAAAGCGGCCATAGTCTGAAAGAACATAATAGCCGTCTTCTTCAATATAATGTTCCAGCGTGCAGCCCTCAAATGACTTGCAGCAACGGCCAGAATGTTCGCCTTTCGTATCCGTCTCGTATTTCTCTTCTTGCTTTTTGATAACCGCCAATCTAGAGGCTCCGTGGTCGCTTGCAATAACAAACGATTTGCAGTTATGCAGGGCAAGTTCAGTTGCTGCTGTTTCAACAGCCTCTGATATTACCTGTAATTCAGATGCTAAATGAATCGGATACTCGCACTCGGTGAAATAATAACCGCCTTTATCACTATGCTTAATGTCATCAAGACGCTCTTCTTTATACTTCTTACCCCCGGCCCAATTTTCAAAAAACTGTTTGTTTTTTGAAGTAATCGTTGGCAAATCCGCCCTGGCGATTTCGACATGCATAGACAGCCCTTTTCTCTTTGCCAGTGCGGTTATATATGACAAGTACTCAACCCCAAGCGCGTCAATCCAGTAGAGATAAGCATTGCTCTTGTCTTTAACTGCATTAACCGCTGAATCCCGGGTTTGCAATCTAGCATATTTATGGTTCGAAGCATAGTTCAAGACAAGGCTCATGAACTCGGTGCTGACGGTATTCTGCACTTTCTGCTTTTTATACTCGGCAAAGTATTCCGTCAGTTCATCGGCCAAACCAGGGCAGTCAAATGTGTATCTGCTAAGATATTCATCTAATGCAGGATAGACTTTCTTGATAACACTCTGCACCCCGAATTTGCAGACCCATTGAATAATCGCTTTTTTCTCTAGCAAAGTGTTGTCGGTCAAGCCGTAGATGCTCTCCTCTGGGTCAACCTCATTTGCTTTGATGAATGCCGCGATTTCAGACTCCGGGAAACCACGGATCAACCGCTTGCGCTCATCATAGAACTTATCATACCTTTTATCTGTATGACCAAGTTCAATGATAGAAAGAAGGATATTCGATTTAAAGTCCTCAAAAGTCTGTGTTTTGTCGAGGACAAAGCTCAAATAGGAAGTACCCAGCTTTTCCTGTATGGACTTCAAATAAATGAAAAACAGCCAGTTCTTATATTCTTTTCCCGCAACATTCTCATAGAGATTGTTAAGGCAATCATCGTCTATAGAGTATTTCTCAAAGACCTTGGTCAGTTCATTATCACATTTTTTGAAATCCTTCAGCAGTCTTTCCCAATATTCCTTGCTTCCAAGGGGCTCGGAGAATGGGATCGGATTGAGATACAGTTTGAGCGCTGAGTATGCGCTTGTGATAGTCGACACAGGGAGCAATGAATCCTCAAGCGAAAGCGCCGTATTGACCAAGCAGTTTCCACACGCTCCATTTTCAAATTCTGACAGGAGTCCTTTTATACCCTTGGCCGCACCAGCACTCAGGCCTTCAGCAACAGCGGTGACAGAGATGTTCGTGAGCAGATCTTTCGCTATAAAAGCCCGCTTCTGTTCAAGCACTCTCTTATCGTCGTTGATAATGCTCATTGCCTGCACAGGGACACCTCGTAAAAGTAAAATGACTCTTGCGTTTCCCAGCGTTGTGTTCTTGAGGCGGCGAAGCTCAGCTTCCGCTACTGCAGATCCTTTAATGGCAAGATACTCCCCAAGCCCGACCACGACGAACCTGTTATCACGATAGTCAACATCAGAAGTCCTAAAATTGTCAACAATGTCATCAATACTTGGAAATTTGTCATCTTTTGAGCAAAAATCGCTTACTTTGACGACAGAAAGTCCGCATTGCTTCAACTCATCCAGAGTCAAAGAGTAATCCGCATCACCTACGACATAGAAGAAAGGGAGGCCCTTAGCTGTTGAAATGTATTCTTTTACATCATTGCACAGCATACCTTATTTACCTCCGTTGATGATGATTTTGACTCCTAAGCCCATATCGCTGATAACTGCACCGGTCAGCCACTTTTTGAGTTCCTCGCCATTCATACCGTTGATGATCTCAACAGCGGCGTCACTTCCGCCGGCATTGTATTCCGCCTCTGCCATTTTCCTGATCTTTGCTTTAATATTGGGACTTTCGCTCCAATCAAAAGCACTGATGCCCGTGTTTTCAAGCACATCTCTGATATGCTCAATGTTTGGCAGAAGCTTAGCATACTCTCCAACAATTGCAGAAATGAAGCAGGAATCTCTATGGTCTGCACTTGCCAATTCAACGAAGAAATCTGCTCCCTCAATGTAAGTGAGGGCGTCCTTAATGTCGGATTCGCTCTGTGTGCTACTGTTCATAACAGAGAAAACTCTCTTTGCTCTGTCATACTCGGAGACTGGAATGCAGCAAAGAATAGGTGTGCGATACTTCTCTGACCAAGCTCGTGGGTTCTTCGTTCCACCTGTTTTTTCGCTCCATTCCTTGAATAACTGCGATTTGATCTGATTCTTTCTGAAATCATCTGCTGCTTTTTTAACTATTGCGTTGCTCTGTGTTGCTGTTGCTGTAAACAGTTCCGCAGTAATAGAGTTCTTTACATCCTCGCAATCAACGTCGGATAGCCCTTCCAAATAAGGCGCGTACACTTCCTTGAAAATGCCAAGTTGATTGTTGATAACATCTCTAATCTCCAGATTGTGGTTTGCAATTTCATCGCGGAGTGTCTTCATGTTATCAGGGAGCATCTCTTCATAGTTTGCAATTTTCAGCAAATTATTGAAGAACTTGTCGAGGGTCGGGCGCTTTGCCCTTATCAATTCGCAGGAATACCCCGCGAACTTTAAGTGTTCACGCCAAGCCTTAAATGCGGCATCCTTGGTAGATGCAGATACATTCAACAGGATATTGGTCTGCTGAATGACCTCATACTCTACTATCAGCTTTCTAATCTCATCCTCGCCAGTGCTGCCTATCCAAAGAGCTGAATACTGAACACTAAATAGCTTCTTAATGTCAGCGAGAACAGAACCCGAAGCCCCGATTTCTTTTGCAACCGTAAGCAGTCTTCCACCCTCGAACCGCTGGATGAACAATTCCATGCCCTTCCTGCAGTTGTCGACTGTCAACAATTGTTTCAGCTTCTGTGCGGAGGACGGACGCTGAATAGCGATTTTGCCTATTTCGTTTGCTACGTCGTGAGCATCATCACCCTTACTTTGCACAAGAGTCATGTACATCTTCACGAGGTCATAAACACCATTGGTATCTACATCCTCAAGACACCAAACGGGGAAAGCGAGTTCTCTCATTCTCCCAAGCACCAAAGAGCCGGCATGGTTCGGAGAAGAGCAAGAGTTGGCGTCAATACCCCATGCTTCTGCGGTAAGGTCATAGAAAGCTTTTTCTTCGGGCGTCAGATTTACGATATAGGTAGACTTCGGCTTGTCCTTAGTCATGTAGTTCGCTATCATTTCTGAAAGCTTATCGGGTGTCATAGAATCTCGATGTCCCTCTGCATCCATGCTACGGAAAGGATCTGTGTCATATTCTTTAAGGATAAATCCTATGATGAACGCAGACAGGTTGCAGCGTGAGAATCCAAAGGTTCCCTCGAAGCAATCGTAGATCTCGCTAATAGAGATCTTGCCGGTTGCTTTGAAGGCTTCTGATACCATTTTGTCTATCGCTTTTTTGATAATGACGATAGGTTCGCCAGCAAGAGTTTCGTCTTTCCAATACTCGCTCTTGTTCCAAAACTTCCCAAGAACGGATTTTTCGCAACCAGCAATTAATCCCTTGATGTCCATGCCGCCCATGCCATAACGAGCAACTGGCTTTGCAGTTGTGAGCTTTAGCTGAGTCTCTGTAAGCCCCTTGGTAAAATCCTGAACGTACCTATACCTGTTAAGGACATTGGCCTGCAAAATGGTATGTACTGCTGCGGCTCCAGTTGCTTTTTCGCCTTCAGGATTTGCATAGGTAAAAATGATGAAGCTGCCATTATGAATACGGTCACGCCAATCACGTTCCAATACGTCCTTTGCCTTCTTGTTGTTTTCTTTGGACTGCTGATTGTTGTTCCCGTTGTAGTACATGGACATTGCTGAATAGTCAACGTACTGCTCAAAAGCTTCAACGCCTAGAGGAGTCGAGAGAGCATCAACGACTACAGTGTTCTTGTAGTTCTCATCTATAATGGTCTTTTTAATAAGGCTGCGGAACGACTGCGCTTCGTCCTCCGTTTTCGCCAGTGCGAGGACCGCATAGAAATGCCAATTCACATCCTTGTTTTTTAAAGCGTCCATCGTCTTTATAAACTCGGATTGGGTTACTACCGGTAGACGACCACTTTCAATGTCCAGGGCATAACGGAGCTTTAACGCAGGCGTCAGACTTAAAGCAGAAGCCAAAGCTGGCCCTTCAGAGACAAGTTTTGATGTCGTACCCTTTTCTCTGATTTCTTTCTTGTATCCGTCAATTTTCGCGCTGTCACCCGACAAGATTGCAACAGAATATGCCTTCTTCCCGTCGGCAATCGGCGTCTGGATCAAAACGCCCTTATCAAGAAGCGCCTTGGCTATGCTCTTGCAGGAGTTTTCCAACTCATCATAGTCGCCCTCAAAGGCATAACTAAGATTTTGATCCGTCGGCTTAAGCACAGGCAAAGATCCACCCAGGCGCTGATCAATTGCCTGCATGATAAGAATGGTCTTTAATACGATTTTCTCTTTCTTGTTGAGCTGTGTCTGCTGAGGGAATGTGTCCAGTATCAGTTTAATGTCTGAGGAGAGATAGTCTTTTCCTTTCTCGTAGAAGAAGTCCCAAAGCATATCTACCGTTAGTAGAGGCCTATCACTCAGTGGGCTTGTGTTCTGGATAAACCATTGGAAAGCTTTCACTTCCATATCCTTAGGGGTTTTGATGAAATCGAACATACTCCGCTGATTGGACTGAAATGCAGACGCTATGTTCTTTAATACGAGGGCCGCTATCGGATGAATGGGAAGTATACCCTGCATCACTTCCGTGTTGCTGATACCAACCGCTTTCATTACGGCATTTCTAGAGGAATTAACATCTGCATTCAGATCGCTGACCATCTTATCCCAATTCGCTTTTGCTGCTGCTTTTACATTAAAGGCATGCCGAATAAGATCAAAAGCTATATTGTCGGGGAGTGTGATTTCGACCTTGTCAAACCGCTGTTGAACGATTTTCCAAGAATCATCATTGCTGCTGATAGAGGTAATCGGGTGCGTAACAACAATGAAGTAGAATGGGGCCTCTTGACATATGGAAACGACCTTTTGAAACTCGCCAAGAGAGTTCTTGTTCTGGCGGAAGAAGTCGCTAAACTCATCCCAAATAAGAACGATTTTGATATTGTTACGCTGAATAATATCGAGAATCCAATTTCTGAGTGAATCCGCAGTCAGATCAAGCGCTGTGATACCCTCAACTGCTGCCATCTCGAAGAGGTTATTCATTAATGAAGTTACATCTGAACTCTTTTTCAACGTGTTGATGATTTCATCGGCAGAGGACTGAGAAAAAGTGGACATCCACTTTGGCCGTTGAAGAAGAGTGTTCACTAATTGGTTGTGCGCCGGATCTTCGAGCCAAGAAATAACGCTTTCCTTTAAGGAGTTTTCTCCCTTATATTCAACTCCGCGAGCGTCAAGTGCCTTTTTGATGCTTTCCTGTACAGCGAAGAACAGCAGCCTTGGGGTAGTAATACTACCGGACGCATAACGATAAGCGGTCACAATACCTTGTTCTCTGTGCCCGATAATCTTTTCGAGAAGGACGGGATTCTTTTTTAGTCCGTCATACTTATCCCAATACGCCCTAAGCTCTGCCTCGGGAACTTCCAGGATCTTTTTTAGAGCATAGGCGCACTGTGATTTGCCCGTTCCATAGGCACCGTGAATCCAGATAGACCGGTTCGTAATACCGCCGAGCATCTTCTCTGTGGTGTTCAGAAGATTGATAAACGTATCATGTGGAAAGGTGGTATCCCATGCAGCCCCGCTGTTTATTGCAGACTCATCAATGCAAGGAAAGTATTTTTCATTAATATCAAAGTATTCGCAATACTTCATGCTCTTAATCGCCATTACAATGCCTCCTTAAACAGTTTCAGGACATCATCCGACGTCTTATCCCGCAATGTAATCGTCTTTAGGTCATTCGTGAATGTAGCATTGATAAAATCCGGGTACGCAGAAGAAAGGCCCAGCAAAACTGACTTCAATTCTTCATCATTATATAAACCGAAGATGCGAACGGGGCTCACAGCAGCTCTTTCCACACTCTCGTCATATAAGTAGGATACATTGAACTCTCTGTCCATATTGCACTTCTCTACGAACTTATATAGAGCATAGAGGAACACTTTGGGGTCACCAATGAAGCATTTTGCTCTCACTAAATCCTCCTCATCAGTAACAAAGCCAAAATTAAGATTCGTACCAAATGGGGTTTCTGTGATTCGTTTAAATGCTTTGACGATTGACTTGGCGTCCTTGGGCTTAACCTCAGCTCCGATTAACATGTCCTCAATTTTCGAGCGTTCATAATAAATGCCAATGTCCATGTTCTTGATATACCACTCAATCTGTGGGTTGTTCATGGCAAGATTCACCAACATCAGCCCCAATGCCGCAGTACTTTCCCAATCCAGCTCATAAATCAGTTCTGCAAAATCGGTAAAATGGTTCTTCTCGTTAAGCCCGGCATCTCTAAGAAATCTTCTGAACATATCGTACATCATCGGGCCTAACGTATGTTCGGTAAAGAAATCCTCTTTTAAGTCAAAGAAAGAGACAAGCCAATCTCTTTTAGGCGCATGGTCTGCAAATGAGTTAAGGCTCTTCATGCTGTTTCCTCCTCCTTGCGGGTGTCTCAAAGAGTGAAAAAGTAGACAACCGCTATCAATAGAATGACATTGGTAACAATGGATACAATTGTTTATTGATAGCTTGCCATCAACAAGCTTAATACTCCCGTTTCGACAATTCGTCTCACATACGCGGCAAGCTGAGCAATACGATGCCTTCCTAAAAACTTGTTTAAATAGTTTTGTGAACTTCGGATTATCGAGAGCCGTTTTTTCGGGCAGAGTTACCACATAACCCTTAGTGTTTTCCGAAACATTAAAAGAGATATCTACACCTTCAAATCTAACGGTGTAACCCGATTCATTCTGTGATAACTCCCCTATAGTCTTTATCCATTCCTTCCAGTCAGTCTTAGGTGCGATGACGGTGATTGTAACATTGTGTTTATTTACTGTCTCGACGCATCTGAATGGGTTGTTCTTTAGGCTGCGCCCGTTAGTTCTTGCGTTCCAGCCACCATTCCGGACGTAGGATTCAGCTTGACTTGAGTCCGTTGAGCCGTACGATTCTTTAATCCAGTCAACATACTTGTCAACTTCTCTTTGATAAGAGCATCGCCTAAAATAGTCACTTGCTCCCCCGCCCATCGGGCAAAACAAACAACCGGCGCGGGCATTACCTTTCTTATATGCGTTGTTTATGTAAAGACTATTGGTGAATATGTATGCCCAGATTTCAGCCGATGTCCATTCAAGGATCGGATTGTAACTATATTGTCCACGCTGCTTTTTCCCAAAGTTTTCGTAATCGTATTTGCTCCTAGTTATACTCTCATGGGCTCTAACACCCACAAAGTCCATGCCTATATAGTTATCTTTTCCCGTTATTTCGCGCATTTTAAGAGTTTGTGGGGTGCTTTTGTGAACACTGCAGCACCATCTCAGCACACGGGCAGGGGGGCCAAAAAGCTTCCAAGACTCATCAGGCTCAAAATGAGAACGGGATATATAGAACGGTGTTCCGTCCGCCTCGCATTGCCTTTTCATGTGCTCTACAGTTTCATAAGTGTCAGGAAACTCCATGCCTGTATCCCCGAATATCACGACGAAACTGTCCTTAGGCAAAGCCTTTTTAACAAGGTCAAGGAGTACCGCACTATCCTTGCCCCCGGAAAATGCTACATGAAAAATATCTAATCTCTTTTTATACTTCTCATATTCCTTAACTATTTTCTTGACAGTTGAATCCTCGATGACCGTGAGTAAATCCTTATTCTTTTCATTCATCGAAGCAATATCGACTGCTTCCAGAGTACAACCAGTCTCTTTGCCGAAAACAACTGCACCGTTTTCATCTCTAACCGGCTGTAGCTCTGGTGCTGTATATAAGTCGCCGCCTTTGATTTTCGCTATCTGGACATTGCGATACCAATATGCGCTGGACTCCGCCCACATATATGGGACGTCAGTCTGCTTGTCATATTCCCAATACTTGTTAAAGCCCAAAAGATCCATTTCTGGAGCGTAAACAGGACGGGGCTCTTTTGAGAAATTTGTGGGTGTGGAATTAAGGATTATTCCTCCCGTTTGGGAATCGAATGTATATGAATACATTTATTTTTCCTCCCTGAGTTCTCTTGCTCTTTCTGCGATCTCGCCCAACCTTCCGAATTTGCTTTTGGCCATATATCCCGTCTGGAACAGATATATGCCAATCTCTTCTTCGTTTAGCTCGACTTTCGCACCAGATAGCGCAATAGCAAGCATTTCAACGTAGCTCTTACCGTAGTTTTTCTCCGCTATGATTCCAGCATTCTTATCGTTGAAGTTCAGCAGGCGAAGGCTATATTTTTTACTGTATTTATAACAATAGCTCTCCAATAAAAACGAGTTCCATGGATACCCACAAACCGGAAACAACGCGAATGTTGTAACGTCGCGAACCGCGCAAAAATGCTCTGTAATGATTCCAGACAAAACGCTATCAATTTCATCCACATTGAAAGATACGAATCTGTCTGCAACGTAATTATCGGAGTCTATGCGCACCATGCAGTCGTAAAGTGCTTGGAAAGCAAACTGCCGATTCGTACCTCCCGTCAGCTCAACAACCTTATCTGCGAGTTCACTAAATGTGCATTTTTCCCGTCCTTCAAGATGCTGTTTGAGGATCGTAACCGCATCCAAACCGGTATTATCTTTTGTAAGGATTTTTCCGTTGAGTATGTATTTACCATTCAAAACCTTATTATAAATTGCGGAGAGAATAGCCGTTTGGGAAATCTCATAGTTCTGTTCTTCGATTCCCTCACGGGGTACATCGCTTAAGGAAGCAAATCCTTTTTCATTACAGGTAGTTTCAACATATTCGAGAATTTCGGCTTTTTCATCTTCAGATATAATAAATCTGTCAACAAGCAAGTAGACGCCTTCAACTACCCAAACGAAATTCACATTACCCGAAATGACTCTCCAAATGTTCCCGATAGGGATGTATGGCAACCTCTCACCTATCTCATCCACGGAGCAGGTTTTATTCTCTCCCCATATACGCTTGATTTCGTCGGTTACCGCTTGCTTTTCTGTTTTCTTCGCGCCTACTGCCATAAACTTTTTGGAGAAAGCAATCCCTTTGAGGTTCTTTTGGAGCAATTCCTTAAGCATTGCCTCAGAGGTAATGTAGTGAGAAAGCATCCACTCGTTATGCCTTTCCATCAAGGCTTCATAATAGATTACTATTGTTCCAGAGTCGACAATGGTATTTACAATACCGCTCAGTTCCTGGCCCAAATCGTCACTCTTGGCAAATACTTTTCCGTCAACAATCGTACCCTCAGACAGTATAGCAGTTTTTAGTTCATCGTCATCTTCCGGTATGACAACCCTATCCGCCTCCGCAAACTGCCTAAATCTCAACAACTCCCTATATGAATCAGGCTTAAACCCGTACTGATAATGATCCTTGAGAATAGACGAAATATCTTTAGCCGCAGTTTCCCGCTTGGGTTCATCTATCGGCAAAGAAAACGCTACGTCTTGATATTTATTATTTTTTTGCGGCTCTTCGATTTTTGGTACCTCTACCATTTCTGAATTCTCCCGCGATATCAAATACCGTCGATAGAGTTTAATCGCAGGATCAAGATATCTGGACGTTCTAGGATGCGTAATTCGGAAAAAACGCATGCTTTGAACCTTACTCATTACCGAAGCGAACTGTTTTGGATCAGTGATTTGTGAGTAAGGCAAATCGGATAGTTTTCGCTCGACAGCGTATTTACTTGCATCCTCTAGAGCTAATATGAGTTGATGTGGACTAAACTTCTTAAAATCCATTTCTACAAGCCAAGCAGAAAAAGATGGTTGTGAATTCGTCTTTGTATCCATTTCCATATCACCTGCCACCATAGATTTCGCCACGGCTAAAATCCTGTCGAATGATTCCCTATCTGTTTTATACAGCTCAACCATTCGATCGAACATTCTCGAGGAAGTGAGAGATGCCCGATCTGGGAAGAATGCATGTGCAATCGGGGTTAACTGCATTGTGATTCCATTTACATTTCTGAACTTTTCGTCAATCAATAATCCGGAATTAATAGCCTTCTGCCTTAGAGCTTCAGACAGTCCCTTAATTATCTCTTGCTTTCGACTTGGACACTTCTCAATTTTCCAGAAAGCGTCTATTAGGAGGGCTGTTTCATATTGATCCCAAACAATTCTATTTGACATACGCATTCCTTGTTTTAAATCAATTTCAAAACTTATGTACCATTATTCTCTGCAATCATTTGAGTCAACATTGACTGAATAGTGTTCCATTTTTCAGGGTGTGCCATGATCAAATCAAAAAGATCTGGCGGTATTTCGCCTCTGCATTGTGCGGCCAGATTCATGAAACTGCTGCGGCACAACTCTTGAGGAGGCAGTAAACTCTCTAAAACTGAATACATCTTCTCGAGCGTATCTCTTGGAGGAGGACTGCTCTTGAGAATATCATAAAAATACGGCTTCGCTATTCCTGCCCTGTCAATGAATTCGGCCTGGGAGATCCCCGCCTTTTTTATAAGATCAACCAAAAGCTGTCCGAATTCCGTTTTTTCGTGAAGCTTGCGGCCCATTTAGCAGTTCCTCCTTTCCATTTAGTATGTTTGTTTACATACTAACATATTTATTCTTCTGAAGCAACCTTTTTACGAATATATTTGCCAGTTTTTTAGAAGTCCTATTGTAGTCATTCATCTTGGAGCATTGTTTTTCTCCGTTCCGCCATCAGGTTACCTTAAGAAGTACGGTCTTAGGCTCCTACGTTATATATAAAAACGCAATTTCTACTTCTTGTCTTAGTACTATATCGCTGTAGCGATATAGTTGCACCCTCCCTGGATAGGTTGATGGCTTTTTCTATCCGCGAGGAGGAGTTTCTGCTTTAGCCGCTTTCTAAATATGTAAAAGAAAATGAGTTTGATTTTTTATTCAAAAATCAAACTCATTTCTATTTTATTCGCTCTGTAGGCGGACTTCCGATAAGTCCTCATAGTCTTCTCGGTTTCCGCAGCGGCGCAAGTAATCCTTTCCCCCGTCCACGGCCACCGCGCCACAGGAGCACCACTTGAATTCATGGACGGTATGGCTCTCGATGATCTCACCGCATTTCTTGCAGCGGATCCGATTGTGAATAATCGTGTCCATTTGCCCAGCTCCCTTTTCGATCACGAGAGATCAACCAGCACTTCCCAATGGCCGCTGCGCTTTCCGTTGGCACGGCGGAGATATCCTTTTTCCTGCAGATCTGTCATTCTGCGTTTGATTGTCCGTTCCGATTTGCCGACAGCAACAGCAAGCTCCTTTTGCGTGATCGCAGGATTTGCTTTCACTGCTTGCAGCACAGCCAGCTCTTCCAAAGTGCAATCCAAAGTGCCATTTTGGCACTTTGAAATTTCAGCGTTGGCACTTTGGACTGGAGCGTCTCCTTTGTACTCCACATGGAGATAGCGATTCTTCAATTCATGCTGCGCGCCGAGGAGCAGGTTTTCAAAAAACATTTCGAGAAACTCGCTCGTGGCGTGAATACCTTTTTGCAGATTGTTGTAGTTGGCGCGGACAAGCGCGTTGCGGAAGTACCAGGAGTTTGCGGCAAACACATCGTTGTTCACGGAGAAGCCGAAGGTCTTCAAATACTTCACGATGAAGACCGCGGTCGCGCGCGTGTTGCCCTCGCAGAAGGGATGGATCTGCCAGATGCCGGACGCAAACTTTGCCATGTGCTTGATCGATTCCGGAACAGAAAGCGCGTCGTAGGAGAACTGTTTTTCCTGCGAAAAATCATAATCCAGCGTGTCGCGGATGCTCTCCCAGGACGAATACACGACCGTATCGCCGCCGAGCACCCACTCATTTTTCGTGATGTTGTAAGTGCGGAATTGTCCCGCATGATCGAACACACCGGTAAACAAACGGCGGTGAATGCTCTGCAGCTCAGCCGGAGAAAACTGAAAAGTTTTCTCTCCCAACAGCTCGGTGATGCGTGCGGAAACGATATCCGCCTCCATCGTGCCGTCTTCCACCGCTTTGCGGTTGGCCTGCTCTTTGT
>LXOW01213691.1_pt1 | contig 16393 bp, 13 predicted proteins | sample 1368591 | NCBI WGS metagenome assembly LXOW01 (sample SAMN04884650, study PRJNA319009) | bovine gut metagenome | isolation source: Cow rumen | host: Bos taurus | place: Italy: Legnaro (PD) | collected 2014-07-09 | reverse complement strand
AGAGACAGGTATGAGAGCTACTCCGCTTTTGCAGTGCTTTTCGATGTGGCGGGAAGCTATGTCAGTGACAGCCGTGCCTTCGCCGCTACGCTGATGGCCCGCAACATCGGGGCTCAGATAGTGACCTTTGACCAGACGGTGGAACGTATTCCTTTCGAACTTTCGGCCGAGGTGTCGTATAAGCTTCAGAACGCCCCCTTCCGCCTCTTCTTTGCTGCCACCGAGTTGCAGCGCTGGAATTTGCGCTATGAGGATCCATTGAGTCCTACCACCGAGACCGACCCCTTCACCGGTGAGGTGACCAAAGAGAGTTGGCTGGCGGGTACCTTCGACAACCTGATGCGGCATACGCTCTTCGGAGTGGAGCTCAATCTTGGCAAGGCACTCTTCGCCCGTGTGGGTTACAGTTACCGTCAGTCGGCCGAAATGCGTGGCTTCGACGCCTTCAACCTTAGTGGCTTCTCCTTTGGCGTAGGTTTGCGCACCAAGAAGTTTGAATTCAGCTATGCCCGCCACAACTATCACCTCTCCCAGGCACCCAACTACATCACCTTGAGTTATAGATTTTAATGTTTTTTTGGTAGATAAGTAGTTAAGTAGTTAAGGCAAATGCATCTTTGTAGCATTTTGTGCGCTGCCGTTTGTATTGCCTTGTCTACTTAACTACTTTCCCCTCTAACCGCTAATATGTATATCGTTTCGAACCAGACGGATCCCTATTGGAATATTGCCGTCGAGAATTATCTTGTGGAACAAGCCGAGAGCGTCACGCTGTACCTGTGGCGTAACCGCCGTACGGTGGTGATCGGGCAGAATCAGAATCCCTTTAGCGAGGTCAATGTCGAGGCCTTGGAGGCCGATGGCGGCTACCTCATGCGTCGCAAGACCGGCGGCGGCGCCGTATACCACGACGACGGCAACCTCAACTTCTCGTTTGTAGTCCCTAAGACTCTCTACGACCAGCAGCGCCAGTTCTCCGTTATCCAGCGCGCCGTGGAGAGTTTCGGCCTGCACACCGAGTTGTCGGGGAGAAATGACATATTGGCGGAAGGGCGCAAGTTCAGCGGCAACGCTTTCAGCAAGGGGCGCGTCAACGACCTGCACCATGGCACCTTGCTGATCAGCGGCGACATGAGCGACCTGGCCCGATACCTCAAGCCCAAGCCTGCCAAGTTGCAGAAGCATGGGGTGCAGTCGGTTCGCAGCCGCGTGGTCAACCTCGCGGAATTGAACCCTGAGATTACTCCCGAGAGCATCGCCCCCCGTCTGCGGGAGGCCTTCGAGGCCGAATACGGCGGCAAGAGTGCGGAGGTTGGTTTTGCCGACCTCATGGCACTGCCCGAGGTGTGCGCCCTTCACGACCACTTCGCCTCGCCCGAGTGGAAGTATGGCCGGTGGAAGACCTTCGACGCTCAACGCAGCGCCCAGTTCGACTGGGGCGGGGTAGAGTTGGCCCTCAGCATCGAAGACGGCATCATCCGCGATGTGCAGTTGGCTTCTGATGCCCTCGATCTCGCCGCCCTCGACGAGGCACGCCGTCTGCTGACTGGAGCGGACATAAAAAAGTGCCCCCAATCAGAGGACGCCATCGTCTGTGACATTCTTTCGCTGCTATTCTAAATACCGTATCCGGAGGGTATGAAGGTCTTCGTCGGTGAGTCCGACAGGGCCTTTGAGATATGCTTCGAGCGAGCCGTACTCGCGGTCGATGCGGTCGAGGGCCAAAATAAAATTGTCGGTGTTGCAGCCTAGGAAGGCTTTGACGACAGCTGTCTCTTCCTCCTTTCCACCCCAGAACTTCACAATGCGCGAGTATTTCCTTACATCTTTCTCATACACCTTGTTGGTGGCGTCGAAGTCGGTCACAATAGTCTGACGGTCGGCTCCCAGAGCGGCCAGCAGAAGGGCCGACGCAATACCGGTGCGGTCCTTGCCCTGCGTGCAGTGGTAGAGCACGGCCCCGCTGTCGGAGGCTAGTATCAGACGGAAGAAACAGGCAAACTGCTGTTGGCATTCGGGGTCGAACAGCAGTTTGGGGTACATCTCTTGTGCTATCCGTTTGGCTTTGTCATTGAAGGCGGCGAACAGGATGATTTTCTTCACGTCGAACTTCTTCCCCCTACGTGCTATCTTCCGTTTCTCTTTCTCGGTGGCTGTGGCCTCGGCATTGCCGCTGGCATCTATCGGAAGAACGACATACTTGGCGCTTGGTACCATTCGATCCTCCCGCCCTGCCTTCTCGGTCTCCTTGCGGAAATCGACGATTGTGGCCGTAGGAAGTGAGGCAAGGTATTTGAGGTCGGCATCGGTAGCATCGGCCAGCGATGCCGACCTCAGGAGTCTCCCCTTGCGCACCCGTCTACCGTCCTGCATGGTGTAACCGCCCAAGTCGCGCGCGTTTATGATTCCCTTGACGGGGAGAAACTGTTGCGCGATGAGGGTGGTGGAGAAAAGCATACAAAAGAAGAGGGTGAGGCCCTTAAACATAGTATCTCTTAATGAGGCGTCTGATATGGAGGGAGAAGAACAGCTTCTCGGGTAGGGTGCACTTCTGAAACTCATAGCGGAGCACAATGTCCAGACAGGCAAACTTGGCAACCCTATGGTCAAAGTCGCCATGGTCGTCGCTCCCTGTGTAGGCTTTGGCGAAGGCAAGCCAGAAGCGGCGCAACTGCTCCTCGGTCATGTGGAAGATATCCTGCACCTGTTTCATCGAGGCATAGATATTGCATATCAAAAACAAGTGTCCTAGATCGAACATGGGGTCTCCGTAGCCGAAGCGGTCGAGATCGATCCAATAGTAGCCCCCTTCGGCCTGAATCAGATTACCCGTATTGAAGTCGCCGTGAAGGCAGGTTGTGGCATCCCCGATGGTTTGAGCATAGTCGGCAAGGATGCGACGGTTCGTCTCTCCGATGAACTGCACCTTTCCGAGAGCCTTCGCCAACTGCTCTCTGCGGTTGGGGAAGAGGTCGGTGTTGCAAGGCGTGGAGAACAACTTCTGCCCCTGCTCGCACAGAACACGTGCCATCTCTTCGATGCGGTCGGGTTCGTCGCAGCAGATGCGTGAAAGGGATTTCTTGCCCTTGATGCGCTGCGAGAGGGTGGCGTAGAGTTCGCCCACACTCACCATCTCGTACATTTTGGGTACTTGGATCCCAAGACGTTCCACTGCTTTCGTTACCTCATACTCGTGCTTGACAAACTCAAAGGTGTTGATTGCCGGTTTGTCAATTTTCAGAATTATGTCCGGCTCAGCGGGATTGATGTATGTCGAGCCGTTGCCGCCTTCGCCTACTTTGTTCCAAGTGCTTAAATCTATGGTTCTCATCTCTCTTTGGTTTTTTAGTTTTACACCCTTACACTTATACACCTTTACACAAATATGTAAGCAATCTGCGAAATTCCTCATAGGCTTGTGAGCCGTCGAGTTCCTCTAGGGCGGAGGCGAGGAGGGAGTAGTACCAGAGGATGTCGGATTTTCCGTTAGGAGCTTTGAACCGTTTCCAGAGATCTTCGCCGATTTGGATATAGTCGGCGGCAATGGCGCGGAGGTTGGAGAGTTTGTCGCCCAGGGCTACAATCTTGCTGTCGCGAGGTGCTGCTGCGATATTGTCGGCTTGGGCCTGTTTGCGGTCGCGCCAAGGGGCGTCATGCGGCAACTGCGAGGTTTCGTGATGTACTAATGTAGCCACCCGTTCGCCAAACTCCTGACGTATCTGCTCGATGGTGACATCGGTGTCTTCGACAGTGTCGTGCAGCATGGCGGCGGCGAGCATCTCCGGGTCTTTGGTGAAGGAAGAGACAATCACTGCGGCCTCCATGGGGTGGAGGATATAAGGATAACCCTTGCCTTTGCGCTCTCCGCCGCGATGTGCATCGATTGCAAATTTGGCCGCTCGGTCGAAAAGGTCGGTATTCATTTTTTTATTGTATCTCGAACATATTGAGGAATCCTGTCATCATAAAGACTTGACGGATCCCGTCGTTGATGTTCTTGACGATAACCTTGCCGCCTTTTGCGTTAGCTACCTTGCGCAGAGCCAGGAAGAGACGGAGACCCGAGCTGGCAATATAGCTGAGGTTGGTGCAGTCGAGCACCACGGTGCCGTCGGCATGCTCATTGAGCTGGTCGAAATAAGGGGTAACTTCGGAGGAGGCAGGGGTGTCGAGACGACCTTCGAGATGGGCGGTCGTTGTGCCGTTGGTGTTTTCAATTGATATATTCATGGTTGTTAAATTGTTTACTATATATTGCTAACCGCTAATGCTTATATATTCTTTATCAGTGTCAGTTGGTTTTTATCGTTGAAGCGCTGGTAGCGCACCTCGTCCATTATTTGGCGCACGAGGTGAATGCCAAGACCGCCGATGGCACGTTCTTCGGCCGAGAGCGAGACGTCGGCGTCGGGCACGGCTGTCGGATCGAAAGGAGCGCCGCTGTCGGTGATGATGAATTCGAGCGTGTGCTCACGGAGCACGGCCTCGATATCAACCAGCCCGTCTGCGCCGTCGGGATAAGCGTAAAGGATGACGTTGGTAACGGCCTCCTCTAGGGCCAGGTTAAGGCTCATGCAGAGGCTCTGGTTCAGACCCTTCTCTTCGGCGATAGTCTCCATAAATTCGGCCAGCTGGGGTATCTGCTGTATGTCGTTGTGGAGGATAAGGTGGCGCTCCTGCACTATGGGATGGGCAAGGTAGTGGATAACGAGGACGGTGATGTCGTCGTTTTGGGGAGCGTCGCCGACAAATTTGTTTACCTCGGTCCGCAGGGCGTCGAGGTGCCCCTGCGCGTCGCGTTTGGTACTGAGGGTGGCTTCCAAGCGCTCCTCACCGAAGAGTTCGAAAGTAGCGTTCTCGGCTTCTGTGACGCCGTCGGTGTAGAGGAACAGAGTGTCGTCGTAGTCGAGTGTGCTTTCCTGCTCCTTAAAGGGGAAGTTGGAATCCAAACCCAACGGTATGTTGGATTCTACGGGTAGAGGTTTGACCTTGGCGCTGGTGACCACCATGGATTCGTTTCCGCCCACCACAAAAGCGGGATTATGTCCTGCGTTGCAGTAGCGCAACTGTCCCGTGACGAGGTCGAGTACGCCGCAGAAGAAGGTGACGAACATGCTGTTCTCATTCTTTTCGGCCATCGAGGTGTTGATATTGGACACGATTTTAGCCGGACTGTTCTCACGACTCGAGATAGCGCGGAAGAGGCTCTGCGTCACAGTCATTACCAGTGCCGCCGGCACGCCTTTGCCGCTCACGTCACCGATGCAGAAGAAAAGTTTTTCGTCGCGGATATAAAAGTCGTATAGGTCGCCTCCCACCTCCTTGGCAGGGTCGATGGTGGCAGCGATGTCGAGGTCGTTGCGTTTGGGGAAGGCGGGGAAGGTCTTCGGAACCATCGACATCTGTATTTCGTGTCCGATGCGCAGCTCGTTTTGTATCAATTCCTTCTGGGTGTTCAACTTCTTGTATTTCAACTGGTTTTTGGCAATCAGGCGGAGGATGATAATAATCAACGCGATACCTAGTATCTGTAGAATCTTCACCACCATACCCACCTTTTGAACACCGGCAAAGAGATCCTTCTCGGGAATGATTATGGCGAGGGTCCAGCCAGTTCGTTCTACAGGGGCTTTGTAAACCAATGTGTCCGTGTTGTTAGAGTGTTGAGCTTGGGGATTAGTGCAGAGCATCAGTTGTCCGTTGCGACTGGTGACGGTGTTATAGGCGTTGGGATACGATTTGGTGTTCTCCATGAGATCGGAGAGCCAGTCGAGCGAGATATCGGCGGTGAGGATGGCGGCTATCTTACCGCTTTTGTCCTTCACAGGCATCGAGAAGGTGGTCATCAACATATTGCCGCCGCCTTCGTCGAAGTAGGGCTCCGACCAATATCCTTCGCCGGTGGCCATAGGCTGTACGAACCATTCCTGTGAGGGATAGTCATAACTCTCGGTAGCCAACGAAAGGGTCTCTATCACGCCGCTCTCAAGGTTGCGGGTGGCATAGGGCGAATAGAGGGGATGTTTTTTGCTGTAGCCCGGCACGAGGGCGATGGTGGAACCTACTACTACAGGGTTAATCTCCACCATGCGTTGCGGCACCCGCATCAGACTATCGGGACTCACATCCAGACACCATTCGGCCACCCATAGGCTGTTGGTTACCGCCCCCTCGGCTTGGTTCACAATATCCATAATCTTGTTCGTGGCACTCTGCAATTCGCTCTGTGCACGATGTGAGGCCTCTTCTTTGATACCACGTTGCGAATAAACGTATTGGATAATGCCAGTAGCCTCGAGAGTGATGATGGCTATGACGATGACCAACAAGCCGGCACGTGCCGACTTGCCGAGGAACTTTTTCTTGGTTTTCTCTATCATTTTCTCGGTTTCTTTTTACGTGCTTTGGCTTGTGCCATGAAGACAGCAAGGAATACGACCAAATAGACGCATGCATGAATCACTTCCAGGAAAAGAGCCATGGAGGCGGCGGTACCTAAGAGGAACACCAGACCGATGAGCAGTGCCCAGAGGAAGTTGCCGCAATAGATGCTGTCGCGCACAATCTTGAAGATGACAAATGCCACTGTCAATAAGGCGGTGACAACCATAGCCCATCCTGCGACGGGACGGCTAATCTCATAGGCGATACCGGAAATGCAGACACCCATAAGGACGATGGCCAGGCCCCATTTCCATTCTTTCCATCGTTTTTCCTGTAACGACATGCCGGCTTCTACCGAGACCTGGGCTACAATCTGCATGGTGGCGATGAAAATACCGAAGGAAACGAGGGTGGTCAGTATGACGCCCAAAATGGCCCATACGATGCCTCCGGCAAGCGAGGTACGGCAAATCCATCCGATGCAGGGCGTGCCAGCAATCTCTGGCAGATCGGCTTGGAAGATATAATAGAATACCGCCAGCAGAGACAAGGTGAAAAGGGTATAGAGCGCAGGGTAGTAGCGCCCCCCGTCACGGAAACGGATTTGATAGTTGAATACTGACATCACGGCCACTAGGACGAAGATGATGACAAGCATCACCAGTGGACTCAATCCAAGGGGATTGCCGATGTGAAAACCTAAAAGGTCAGGAATGTTAGTTATTTTATCCATATGCAATAATATTTAGTTTTTCTGATTCATAAACGGGAAACTGCCCGACTGCTCGACCATCATCTCTGCCATCATGTCATTGGCCTCCGAGGCCCCCAGCAGTTGGTCGAACAAACGGCGCAAACCTGTACGGCCGCCGCCATTTTTCAGTATGAAGGCGATGCAGAGGTTCTGCGGACCCACGGAAGAGGAAATGATGTCCAGGTCGGTAAGTCCCATCTGGTAACAAGCTATCTGATAAGCGCCCTCGGAGTAGTCCTTGACGATGCGCTGCACATCGCCTAGCGTCTGACAGCCGATATCCTTGAAGGCGGCCAAGTAGGGCATCAGCGGCACATCCTGTATCTCGGCCTGGTTGATGGCGGCGATACGGCGGTTGAGCCCTTGAAAAGGATTAAGGTCGAGGTAGCTGCGGAAGGTGTCGCCATCGAGCTGCACCTCGTCCAGATTGCCCGAGGCCACCAGTGCCTGCATACGGCGGCGGTAGTCGGTCAGCTCCGAGCGGATACGGCTGAACTGCTCGTCGGCCAGCTCCAGCATTCCTGCCAGACGGCTCATATTGCGGATATATTCGCGCGGTATCTCCACGCCCGACTTATAGCCTGTGTCGTGGTTCATATTTGACCACGCATGTTGCAGCAGCGTCCTCATCTGGATCTCGAACCGGAAAGTGGGCGGGAGACCACCTGTCTGTTCGTTATTCCTGGGCATATGACATATGTAGTGCAGCGACTGATAGCCGAAGCTGTCCAACGCATGCAAGCGGCGTTTGTCGACAGTATTCTCCCAGTCTATATCAAATAGGCGCTCTACTATTGAGGCTACCACATCCACGTCATCAAGATAGAAGGTGATGATACGCAGGCCTACGATGTCGGTAATGTCGGCTAAGCTTTTGTACTTGGCCCCTTTGAGTTCCAACTTGCCTGCCAGCGAGTTTTCAGTCTTTACCCGCGACTCCACCGATGCCACCACAATTCCTGCTTCGGCCAGACTTTCGCGCAACCGCTGTGCGATTGTACTCTCGACTTCGAGGAACAATGGCCGCAACTGGCGGTATTCATCCATGATAGACTCAGAATGGGGGTCTAAGATATACATAAACAGTTCTCTTTTCGGGATGCAAAGTTACGAAAAAATCCTTTTACTCTTCAAAAAACATTAAAACTTTATCATGTCTTTGTACTTAACCTCCTGTACCTTGCCGTACTGGCCGAGATTTTTGAGGTTGAACTTCTTGGCGTTGCCGCTGATGAAGATGACCATGGGACGGCCCTCGACATATTTCTTGTGGAAGGCCTGCAGGTCTTTGTAGTTCATCTTGCCAATCTCCTTGGTTACTTCCACGCGCTCGTCGCGGTCGGTCTTCTCTTCCTCGACAAGGTAACGATAGTTACCGGGGAAGTTGCGGAAGGTGAGGTAGCTGGAGTTACGCACCGAGATGAGGTAGTCCTGTGCGTTGGAGAATTTTTCTTTGCGGTCGGGGAAGGTGATCATCAGGTCGCGCATGGCGGCGATGGCGTCCTCGGTCTTGTCGCACTGGGTGCTCACATAGCCGTAGTAGTGGCTGGGCTTGCGATTGAAGCGGTCGTAGGTATAGTAGCCATAGGTGCTGTAAGCCAGTGAGCGCATCTCGCGAATCTCTTGGAAGAAGATGCCAGCCATACTGCCGCTCATATATTCGTTGAACATGGCGCAGGCGGCGCGGTCTTTCTTGTAGTCAAAGTTCATGCCGGGCATGTAGAGGTCGATGTCGCTCTTGAGGAACTTCTTGTTGCTGGCATAATAGACGGCACCCTGGTCGAAGGTGCGGGGCTTACGTATACGCTTGGGCATCACCGTAACTTCGTCGCGCACTAGGTTATGCTTGCGCAGCAGTTCGGCCACATGCTTAGGGTCGTTGTTGCCCACATAGGTGACATAACCGTCGCGGCCGAAGAGGTTGTCGATTAGGGTTACCAAATCCTCTCCTTTCATCTTCTTGATTTCCTTGATAGTGGCGTGGTTGATATAGTCGGAACTGTCGCCGTACATGATGTATTCGTAGAGGGCCGAGGTCCAGGTGTTGGCATCGTTCTTGGCCTCTTTCTTCGAGGCTTCGAGCTGCTCCACGAGGTTCTTCAACTGCTGCGGGTCGTGGCGTGGATTGCGCAGCTTGAGCATGGCCAGGTCGAGAATCTTTTCCATATTCTCTTCGGGACCGGAGATGCTGAAATAGCTGTAGTCGCTGCCGCTATAGAGGCTGAAGGAGCCACCGAGGCAGTCCATCTCGATGCGGAATTGCTCGGGGGTCATGTCGCCAGCGCCGATGGAGCTGAAGTAGCTCATGGCCTGGTCGATGTTGTGGTTGTCAAACGAGCCGTAGTGGTAGTTGATGGTGAGGCTGAATAGGTCGTTCTTGGGATTCTTGGAGGCGTAGAGGTTGCAGTGTTTGCTCACAGGGACGGTCTGCACCAGTTCTTTATAGTTGAGCACCTGCGGCTTGATATCTTTCACCTTGCGGTCGGCGATATGCTTGGCAAATTCGGTTTTCTCGCCTTGGTTCTGTGCCTCGAGGTGGTCCCAGTCGGGCTTGATGCTCTCGCCCTTGGCGGGGAATCCCATGCTGGAACGTACGATGGTGCAGTGGTTGCGGTCATAGTATTTGGCGGCAATCTTCATGATGTCCTCGCGGGTGATTTTCATCAGGCGCTCGTTGTCGCGCTCCCACTCTTTGTAGTCGGATCCAGCCAGCTCGAGTCCTTGCAGCAGGCCGGCGATGCCGTTATAGCTCTCGAGGGCGCGCTTGCGGGAGATGAGGTTGTTCATCTTGATACTTTCGAGCAACTTGTCGCTGAATCGGCCCTCTTTGACGCTGTCGAGGGCGTCCCAGATATGTTGCTCGGCGGCCTCAAACTTCTGGCCAACGAGTTTTGGTACGTAGAGGATAACGGTGGAGCCGGCATCCTGCAGCGAGAAGGGCATCCACATGGCGGCCATAATTTTGCCTTCGGTGGAGAGCTCGTCGAGACGGCCGTTGCCGCCGCTGATAATCTCGCTCATCACGTCGAGGGGCAGCTTATCGGGGTCGTTCTCTTTGACGCCGGGCATGATGATGAGGCCCACCTTGATCGGTGTCTGCTTCACGTTTTTGACCACTTGGCTCTCGAATTTGGGCAGGTTGTAGGTGGGCTGTTTGGCGGGCTTGCCTTTGGGCCAGATGCTGAAATATTTCTCGGCCATTTTTTTGGCTTCGGGAGTGTTGAAGTCGCCCACAAGTATGAGGGTCATGTTGGAGGCTACGTAGTATTTGTCGTAGAAGCGCTTCATGGCGCTGGGCTGCGGATTTTTCAGGTGCTCGTCCAGTCCGATGACGTCGCGGCTGTAGGGGTGATCGCCAAAGCTCTCGGTGAAGAGGTTGCGCTGGAAGGCGTACATCTGCTCGTTGTTGTAGATGTTGCGCTCTTCATACACGGCCTCGAGCTCGCCCTGGAAGAGACGGTATACGGGGTTGCGGAATCGCTCGGCATAGACCTCCATCCAGTTCTCCAGCTGGTTGGAGGGGAGAGTGTTGTAGTAGACGGTGTAGTCGTAGGAGGTACCGGCGTTCAATCCAGTGCAGCCCATCTGCTGCAAGATGGCGTCGGTCTCGTTGGGGATGGCATACTTGCTGGCCTCGATGTTCAGGCGGTTGATTTCCAGCTGCAGCTGGTGACGGCGTTCGGCATCCTGTGTGGCCTGGATCTGGTCGTAGAGGTCGCTGATGCTGTCGAGCAGTGGTTTCTCCTTGCTCCAGTCGGTGGTGCCGATACGGTCGGTGCCTTTGAACATGATATGCTCGAAGTAGTGGGCTACGCCGGTGGCGGTGGGGTCTTCGTTCTTGGAGCCGGCGTGGACAACCACCGAGCCGTATATCTTGGGTTGGTCGTGGCTCTCGCAGAGGATGACCTTGAGGCCGTTGGAGAGGTGGAAGGTTTCCACTTTGAGTTCTTCTTTTTGGGCTGCTGCCACAAAGCACAGCGCCAAGGTGATGAGGAATAGGCTTATCCGTTTCATATCAATTGTATTGTATTAACTACTTAACTACTTGACTACAGTCTACATAACTACTAAAGTTTGGACTTGAGATAGGCGGGCAGCTGGTCGATGCTGACGCGCTCCTGCTGCATGGTGTCGCGGTGGCGGACGGTGACGGCGTTGTCGGTCAGCGTGTCGTTGTCGACGGTGATGCAGAAGGGGGTGCCGATGGCATCCTGACGGCGGTAGCGGCGGCCGATGGCGTCCTTCTCGTCGTACTGCACCATCATGTCGGGCATCAGCAGGTGCTGTATCTCGCGGGCCTTCTCGGGCAGGCCGTCTTTCTTCACCAGCGGCAGCACGGCGGCCTTGTAGGGCGCCAGCTTGGCGGGGAGGCTGAGCACCACGCGGGTGCTGCCATCCTCGAGGGTCTCCTCTTTCAGCGCGTGGCTGAAGATGGCCAGGAAGGTGCGGTCGACGCCGATGGAGGTCTCGATGACGTAAGGCGTGTAGCTCTCGTTGAGCTCGCTGTCGAAGTACTGCAGCTTCTTGCCGCTGAACTCGCTGTGGCGGCCGAGGTCGAAGTCGGTGCGGCTGTGGATGCCCTCGAGCTCCTTGAAGCCGAAGGGGAACTTGAACTCGATATCGGTGGCGGCATTGGCGTAGTGGGCCAGTTTCTCGTGGTCGTGGTAGCGGTAGTTCTCCGCGGGGATGCCCAGGGCGAGGTGCCACTGCAGGCGCTCCTCTTTCCAGTGCTTGAACCACTCGAGCTCCGTTCCGGGACGCACGAAGAACTGCATCTCCATCTGCTCGAACTCCCTCATGCGGAAGATGAACTGGCGGGCGACAATCTCGTTGCGGAAGGCCTTGCCTATCTGGGCGATGCCGAAGGGTATCTTCATGCGGCCGCTCTTCTGCACGTTGAGGAAGTTGACGAAGATGCCCTGTGCCGTCTCGGGACGCAGGTAGAGGGTGTCGCTGTCGTCTATCACGCTGCCCATCTTGGTGGCGAACATGAGGTTGAACTGGCGCACGTCGGTCCAGTTGCGGGTGCCGCTGATGGGACAGACAATCTCCAGGTCGAGGATGAGCTGCTTCAACCCGTCGAGGTCGTTGCGGTTCATGCAGTCGGCATAGCGCTCGTGAATCTCGTCAATTTTCTTCTGGTGTTCCAGTACACGGGCGTTGGTGGTGACAAACTGCTGGCGGTCGAAGGCATCGCCGAAGCGTTTGTGGGCCTTCTCGCACTCCTTCTCGATCTTCTCCTCAATCTTGGCGATATGGTCCTCGATGAGCACGTCGGCGCGGTAGCGCTTCTTGCTGTCCTTGTTGTCGATGAGGGGGTCGTTGAAGGCGTCGACATGGCCGCTGGCCTTCCAGATGCGGGGGTGCATGAAGATGGCGCTGTCGAGACCCACGATGTTCTCGTGCATCTGCACCATGGCTTTCCACCAGTACTGCTTGATATTGTTTTTCAGCTCCACGCCCAGCTGGCCGTAGTCGTAGACGGCGGCGAGGCCGTCGTAGATTTCCGAGCTCGGGAAGATGAATCCGTATTCCTTGGCGTGAGCCACCACTTTCTTGAAGAAATCGTCTTGATTTGCCATATTATTTATGTTTTGTTTAAAGTTTACTGTTTAATACTAACTGCTAACCGCTATTTTCGTAATGCGATGCGGAAGCAACTGCCTTGGCCGGGGATGCTGTACTTGAGGTAGAGTCGTCCGCGGTGGTATTGGTTGACGATGCGGCGTGCCAACGGGAGTCCGAGTCCCCAGCCGCGGGTCTTGGTGGTGAAGCCGCTGTCGAAAATGCGACGCTGGACCTCGCGACTCATGCCGCGCCCGGTGTCGCTGATGTCGAGGTATATCTTGCGGGCGTCCTGCGAGGCGGTGATGGTGATGGTGCCGTCACCTTCCATGGCATCTATGGCATTTTTGCAGAGGTTCTCGATGACCCATTGGAAGAGGTACTGCTCCAGCGGTGCCACGAAGGTCTCGCCTTCGGGGAAAGTGACGTTGAACTTGACACGGCGTGGAGAGCGGCCCTGTAGGTAGTTCACCGCTGCCAAGGTGGCCTCCTTTACGTCACCCTCTTTAAGTTGCGGCACGGAGCCTATCTTCGAGAATCGTTGCGCGACGGTCTCCAACCGTTGCAGGTCTTTCCCCATCTCGTCGGAATACTGCGGTGTGAGTTCTTTTCCATGCAGGTATTCAAGCCATCCGCTAAGCGACGAGAGCGGTGTGCCCAGTTGGTGGGCCGTCTCCTTGGCTAGACCCACCCATATGCGGTTCTGTTCAGCGCTGCGGGCTGTACGGAAGAGGTAGTAGCTGACCAGTATCAGTACTACGGCGATAAAGAAGTAGAACAGTGGTAGCCAGCGCAGAGAGCGCAGCAGCAGGGTGTCTTCATAGTATACCAGCGCCCGTCCGCCGTCGGGTAACGACAGACTGATGGGGTCGTTGTCGAATTTCATGTGTTCGATGTGACGTGGGTCGAGGTTGCCGTAACCCAACACACGGCGGCTGGCACTGTCGACCACCAGCACGGGGGCTTTCACCGAGTTGCGCGTGATGTCCTGCAGGAACGACCGCGTGAAGCCGTCGAGTACCTGGCGTAACTGGGTATAATATTGTGACTCTTTGTAGTAGAGTGTCATGGGCATCCCCCAGAGGGTATAGTGGAAAGGCGGATTCTGACAATATTCTTCCATTAGGTCGCCCTCCAGTTTTTGGCCCGCCAACTCCTGTGGTACGCTAATGATGCTGTCGCGTGCGGTGGTGATGATGATGGGAGTGTGGCTGCTGTCGACGATATAGTTGACATAGGCGAGGCTGAACTGAAGGTCGGTCGAGAGGTCTGGGTCGTTGAACGACTGCAGAATGTCGGTATAGAGCTGCATCTTGCGGTGTTCGTCGAGGGTGGCTTGGTCGAAGAATTGCTGAGTGGCTTCGAGCATATGAGAACGTTGGCTGATGGCATTGGCCCAGAGGCGTACTTTCTCCTCTTCGTCGCGCCGTATCTCGCTGGCGATGCGCTGTACCTGCCATAAGGCTAACAATGCCAGCACGACGGTCAGCGACAGTAGAATCCATTTCAGTTTTTGCTTCATATTACAGCAGATAGCGGTTAGCAGTTAGCGGTTTTTATTATTCAAATTTTGCTATTCACTTTTAATTGTCTTTGCCGGACTAATCTTGCTTATCGAGGCTACGGGGAGCAGCAGCGCCAGCAGACATACGGACAAGGTGCCAATGCTGACGGCAACATACACCCACGGATCTATGAGTACAGGTACATGGCTCATGGAGTAGCTCTCAGGGTCGAGCCGCACCAGTTGCCAATATTGCTGGGCTAGACTCAAAGCCAGCGACAGTATGTCGCCGATGACAATGCCCCATAGAATCAATTGCGATGCCTCGATGAGGAAGATACGGCGCACCGACCTGTTGGATGCCCCCATGGCTTTTAACAGGCCGATAGTGGCTCCCTTTTCGAATATCATGATGAGCAGTGCTGACACGATGGCCACAGTGCTCACTAGACACATGATGGCCAAGATAAGAGTGATGTTGGCGTTGAGCAGGTCGAGCCACGAGAAGAGGGCAGGGTGGGCTTGTGTGACAGTGGTGAACATTAGGTCGTATGGAATCACCTGCATGATGGCGGTGGCGACAGCGTCCAAATGCTTGAAATCGTCGACCAGCACCTCAAAGCCGCCGGCCTGTGTGGAATCCCATCCGTTTAGCTTCTGCACGGTGGCCAAACTTCCCACCACATAGAGCTCATCCATCTCAGTGAGGTCGGTGTTGTAGATACCACATATAGAAAAGGCCCGTGAACGGTAACTATCGTCCTGCCAGAAATAGGTGCGCATCTTGTCGCCCAGATGCAACTTCAGTTTGGAAGCGATAGTGTTGGAGATAAGGACGTCATTCCCGGTAGCTCCGGATGTTCCAGAGGCTCCGGGTAGTCTTCCTTCTACCAAGCATGAGGCATAAAAGGATGTGTCGTAGTCCTCGCTGAGGCCGCGCAGCAGAATGCCGTATATCTGTTCGTTGGTCTTCACCATGCCGCCTTTGGTGGCAAAACACTGCACGTGGCGTACTCCCGGTACACTCTGCAGGGTAGTCAGCAGCGTGCTATCGATATAGATGGGTGTCTCACCATAGTTCTGCTGCTGGGTGTAGTTGGTGACGGTGATATGGCTGCCGAAGCCCACCACCTTATTGGTGATGTCGGCCTGGAAACCGCGCAGTATGCTTACCGACATAACCATCACCGTTACGCCGAGCGCGATACCCACGATGGCAATGACAGACAGGGGTCCAGAAAAGCCCCCGCCGTCTTTGCTTCGCGGCATAAACCGACGTGCTATGAACCGCTCGAACTGCATTTTTTGATCCTAGGCTATCCTAGGTTATCCTAGGAAAATCCTAGAAGGCAGTGATAATTCCCATAAAGTCGGCTGCTTTGAGCGAGGCACCGCCAATGAGACCACCATCCACATCGGGGTTGGCGAAGAGCTCCTTGGCGTTGCTCGGCTTGCAGCTTCCGCCATACAGGATGCTTATTTCATCGGCTACCTCCTTGCCGTATTTACCAGCCAAAAGGCTACGGATATGGGCATGCATCTCCTGTGCCTGCTCGGCAGTGGCGGTCTTGCCGGTGCCGATGGCCCACACGGGTTCGTAGGCGATGATAATATTCTTGATTTGCTCGGCGTCGAGGTGGAAAAGGCCGCCTTCTACCTGACTCTTCACCACGTCGAACTGGCGGTTTGCCTCGCGCTCTTCGAGCACCTCACCCACACAGACGATGGGTTTCAGTCCGTGGGCCAGCAATTGGTTGACCTTGGCGGCCACCAAGGCATCGGTCTCGCCGTAATAGGCGCGGCGCTCCGAGTGACCCACGATGCAGTAGTCAATCTCGCAACTCTCCAGCATGGCGGCACTAACCTCGCCGGTGTAGGCTCCTTTCTCCTGGTCGCTCACATTCTGGGCGCCCACCAGGAAGTAGCTGTCGTTGGCATAGTCGCTGGCCATCTCGATATAGGGGAACGGCGGGCAGACGATGACCTGTTCGTCGCGGGGAAGTTCCATTTTCTCCAGCTCGCTCATCAGTTCGTCGAGCAATTCATCGGCTTCGTTGAAGGTGAGGTTCATCTTCCAGTTGCCGGCAACGATATGTTTTCTCATAATAAAGCTTTTTTATTTGTTATAAATAGTTTTGTAACGCATTATAAGATGAAATATTGTATAAAAAAGAAAAATAAGGCAC
>LXOW01127823.1_pt1 | contig 16393 bp, 12 predicted proteins | sample 1368591 | NCBI WGS metagenome assembly LXOW01 (sample SAMN04884650, study PRJNA319009) | bovine gut metagenome | isolation source: Cow rumen | host: Bos taurus | place: Italy: Legnaro (PD) | collected 2014-07-09 | reverse complement strand
ACGCCGGCCCGGCCGAGCGAGATGATGCTGTTGAAAGTCGAGCCGCCCGGGACGGCCTTCTGCGGCTGGTCATCCTTGAAGAGGATGTCCAGCACCGTTTCTCCTATGCCAATGACGCGCATTTCGTTTTCAGTTGAATTCACGCGAAGTTACAAATATTTTCAATTTGGTTACTTTCGGCGGGAAAGGTCCGGGAAACGATTGACATTCTTGGCGAAAATCGCTACATTTGTCTAATTGCGCGAAAAACAGATAATCAATCCCATAATCATGAAGAGAGTTATTCTTATTTTGGCGGCGGCGCTCGGGCTGAGCGCGTGCACCAGCCAGGTGCCGGGCCAGGTCAAGGTGACCGGCGGCACGATCCAGGGGACGGTCCTGGAAGACATGACGGTTTATAAAGGGATTCCTTTCGCGGCNNTTCGGTCCCGACCCGATGCAGGGCGGTGGCGAGAACTGCTCCGAGGATTGCCTCTACCTGAACGTCTGGACCCCGGCGCAGAGCCCGAAGGAGAAACTCCCGGTGATGGTGTGGATCTACGGCGGCGGCTTCGCCGGCGGCGCCACCTCTTATTATGACGGTGCAGACCTGGCCCGCCAGGGCGTGATCCTCGTGAGCGTGGCTTACCGCGTGGGCAAGCTGGGCTTCCTGTCCCTGCCGGAGCTCTCCGCGGAGGATCCGCACGGTGTCAGCGGCAACTACGGCCTGCTGGACCAGATCGCCGGCCTGCAGTGGGTGAAAGACAACATCGCCAAATTCGGCGGCGACCCGGCCAACGTGACCATCTTCGGCGAATCCGCCGGCGGCATCTCCGTGAGCATGCTGTGCGCCTCGCCGCTGGCCAAGGGCCTCTTCCGCCGCGCCATTTCGCAGAGCGGCGGCTCCTTCGGCCCCACCAATCCCCAGTCCTATCCCGGTGAGAACATGCAGACCCTTACTGTCGCGCAGGAGGCCAACGCCGCCTGGGCGAAGGGTGCATTCGGCGAAGACTATACGCTGGAGCAGCTCCGCGCAGCCGACGTCAAGGCGGTCATGGGTGGCTTCGGCGGTTCCGGCGGCTGGCCGGTGACGGACGGCTACGTGATTCCGGACGACCAGTACAAGCTCTACGAGGCAGGGAAATACAACGACGTGGACATCCTCGTCGGCTACAATTCCGACGAAGGCCTGAGCTTCGGCTTCTCCTTCGGCGGCGGCAGCCACCAGGACCAGGTGCGCGCCCGCTATGAGGATTTCGCGGATGCGCTCCTCGCCGCCTATCCGGTCGAGGCTGACGGCAAGGTCGGCAAGACCGCCCGCGACCTCACGCGCGACGCCGCCTTCGGCTGGCAGACCTGGGCCTGGGCCCGCCTGCAGGAGCAGACCGGCAAGGGCAAGGTGTGGCTCTACTACTTCGACCAGCATCCCGACTATCCGGCGGACGACCCGAACTTCGGCCAGGGCTCCCCGCACGGCCAGGACGTGGCCTACGTGTTCGGCAACCCCGAGGAGGTGCAGCCGACCGACATGACCCTCTCCGGCTGGATGATGGACTACTGGACCAACTTCGCCAAGACGGGCGACCCGAACGGCGAGGGCCTGCCCGAATGGCCGCGCTTCCGCAATGACGCCCCGCAGACGATGGTACTCACGGGCGACGGCTGCCACGCCGCTCCCGTGCCTTCCGAGGCGGCGATGCAGGTGCTGGACGGCTACTTCGCCTGGCGCCGCTCGCAGGAATAGCCCATTATTAACCCACAATACAATGAAACAGTTATTCTTTGCCGGACTGGCCCTGACGGCCAGTCTGGCACTATCGGCACAGAATCCGATCATCCGGACGTCCTACACGCCGGATCCTGCTCCGTACGTACACGGGGACAAGGTCTATCTTTTCGTCGATCACGACGAGGACGATGCCACCTACTTCAAGATGAAGGACTGGCAGCTCTTCTCGACGGAGGACATGGTCAACTGGACCTATCTCGGTACGCCTGTCTCCACGGCCACGTTTGACTGGGCCTTCCAGGGCGACCGCGCCTGGGCCTGCCAGGCCGTCGAGCATGGTGGAAAGTGGTACTGGTACGTCTGCCTGACGGAGGCGGCCACGCGCGCCGATGCGCTGGCTGTCGCGGTGGCGGATGACCCGCAGGGTCCCTGGACGGACGCCATCGGCGGCCCGCTGGCCACGGGCTTCGGCTTCATCGACCCGACCGTCTTCATCGACGACGACGGCACCGCCTGGCTCGTCTGGGGCAACAAGGGCTGCTGGTACGGCCGCCTGGGCGACGACATGGTTTCCTTCCCCGAAGGCTGGCAGGAGATTCCGGGCTACCATGACCCGGCCTGCTTCGGCCCTGAATCCATGAAACCCGACTGGTCGCAGGGCGGCAAGGAGGTGATGATGGTCGGCTACGAGGAGGGCCCCTGGCTCTACAAGCGCGACGGCACCTACTACCTGTCCTACCCGGCGGGCGGCGTGCCCGAGCACATGGCCTACAGCACCGCGCCGTCCATCCACGGCCCCTGGACCTACCGGGGCCGGATCATGGACGAGGCGGAGAACAGCTTCACCATCCACGGCGGCAACATCGACTTCAAGGGACACCATTACATGTTCTACCACAACGGCGCGCTGCCCAACGGCGGCGGCTTCCACCGCTCGACCTGCATCGAAGAATTCGAGTTCGGTGCGGACGGCAGCATTCCCTTCATTCCGTTCACGAAGGAAGGCGTGCAGCCGCTCCAGACCCTCGATCCGTACCAGCTGACCGAGGCGGAGACGATGGCCGACAGCTGGGGCGTGAAGACCGACCGCGAAGCCGGCAGGCGCCACTGGGTGACGAATATCCACAACGGCGACTGGATCAAGGTCCGCAATGTCGATTTCGGCGAAGAGCCGGCCACGCTGGTGAGCGTGGAAATGCTGAATTTCAAGTCCGAAGGCGGGATCGAGTTCTACCTGGACGAGATGTCCGGGCGGCCCGTCGCCACGGTGCCGATCAACAACGACAACATGATGATCAAGGCGCCCGTGGATGCGCGCGCCAAGGGCGTCCACGACCTCTACCTGCTCTTCCGGGGCGGGGACGGGGAGCTCTTCGACCTGGACTGGTGGAAGTTCAACCGCACGGTGAACCTGCCGATCATCCAGACCAAGTTCACCGCCGACCCGGCGCCGATGGTCCATGACGGCGTGGTCTATCTGTATACGACCCACGACGAGGACGGTGCCCAGGGCTTCGAGATGTTCGACTGGCTGCTCTACACGTCCACCGACATGGTGAACTGGACGGACCACGGGGCCGTGGCCTCGCTGGACGATTTCGCCTGGTACGAGGGCAAGAACGGCGCCTGGGCCGAGTGCGTGGTGGAGCGGAACGGGAAGTTCTACATGTACTGCCCGATCCACGGCCACGGCATCGGCGTGCTGGTGGCCGATTCGCCCTTCGGGCCGTTCAAGGACCCGCTCGGGGAGCCGCTGGTCTGGCAGAAGGAGCACTGGTACGACATCGATCCTTCGGTCTTTATCGACGACGACGGGCAGGCCTACATGTACTGGGGCAACCCGAACGTCTATTGGGCGAAGCTGAACGAGGACATGATTTCGCTCGACGGTCCTATCCACATGCTCGACTACAAGATCGCGCATTACCAGGAGGGCCCGTGGTTCTACAAGCACGACGGACACTATTATCTGGCCTTCGCCTCGACCTGCTGCCCGGAGGGCATCGGCTACGCGATGGCGGACAGCCCGGAGGGCCCGTGGCGCTCGATGGGGCACATCATGGACCGCACCTGGCGCACCCGGGGCAACCATCCCGGCATCATCGACTACAAGGGCCAGTCCTACATCTTCGGCCTGAATTACGACCTGATGCACCTGAAGACCTTCCGGCACGCCGAGCAGCGGAGTGTGTCCGCCGCCCCGATGTACTACGAGGCCGACGGCTCCATCCGCAAGGTGCCGTACTGGTTGGACAATGTCCTGGAGCAGATCGAGTCCTTCAACCCGTATCGCCGGGTGCCGGCCGCGACGATGGCCTGGGGCTATGGCCTGAAGACCCGCAAGGATGACGCGCGGGGCATCGTGGTGAACGACATTGACGCTGGCGAACACCTGCTGGTAAAGGGTGTGGATTTCGGCGCCCGCGGTGCCAAGTCGCTGACCGTCAGCGTGCAGGCTCCCGCCGGAGGCTGCATCGAAGTGCGCCTGGACAGCCCGGACGGCCCGCTGGCCGGAACGCTCAAGTGCAGGCCCGGCAGCAGCTGGAAGCAGCAGAGCGCTCGCCTGAGCGGCGCCCGGGGCGTGCATGACCTGTATTTCGTTTTCACCGAAGGTGGCTTCGAGTGGGAATGGTGGACCATGAAATAGAACAGAACCGATGAAACGACTTGTACTGCTTTGTGCCGTCCTGCTTGCGGCGGCCTGCGCGCGTCCGACGACGCACTGTGTCAACCCGCTGACCTATACCGACATCCCGGACAACGACGTGATCCGGGTGGGGGAGGATTACTACATGGTCAGCACCACGATGTACTACTGCCCGGGCGCGCCCATCATGCATTCGCGCGACCTTGTACACTGGCGTATCGTGGACTATGTCTACGACTGTCTGGAGGATGACGATATCTATAACCTGCGCAATGGCGCCAATGCCTACGGCAAAGGCCAGTGGGCCACGTCGCTGCGCTATGAGAACGGCCGCTACTGGGCGCTCTTCATCGCCAACGACCAGCGCAAGACCTATATTTATTCGACGCCCGAGATCGGGCAGCCGTGGACGCGCAGCGTCATCGACCGGCCCTTCCACGACGCTTCGCTCCTCTTCGAGGACGGACGCGTCTACGTGGTCTGGGGCAACGGCGAGATCCACATCACCGAGCTGAAGCCGGACCTGAGCGGCATCCAGGAGGGCGGGGTGGACCAGGTGCTCTTCACCAGCCCGCGCGAGGGCTACATCCTCCGCGCCGAGGGCGCGCACATCTACCACATTGGCGACTGGTACTATGTCCTCGTGATCGACTGGCCGGCCGGCGGCGTGCGCACGGAGACCTGCTGGCGCAGCCACGAGCTGCTCGGCGAATACGAGCCGAAGACCATCCTGCAGGGCGCTTTCGACGGCCGCGGCGACGGTGTGGCGCAGGGCGCCATCTTCGATACGCCGCGCGGCGACTGGTACGCGATGATGTTCCAGGACCACGGCGGCGTGGGTCGTATCCCGACGCTGCAGCCGATGGTCTGGGAGGACGGCTGGCCCATCCTGGGTGACGCCACCGTGCCCGTCAAGGAATTCGACGTGAACCTGGCTCCGGACGGGGAGAATTACACCTGGGCTTCCGACGAATTCGATGCCGATCGGCTAGCGCTGGTCTGGCAGTGGAACCACAAGCCGCTGGACGGCTGCTGGTCGCTGACGGAGCGTCCGGGCTGGCTGCGCCTGACTACCGGCCAGCTCGCCACGGGTCTTTCCGACGCACGCAATACGCTGACCCAGCGTACGGTCGGCCCGCAGTGCACGAGCACGGTGCTGCTGGACGCTTCCGGCCTGCAGGTCGGCGATTTCGCCGGTCTGAGCGCCTTCCAGAGCAACCGCGCCGACATCGGCCTGCGCCGTACGGACGCCGGCCTGGAGCTGTATGCCATCCAGGAAGGTCCGCAGCGCAATCCCGACCGGACGGTGAGCCGCGTGCAGAAAGAACTGCTCTGCGAGCCCGCCGCCGCTGAAACGGTGCAGCTGCGTATCCGCTACGACTTCGACCAGGACCAGGCCTGGCTGGGCTACAGCTGGGACGGCGAGGTCTGGACGGAGCTGGAGGAGCCGCTGCAGATGCGTTTCTCGCTGGATTATTTCACCGGCTACCGTTCCGCCCTCTACTGCTACGCCACCCAGACCCTCGGCGGCCACGCCGACTTCGACTGGTTCAAGCAGGAATAGAATACGTCATTCCCGACCTGATCGGGAATCTCTCAGAATGAGCTCCGCGCGTTCCTTCAGGAAGGCGCGGAGCTCATCGCCTTCAAGGACCTCGATAAACTTCGGCAGGCCGAGCACGAAGCGCCCGACGCCCTCCATGCCGCGTACGTCGCCTTCCCAGATCCAATGGTCGCCCTCCGGGCTCAGGCCCCGCTCGGCCATCGGGAATTCCTCCACCAGCAGGTTCTTGGCCACGTAGTCCAGGCGGAGCTTGACATGCGTGGGCGCCTGGCCGTGCATACGGAAGGCGTCCAGCGGCGCATCCTCGTGCGCGTCCTCGTGCTCCCAGGGGTCTTCCAGAAGCTGGACTTCGCCGATGCGCGCCACCTTGAAGCGCTTGTTCACGCCGTCGGCCGTGTCGAGGGCCCAGATATCGATGTAATTGTTATTCAGCCGGTAAGGCTCCACGCGGTAGTCCTTCGTCTTGTGCGAGTGGGAGGAGGAGTAGCCCTTCAGCACGACGCAGCGCTTCTCCTTGATGGCCGTGGTCAGCGCGTCGATGATGGCGGAATTGTTCTTCCGCCCGCCGAAGCTGCTGATCGTGGAGATGTCGTAGACCGCCGCCAGCTTGCGCCGCAGGCCCTGCTTGATGGGGCTGGTGTCGTCCAGCTGGTCCATCAGGTGGTTGACGATGTAGGCCTCCTCGTCCGAGAAATAGACGATCTTCGACAGGTCCGTGAAGGGCTTGCGCAGCGTCGCCAGGCGGTACACGTTGCCGCTGGGGTTGACTTTCTGCACGGCGAAGCCGGCCTCCTTGAAGGTGTCGAGGTAGCGGTAGATGGTGCGGCGCGACATATCGAGCCGCTCCATCAGGTCGTCGATGCTGTACTCCACGTTCGAGGAGAGCAGCTGGATCAGGCGCAGCAGGCGCTCTACTTTGGGTTGGTCCATGGCTGACAAAGTTTTATGCAAATTTTGCAAATAAAAACAACATTGTCAAGAGTTGGCAAAACGCGGGCGTATCTTTGCAGCAGCAAAGAGCGAAAGACAAACAACTAAAATACTGATTACCATGGAAAGAATGATTGAATTTTCCCTGCTGAGCGAAGCCGTCCGTACCGAAATGCTGGCCCTGATCGCCGACCTGGATCTGGAACTGGTCCCGCAGCCCGAAGCCGTGTGTTGACGGATGATGTATTTTTTTTGTACATTTGTAGGTAATGTTCTACATCATCTACATCGCCGTCATTGTCTTCGCGCTGTACCTCATCTTCCACGACAGGTTCGGGGAGGAGGGACAGATGAAGAGCCGCTCTTCCAGCCAGCCTGGGAGTGAATTCCATCCTGAATCCACGACTCCGGTGCCCCTGACGCCGCCGGAAATCCCCGCCATGCGGTCGACCATGAGCCACGGCCTGTCCTGGTCGTACCTTGACCAGCTGGACTACAACGGGAGGCTCGTCAGCGACGTGATGGAGACGGAAGTCACGGGGATGCGCCATTACTGCACGCTGGCGGACCTGGGTCCGGTGAACGGCGTTATCGAGCCGGAACCGGGCAATCCGCACGATCCGGAAGCGCAGGTGGTCATCCGTGCAGACGGCAAGAAGCTGGGCTACATCGCCCGCAACGCCCTGCCGCAGTATCGGAATTTCAATCCGGACAATCATGTCTGCCCCTTCGCCGGACACGTCCAGGTGACGCGCCAGGGCTACCTCTGGGCGGACATCCTGGTGGCGCTCCCGAAGGACCGCGTCTTCGTGCTGCGCGAGCTGTCGAACTATGTGGACAGCAAGCAGATCCATGAATAAGCGCACCCTTATCGCGTTGATTCCCCTCGGGGTGCTGATGGCCCTGCTCTCCCTGGACATCGCCATCTTTGGCGCGGATTCCATCCTCGGCGCNNGGCGCGGTGGAAAGATTTCGAGCGGGACATCGTCCGGAATATCGGCGAAGTGGCGCCCGCCATCCTCATCCTGTTCCTGATCGGCGCCATCTCCGGCACCTGGACGATGAGCGGGGTCGTCCCGACCTTCATCTGCTACGGCATCCGGCTCATCCATCCCAAAGTCTTCCTGCTGACCTCCTGCATCCTGTGCGCCGTGGTCTCGCTGATGACGGGCTCTTCCTGGACCACCATCGCCACGGTGGGCGTGGCCCTGATCGGCATCGGCCACGCGGAAGGCTTCTCCGACGCCATGACGGCCGGCGCCATCATCTCCGGCGCCTATTTCGGCGACAAAATCTCGCCCCTGTCGGACACGACGGTCATGGCCTCCTCCGTCAACCGGGTGGGCCTCTTCGACCATATCCACTATATGTACCTGACGACGGTCCCTTCAATCGCCATCACGCTCATTATCTTTACCATCCTGGGTCTGACGCATACGAGCGTCCCCGACGCCCAGATGGCCCGCTATGCGGAAGTCCTCTCCGCGCAGTTCCACATCACGCCCTGGCTGCTGCTGGTGCCGGCTTTCACGGTCTGGCTCATCCTGCGGCGGAAGCCTGCGATCGTGGTGCTCGCGCTCTCGGTGCTGGTCGCGTCCGCGGCGGCGCTGATCTTCCAGCCGGAGGTGGTGCGCGGCATCGGAGCGGACGTCACGGCGGGCTCCCCGGCGCGGATCGGCTTCGCCGGCGTGGTCCGGATGATCTTCGACACGGTCGCACTGGACACCGGCAGCCCGGAGGTGAACCCGCTCGTCACGAGCCGGGGCATGGTGGGGATGCTCAACACCGTCTTCCTGATCCTCTGCGCCATGTGCTTCGGCGGCTGCATGAAGTCCAGCGGNNGAGCAGGAAGGCTACGAAGCGCGGCTGCTGAGCCGCAGCGTCGAGGATTCCGCGACCGTCACCTCGCCGCTGGTCCCGTGGTCCAGTTGCGGCATGACCCAGGCCACGATCCTGTCCGTCTCGACCCTCGCGTACGCGCCGTTCTGCTTCTTCTGCATCATCTCACCGCTGATGTCCTTCCTGATGGCGGTAATCGGCTGGAAGATTGTCCGGGACCCGAAGGAAAGGGAACAGAATTGCTAAGAAAAGGGTCTTTTTTTTCGCAAGCATACGGAAGATATTTTATACATTTGTATGCTTGACTTATAACCCTTTTCCCGTATGAAGAAATCGTTAGTATCCCTGCTCTCGCTGCTCCTCTGCTGCGCTGCCCTGGCGCAGGGGGACGTCCACGTGCAATTCTATAGCCCGACGACCGTGCGGATCGTCAAGGGCGGCGCCGCGCCGGCGAACAGTTTCGCCGTGACCGCGACGCCGCAGCAGGTCCCCGTCAGGACCTCCTTTACCAAAGGCAGCACGTCCTACGACAGCGGCGCGCTCAAGGTCGCCGTGGCGAACGACGGCACGGTCCGTTTCTATTCCCCGAAGGGCAAGCTCCTGCTCAAGGAAGGCGCCTGGGGCCTGGAACCCATCGCCGAAGGCCTGGACAAGGGCTTCAACAAGGTCCGCCAGATCTTCCTCCCGGAAGCCGCGGAACCTTTCTACGGCCTGGGCATCCTGCAGGACGGTGCCCTGTCGCTGCGCGGCAAGGAGCGCCGAATGATCCAGAACAATACCGAGGATTTCATCCCCGTCGTCCAGTCCGTCAAGGGCTACGGCATCTTCTGGGACAACACCTCTCCGACCGTCTTCCGTGACGACGCGGACGGCATGCTCTTCGAATCCGAAGTGGGGGAGGCCGTGGACTATTATTTCATCTACGGCGGCAACGCCGACGGCGTGATCGCGGGCATCCGGGAACTCACCGGCCACGTGCCGATGCTCCCGATGTGGAGCTTCGGCTTCATGCAGAGCCGCGAGCGCTACAAGAGCAGCAAGGAGTTGCTGGACGCCTTGCACGGCTACCGCGAGCGCGGCGTCCCCATCGACTGCGTCATCCAGGACTGGCAGTACTGGGGCAACAACTACCAGTGGAACGCCATGGAGTTCCTGAACGACGACTTCCGCAACGCGCAGGCGATGATCGACGAGGTCCACGCGCAGCACGCCAAGCTGATGATCTCCATCTGGGCCTCCTTCGGCCCGATGACCAAGCCCTACCGTGAACTCGACGCCAAGGGGCTGCTCTTCGACTTCGCCACCTGGCCGCAGTCCGGTCTGCCTGACTGGCCGCCCCGGCGCGACTACCCTTCGGGCGTGAAGCCCTACAACCCCTATTCCGCGGAAGCCCGCGACATCTACTGGAAGAACCTGCTCCGCCTGGAGAATATGGGCATCGACGCCTGGTGGATGGACTCTACCGAGCCGGACCACCTCGACTTCAAGGAGAGCGACCTCGACTTCGAGACGGGCGTCGGCTCCTTCCGGAAAGTGCGCAACGCCTTCCCGCTCCTGTCGGTGGAAGGCGTGTATGACAACCAGAAAACCGTCTCCGAGCGCCGCGTGATGGTGCTTACCCGCTCGGCCTGGGTCGGGCAGCAGCGCACCGGCGCCAATACCTGGAGCGGCGACGTCTATTCCAACTGGGACAATTTCCGCGCCCAGATTCCTGCCGGCCTGGGCTTCGCCCTGACGGGCAATCCGAACTTCAACACTGACTGTGGCGGCTTCTTCCCGACGAACTACAACCGCCGCGGCGCCACCGCCACCTGCGCGCAGAATCCGCTCTTCCAGGAGCTCTACGTGCGTTGGTTGCAGTACGGTGCCTTCTGCCCGATGATGCGCAGCCACGGCGAGAGCTCCCGCCGCGAGATCTGGGAGTTCGGCGTCCCCGGCGAGCCGGTCTATGACGCCATCGAGGAGACCATCCGCCTGCGCTATCAGCTGCTGCCGTACATCTACGGCACCGCCCACGAGGTCACGGCGGCAGACGGCACCTTCCAGCGCGCGCTGTTCATGGATTTCCCGGACGATAAGGCCGGGTGGGAGCGTAATGACGAATTCCTTTTCGGCCGCGAACTGCTCGTGGCCCCCGTCGTCCACGCCCAGTACACGCCGGAGAAGGTCGCCTTCGACGACACGCCGGTGGACTTTTCCGCCGAGCGCAGCACGCAGGTCTATTTGCCCAAGGGCGCCGACTGGTACGACTTCTGGACCGGGGCGCGCCTGAAGGGCGGCCAGACGCTCACGCGCGCCACGCACCTGGACACGGTGCCCCTTTATGTCCGCGCCGGCTCCATCGTTCCGCTCGGCCCGGACGTGCAATATACCGGCGAGAAACCCTGGGACGACCTGGAGATCCGGGTCTATCCCGGCGCCGACGGCCGCTTCATCCTCTACGAAGACGAGGGCGACAGCTACCGCTATGAGCAGGGTGCCTGCTCCACCATCGAATTCACCCTTCGCGGCCGCACACTGACCGTCGGCGCGCGCAGCGGCTCCTTCCCGGGCATGTTGCAGCAGCGCCGCTTCCGCGTGGTTACGCCCGACGGTATCACCCGCGAGCTCCAGTATGACGGCTCCGCCCAAACGATCAAGTTATGATGAAGAAAGTCCTCCTCCCGCTGCTGGCTCTGCTTGCATCCGGCATCACGCTGTCCGCCCAGGACAAACTCTACGCAGATGAATTCCCCCTCGGGGACGTGACCCTGCTGGACGGTCCGCTCAAGCATGCGCGCGACCTCAACATCCAGACGCTGCTCCAGTACGACTGCGACCGCCTGCTGGCCCCGTACCGCAAGGAAGCGGGGCTGGAGCCCAAGGCGCCGACCTACCCGAATTGGGACGGTCTGGACGGCCACGTGGCCGGACATTACCTGACGGCGATGGCCATCAACGCCGCCACGGGCGACGAGGAATGCCGCCGGCGGATGGAATACATGCTCTCCGAGCTGCAGCTGGTGGCCGACACCAACACGCGCGAGCACCCCGAATGGGGCCTCGACTACGTGGGCGGCTTCCCGGGCAGCGCCGCGCTCTGGACGGATTTCCGGGCAGGGGAGTTCCAGCGTTATTTCGCCGCCTGGGCGCCCTTCTACAACCTGCACAAGATGTTCGCCGGCCTGCGCGACGCGTGGGTCTATTGCGGCAGCGAGCAGGCGCGCACCCTCTTCCTGCGCTTCTGCGACTGGGCGGTCTGGATCACCGCCGGGCTGGACGACGAGCAGATGGAGCAGATGCTGCGCAACGAGCACGGCGGCATGAACGAGGTGCTGGCCGACGCGTACGCGATCAGCGGCGACGAGTCGTACCTCTACTGCGCCCGCCGCTTCTCGCACAAACTGCTGCTGGACGCGATGCGCGACCACAACGACATCCTGGACAACATGCACGCCAACACGCAGGTCCCCAAGGCCGTGGGCTTCACGCGCATCGCGGAGCTCTCCGGCGACGAGGGCTACCTGGAGGCGGGACGCTGGTTCTGGGAGAACGTGACCGGCCGCCGCAGCCTGGCCTTCGGCGGCAACAGCCGCCGGGAGCATTTCCCGAGCGTGGACGCCTGCATCGACTTCGTGCGCGACATCGACGGCCCGGAATCCTGCAACACGTACAATATGCTCAAACTCACGGAAGACCTGCACCGCCTCGAACCGGAGGCGCGCTATGCCGACTTCTACGAGCGTGCGCTCTTCAACCATATCCTCTCCACCCAGCATCCCGAGCACGGTGGCTACGTGTACTTCACCTCTGCGCGGCCGCGTCACTACCGCAACTATTCCGCCCCCAACGAGGCCATGTGGTGCTGCGTGGGCACGGGCATGGAGAACCACGGCAAATACGGCCAGTTCATCTATACGCATGAGGGCGCCAAGACGCTGTATGTCAATCTCTACGCCGCTTCCGAGCTGACCTGGCGCGAGCGGGGGATCACGCTCCGGCAGGAGACCGATTTCCCGTACGGGGAGAGCGCCGTGCTGCGCGTCACGGAGGGCCGCGGGCGCTTCGCCCTGCAGCTCCGCTACCCGTCCTGGGTGCGGAAGGGGGACTTCGAAGTGCGCGTCAACGGCCGCCTGCGCAAGCGCTTCGGCATGAAGCCTTCGTCCTATGTGCGCATCAAGCGCAAATGGAAGGCCGGCGACGTGGTGGAGGTCCGCTTCCCGATGGAGAACCGCGTGGAGCATCTCGTGAACGTGCCGCAGTATGTGGCCCTGATGCACGGTCCCATCCTGCTGGGCATGAAGACCGGCACCGAGGACCTCAAGGACCTGATCGCGGACGACAGCCGCTTCGGGCAGTATGCGAGCGGGACCAAGCTTCCGATCGCGGAGGCGCCCTTCTTCGTCACGGACGACGTGGACGGCCTCGGCGCGCAGCTGGAGCCCGTGCCGGGCAAGCCGCTGCATTTTCGCCTGACGGCCGAGGTGCACAACGCCATCGAAGGCGAGCTGCAGCCCTTCTTCGAGATCCACGATGCCCGCTATATGATGTACTGGCTGGCGCTGACGTCCGACGGCTACGCCTCCTACCTGGAGGAAACGGCCCGCGAGGAGCAGGAGCGCGCCGCGCTGGACGCCCGCACCGCCGACCGCGTGCAGCCGGGCGAGCAGCAGCCGGAGACGGATCACCGGATGGAGACCGACGGCTCCGTGACCGGCAACGACAACGACGTCTTCTACCGCGACGCCCGCAACGGGCGCTACTTCAGCTACCTCCTGCAGACCGGCGGCCGGACGGGCCTGTCCGTCTTCCTGAAGTACTGGGGCGTGGGGGAGTGGAAGACCCGCGAATTCGATATCTACGTGGATGACACGCTGTTGCAGTCGGTCAACAACACCGGCCGCTGGAACACCTCCGCCTTCATCACGGAGGAATTCCCGGTGCCGGACGCCCTGCTCGCGGGTAAGAAAGCCGTGCGCGTGAAGATCGTCGCGCACCCCGGCAAGCAGACGGGCGGCATCTACGAAATGCGCCTTGTGGACACGAAGTTTTGACATTTTCAAGAGAAATAGCTATCTTTACACGATATGAAAACTACTAAAATTCTCCTGCTGGCGCTTTGCGCCGTCGCCGCCTTGTCCTGCAACAAAGAGCAGGGCGACCGTTTCTACAAACTGAGCAATGCTTCCGGTATGGAAGTGACCGTGACCAATTTCGGTGGTCGCATCACCGCCATCGTGCTGCCCGACAAGGACGGTGTCAAGCGCGATGTGGTGCTGGGCTTTGACAAGGTCGAGGACTACTATCCGGAGAATAACCAGACCGACTTCGGCGCCTCCATCGGCCGCTACGCGAACCGTATCGCCCAGGGTAAGTTCACCCTCGACGGCGTGGAGTACGACCTGCCGAAGAACAATTTCGGCCACTGCCTGCACGGCGGTCCGACCGGCTGGCAGTACCAGCCCTACAAGGTCGTGGAGGCCGACGCGCGCCACATCAAGCTGCGCATGGATTCCCCGGAGGGAGACAACAACTTCCCGGGCGCCGTCACCGCTTTCGTGACCTACACGCTCACCGACGACAACAAGATCGATATCGCCTATGAGGCCACGACCACGGCCCCGACGATCATCAATATGACCAACCACTCCTACTTCAACCTCTCCGGCGACCCGGCGAACCACAGCATCTGCGACGATGAGCTGTACGTGAACGCTTCCGCTTACACCCCGGTGGACGACACCTACATGACCACCGGCGAGATCCTGCCCGTGGAAGGCACGCCGATGGACTTCACCCTGATGCACAAGGTTGGCGACCACATTACCGAGTTCGAGTTCGAACAGCTGAAGAACGGCAACGGTTACGACCACAACTGGGTGCTGGACACCAACGGTAGCATGGAAGAAGTGGCTGCCGAGCTCTACTGCCCGCAGACGGGCATCGACCTCAAGGTCTACACCGACGAGCCGGGCATCCAGGTCTACAGCGGCAACTTCCTCGACGGCACCGTGACCGGCAAGGGCGGCGTGGTCTATCAGCAGCGCACCGGCATCTGCCTGGAGACGCAGCACTATCCCGACAGCCCCAACAAGCCCGAGTGGCCGTCCGTGGTGCTCCGCCCCGGCGAGACCTACCACAGCCACTGCGTGTTCGCCTTCAGCGTGAAATAATCAACCAAAACAAGTTATACAATGCTTAATTTCCTGCCTTTACAGGCTGCGGACCTGAACCGCATCTCCCTCGCGTCCTGGGACTGGATCGTCATCGGTCTGTTCTTCCTCGCGATGATCTGGATCTGCTGGGATGTCTCCCGTAAGAAGAAAGAGACCTCCGGCGACTATTTCCTGAGCGGCCGCTCGGCCACGTGGATCGCTATCGGCGCATCCATCTTCGCGTCCAACATCGGCTCCGAGCACCTCATCGGTCTCGCGGGCACCGGCGCCTCCGCCGGTATGGCCCAGGCCCACTGGGAGATCCAGGGCTGGATGATCCTCATCCTTGGCTGGGTCTTCGTGCCGTTCTACGAGCGCAGTATGGTGTACACCATGCCTGAGTTCCTCGAGAAGCGTTACAACAAGGAGAGCCGCGGCATCCTGACCTGGCTGTCCCTCGCCAGCTACGTGCTCACCAAGGTGTCCGTGACCGTCCTCGCCGGCGGCCTCGCGCTGAACACCCTCCTCGGCATCAACTTCTGGGTGGCCGCCCTGGCCCTCGTGATCATCACCGCCATCTACACCGTCATCGGCGGTATGGAGTCGGTGCTCAAGACCTCGGTCCTGCAGACGCCGATCCTGCTGGTCGGCTCGCTGGTGATCCTGTGGCTCGGCCTGCGCGAACTCGGCGGCTGGAACGCCATGATGGACATCTGCAACGCACAGCCTGTCAATGAGTATGGAGATACGATGACCGACCTGATGCGCAGCGGCCAGGATCCTGAATTCCCGTGGTACGGCGCCCTCTTCGGCTCTGCCATCATCGGCTTCTGGTACTGGTGTACCGACCAGTTCATCGTCCAGCGTGTCCTCTCCGGCAAGGATCAGAAGGAAGCCCGCCGCGGTACCATCTTCGGCGCCTACCTCAAGCTCCTGCCGGTGTTCCTGTTCCTCATCCCGGGCATGATCGCCTTCGCGCTCACCAAGCACCCTGAGTCCGCCATCGGCCAGCAGCTGGCCGTCGCGCTCGGCGTGCAGGCCGACGGCACCGTCGCCAACCCGGACATCGCCTTCCCGATGCTCGTCAACACCCTCCTGCCGGTGGGTCTGAAGGGTGTCGTGATCTGCGGTATCCTGGCTGCCCTGATGAGCTCCCTGGCTTCGCTGTACAACTCCTCCGCCATGCTGTTCACCATCGATATCTACAAGCCCAAGCACCCCGAGGTGAGCGAGAAGAAGCTCGTCTCCATCGGCCGTATCGCTACCATCGTGGTGGTCGTGCTCGGCGTGCTGTGGATCTTCGTAATCCAGAGCATGGGCAAGAGCCTGTACAACTACATCCAGAGCGTCCAGAGCCTCCTCGCGCCGGCCATCGCCGCCGTGTTCCTCATGGGTATCGCCTGGAAGAAGACCTCCCCGAAGGCCGGTATGTGGACCCTCATCGTGGGTCTGGTGCTGGGCTTCACGCGACTGATCACCATGATCATCAACCCGGAGGCCCACAACGTGTTCACCTTCATCTTCAACGAGCTGAACGTGTACGCCTTCTGCGTCTGGATGTTCCTCTTCTG
>LXOW01176864.1_pt5 | contig 16398 bp, 36 predicted proteins | sample 1368591 | NCBI WGS metagenome assembly LXOW01 (sample SAMN04884650, study PRJNA319009) | bovine gut metagenome | isolation source: Cow rumen | host: Bos taurus | place: Italy: Legnaro (PD) | collected 2014-07-09 | reverse complement strand
AGATGTGTATAAGAGACAGGTTGAAATATTACCAACTTTAAACGAAAAATATGATATGGTATTTATTGATGCAGCAAAAGGAAAGTATCCATTTTTCCTAAAAGAAGCTTTACGTATGATTAATGAAAATGGTGTAATTTTTGCAGATAATATTTTATATAAAGGTTATGTTATGAGTGATTATAACAAGCATAAACAAAGAACTGCAGTTAGAAATTTAAGAGAATATATAAAAGAAGTAACTGAAAACCCTAATCTAGAAACTGAAATTCTAGAAGTTGGAGATGGACTTGCAATAAGTAAAATANNTTAGTTCATATTTTCTTTTATTTTTCTAAATCAAAATCATCATGTGAAATTTCTATAACATTATTTAAATCATTTCTAATAGATTTAAAAGTTTTTCCTAAAAGATTTTCTAAAATATATTGTTCATCTCTAAATTTTTTATATGTAATACTTGTATTATTTTTCTTTCTTTCAGAATTATAGAAATGATAAAATCTATTTTGTAAAGGTATACTTACTATAATTGGATTTCCTACAGAATCATTAAAAGAAGTAATTTCATAATACATAGGTACTCTATTAGTAGATAAATCATTTAAAACTCTAGGTTTATATACTTTATGTGCTATTTCACCAGATGTTTTAGAAAGATTCTCCATATTAAAAGTTCTAATTTGTGTTTCATAGGTAAAATCTTTATTTTGATCATGTTCCATTAAAATATGGATAGATTCATACCCATTTTTCTTAGGATTTTCAATATAATCTTTTGTTATATAATTTTTTTCAGATTGTTGTGATGATTTATTAAGATCTTTTTTCATTCTAAAATTTGTGTTAATTCTAAAATCGTAAAGAGCTTTGGCAACTTCATCACACATATGTCTTAAAACATATTCATTTTGATATTTTGATATATCATCTGGATTGTTTTCGTTAGAATTATAATCTGGATTATAGGCAGATAATATAATTCTTTCAGCAATTATATCATTTATATATGGATCTTTATTTTCTAATATATTTTCATTCATTTTTCTTATATAGCTATCATAAGATTTCGTTCTAATTTTTATATTAAAAACTAATCCTGGAAAACGATTTTTCAGATATATTTGTTCTTCGGTTGCGTATTTTTTAATTTCATCAACATAATCATTTATGTACATATTATATCTATTAATTAATTCCTGATAATCTGAACGATTATTTAAAGCAGATAAATCTGTTTTTTCAAGTGGAAATTGAAATAATAAATGTTTTTCTGTTTCTGTATCTTTTAATTGTATATTCAAATATTTTTTGTCATCAGAGATATTTGCTTGTACGTTTTCTGGTAAATTATTTATACCAATTTTTGATAGCAATAAATTAGCCTCATTTGGAATATTAGAAAATAATGTGTTTATAGATGGTACATCAACATGAAGTTTTNNAAATGGAAATAAAATCAAGTAAACGAGTAAAATTATGTAAAGATCTATGATTTTACCTTTAAATTATGCTGTAAATATTGACAAATAGACATAATAAGTATATATTTTTGTGTATAGATTTTTTTTTAAGAGGAGAGAATAAAATGAAAAAAATAGAATTATTAGCCCCAGCTGGTTCATTTGAAAAAGCTAAAGTTGCATTTATGTATGGTGCTGATGCTGTATATTGTGGAACTTCATCTTTATCATTAAGAACAAGAGCTGATATGGATAATGATGATTTAATAAAAACAATTAAGTATGCTCATAGTATTGGAAAAAAAGTACATGTAACATTAAATATATTTGCTTGGGATGAAAAATATGATGAGATTATAGAAATGGCAAAAATATTAAATGAAGTTAAACCTGATGCTATAATAGCAGCTGATGGAGGAGTAATTGAGACTTTAAAAGAATATGCTCCAAATGTTCCTATACATGTAAGTACTCAAGCTAATATTGTTAGTTTGCATGATGCTAAGTNNTAATCCTGGACAATTAATGCCAATTGAAGAAAGCGAATATGGAACAAGTATTTTTTCATCAAAAGATTTATGCTTGATTAAAGAATTACCAGAAATAATGGAAATGGGAATAGATAGTTTAAAAATTGAGGGAAGATTAAAAACAGAATATTATATTGCAAGTGTAATTAATGTATATAGAAATGCAATTGATGATTACATGAAAAATCCAAATGAATTTGATTATACTAAATATTTAAATGAAATAGAAAAAGTTAAAACAAGAGAATATACAACTTTTTATTTTAATGATAGAGAAAATAAAGATATCCAAGATCTTAGTGGTAGACAGTATAATGATAAATATGAATTTGGTGGAAAAATAATTAATTACAATGAAGAAAAATCTGTTATAGAAATAAAGAATAAATTAGCAGTAGGAGATACATTAGAAATTATTATACCAAATAGATTAGAACCAGAAGTTTTTGAAATACAAAAATTATGGGATTATGAAACAGGAGAAGAAATTGATAGTATAAGTCCTGGAGTAAAAGGTCAAAAAGTTTTAATGAAATTACCTATTAAATGTGAAGAAGGATGGATTTTAAGAAGAAAAAAAGCGTCAAATTAAATTGACGCTTTTTTGACGAATTAATCAGTACTGTTATTATCTAATAAGATTTCTAATATTCTTGGATATATTTTAGATGCATTTTTATTCCAATTATCAACAATTTTTTTTGCTCTATCTCTTGAACCAGCATAGGTTCTTACTTCAAACATAGTTTCATTTTTTTCAACTATTTTACATCTTACTGTATNNTAATTGAAGAGAATTCTTTTAGAAAAATATTATCAGCTTTTAATTTAAGTAATCCAGGTAATACATCAATTGTTAAAGAAAGTGCATTTTTACCTTCACTTGTTATTTTAAGTACAGATTCATCTTCGTCATCTTTAGTATATAAACCTACTAGCTTAGAATCAATTAAATCAGTTAGAACTTCTTTAAAGTAGAAATAATTTACATTATTAATAGATGAAATTATTTTATATAAACCATCTTCTATAATTCCTTCTTCAATTTGATTTAAAAGATATAGAATTAATACTTTATTTTCAGCTAAAGCAGTAGTATTATCCAAATTTGACATTACGAAACACTCCTTACTTTATAATTTTATGGAATTATATCATAAAAAAATCCAAATGTAAATTTTATTATGATAAATTTAAAAAGAAAAGCTTGAGATGATTTATTAATAAGAGTATAATGGTATTATTAAAGGAGGATGTATTATGAAAAAAGGAAAAGTTGTTTTAGTTGGAACTGGTTTTGTTGGAATGAGTATGGCTTATTCTATGCTTAATAGAGGTGGTGTTAATGAATTAGTTTTAATAGATATAGATAAAGAAAAAACAATTGGTGAAGAAATGGATTTATCACATGGATTACCATTTGCACCTCAAAAGATGATTATTAAATCAGGAGATTATGATGAATGTAAAGATGCACAGGTAATTGTTATTACTGCTGGTGTAGCTCAAAAAGAAGGACAAACAAGATTAGAACTTGCAGAAATAAATGCAAAAATAATGAAGGATATTACAAAGAATATAATGAAAAGTGGATTTGATGGTATTATAATAGTAGCAAGTAATCCAGTTGATTTAATGACATATGTAGTATCTAAGGTTTCAGGCTTACCCAAAAATAAGGTTTTTGGTACTGGTACTGTTTTAGATACAGCAAGATTACGTTATATTATTTCTGATAAATTTAAAGTATCAAGTAAAAATATTCATGCATATATTATGGGAGAACATGGAGACTCTTCGTTTGTTCCATGGGATCATGCATATGTTGGTTGTAAAAACATTAAAGAAATAATAAGTGAAAATAATGGTTCNNAATGCAGCTTATGAAATAATAAGTAGAAAAAAGGCTACATATTATGGAATAGGAATGTCACTTAGTAAATTAGTTAAAGCAGTATTAGATGGTGAGAATTGTATTTTAACTGTTTCTACTTATTTACAAAATGGTCNNTTGTTGATTTGAAATTAAATAAGGAAGAACAAGAAAAATTAAATAATAGTTGTAATATTATTAAAAATATGTTAGAAGAAAAAATTAATAAAATTATAAATGAATAAAAATTGTAATAAACCAAAAATCTTTTTGGTTTATTTTTTTGCTTTATTAATGAAAATACAATAAAAAGTTTGCTAAAACCTGTTGACATACGGACAAAAGCATTGTATAATATATGAGCATGAATTAAGCGGTGAAGCTAAATGTGGCTACATCCTTACGGAAGTGAGGGTGGAGGGAACTTTAGTGGAGTATGTCATGGCAAAGACCAGGCGGTAAGAAAATGCACACTTATCCCAGAATTATCATGCATATTTTGGGTTTAATTATAAAATGTTTTCGAAACACCAGAGTGCGTTTTAACTTGCCAAGGTAATTTAGATAGCAATCACAGCTATCATGGGGGATACCCCAAAAAAATATAATAAATTTTAAGGAGGGAAAATTACAATGGCAAACACAACAGTTGTAACAAGTGAAAAAATTAGAATAAGATTAAAAGCTTATGATCATGTGGTTTTAGATCAGTCTGCTGAAAAAATAGTAGANNAGTAGTAACAATTTTACGTTCTCCACACAAACACAAAGATTCAAGAGAACAATTTGAAATGAGAACACATAAAAGAGTTATTGATATTCTTTATCCAACACAAAAAACAGTTGATAGTTTAATGAAATTAGACTTACCAGCAGGTGTTGATATTGAAATCAAATTATAATTATTTGATTACAAATTATAATAATTTTATTTATTAACCAAATAGGTTAAACGAAAACCAAGCTGATAAAATATCAGCCAATAGTTAGGAGGAATTTAAAATGAAAAAAGGAATAATCGGAAGAAAAGTTGGAATGACACAAATTTTTGATGAAAAAGGTAATGTTATTCCAGTAACAGTTATAGAAGCTGGACCATGTGTTGTAGCTCAAGTAAAAACAGTTGAAACTGATGGATATGATGCTTTACAATTAGGTTTCGGTGAAGTTAAAGAAAAACATATAAACAAACCAGAAAAAGGACATTTTACAAAAGCTGGTCTTGAAGCTAAAAAACATTTGAGAGAATTTAGATTAGATTCTGTTGAAGGTGTTAAAGTTGGAGACGAAATCAAAGCTGATGTATTTGCAGCTGGAGAAAAAGTAGATGTTCAAGGAACTTCAAAAGGAAAAGGATTCCAAGGTGTTATTAAAAGACATGGACAACACAGAGGACCAATGGGACATGGTTCTATGTATCATAGAAGACCAGGTTCAATGGGATCTACATCAACACCAGGTAGAGTATTTAAAGGTAAAAAATTACCAGGACATATGGGAAGAGTTACAGTTACAATACAAAACTTAGATGTTGTAAGAGTTGACATGGATAAAAACGTAATATTATTAAAAGGTAGTGTTCCTGGAGCTAAAGGATCTATCTTAAAAATTAAATCAGCTATAAAGGCTACTAAATAGAAGGAAGGAGGAAATACAAAATGCCAAAAATAGATGTATATGATATAAAAGGTAAAAAAGTAAGTGATGTTGAATTAGCAGAAAGTATATTTGGAATNNATTAGTTAATTATTTAGCAAATCAAAGACAAGGTACACAAAGTACAAAAACAAGAGCAGAAGTATGTGGTGGTGGTAGAAAACCATGGAGACAAAAAGGAACAGGTAGAGCAAGACAAGGAAGTATTAGAGCTCCACAATGGATTAAAGGTGGTATAGCTTNNTGGTATAGCTTTAGGTCCAAAACCTCGTTCATATAAATATACTGTAAATAAAAAAGAAAGAAGATTAGCAATTAAATCATTATTAAGTTCTAAAGTTTTAGAAAACGAATTAACAGTTGTTGATAAATTAGAATTAAAAGAAATTAAAACAAAAACAATGGTTAAAGCTTTAGCAGATTTAAAAGTTGAAGGAAAAACTTTAATCGTTTTAGCAGAAAAAAATGACAATGTTTTAATGTCTGCAAGAAATATCGAAGGAGTTAAAACAATTTTATTAAACAATATTAATGTATTCGATTTATTAAAATATAATAATTTAGTTTTACCTCTAGAAACTGTTAAGAAAATTGAGGAGGTGTACGCATAATGATACCAGAAGAAATTATAATTGCACCAATCGTTACTGAAAAAAGTAATGAAGAATTACAACAAGGAAAATATACTTTNNGTAGAAAAACTTTTTGAAGTTAAAGTATTAAAAGTAAACACAATGACAGTTAAAGGAAAACAAAAAAGAGTAGGTTACCATACAGGTAAAACTTCAGATTGGAAAAAAGCTATTGTTACAATAGATACAAATCCAGGTGAAGCTGCATACCTAGCTAAAGGTGGTAAAGAAACAAAAGCTTCTAAAAAATATAAAGATTCAATTGATGAATTTATGGGAGNNTACTCGGAAAATAAAAAATATCTGCAATTCGAGCAGGAAAAAATCGAAAATAAGAAAGGAAAGATAGAAAATGGCAATGAAACATTTTAATCCATATACACCTTCAAGAAGAAACATGACAGTTTCAGATTTCTCTGAAATTACAAAGAAAACACCTGAAAAATCTTTACTTGCTAAAAAGAAAGAAAAAGCAGGAAGAAATTCTTATGGTAGAATAACAGTTAGACATCAAGGTGGAGGAAACAGACAAAAATATAGAATTATAGATTTTAAAAGAAGAAAAGATAATGTTGAAGCAACTGTTATCGGTATTGAATATGATCCAAACAGAAGTGCAAACATAGCATTAATTCAATATGAAGATGGAGAAAAAGCATATATATTAGCTCCTCAAGGATTAACAGATGGAGATAAAGTAGTATCTGGTGAATCTGTTGATATTAAAGCAGGAAATGCAATGCCAATTGAAAACATTCCAGTTGGTACATTAATTCACAATATAGAATTAAATCCAGGTCAAGGTGGAAAATTAGTAAGAACAGCTGGACAAAGTGCTCAATTAATGGCTAAAGAAGGAAAATATGCAACATTAAGATTACCTTCAGGAGAAATGAGAAAAGTATTAGCTAAATGTAGAGCAACTATCGGTGTAATCGGAAATGCTGATCATGAAAACGTTAAAATCGGTAAAGCAGGAAGAAAAAGACATATGGGATGGAGACCAACAGTTAGAGGTTCTGTAATGAACCCAGTAGATCACCCTCATGGTGGTGGTGAAGGTAGAGCTCCAGTAGGACACGCAGGACCAATGACACCTTGGGGTAAACCAGCTCTTGGATATAAGACAAGAAACAAAAAGAAATTATCTAATAAGTTTATTGTTAAGAGAAGAAAATAGATTTTATATTTTAAAATTAGTAAGTTAAATTGAAAAAACTCTTTGAAAGGAGGACATAAGAATATGTCTAGATCAAGCAAGAAAAAACCATTCGTTCAAGAAAAACTATTAAAAAGAATAGAAGCAATGAATGAAACAGGAGAAAAAGAAGTTCTTAAAACATGGTCAAGAGCTTCAACAATATATCCACAAATGGTTGGTCATACAATAGCTGTTCATGATGGAAGAAAACATGTTCCTGTTTATATAACAGAAGAAATGATTGGTCATAAATTAGGTGAATTTGCTCCTACAAGAACATTTAAAGGTCATGCAGGAGATAAAAAATCTACAGTTAAAAAATAATCTAAAATGAGAAATTAGATATATAAATAATGGATATATACTAAAAAAGGAGGTAAACAAAGTGGAAGAAACAATGTTAAGAGAAGCTAGAGCAACACTTAAATTTGCTAGAATTTCATCTAGAAAAGTTAAAATAGTAGCAGATTTAATTAGAGGAAAAGATGTTGATGAAGCTTTAGCAATAGTAAAATTTACACCAAAAGCATCTTCAGAAATAATAGAAAAATTATTAAAATCAGCAATAGCAAATGCTGAAAATAATCATGATATGAAACATGAAAATCTTTATGTTGCTGAAATATATGCAAATCAAGGTCCAACATTAAAAAGAATTAGACCAGCTGCAAAAGGTTCAGCAGTTAGAATTAGAAAAAGAACAAGTCATATAACAATAGTATTAAAAGAAAAGGAGGCTTAATCAAACCATGGGTCAAAAAGTACATCCAACAGGTGCGAGAGTTGGTATAATAAGAGATTGGAGTTCTAAATGGTATGCTGATTCAAGAAATTTTGCAGATTATTTAGTTGAAGATCAAAAAATTCGTAAATTTTTAAAGAAAAAATTATATGCTGCTGGAATTTCTAAAATTGAAATTGAAAGAACAGCTAAAATAATAAAAATTAATTTATATACAGCTAAACCAGGTATTGTTATTGGTAAAGGTGGAGCTGGTGTTGAAAGTGTTAAAGCTGAAGTAACAAAATTAATTGGAAAAGATATTAACTTAAATATAGTAGAAGTTAAAAATATGGACACAGATGCACAATTAGTTGCAGAAAATATCGCTGGACAATTAGAAAGAAGAATTTCATTCAGAAGAGCTATGAAACAATGTATGCAAAAAGCTATGAAAGCTGGAGCTTTAGGTATTAAAACAGCTGTATCAGGAAGATTAGGTGGAGCTGATATGGCTAGAACTGAATTTTATAAAGAAGGAACTATTCCACTACAAACTTTAAGAGCTGATATAGATTATGGATTTGCTGAAGCAGATACAACATATGGAAAAATCGGTGTTAAAGTTTGGATATATAAAGGAGAAGTTCTTCCAAGTAAAAAAATGGAAGGAGGAGACCAATAATGCCATTAATGCCAAAAAGAACAAAACATAGAAAAGTACAAAAAGGTAGAATGAGAGGAAAAGCAACAAGAGGAAATAGAGTTACAGATGGTGAATATGGAATTCAAGCTGTTACAGCTGGATTAATTACAGGTAACCAAATTGAAGCTGCCAGAGTTGCTATGACTCGTTATATAAAAAGAGGTGGAAAAGTTTGGATTAAAATATTCCCAGATAAACCAATAACTACAAAACCAATCGGAACTCGTATGGGTAAAGGTAAAGGTGCTCCAGAATATTGGGTTGCAGTTGTTAAACCAGGAAGAGTAATGTTTGAAATAGCAGGTGTTCCTGAAGAAACAGCTAGAGAAGCTATGCGTTTAGCAATGAACAAACTACCTAATAAAACAAAGTTCGTTGTTAGAGAAACTGAAAAGGTAGGTGAAAATGATGAAGATAAATAAAATAAGAGAAATGTCTTCACCAGATTTAGAAAAAGAATTAGGTGAATTAAAAACAGAATTATTTAAATTAAGATTTAGTTTAGCTACAAACGGATTAGATAATCCAATGAAAATAAAAGAAGTTAAGAAAGATATAGCTAAAATAAATACAGTATTGACTGAAAGAAAAATAGCTGAAGCTAAACAATAGAAGTCAAATGGAAAGGAGAAATCTAAATGGAAGAAAGAAATCTTCGTAAAACTATGACTGGTACTGTTGTATCTGATAAAATGGATAAAACAGTAGTTGTAGCTGTTGAAACAAGTGTTAGACATGATGTTTATGGAAAAACAGTAAAAAGAACATATAAATTAAAAGCACATGACGAAAACAACGAATGCCATAATGGTGATAAAGTTAAAGTTATGGAAACAAGACCACTTTCTAAAGATAAGAGATGGAGAGTAGTTAAAGTAGTTGAAAAAGCTATTGTAAAATAGAATTTAATGAGAACTAATTTATTAATTGTATAATAAGAGAGTTTATATGCAATTTATGATATGGAAGGAGGAAAACAGACAATGATACAACAACAAACAATTTTAAAAGTAGCAGATAACACAGGTGCTAAAGAAATTATGTGTATTAGATGTTTAGGTGGTTCTTACAGAAAAACATCAAACATTGGTGATGTAATTGTAGCTTCTGTTAAATCAGCAACACCAGGTGGCGTTGTTAAAAAAGGTGATGTTGTAAAAGCTGTTATAGTAAGAACTAAAAAAGGTTTAAGAAGACCAGACGGATCATATATTAAATTTGATGAAAATGCAGCTGTTATTATTAAAGAAGATGGAACTCCAAAAGGAACACGTATCTTTGGGCCAGTTGCAAGAGAATTAAGAGAAAAGGACTATATGAAAATTCTTTCATTAGCTCCAGAAGTTCTTTAGTTTATAGAATTTAAAAACAAAAATTGAAGAAAAGGAGGCAATCTCTAATGAGAATAAAAAAAGGTGATACTGTTCAAGTTTTATCAGGAAATGATAAAGGAAAAACAGGAGAAGTATTAGAAGTAATACCAAAAACTGACAAGATCGTTGTTAAAGGTATTAATATTAGAAAAAAACATGTTAAACCAAGAAAACAAGGAGAAGAAGGCGGAATTATATCTGTAGAATCAGCTATTCCAAGTGCAAAAGTTAATGTTGTTTGTCCAAAATGTGGAAAAGCTACAAAAATAGGATATAGTGAAGAAAAAGGTGAAAAAGTTCGTGTTTGTAAAAAATGCGGTGCTAAAATAAAATAGAATCATGGAAAGGAGGATTAAATAATGGAAAAATTAAGAGAACAATATGAAAAAGAAGTAATCCCAGCATTAATGAAAAAATTTAATTATAAATCAGTTATGGAAGTTCCAAAACTAGATAAAATAGTTATAAATATAGGATTAGGAGATATAAAAGAAAATCCTAAATCATTAGAAAATGCTATGAATGATTTAAGTATCATTACAGGTCAAAAACCAGTAGTAACTAAAGCTAGAAAATCAATTGCAGCATTCAAATTAAGAGAAGGTGTTAACATTGGATGTAAAGTAACATTAAGATCTGATAAAATGTATGATTTTGCATACAAATTATTTAATGTTGCATTACCAAGAGTTAGAGACTTTAGAGGAGTTTCTGCAAAATCATTTGATGGTAGAGGAAATTATTCAATGGGTATTAAAGAACAATTAATATTCCCAGAAATTGAATATGATAAAGTTGATAAATTAAGAGGTATGGATATTATATTTGTAACAACAGCTAAAACTGATGAAGAAGCAAAAGAATTATTAAAATTATTAGGAATGCCTTTCAAAAACTAATTAATTTTAATTATTAAGATTTAAAAAATTACATTGAAAAAAGTCAAGGAAGGAGAAAAAAGCATGGCTAAAAAATCAATGAAAGTTAAACAAGCTAGACCACAAAAATACACAACTAGAGAATATAACAGATGTAAAATTTGTGGAAGACCACATGCTTATATTAGAAAATATGGTATTTGCCGTGTATGCTTTAGAGAATTAGCACATAAAGGAGAAATACCAGGAGTTAAAAAAGCAAGCTGGTAATAATTGAGAGAATCAATTTTAAATAGAGGAAGAAAAGGAGGAAAAAGAGTTGAATACTACAGATCCAATTGCAGATATGTTAACAAGAATTAGAAATGCAAATTCTTCAAAACATAAAACAGTAGATATACCTGCATCAAAAATAAAAACAGGGATAGCTGAAATATTATTCAGAGAAGGATATATTAAAGCTTTCGAAGAAATTAAAGATGAAAATCAAGGGATAATAAGAATTACTCTTAAATATGATGAAAAAGGAAATAGAGTAATTGATGGATTAAAAAGAATTAGTAAACCAGGATTAAGAGTATATGCATCAAAAGAAGAATTACCAAAAGTATTAAATGGTTTAGGAATTGCAATTATTTCTACATCTAAAGGTTTAAAAACAGATAAAGAAGCAAGAGAATTAGGCATAGGTGGAGAAGTTTTAGCTTATGTTTGGTAGAATAAAGAAGGGAGGAAAACTTTAAAATGTCAAGAATAGGAAATAAACCTATTACAGTTCCATCAGATGTAAAAATCACTATTGATGGTCAAAAAATTACTGTAACAGGACCAAAAGGAACATTAGAAAGAGAGATACATAAAAATATTTCTTTAGAAATGAATGATAATGTAATTAATGTAAAAAGAATTAATGATGAACCAGCAAATAGAAGTTTACATGGTTTAACAAGATCTTTAATTAATAACATGATTGTTGNNGATATAGAGTTGCTAAAAAAGGAACAGGACTTAATATGACTTTAGGATATTCACATCCAGTAATATTTGAAGCACCAGAAGGAATTACTTTTGATGTACCTAATGCAAACACAATTATTGTTAGAGGTATAGATAAAGAATTAGTTGGTCAAACAGCAGCTGTTATTAGAACAAAAAGACCACCTGAAGTATATAGAGGTAAAGGTATTAAATATGCTGATGAAGTTATTAGACGTAAAGAAGGTAAAACAGGAAAATAATTAATTTTTTAATTTTCTTGTATCATAAAATTTTTATGGTATAATATATTTGAAAAATTTATTTTGTAAAAATAAAATAGAAGGTTACCTTATAAAACATAATAAAATGTTAAGAAAGGAGTAATTGTAATGGTTAAGAAAACAGATAGAAAAATGGAAAGAACAAGAAGACATTTAAGAGTAAGAAGAAAAATATCTGGAACAAGTGAAAGACCTAGATTATGTGTATATAGAAGTAATGCAAATTTATATGTACAAATTATAGATGATGTTGCCGGAAATACTTTAGTTAGTTGTTCTACATTAGACAAAGAAATTAAAACTAAACATGCTAATATCCAAGCTGCTAAAGAAGTTGGAGCTTTAATCGCTAAAAAAGCATTAGATAAAAAAATCGATACTGTTGTTTTTGATCGTGGTGGATATATTTATCATGGAGTAGTAAAAGAATTAGCTGAAGCTGCTAGAGAAGGCGGATTGAAATTCTAGTTTTAAAATAAAAGAAGGAGGAAAGAAAGACCGATGGAAGAAAGAAGCGAATTAAAAGAAAAAGTTGTTGCCATAAACAGAGTTGCTAAAGTTGTTNNCATTGGTGTTGGAAATGGTAAAGCTGCTGAAGTTCCAGATGCTATCAAAAAAGCTATTCAAGAAGCTAAGAAAAACTTAGTAGAAGTTCCAATTGTTGATACAACAGTTCCACATGAATTTATTGGTAAATTTGGTAGTGCTAGAGTTTTATTAAAACCAGCTGCTGTTGGTACTGGACTTATTGCTGGAGGAAGCGTTAGACCAGTATTAGAGCTTGCAGGATATAAAAATATCAGAACAAAAGTTATTGGAACAAACAATCCAAGAAACGTTGTTTATGCAACAATTGAAGGTTTAAAATCAATGCAAACAGTTGAACAAGTTGCTAAAAAAAGAGGTAAAAAAGTAGAAGAAATATTATAATAAACAATAATATTAAAAAGAAAAATTAAGGAGGTGCAAGCGAAAAATGAAGCTAGGAGAGTTAAAACCAGCAAGTGAAAGAGTTACTAGAAGAAGAGTAGGACGTGGAATTGGTTCTGGTTTAGGAAAAACATCAGGAAGAGGACATAAAGGACAAAAAGCTAGATCAGGTGGTGGAGTAAGAAGAGGTTTTGAAGGTGGACAAACTCCATTATATAGAAGATTTCCAAAAAGAGGATTCACAAATATCCATGCTAAAAACTACACAGAAGTAACATTAACAATGTTAAATAAATCAACAGTTAACGATGTTACAGCAGAAACTTTAATAGCTGATGGAATTATCAGTAAAGCTAATGACGGAATAGTTATATTAGCAACAGGAAATTTAGAAAAAAAATTAAATGTTAAAGCTACAAGATTTACTGCGAAAGCAAAAGAAAAAATTGAAGCTTTAGGCGGAAAGGCTGAGGTGATTTAATTGTTTAAAACTATAAAAAATGCATTAAAGACACCAGATGTAAGAAAAAGAGTATTATATACATTATTATTAATAGTAATATTTAGATTAGGATGTTATATTACAGTTCCAGGTGTTAATAGTATAAGATTAAATGAAGCAATGGGCTCAAGTAATGGAGTCGCAGGATTAATAGATATGATATCAGGAGGAGCTTTCTCAAGATTTTCTGTATTTGCAATGTCAATTAGTCCTTATATTACAGCTTCTATTGTTATTCAATTATTAGGAATGATTATACCTTCATTAGAAAGATTAACTAAAGAAGGTGGAGAAGAAGGTAGAAAGAAAATTAATAGATACACAAAAATTTTAAGTTTAGTATTATCTTTAGTTGAAGCAATTGGTGTATTTGTATCATATAAATCTTCTGGAATATTTGTTAACACAGAATTTATGACTGCAGCTTTAGTAGTTATATCATTAGTTGCAGGTACATCTATTTTGATGTGGCTAGGAGATGAAATTACAAGTAAAGGAATTGGAAACGGAATTTCAATTATAATCTTTACAGGTATTATATCTGGATTACCAGGATTTGTTACTACATTATCAAATTTAATTATGACAAGTTCAGGATTCAGTACAAAAGGTTTATTAATGGCTTTAGGATTAATTATAGGTGCAATTCTTTTAGTAGCAGGTGTTGTATTTGTACAACAAGCTGAAAGAAGAGTTCCAGTACGTACAATATTCTAAAAAAGTAGTTGGAAGAAAAATGGTTGGTGCACAAAGTACACATATTCCATTAAAATTAGCAATGGCAGGTGTTATGCCAATAATATTTGCATCATCATTCTTAACATTCCCAGCTATGATTATACAAATATTTGTAAGCGATATAGCTAGTAAAACAGGATTTGTATCAGCATTATATAAATTCTCAATTGCAACATCTTCTTCAAGTGTTGGAATCGGATACGCAATAGGAAATGCTTTAGTTTATTTAGTATTAATAATGGCATTTACATTTTTCTATACATATGCAACATTTAATCCAGCAGAAGTATCAAATAATATTAAGAAAAATGGTGGATTTATACCAGGAATAAGAGCTGGTAAACCAACAACAGAATATTTATCATCAATACTAACAAAATTAACATGGTTTGGTGGATTTTTCTTAGCAGTTATTGCTATATTACCTATGTTATTGAGATTTACAGGATTAAATATAGCATTTGGTGGTACTTCAATATTAATTGTTGTTGGTGTAGCATTAGAAACTGTACAACAATTAGAATCACAATTAGTAATGAGACATTATAAAGGATTTTTAGAGTAAAAAATATAGGGAGGTATGTTATAAACATATCACCCTATAATAATTTTTATAATGTTTATTAATTATGTTTAATAGGCATTATAAAGATTATTAAAAATATAAAATAAATATAAGGAGAGATGCCATAATGGTTATTATAATGTTAGGAGCACCAGGGACAGGAAAAGGAACTGTAGCTGGTTTATTACAAGAAAAATTAGGAATTAAACAAGTATCTACAGGAGATATCTTTAGAAAAAATATAAAAGAAGGAACAGAACTTGGAATTTTAGCAGAAAAATATANNTCCCAAGAACAGTTAGACAAGCAGAAGAATTAGATAAAATTCTTGAAGAAAAAGGAATTAAAGTTGATAAAGTTATTAACTTAGTAACACCTGAAGAAGAAATTATAGAAAGAATAGTTAATAGAAGAGTATGTTCAAATCAAGAATGTAAAACAATATTTAACTTAGTTTTAAATCCATCAAAACAAGAAGGAATTTGTGATGTATGTGGTTCACCATTAGTACAAAGAAAAGATGATACTGAAGAAACAGTTAGAGCTAGATTAAATAATTATTTAGAACAAACAAGTCCTTTAGTAGACTATTATGAGAAAAAAGGAAATCTATTAACAGAATTAGTAAGTAAATCAGTTAACAAAATGGGAAAAGAAGTTGCTGAGGATATAGTTAAAATCTTAGAAAAATAATTTATTTTTATTTTGTTAATATTAAAAAGGAGAGAGAAAATTGGTTACAATTAAATCTAAAAAAGAAATTGAACTAATGAAAGAAGCATGTAAAGTAGTTGCTTTAACATATAAAGAATTAGAAAAACATATTAAACCTGGAATTTCAACATATGAATTAGATCAAATAGCTGAAAAAACAATGAGAAGTTTAGGGGCTATACCTGCCGAAAAAGGTTATGATCCAGGTATTAGTGGAGTACCAAAATTTCCTGCATCAATATGTGTATCAATAAATGATGAAGTAATTCNNCGATATTGTAAGCATTGACACAGTTGCTTTAAAAAATGGATTTAATGGAGATGCAGCAAGAACATTTGTTGTTGGAAAAACATCAAAGGAAAATTATAGATTAATTAATGTTACTACACAAGCTTTTTATGAAGGAATAAAATATGCAAAACCAGGATATAGAATTGGAGATATTTCACATGCAATTGGAGNNGAATTGGTAAACAAATGCATGAAGATCCTGGTATTCCAAATTATGGAAAAGCAGGTAGAGGTTTAAGACTTGAACCTGGCATGACACTAGCGATTGAACCAATGGTTATCCAAGGAAAACCTAACATTTTAGAGCTTGATGATGGTTGGACAATTATAACTGAGGATGGAACAAATGCAGCTCATTATGAAAA
>LXOW01329956.1_pt1 | contig 16415 bp, 9 predicted proteins | sample 1368591 | NCBI WGS metagenome assembly LXOW01 (sample SAMN04884650, study PRJNA319009) | bovine gut metagenome | isolation source: Cow rumen | host: Bos taurus | place: Italy: Legnaro (PD) | collected 2014-07-09 | reverse complement strand
TTGAGCACTGGAACAAGAATCATCAATACACGAAGATAGACCTCAAATATAAGAAGTTGTAATGAAAAGGTTCGTGAACGTCATAGCCTTTATGCTGTTCATGGTTGGTATAAAGGCGCAGGTGAGGGATGCGTTCGATGGTATCCTGCCCGTAACAGACCCGCAGATGAAGCGGAGTCTAAACGGAGAATGGCAGTTGAAAGTTGTGCAGGGTATTTCCGATGACCAGACGTTGCCAATGGCCGACGAGACGTGGGGTTGCATCCCCGTGCCAGGATGCTGGGAGGCATATGGGTTCTGTAAGCCGAGCTATGACAAGGCACTACCGCTGACGGGCTACTACCGCACGACGTTTGCAGTGCCAGATTCGTGGAAGGGGCTGTGCGTCGTGATTCGCTTCGATGGTGTGCTCTATGGCTACGACTTATGGGTCAACGGCAAAGCTGTGGGCTCATGGCACTCGGGCTACAACACCGCCATGTTTGACATTACAGACTATCTCAACAGGAAATCAGAACGTCAGGAACTGGCCATGAGGGTTATATCGCAGTTCCGTGGCAGTGACTTCGACTACAATGACGACTGGGCACCCAACGGAATCTTCCGCGACGTGACCCTGATGGCTGTGCCCAAGACCCACTTAAATGACCTCACCATCACCACCATGAATACAGGCGAGGTAAATGTGAAGGCAGGCATAGCCAATAGCAACAAGAAGACCGAGGTAAAGTATGAGATACTTGATGCCAATAGACAAATAGTAGGCACGACGAAAGTAGAGCATCCGCATCTGTGGACTGCTGAGACCCCCTATTTATATACATTGCGTACCACACTTTGTCAGAAAGAAAAGGCGCTGCAAGTGTTTGAGCATAAGTTTGGCTTCCGTGAACTGACCATTGACGGAAATATCCTAAAGCTGAATGGTCAGCCTATCAAACTGCGTGGTGTAACTACCCACTCCACCGACCCCGTGACGGTGAAGGTCATCGACGAGGCCAGCATCCTCCGCGACATGCAGCTGATGAAGGAGGCTTCCGTCAACTATATTCGCACGTCGCACTACCCCCGTGAGCCACGCTTCTACGAACTGGCCGACTCGCTCGGCTTCTATATCATCGACGAGGTGCCCTTTGGCTATGGCGACAAGAATCTCTCAGACTCCACTTTCTATCCTGTGCTCCAGCAAAGGGCACAGGCCACCATCCGTCGCGACAAGAACCATCCTTCGGTGCTTATCTGGAGTCTTGGTAATGAGAATCCGCTGACGGATATCTGCATCAGGCTCGGCGACTATGTAAAGCGCGAACTTGACCCCTCACGTCCCATCTGCTATCCGCAGGTAGGCTCATACTTCAGGAAATTCAATTATGATTTCCCCAAGGTAGCTGACATCTATGCGCCTCATTACCCTTCAACGGCACAGATTGGTGACTTCTACCAGCGAGCAGACCGTCCTGTCATCTTTACGGAGTACTGCCATACGCTTGGAATCTCATTNNTATGGCTATGAGGAACGGGTATTCACCTCCAAGGAGGGCGGGTTTGAGATGTGCGGTAATAAAGGTACCGACGGTTTACTCTATGCCGACCGCACACCTCTTCCAAACTACTATGAGTTGCAGCACAACTATGCCCGTGCTTTTGTAGAGCGCGTCGATGGAGATATGTTGAATATCGTGAACCGCTACGACTTCCTCAACCTGAAAGATAACATCACTTTCCATTGGACGTTGACAAACGACCGCGATACTGTGATGCGCGGTGCTTTCAGTCCGGATTGCCAGCCGCGTAGTTCTGTGTCTTATACCCTGCCCATGCCCAGACAAAATGGTCTCAGCCTCCTTCAGTTCGATATTGAGGATGTCCATGGGAATATGTTCCTTCATCAGTCGTTTGTGCTAAACAAGCCGCAAATGGCATGGACTGGTCATGGCTCTGGAGCGGTGCTTGTTAAGAAAGAGTTGATCCGCATGGGTCGTAAGCCCACCATGGGCGAGCGTATTACTCAAAAGGGGCGTATTCCTGACAAGTATTTACTGCCGGTTGACAACGATCAGGTAAGGGTCGACATTCAACACCGTTCCATTGACGGTGGAGATGAGGTGTCGTTTACACTTACGCCCGACACTGCCGATGTGTTCCGGTCAGAGTTGGGACTGTCATGGTTGCTCGATTCCAGCATCGACCGCGTGCAATGGATTGGCTACGGCCCCTTTGCCAGCTACCCTGGACGCCATCAGGCCAACCGCTACGGCTTCTGGGCAAAACATCGGGACGACCTTTATTTTGAGGGCAATCACAGTGGCATTGATGCGGCTTTCGTGTCAGACAAGGATGGCAATGGTATCCTGATTACGGGTGACTCGCTCTCACTGAACTATGAACAGACAGACCAAGGCATTGTGCTCACCGTCAATGCATCCGTCAGTGGACAGGGACCGAAGTTTGCCAAGACTCACTTCCCTGGCAGGCAGAAGGGCGATGAACCTGTGAGTGCCACTTTTCGCAGTTATTATATCAAAGCTAAAGAAAAGCCAGATGTGCTCAACCGCATATTCATCCGTCCACAGGACATTCCAGCCCCATTCCACCCCTTTGAAACCCAATATGATACCTATTTACTTAAATTTAAAGACATTACAGAATGAAAAGACAAGGTATTTTACTCGTTTGTGTATGGCTTGTATCGTTTAGCTTACAGGCTAATGGCGTTTATAATGTACGCGACTATGGCGCAAAGGGTGATGGTAAGACCCTTGATCATATTGCTATCAACAAAGCTATTGAGGCTGCAACAGCCAATGGTGGCGGCCAGGTTGTACTGTCGTCGGGAACCTACCTCTGTGGCAGCATCCGGCTCAAGAGTAATGTGGACTTACATCTGATGCCGGGTGCTAAGATACTTGCTGCTCCCGCCTCGATGAAGGCCTACGACGAGAGCGAGTCGTTCGGCGGCTTCCCAGAATATCAGGACGGCGGTCACACCTACTTTCATAACTCGCTTATATGGGCCGATGAGCAGCAGAACATCAGCATCACGGGTCGAGGTATGATTGACGGTGAGGGACTGACGACACGAGACACCGAGACGGCGGGCAACCCCCAGGGGGGCTCGATCGGCACAGGTGACAAAGCCATTGCCTTGAAACTGTGCCGCAACGTCACCATCCGTGACATCACCATCTATTGTGGTGGACACTTTGCCATCATTGCGACGGGCTGCGACATTGGCACCATCGACAACGTAACTATCGACACCAACCGTGACGGTATCGACATCGACTGCTGCAAGTATTTTACGGTTAGCAATACAAAAGTGAACACGCCCAACGACGATGCCATCGTGCTGAAAAGCTCGTATGCTTTGAAGCGGCCTGTGCTGTGCGAGCATATCCTCATCACCAACTGCATCGTGACGGGTTATAAACTCGGTTCGCTCCTCAATGGCAAGTATATCCCTGAGAAGGTGAATTGGGTCTGTGGTCGCATCAAGCTCGGCACGGAGTCGAACGGCGGTTATCGTAACATCACTATCTCCAATTGCACCTGCATGTGGAGCAGTGGCTTGGCTTTCGAGGAGGTGGACCAAGGGCGGATGGAGAACATCATGGTCTCGAATATCTCGTTGAGCCATGTCCACCACTATCCCATCTACATCACAACAGGCTGTCGTAATCGTGGTCCCAAGGAGGTGACGCGTTTGTCATCAGCCCGCGACATTTATATTAATAATGTAGTGGCCGACGACTGCGACTCGCTGGCAGGCATTATTATCACAGGTATGGAGGGCGAACCTATCCGCAATGTCTCGCTATCGAACATCCGCATTCAGTATCGAGGCGGTGCCAAAAAAGTGACAACACCCTACCGCGAGCAGGGCACGAACTATCCAGAACCACGCTGGGCAGGTCCTACGCCTGCCTATGGCCTCTTCGCCCGTCACGTCGACGGACTGCATCTGCAAAACGTGAAGTTCGAACTGATGCGCCCCGACGAGCGCCCTGACATCATTCTTGAGAACGTAAGAAACTACAGTGCAATGCCCAAAGTCCAGCTCCAAGATGAAGTTTTGCAGACCGCACAAAAGGCAAATGACTACTTTATGGCTAAAAACAGTGACCCTACCCAACCTACCAACGTAAATAAACTACGTCCTTCTTCCCTTTGGACGCGTGCAGTTTACTACGAAGGCCTAATGGCACTTAATACCATTGACCCACAACAACGATACATCGACTACGCCATGCGTTGGGCCGACTTTCACCAGTGGACACCTCGAAATGGAGTCAACACCTGTGATGCAGATGACCAGTGCTGTGGACAAACCTACGTTGAATTGCTTCCCTATACAGGCAAGGACTACAAAGAGTTGCTGGTTAACGTCATTGCTAATTTGGATCATCAAATGTTGACCCCCAATACTATAATTCAGGGTTCCGCATCCCATGCACATACCCATATCAACTCATTATACGGCTGGTGGACATGGATTGATGCCATACAAATGGCCATGCCACTTTATATGCAAGTTTCTAAGCTGACAGGGAATACCAAATACCGGGACCATGCCCTAAAGATGTATCTGTGGACACGGAATAAATGCGGTGGCGGTTGCTTCAACACAAATGATGGACTCTGGTGGCGTGATGCAGACTATGTGCCACCATACAAGGAACCAGATGGCAATAATTGCTATTGGAGTCGTGGCAACGGATGGGTATATGCCGCCTTGCTTAGAAGCATGAACTTGCTTTCGCCAGAAGACAAAGCTTACAAGTTGTTCAAGAAAGACTTCCTTCTGATGAGTGAGGCACTGTTGAAATGCCAGCATGAGGACGGATTCTGGCATGCCAGCCTAGTAAGCGATGCCGTTTATCCCGACCCAGAAATGACAGGGACGGCACTCTTCTTATATGGTATGTCGTGGGGTATCAAAAATGGCTTGCTTAAGGCCGACAGATACCGTCCTGCCTGTGACAAGGCCTGGCAGGCTTTGAAGTCGTGTCTACACAACGACGGATTCTTGGGGTGGAATCAAGGCACTGGCAAGGATCCTTCAGCAGGACAGCCGGTGACGTTCACCTCTGTTCCTGATTTTGAGGACTACGGCACCGGCTGTTACCTCTTGGGGCTGACAGAATACTATAAGCTCTATACCACAAATTGCAATAACAAACGATAAGCAACAATATTTGGATGACTGGCCTTGCGCATTATCCCGCCCTTGTATCTTTACTGAGATATTCGATTCGGATGGTCTAATAGCGTGACTTCGGTTTTTTCTTTCTCCTACCCATCCACGCCCAGACCTCATTGATGCCCCATATCACGGACATGATGAAGATGGGCATGGCTGCCATCAGCCAAGGCTGCGATTAAGCGAGAGCAGAGCGATGCTTGCATCAGCTCTGCCGAGCGTGAGCAGGCTCGACCGAAGGTCAAAGGAAAGCCATGGTGTCGTTGAGGTGGTACTTCCCCGTGTAAACGTACCACCTAAAACCAGTGCGGCATCGTCCTACTCAGGATGGTGCCGCACTGGTTTTAGGTGGTACGTCGAAAATGGGATGGTTACGTTATTTGTTTCTCTTTTATCATACCATCTGCCGAGAAAGACCATGCCTTTTTCCGCAAAACAAGTTGTTTTGCGGAAAAGGGCAACGCCGTTTGTCGGCGTAAGGCTGCCCTGAACAGCAAAACAACTTGTTTTGGACGAGTGACGTTTCGACTAATTCCTTTCCTTTACTTGACAACAACCTTACGGCCATCCACTACATAGATGCCCTTCGGCAGGCTGCGCAAAGAGGTGGCCTGCGACAGCACCTTGCGACCCGTCAGCGTATAGACATCGACGGGGTGGGCGAGGGTGGGCGTGTTGACAGCATCAATCTTATTAATGGTCAGCCTACCGTTCACGTAGGTGAATACATAGTTCTGTGCCTTACCTCCCGACAGGACGATGTCATAGACGCCTGGCTCGCTGTCAACAGTAGCCGTCGTCGTAGCCTCGGGAGCGGCGATCAGCACGGAAGCATCGTCGCCATTGCGGAATCCCTCGTAGAGAATCTCAAAGTCAGGGTTCGGCTCGCCCTCGTCACGGTGGTAGTCGCCCACAGAGGCAATGAGCGTGGCCGGCGTGATGGTCAGCGTGCCGTTGACCAGCTTCAGGTTGGGATAATCCACCGTGCCTTTCTCTATGACGATGGTATAGGTACCCACGGGTGAGCCGCTGGTAGCCTCGCAGCTGACGACGGCCTCGCCCTCGACCTCACCGCCACTGACGGTATAGGTGAAAGCAGGAACGTCATCGCCATAGACCATGGTGGCATCGGCGGCTATCAGCACAATCTGGTCGACCTCGGTAATAATCAGACGGCCAGGACGGTAGCTGATGTCATAGTTCTCAGCCTCGGCACCACTGACGGTTACTGTGTACTCGCCAGGAGTATTGTCGGCAGGAGCATCGGTAGTCAGCACGGGCTGCTGCGTGAGCACTGCCTCGGTATCTTCCAGCTTGAAGCCCTCGAAAGAAGCCTTGAACTCAGGAAGCTCATCGGTCTGCTTCATCGTGTAGTCACCGGCAGATATGGTCAGCGGGGCCTTGGTCACGGAGAGCGAGCCATCGACTAGAATCAGGTTGGGATAGTCGAGCGTTCCCTTGCTGACAGTGATGGGATAGATACCGACAGCCGACTGCTGCGTGGCGTCGCAAGATAGTTGTGGCTCACCCTCCAAGGTGCCACCCTCAATCGTCCATGTCAGGAGGGGCATCTCGTCGCCATAGACCTTGGAAAGGCTGGTAGCACGGATGGTGACAGGATTGGCCTGAAGGATGGTCAGCGTGCCAGCTACAAACGATACTTCATAGTTGTCGGCAGCTGCACCGCTGACGACAATGGGATAGGTTCCAGGTTCCTTGTTCTCGGGAACATCGCAACTGATGGTGGCCTGAGACGTCAACACGTCGGTTGTCTCATCCAGCTTGAAGCCCGTCACGTCGTAGGCAAAGGCAGGCAGTTCTTCGTTCTGCTTGATGGTATAGCTGCGGGCCGTGAAGGTCAGCGCAGCCTTGGTCACCGTGAGCGTGCCGTCGACCAGGATCAGGTTGGGATAGTCGAGCGTTCCCTTGCTGACGGTGATGGGATAGGTACCGACAGGTGACTGCTGGGTAGCCTCACAAGTCAGTTGCGGCTCACCTTTCAGGCTGCCACCCTCCATCGTCCATGTCAGAAGAGGCATCTCGTCGCCATAGACCTTGGAAAGGCTGGTAGCACTGACGGTGACAGGATCGGCCTGAAGGATGGTCAGCGTGCCTGCGACGTATGAAATTTCGTAATTACCGGCAGCTGCACCGCTGACGACAATGGGATAGGTTCCAGGTTCCTTGTTCTCGGGAACATCGCAGCTGATGACCGCCTGAGACGTCAACACGTCGGTCGTCTCGTTCAGTTTGAAGCCCGTCACGTCGTATGCAAAGGCAGGCAGTTGTTCGTTCTGCTTGATGGTATAGCTGCGTGCCGTGAAGGTCAGTGGAGCCTTGGTGATGGTGAGCGTGCCGTCGATGCTCTGGAAGCCGCGATTGGATACCGTTCCCTGTCCGACGACAATGGGATAGACACCAACGGGCGAAGACTGAGTGGCTGAGCATGTGAGCGTGGGCTCACCCTTGATGTTACCCTCCACGTCGTACTCGAAAGCGGGATTGGGATCGCCGTAGAGGCGTGAATAGCTACGCGCAGTGACAATCACATTATCAGCAGCGACAATCTCATCATACTCCTCCTGCGTGACCAGTGTGATCTCGTCGGGCGAGCCTTCAGGAACAGGCAGATAAGCGGCATTGTGCGGAATATACTTCAAGTTGGACTTTACAAAGCCTACTTTACCAGAGGACGTGACCCCCAGCAGACGCATGGTAGCGGCATCATAGCGGGTGGCATTGAAATGATAGGATGTCTCAGTGATATAATCGATGTCGGTATTGTTGAAATAGACACCTCTCATCAGGTTGCGCGTAGGAGCCGTACCGTTTTGCAACTCCAGATTGAGACGGCTGTCGGAGGCACCGGCATTGGAAGACTCAATGATAACCGGCGTAGAGGCAGCCACCTTTCCTTCGACGGGTGCCCAGATGGCAAGGTCGCCATCAATCCTCGTAACGACGTATGCCTTCATGCCACTTGACGAGAACGTGAAGGGGAAAGAGGCATAGAAAGGAGTATAGTACTTACCCGAAACGGCCAATTCTCCATTTATTCCGAAATAGTTGTCATTATCCGAATGGGAAATTGGCATGATATTCCAATGGCGATAGACATTACTGCCATTGGTTGAAAGACGGCCCTCATCTCCGTTCCAGGCCTCATCATAGAGGTAGACGGTGGTGCCTTGAGCAGTGGCAGAGGCATAGTAAGTCTGCTGAGAGGCACTGGCCAGCGTTATCGTGACAAGACGGCCCACGGCGTCGTAAGCATCAGAACCCTGGGCTTTCAGATTATACTGGTCGTTGCCTCTGTTTTCGATATAAATGACCGACGACGGGTCATTACAGATGCGGCTGAAAGGCTTGACGGTCATCAGCGCATCAAGGTCGTAAGTGGTAGTGGCACTATTCAAGCCCTTGCTCTTATTGTCAATCATGATAACAAAGCGTCCGGTCTTGTAGCCTTTGACACGGTAGTATCCGTCGGCACCCAGCTGAGCCATTGACGACAGGCTGATGACAGAAGCCAGCAAGGAAAGAAAAAATCTGTTCATGTGTTGAGTGTTTGATTAAATAATCCTGTCTTACACGTCGCTCCCTTGACAGGTAAGCGAGATGCAAGACAGGATTTAGTTATTGATTGTTAGCAGACACGTAGAGCGATTACTCTGCGATACAGATGCTCACACGGTTCTTGTCGTTCTCAGCAAACGGCTGCTCGGTGTCGCCCTTGCTATCGGTGGTAATGCGGGCAGGATCGATCTTGTACTCCTTAACCAAGCGGTCGGTGACTACCTTTGCACGGTTTCTGCCAAGGCGCTCGTTGATCTGTGCGTTTCCGGTGCCCTTGTCAGCATAACCCGTGATGGTTACCTTTGCATCGGGATTAGCATTCAGATAATTGACGACATCGATAATCTTCTGCTTCTCGGTGGGGTCGATGCGAGTGCTGTTGATAGTGAAGAACACGTCGCGGCGCAGAGGCTCCTTCTTCTTCTCAACCTCGATAATCTTGTCAACATAGACAGGTTTCTCGACTACCTTCTCAACCACCTTCTCGACGATGCGAGGCTCGCAGCCCTTCACCTGGCGAGTGGTATAGGTGTCACCCAAGTTGATCTTCAGACCAGCAAGTGCATTGAAATACCAGTCAGGATTTCCAGCATCCTTCGAGTTATAGGCATCGCTCAGCGAGTTAGCATTTACTTCCAGACCCAGGCTCATCTTGTCGCTCAAGCGAATGTCGGCAGCGATACCGGCCTGTGCCACGAAGCGGGGCTTCGAGCCGTCCCAAAGGAGCGACAGGGGCACATTGTAGCTGTTGTCCATGTTGTAACGCTTGGTAATCTGGGGCTGCACATCAGCGGCCTCGTCATTGCTGAAACCGATGTTTGCACCAACACCTGCGAACAGGCTGAAGTTGAACGTGCGGTTAGGATTGAAGCCACAGAAAAGGTTCGAGAGGTTGGCAGTGATGTCAATGGTGGGAGCCACATACTTCCACTTCCAATTATAGGTCTGATCGGGATTCAGGTATTCGGAACCGGCCTTCGACTGCCATGCGTTGACGGCAAGACGGGCACCAAACACTTTGTCGAACTGATAGCCTACGGTAGCCTGGACATTGTATGAGAACAAGTCACCAAAAGAGACTTCTCCAAGCGTGTACTGTCCACCCAGCGGCTGCACCTGCACATACCAGTGAGGATTAAAGACATACTCAGTCTTTACCTCCGGTTCCTGTGCCGATGCTGAGACGAAGCCCAGCATCAACAGACAGGAAAGTATAGATTTCTTAATATTCATAATTATCAATGCTCTTTTTCAGTGTTAATTACCTAACGGACACATAATATCTATTGCTAGCCACCTTACCGGAGTAGTCAACGGCCTGATAGATAATCTCATAGTCGTAGCCAGCCGTTGCGGGGAAAGGAATCTGGCAATCCTCATTGAAACCACCGAAGAACACGGTCTTCATACCAGGCTGGCTGTTGATGCGCTCCATCTCGGCCAGACACTCTGCATCACCACCCTTAGCACTTACACCACCTTTGGAAGCGTTGACAACAGCAACGAACTTCTTGTAGGCAGGAGCGAGAACCTCGCAAGTGTAAGAAGAGGGAACAAGTACGAGATTGCCGGCTTCAACATTGGGCGTGTACTTGCGAATCTTGCTCAGACGTCTGTAACCCTTGTTGTCCAGCAAGAAGAGGACAGGCTGCAGAATCTTGTTGGGCTGGTCTGCCCAGTTGGCCAGGTGCCAGTGGTTGTTGACCGAACGAATCAGGGCGCTCATAATCTCGCTCGTGACAGAATGCAAGCTGTTGACAATACTGATATTGTTCAGTTCGTTAATATAGTCGTTCACGTTATCCACCAGATTAATGACATCAGCCATTACTGCATCGGGATTTCCGGTATTGACATTCATCTCAATCACAATCGTCTGCTGGCCGCCATTCTTCTCAACGGTAACATTAATCTTATACGTGCCATCTTCTTTCTGTCCGACAATCTCATAGCTAACAATCCTATAGTCATCTATGTCAAGCTCGGGGAAGTCAAACTGAATCTTTGAGATGGAGTTGTTGATAAATTCCTCAATGTGCTTGAAGAGTTCGTCATCGATGTTGTAGATGTCCTTTGCGAAAGCGAACGACAGAGGCCTCATGGCTGCAGCGGCGATGCCATACTGCGAGACAATACCCATCTGGCCAAGGCTGTCGTCAGTCCATTCTGCCTTAACGGCATCAGCCTCAAGCACCTTGTTGATATTGTTGTAAATGGTGTTGGCCAGCAGCGTCAGGTTGATACCCTCCTTGTAGTTGTTGGCATCCTTGAACACTTCCACGATACCCTCTTCATCCAGGTTGAGCTGTAGGCGGCTGTTCGTCACGTCCTTGATGGTGACCTTTGACTCATAGAAGCCATTACCAGCGCGGGTTACACCGAAGGTGAGCAGGTGATTGCTCTTCACCAGCGGGCTGAGCTTCACGGCAGAGTTCCTCTGGTCGAGACTATTGATGAGGCTGAACTTGGTACCCGTGAAATCACGGTCGGCAGGATTAACGGTCATGAAGAGCGTTCCGGCATTACCTTCAGCGCCGTCGCGAGTAATCAGGGTCTTGTTAGCGGTCTCAGTGGGGCTGACATAGCCTTCAACAGCCTTGTAATTACCAAGCATGTCGAAGTCTTCTGCCAGCTCTTCAACCTTATCTTCCTCAGGCTGCTGAGCGAAATAGGCGGGACGCATGGTCGGGAACTCGAAGCCCATGTCATCAACAGAGCCATAGAAAGCAACAAGGATGTTGGAACGAACATCAGTAGGCAATGACAACTCACCGAAGAGCGGGTTGATGGTTCCATTCAGTTCAATGCTGGTGATGAACTTAGCAAAGAGGTTCTTCATCCAGACGTTCAGGTTGGTAATGTTCTGGAAGAAAACAGTCAGATTGTTATTAATCTCAACAAACTTCTCGTCCAATTCAGGAACGACAGACTCATTGAAGTTAAGGATGAACTCATACAGGGTAGTATTGACATTGCTGATCAGGTCACCATTCTCCTCAATGGCACTGACCAGACCGCTGATGGTCTCAAGCATCTCACGATGGAGGGCGTCGGCCGTCAGGCTGTCCTGATAAACCTTTTCCCGCAGAGCCTTGATGTCATCTCCGAGGACATCAATCTCATCTGCCATAAGCAGCTGGACAATGGTCAACTCAGAGATAAGAGCACTGTTAGCCTCGGCCAAGGCGTATGCATCGTTGGCCTTCTGCTCAACGTCTCCCATTCTGCCTTCAAGATTGAACACGCGATCCTCAAGGTCTGAGGTAATATCCTCCAAGTCCTCAACACGAGCGGTAAGGTCGGGAATCAGCGTTTCAAGAATGTTGGTTACATTGGTCTGAAGAACGGTAATATTACCTTCAGCAATTGTGAGACGGCCTTCAAGATCACTCAAGTTCTGTTCGTTCTGCTTGGCCAGCTCCAGAGCTTCCTTGGCAATGGAAGCCACCTTGTCGATAGAGTCATTGACAAGGATGAGAGAATTGTTGATAATGTTCTGAATCGTTGTAGCGCCCTCACCCGTGGTGATGTAGTTCGTCAGCTCCTCGTTGGTAATGAAATACTGGTCGAGGGTGTTGACGAGGGTCATGTCGCCCGACTGCAGAATGTTGATGATGGTGTTGGTGATAGCTTCGCCAGTGACCAAGCCCTTCAACTCTTCCTTCAAATCATTGAGCTTACCATCAATAACATCGGAAGTGTAGTAGTTCAGGAAATTACTATCGATTGCAGCAAGCAGCTCATCAATCTTATCCTTGTCATAATAGTTACCGAAGAAGGCATCAATCTTTTCCTTGTCATAATAGTTGCCGAACAAGGCATTGATCTCGTCCTGGTTATAGTACTTGTTTAACAAGGCATCAATCTCGTCCCTGTTGTAAAGTTCAGACTTCTTGTAGTACTCACTTAGCTTCGAAATGAACAGATTGTCAATCTCACTCTTGGTGTAAATATTTTCATCGATCCAAGTCTTGGTGTAATAGTCGCCAAGTTTCTGAGTGAAGAGATTGTCAATCTCCTCCTTTGTGTAGTAGCCATTCAGGAGGTTGTTGATTTCTGTCTTGGTGAAGTAGTTGCTAATCATGTCGTTAATCTCAGTCTTGGTATAGTAGATATTACCAAGATTGTCTTTGAAAGCAGCATACTCAGCAAGGAACTTGTTGTACTCAACAAGTGTGACATACTCAGCGAACTTGTTGTTAATCAGAGTCTTGAAATCTTCAAACTCCTGCTTGCAATTGTTAATTGTAGTCTGAAGGTTCTGAATCTCCTGTTCCAACGCAGTCTTCTGATCAGCAAGTGCCTGTCGCAGACTCTTCTCCAAGTCCTTTCTCGCGTTGATTTCTTCAGTGAGTTTCTCGTCGTCGTAGTCCTTACAAGAAACCATTGAGCCCGTGAAGCCCACAAACAGGGCCACCAAGAGCAATCCATTAATAAATTTCTTTTTCATGAATGTTTAAAATTTATATTATTAATACTTACTATATATGCAAATTCGTGGCAAAGTTAAGCAATTTTTCACAACTAGACAAGAAAAAGACAATTTTTCTTTCAAAAAAGATGTATATTCCCCTTTAATCTCGCAAAAAGGAGCCATAAAGCCGATGTCTGCCTATCCTTATTCTTTACTTTCCTGTTTTCCAGAAGCAATGATGGCCCTCAATCGTGCACTTTCGGCCTGCTCGTCGGCCAGTTGGGCATTCAGGGCATCCAGCTGGCTCTGATAGAGCACATTAAGTGTATTAGTATCGGGGATGGGGTTGAATGTGACCTTTCCCAGCTTATAGCTCAAGCCCACTTCAAAACTGGCTATCTGGTCTTTTGTATGCAGACCATGCCCGCGAAGGTATCCTCCAGCCCCGTCGAAGTCAGGTTCCATGATGTTCCAAGAAAAATCGATGCAGACAGACACTTGCTGGTTGATTCTCCACTGGTTGAGCAGTCCCAGTCCCAGCCCCATGGCGTATGTGCCGTGGGTCGTGTTGCGCCCCAGATTCGCTCCGGCGTAAGGAATGAGATTCCAAACTCGCGTGTCACTGTAGCCAGCAAACATATTTGACAGATTGAAAAGCAACTGCTCGCTCAGCAACCAATATTTACTCGAATTGAGGCTTTTGTCCTCGCTCTGCACTGTGCGCCCGCTGAAGCCATTCAACCGTGTACGCAAGCCAAGCCCCGGCGTGAACCATTTCCCCACGGATAAGGAAATGCCCATGCCGGTACGGAAACCTTCAAGCAGCCCGGAGCCGACAGTCCCTGCAGGAGCGTTACCTTTATCGCCATAGAAAGAAGACAGCGACAAGTCGGCCTGAACAAACCAGCTTTGCCAAAAGGTACCAGTAGACACTTTGTATTTTTGTGATGGAGTCTCACTGGACTGGGCTTGCACGGTAAGCGACAGGCAGGCCACACACACTATCAACAGCAGTTTTCTCGTCATGGTGATTGTATTTTTGTTTTGAATTATCCCAACAGTCGTTCCAGGTCTGCCTGAGACAGTATGCCCAGGATTGGCCGCCCGTCAGGGGTATAGTTGGCATTGGAGCAGGCGAACAGCTCGTTGATGATCCGCTCCATTTCTTCATTCGTCAGCACCTGCCCGTATGCAACCGACGTGTTCCGCGCTATGCTCAGGGCAAGCACGGTATGCAGCTCTTCAGCACTGCCAGTTCCTTTCTCCGATGCGTCGGTCACGATATTGCGCAACAATGAGACAGGATCGACAGATCCAATATCGCTTGGAATGCCACCCAGGGCATAGCTGCCCCCACCTAAGTCGCTGACATCGAAACCCATGGCGCATAGGTCGGGCAGGAGTTGCTGCATCAGCTGATGCTCAGAAGGTGAGAAGTGCAACACCTCGGGAAAAAGAACGCGCTCGCTGCGTCCCTGTCGCTGCCGAAGCCGCTCGATGGTACGCTCATAGCAGATGCGCATATCAGCCCGGTGTTGGTCGATAATCATCAATCCCGACTTAACAGCGGTCATAATATAGCGTCCCTTATATTGATAATGAGAAGGGGACATCTCGGAGATGGCCGGCACTGCATTCTGCTCGTCATCAAACAGGGAAGGACTTTCAGGTATCTCCCTGGAGGCCGGTTTCCCTGCCAATGCCTCGAAATCGGAAAAAGCCGAGGATGAGGAATGAGAGGCAAACGGATTATAAGAAGGATTATACTGTACCTGCGGGACACGGACAACATCGTGCTGGGGGTCGAAGACAGGAATGTCTGGACGTCCCTCCGTATCGAAATCAATGGCAGGTATATTGCAGAACTTTCCTAAAGCATCCCTCACCGCAGCGGTGAGAATCTGGAAGATGCCCTGCTCGTCCTCAAACTTTATCTCCGTCTTGGTAGGGTGTATGTTCACATCGATGCTGGCGGGTTCAACATCGAAATAAATGAAATAGGGAGGCTGCATCCCCTCCGGGACCAGCCGCTCGTAGGCACTGACGACAGCCCGATGGAAATAAGGATGACGCATGAAACGCCCATTGACAAAGAAGTAATCGTTGCCGCCCTTCTTGCGTGCCGCCTCTGGCTTGGCCACAAAGCCCGAAATGCTACAGATTGTCGTCTTCACCTCCAGGGGAAGCAGCTCCTGGCTCATTTTCTTGCCAAACACGTCAACGATGCGTTGGCGCAGCGAGCCGCTGCGCAGATTAAGCAGCTCCTGCTGATTGCTGTAGAGTGTGAAGCTGATGTCGGGATAGACGAGCACGATACGTTCGAAAGCCGTGAGGATATTGTTAAGCTCCGTCGTGTTGGTCTTTAGGAATTTCCGACGCGCCGGTACATTGAAGAACAAATTGTCGACGCGAAAGTTACAGCCTACAGGGCAGGCCACCGGTTCCTGACTGACGACACGAGAGCCATGGAGCGTGATGCAAGTACCTATTTCATCGTCGGCCATCCTGGTGGTGAGCACCACCTGGGCAACAGCAGCTATGGAGGGGAGAGCCTCGCCCCGGAATCCCATGGTCTGAAGGGCAAAAAGGTCGTCGGCCTTGCGAATCTTCGACGTGGCGTGACGCTCAAAGGCCAGCCGCGCATCGGTCTCAGACATACCGCAGCCATCGTCAATCACCTGTATTGACGTACGCCCGGCATCAACCACGCTGACACGGATATGGCGTGCTCCGGCATCAACGGCATTCTCCACCAGCTCCTTGATAACTGAGGCGGGACGCTGTATGACCTCACCGGCAGCTATCTGGTTGGCCACGGAATCGGGAAGCAACTGTATTTTATCGGTCATCGTAAAAAACTAATCGGGTTTATGAGAGAAAAACACCAGCGCCAGCAAGGCAGCAAGGATAAGAAAAGCAGAGAGAAGCATGGGAAGACTCCAGAGCCACCGCCGGCGCTGGCGGTATTTCTGAGCAGCAGCAAAAGAACCCCTGATGTCGGAAGGCCTTACCGACATATCGCCACCCATTCCCAGCTGACGCCTGGCCCGCTGCTCCACCTCCTTCAAACGTTCTTGCCGAACATCTACATGGATAGGACTAAGACTGAACTGGCGTGGTTTCTTCATGCTCTTCTGACTGACTGGCATCTTCTGGTCCCGTTTCATCGGCAGTTTTCACCTCTTCCACAGGTTTCGTTTCATCGACGGGTTGCACCTCTTCCAC
>LXOW01297070.1_pt1 | contig 16422 bp, 14 predicted proteins | sample 1368591 | NCBI WGS metagenome assembly LXOW01 (sample SAMN04884650, study PRJNA319009) | bovine gut metagenome | isolation source: Cow rumen | host: Bos taurus | place: Italy: Legnaro (PD) | collected 2014-07-09 | reverse complement strand
GCCGTAACCGACCTCAACACGATGCTGGCACAAGATGGGCTCTACGTCTATGTGCCCAAGAACGTGAAGGTTGATCGCGCCATTCAAGTGATAAACATCCTGCGTAGTGATGTAGACCTCATGGTTAACCGTCGTGTGCTCATCGTGCTCGAAGAAGGAGCCGAGATAAAAATGCTGTTCTGCGACCATGCCGCTGACGACCGTAACTTCCTAGCCACACAAGTCATCGAGGCTTACGTGGGCGAGAATGCTTCTCTCGACCTCTATTGCATGGAGGAGACGCACCACAAGAACGTCCGCGTGAGCAATGTGTATATCGACCAACAGGCCAATAGTCGCGTTAACCACAACGTGATAACGCTACACAATGGTATCACCCGCAATAAGCTGGACCTTACTTTCTCTGGTGAGGGTGCCGAGTGCCAGTGCTACGGCTGTGTCATTGCCGACAAGCAACAGCACGTCGATAACAATACGCTGATTACCCATAAGGTTCCTCATTGCACCTCGAACGAGCTTTACAAATACGTGCTCGACGATAAGGCCGTTGGAGCCTTTGCTGGTCGTGTATTGGTAGAGCATGGTGCTCAGAAGACCACCTCGCAGATGACTAATCAGAATCTGACTGCAACAAAAGAGGCTCGCATGTACACCCAACCGATGTTGGAAATCTATGCCGATGACGTGAAATGTGCGCACGGTTCGACCGTTGGTCAGCTCAACGATGCTGCCCTTTTCTATATGCGTCAGCGAGGCATTTCTTTGCAGGAAGCCAAAGTGCTCTTGCAGAATGCCTTCATCAACGAAGTCATCGATCACATGCAACTCGAACCCCTCCGCGACCGCCTGCACTACCTCGTAGAAAAGCGCTTCCGCGGCGAACTCAACAAATGCTCCGGTTGCAAACTCTGCAAGTAAAGAATAGACTCTCATTTAACCGGCACTAAAATTCAATACTCCGATAGTAATTTCAAATACTCTCGGAGTATTTTCGATTACTCCGAAAGTATTGGAGCCGACTTTAACTCACAGTGCATTAATGGTAGCAATTGCAAACATTAAAGGTAACAATTGCCAACACTAACCCCAATCGTTCGAACTCCCTTTATTTATAATACTTCCACTGGGGTGGGTGTTGCCGAAGCAGTAACCCCAACACCCAACCTAAGACCCAACCTAACATTCCACCCAAATAGCTTTGAAATTTCGTCGCGAAATCTGTTAAAGCGTGCATAAAAGGGTTGGGGCTTGGGTGGGGTGTTAGGTGTAGTGTCGGGTGGAGTGTTATGGTAACACTAACCCCTCAGTTTTCCCTTTGCCTAAAGGAAATCCGAGCGATTGGGTGGAGTCATAGTTCCCAGTAAGCAAACTACCAACAAGCAGTAAGCAGACCACCAACCCTTGGGAAGCGGGCAAACGCCAACACCTTCCCTGCTAACCGTCACTCTCCTCCCTGCTGTCGGCTTGACACTTCCCTGCTGTCGACCGGACAGCAAGGAGCAGAGCGCCGTTCAGTCCGTAAGGTGACAAAGGGCAGCCTATGGATTGGGGTCAAAAAGCAATTTTTTGTCTAAATATTTGGAACTTTCGGTTTTTATTCTTATCTTTGCCAACAAATAAACAAATGTTGAACCCTAAAAACGATGATGCCTATGGGCTGAGAGAAATATAACACGGACATATAGGATGAATATCCGCTTTTAGATTCTTGTTTCCGAATATCGCCAATATAAAGAAATTGTCAAGAACAAAAGTAGGAGTTCACACTGAAAGGCTGGTCAGATTCTGAAATTCAACAAAATCCCTGCAACAAATAATACAGACGGCACCTTCCGTGAAGGTGTCGTTTTTTCAAAAAAATGACAAAAGGTTTACATTTCATTTCCACTTATGCAGTCATGCTTTTGACATTATTCATGTCTTCATGCCATGAGGAGCCAACGTATCCCTTGCTACTGGTAGATGCCGACACCCTCCTAATGCGTGGTGATTATGGAAAAACAGACAGTTTGTTGACCATATTTGACAACAGCTACACAAAACAAGAAAAAGCAGTATTACATTACCGACAACTGTTGTAGATTGGACGTCGATTTGTTGAAGACGAGCTTACGGCTGATGAGAAATTCTGTCAGTTAATGGACTCTAAGAGTTTTATCACAAGAGGTGAAGGAAATAGTTCATTAAGCATAAAGACACAAGAGTTTGACATGCAATTCCAACAATTCTTATCCCAACATGATTTAACTGTTGATTTAACTCCTACTGAAAGAAAATCTCTGACACTTGCTGAAAATGACTGGATGACACTAATAGCTGATGAAGACGCTTTTCTTACTTATATTTCAGAAAACAAAACACCACAATTCCAAAAAATATTTGATAAAATTATATCAGGTAATATCAGTACAATTACCATAAATAGCATTATTCAAGACAAAGGTCTTAAACTTAACGAAAAACTTTTGCTAACAATACAATTAGACATTGCTCTAAACACGCCAATTAATCTGCAATCTGTAAATCAAACGGTTTCTATTTGTGATAAAAGATATGCTAGAGCTGTACACAGTTGTCAAATACAATTTGCAACAGCAATAGCAGGAGCAGTCGCAACCTCCATAGCATCGGGGGGATTAGGACTGTTCGCAGGTGGAGTTGCAGTTGTAAACTATTTCAACTGTATTGATAATGCAAATGATAGTTACGAAGATTGTATTAAAGATCATGCTAAATAACAAGAAATTGAAAGCTTATTGGTATTTTGCTACCATAGTGTTAATAGCCAAAACCATAATGGAAATATTTGTAGAGTGGAAAAAAGTGTATGAATATATCTACATTGGAACTCCTTGTCTCATAGCATTAGGATTTGTTTATTTCATCATCCAAGGCTTATGTATAAACAAGAATAAGGATACTGCTATATCAGCAACTATAGGCTTCATTATCATGGTAATGTATGTCTTAGCAAGATTATATACACCTTATCCTGAGTGAACACGGGAACGATCCACTGATCATTTTTGGAGATAAAAGCAAGATTCCGCAAGCCTTGATGGGCTTGCGGAATCTTGGGTAATCACAGGGTCGGAGAATCTGATCCTTTGTTAACTATCCTGGATTCGGTTAACTTGAACCTTTACTTGAGAACTTTCACGACGCTTCCGTCCGGCCGGCGGACAATGTTCAGGCCGTGCTGGAGGGTTGCGTGATGGCGGCCGTCAAGCGTGAAAATGGCATCACCGCCATGGTGCTGCAGCGTTGGAAGGGCAATGCCAGAAGCGCTTTCCCATGTGTACTGGTACTGTTTCTTCCCGTAGTTACATTCTTTCACGAGGCCATTGCTTTCGTACGTATAGCTGAAGTCTGTCGTCTTGTCAAACGAGCCTTCCCTGGAGTTGCTGCCGCTACGTCTGACGCTCTTGGTGAGGTTCTTGCAAGATTTGCCGAAGTAGTTGGCGGAATAGAACAGCGGAGAGAACGTCACCGCACCAGTCTCGTCGAAAATGGAAGTTACGGAACCGGTGGCATTCACGATGCTCTGGTCCTCGTGGTCGGTGAAATAGTCGAACGCCAGGTTAACGTTGATGTCTGCCCCGGAAATGGTTGCAGACTTGATGTTGCCGCTCTCCCAGGTGATGTCCGTCTCGTTGTTGGCGAAGCGCTCATAGTCGCTCTTCATAACGACCTTCACCAACTGGTCGCTGGCATCATAGGTATAGTCGATGGTATTATACACCAAACTCATATTGCCATCCGACATGGAGACGACTTCCTTCACGACCTTGTCGCCGTCGAGCGTCATTTCATACATGGATGTGATACCTGACTGCTCGGACTGCAGGCGGATTATGGCAGAATCGTAATTGATGTTGACGTCATACGCGTCGTCATTCGACTTCATGTTGATAGCAGAATAACGTCCCTGGCCGTCGTATGAGAAATTCCAAGTCAGGCCGTCTTTCGATGAAGCCAGTTTAAAGGAAGCAGCTCTCGGAGACACGGAATGGCTGACATCGGTCGAGGGCTGACCCTGCTTGATCCATACCAGCGACTCATGACCTTCGGTATAGGTGAACTGTGTAGGCGAATCAATCGTGACAGGAAGCACCGTGGGGTCATCTTTCTCGTGTTCAGAGCAGAGAGTAAGCACATTCGTGGAGTAATTGAAGTCATAGGTAATATTGTGAACGCCCTCTGACACGCCTTTGTGGAACTCCTCACAAGTACCCGTCTTGTCAGCCTTGAAAACCCAGATGCCATCAATGCCGTCTTGGTCTGACTCGTATTGATACCAAGTTCCAACGATATCAAAATCTTCGGCGTAAGTTGCTGAACTAAATAGCAACAATGCAATAAACAATAAATTTTTCATACTCATTTTAATTTAATCTGTTAATTAATAATTACTTCTGCCTGCAAAAGTACAAAATATTTCCGAAAGAAAGGACAAAGTATTGAAAAAAGTTGTATCTTTGCCGGGGAAAATATGGACAGGGCGACGTACGAAAAGCAGAAAGCATTTGCTGGCGAGAAGAAGCCGTCGATGCAGCGGCGCTGTGTATCAGGAGCAGACGATGCGCACCAACCAGCTGTGCCAGGACTTGCTGGCCAACTATGCGTCGCAGCTGGCCGCGCTGGGCTGGATAGATGCTACACCACAGACGGAAGGCATAACGAATGGTGTGGCTCATATAGCAGCTCATCCCGCTCTGCTAAAGACGGACAACGGATTCATAACGGTAGAAGGTGTTGACGAGGGAACGCAGGTTGCTGTATATACCCCTGATGGCAAGCAGGCTGGTAGTGCCGTTAGCCGTAATGGCGCCGCCCTCGTTGGTACCAGCATCCAGCCCGGCAACACCGCCATTGTAAAGATTGGAAATAAGACTGTAAAGGTAATTGTGAGATAACTTACTTAAAAAATCATTGGGTCGGAGAGGGTGATTACCTTCTCCGACTTTTTTGTCTTGAGGAACTGAGAACTTTTGAAGTTTAGAAGTTTAGATGTTTAGGATTTATAGTAAAAAAGAAAAATCGGCTTTTTCTTTGTATTTCGCTCGGTTTAATCAACTTTCTTACGCTCAAGAATGATAATTTATTCTCATTCTCTTCGCTTAATCGAAATTTTGCACTACCTTTGCACGCGAATATGGATAAGAAACGACAAGGATTGAGTGCTGCGGAGGTGCTGATAAGTCGGGAGGAGCACGGCCAGAACGTGCTGACACCGCCGAAACGACCCTCGATGTGGCGACTCTATCTGGAGAAATATGAAGACCCGATGGTGCGCATCCTGTTGGTTGCGGCTGTCGTGTCGTTGATACTGGCCTTCGTGAAGCAGGACTTCCTGGAAACGGTGGGCATCATTGCCGCTGTGGTGCTGGCGACGACGGTGGGCTTCTATTTTGAGCGCGACGCAGCGCGTAAGTTTGACGTGCTGACGCAGTTGGGCGAGGAGCAGCCGGTGAAGGTGATAAGGAGCCTCACCCCTAACCCCTCTCCAAAGGGCGAGGGGGACTCTAAGGGCGAGGGGAGTGATTACAAAGTGATGGAGATTCCGCGTCGTGACGTCGTGGTTGGAGATATCGTGATGGTCGAAACGGGTGACGAGATTCCTGCCGACGGAAAATTGCTGGAGGCCATCGATTTGCAGGTCGACGAGTCGAGCCTGACAGGTGAGGCGATGACGAATAAAGAAGTCAGATGTAAGATGGAAGATGGAAGATGTTCAGACATCAGCCCTCAGCCATCAGACATCAGAGGTGAGGAGGCTTACCCGAAGGACATGCTGTTGCGTTCGTCGATGGTGATGAGCGGTTCGGGACTCTATGTAGTAACGGCCGTGGGCGACGAGACGGAGATAGGTCACGTGGCGCGCCAATCGACGGAGATAACGGGTGTGAAGACCCCGCTGAACATCCAGCTGGACCGTTTGGCCAAGCTGATTAGCAAGGTGGGCATTGGTTTGTCTGTGGCAGCATTCGTGGTATTTCTGGTGCACGACATCCTGACCAACGAGCTGTGGCACACGACGGACTATGTCGGCATGACGGAAGTGGTGCTGAAGTACTTTATGATGGCTGTGACGCTCATCGTGATGGCTGTGCCCGAGGGTTTGCCGATGGCCGTCACGCTGGCCTTGGCGCTGAACATGCGAAGGATGCTGAAGTCGAACAACCTCGTGCGTAAGTTGCAGGCTTCGGAAACGATGGGTGCCGTGACGTGTATCTGTACGGACAAGACGGGTACGCTGACGGAAAACAGGATGACGGTAAGTGATGTCAGATGTCTGATGTCTGATGGAAGAGGTTCAGCCCTCAGCCTTCAGCCTTCAGACCTCTATAATGCTATTGCGCTGAATACGACGGCGACGCACGATGTGGGTAATCCCACGGAACAGGCCTTGCTGCGGTGGTTGGTGGCACAGGGAGTGGATTATCAGCAATTGCGCGAAGCTCACCCTATTACGGCCCGCGAGCCCTTCTCGACGGAGCGGAAATACATGTCGACCACCGTTGGCGACACGATATATATAAAAGGTGCGCCAGAGATTGTGATGGCGATGTGCGAGATGACCGACGAGGAACGGCAACAGGCCGAACAGCAACTGGCTGAATGGCAACAGCACGCCATGAGGACGCTGGCCATAGCTGTTGGTTCAAGGTTCACGGTTAATGGTTTGCGGTTATTGGCTATTGTGGCCATTAGCGACCCGTTGCGTAAAGAGGTGCCTTCGGCTATCCGCCAATGCGGGCAGGCAGGTATCGACGTGAAGATTGTGACAGGCGACACAACGGCTACGGCGATGGAAATAGCGCAGCAATGTGGAATCGTTGGTGACAGGGGACAGGGGCATGTCACCTGCGATGACACGCACCAGTCCCCAGTCACCATCACTGGTGCGGAGTTTGCGGCGTTGAGCGACGAGGATGCCCTGCAGATGGTAAAGAGTCTGAAGGTGATGTCGCGCGCCCGTCCGACGGACAAGCAACGACTGGTGGCCCTGNNGTAGGACTGTCGTTAGGCAGTGGTACGAGTGTTGCCAAGGAGGCCAGCGACATCACGCTCATTGACGACTCGTTCCGCAGCATTGTCCATGCGGTGATGTGGGGACGGTCGCTGTATAAGAACATCCAGCGTTTCATCTTCTTCCAGCTGGTGGTCAACGTGACGGCCTTGCTGCTGGTGCTTTGTGGTGCCTTTGTGGGTACGGAGATGCCGCTGACCATCACGCAGATATTGTGGGTGAACCTGATTATGGACACCTTTGCCGCTATGGCGCTGGCCTCGTTGCCGCCATCGAGAGAGGTGATGCGAGAGCGGCCCCGTTCGCAGGATGCGTTTATCATTACGCGTCCGATGATACGAGGTATTGGCATCATTGGCGGACTGTTCTTTGTGGTGACGTTCGCCCTGCTCTACTATTTTGAGCGCATAGCCGGCGTCGACCCCAAGGAACTGACCATTTTCTTCTGCATCTTTGTCATGTTGCAGTGGTGGAACTTGTTTAATGCCCGCAGTCTGGGTTCGTGCCATTCGGCCTTCCGTAGGTTGTGGGCGTGTCGCGGATTCCTGTTCGTGCTGGCAATGGTGCTGGCAGGCCAGTGGCTCATCGTCACCTTTGGCGGAAAGATGTTCCGTACCGTACCGCTCGAATGGCCGTGCTGGGGTTGGATCATCCTTGGAACGTCGCCTGTTCTCTGGGTAGGCGAAGTGTATAGATTAATCGTCAGAATGAGGAAGGCATGAAGGGATATGTAGCAACGATAGGCATGTTCGACGGTGTTCACCGCGGTCACCAGTTTGTATTGCACGAAGTGGTGAGCGAGGCTCGTGCGCTGGGTTTGCAGTCGCTATGCATTACGTTTGACCACTCACCCCGTCAGGAACAGGTGCTGACGCCATTGGAGCAGAAAGTCAGGCTTATCCGCCAGACGGGCATTGACCGCGTGGAAGTGTTGGCATTTACCCCTGAACTGAAGGCCCTGACGGCGAAGGAGTTTATGGAGCAGATGCTGAGAGACCAGTGGGGTGTGCGCGTGCTGTTGACGGGTTACGACAACCGCTTCGGCCACAACCGCGAGGAAGGTTTCGACGACTATGTGCGCTATGGACAGGAACTGGGCATCGAGGTGCGCCAGTTGCGAGCCGAGGGAGCAATCAGCAGTTCCCTCATCCGCCAGCTGATAGCCGAAGGCAATATCAGCAAGGCCAACGAACTGCTGGGTCATCCGTATGCGTTGCTGGGTCGTGTCGAACATGGCGAGCATATCGGTACACAGATGGGCTTCCCTACGGCAAATATTGTGGCAGACGACCAGCGACAGCTGATACCCGCCTCAGGTGCCTATGCCGTAAAGGTAAGCATAGGCGACGACGCAACGTGGAAAGCAGGCATGATGAATATCGGCACCCGTCCGACGTTCGACGGAAACCACCAGACGTTGGAGGTGAACATCTTTGATTTCGACGAAGACCTCTATGGCAAGTCGTTGTGTGTCGAGTTTGTCAGCAGGCTACGCGAAGAGCGCCGATTCGACAGTATGGAAGCCCTGCGCGAACAGTTAGAGAAAGACGAAATACAAGCTAAGAAAGAGTTGTTATGAAGAAAGCATTAAGCTATCTGCTTATTTTTATCGGCATCCAACTGCTTGGTGGTGCCATTATACAAACGGTATGGAGCCTTGTTACTCATAGCAGCGACAAGACGGCCGCCATGCTGATTACCCTGACGGCTATATGTGCCGTGCTGGTCATCATAGTCTTCCTATGGGCCCGTTTCGCCGTCGTATCGCCCAAGTGGTTACGCACGCGGCCTTGGACGGTATTGGCGTGGAGCGTGATGGCGTCGTTGGGAGCACTCATTCCTTCTATATGGATGCAGGAACAGATGCCCGAACTGCCCAATGTGATGGAGAACGAATTTGATACCATTCTGGGCACGCCCTGGGGTTATCTGACCATCGGACTATTAGCCCCGCTGAGCGAGGAAATCGTGATGCGTGGTGCCATCCTGAAGGAGTTGCTGAAGTCGCAGAAACTATCCGTTTGGGCTGCCATAGCCATCTCGGCAGCGATGTTTGCCCTCATCCACATGAATCCTGCGCAGATGCCTCATGCCTTTATCATCGGACTGTTGCTGGGATGGATGTATTGGCGCACAGGGTCGATACTGCCCGGAGTAGCCTATCACTGGTCAAACAACAGTGCAGCATTTGTGATGTACGCCCTCTATCCCAATCCCGACATCAAACTCATAGATATCTTCAAGGGGTCGGAAACGCATGTGGTGTTAGCGGTGTTCTTCTCGCTGCTCATCCTCCTGCCGGCTATCTACCAGCTCCACCTGAACATGAAAAGAGCTGACGAGCGCTAAGCGTATAGAAAACAAAAATACGGGCTGCCCCTGACACATCAGATAGGGCAGCCCGTACTGGTTTCATGGATAGCGTTTTGAATAAACTTGATTAATAATATAGAGAAAGCATAGAAATATTATCTCAGTCGGTAGGCAGAGCCGGAGCCAGCACCTTGGTGCTATCGCCAGTCATTTCACCCACGTTAGCCACCTGCACAGGACTGACCGCCGCTACGGTATCAGCGTCCTGCAGGTTGTTGGCATAGTCGTCAGGGGTGTTCCAGGTGGAATCCCATGGGGCCTGAGCGGCATTGCCAAGTGTGAGGATGATGGCCACAACGGCTGCGGCCCTGAAGAGTGGCATCAGTCGCTGGGTGAGTGTCACCGTGCGAGCCTTCACGCTGTTGGGAGCGTGCTCTTCGTTTACCATTTCAAGCATACGGGCATCGAAGTCGTCTCCCAACGTCTGATGGCTTGCCTCGTCGGCAAAGAGTGCGCGCATGGGTTCCATCTCCGCAGGGATATTCTCCTGACGGAAGAAGGTACGCAGGATGCTCTCCTCTTCGAGGGTAGTCTCCGCGTTCCAATAGCGCTCCATGAGTTGTTCGATGTACTTGTAGTCCATATTGCTTTGCTTTTGGCCTTTAGCTATTCGCTTTTGGCCGTTCTCTATATTAAAGACGTTTGTCAAAACAAAAAGTTACAGGAATTTCTTAAATTTTTCGCGAATTGTTTGTCGGGCCCTGAAAATATTGACTTTCACCTGTTCTTCTGTGATGTCGAGAATGGTGGCAATATCCTTATAGCTCTTGCCCTCCATATCGCGCAATTGCATACAGCTGCGTTGCTTTTCAGGCAACGCGCTGATAAGTTGTCGCACCAGTCGGACCCTGTCGTTCTGGATGGTTTGCTCCTCCGGATTGGAAGCCACATGCTGATCGTGAGGTTGGATGGATGCATCCAGCGACTGCGTCTGGTTGTCCATGCGTCGTGCCTTGTCCAGCGACAGGTTACGGCAGATGGTCAGGCAGAAGGCTTCTATCGAGTCTATCTGTTCCCAACTGTCGCGTTTGTTCCAGACCTTCATCATCGTTTCCTGCACGACATCTTCCGCCTCCGCAGGATTCATCGTGATGCGGAGTGCCATTCTGTAGAGCTCGTTCTTCAGCGGCAGGATGTCGGACTGGAAACTGATGGTTTTCATTTTTCGATAACCGTTCCGTGCTGGCCGTCAATAGCCGTTGCGAGGGTGATAATCACCTTCGAGACGCCAGCATCGACAGCACTGAGAGCATTTTCGATTTTGGGTAACATACCGCCGCTGATGGTACCGTCGGCTTTGTACTTTTCAAATAACGTATGCGTAATGACGGGAATCACCGAGTCGTCATCATCAGGATTCGAGAGCACACCTTTCTTCTCGAAGGAGAAGATCAGCGTCACGTCGTATTGCTGAGCCAGTGCCTTTGCCGTCTCTGAGGCAATGGTGTCGGCATTGGTGTTGAGGATATGCCCCTCGCCATCGTGAGTCAGTGGAGCCATCACGGGCGTGATGCCAGCCTCGATGAGGTGTGCGAGAGTTTCGTTTGCGACGTTGTCAACGTCACCAACGAAGCCGTAGTCGACGGGTAAACCGTCGACCACTTTGACGGGGCGTTTGTGGCTGCGGATAACGTCGGCATCAGCACCAGTCAGACCAATCGCATTGACACCATTGGCCTGCAAACGAGCCACAAGGTTCTTGTTGACCAAACCGCCATACACCATCGTCACCACCTCAAGCATATCGCTGTCCGTAATGCGGCGTCCATTGACCATCTTGGTCTCGATGCCGAGTCGCTCTGCCATCTTGGTAGCTTTACGACCACCACCATGTACCAACACCTTACGTCCCTCGATGGCCGAGAAGTCGCGTAACAACTGAGAGAGCTGCAGTTCGTCCTCGACCACAGCTCCTCCTACTTTTACTATCGTTAGTTTTTCTTTCATTTTTTATTTTCGTTATTACGGTATTACGTCACTCAAGATAAGTGTAACCATAGAGTCCCGACCGGTAATTGCTGAGGAACTCCTTGCCTTCTTCGAGGGTAATCTTGCCGGTCTTAACACTCTTGGCCACCCAGATTTCCAGCTGACGAACCAGTTTCTTGGGATTATACTGCACGTATTCCAAAACCTCCTCGACCGTCTCACCGTCGAATACCTGGTCGACATGATAGCCTCCGTCCTTCACGGAGATGTGGACAGCAGTGGTGTCACCAAAGAGGTTGTGCATATCGCCTAAGATTTCCTGATAGGCTCCTACGAGGAAGACGCCCAGATAGTATTTCTCGTTACGCTTCAATGCATGAACGGGCAGCGAATGCGAGTTATGGCGGTTGGTGGCAAAGTTGGCAATCTTACCATCCGAGTCGCACGTGATATCCTGAATGGTGGCATTACGTGTAGGACGCTCGTTGAGGCGCTGAATAGGCATAATGGGGAAGATCTGGTCGATAGCCCATGAGTCAGGTAACGACTGGAATAGCGAGAAGTTGCAGAAGTACTTGTCTGCCAGCAGCTTATCGATATTCATCAGTTCCTCAGGCACGTGCTTCAGGTTCTTTGCCAAGGCGTGAATCTCATGACACACGCTCCAATACATGGCCTCAATCTCAGCACGCGTCTTCAGGTCTACGATACCGTGTGCAAAGAGGTCGAGGACTTCTTCACGAATTTGTTCGGCATCGTGCCAGTCCTCGAGTACATTGCGAGGCGACAGGTTGTCCCAAATCTCATAGAGGTCCTTCACCAACTGGTGCGAGTTTTCGTCAGGTTCAAACTCCTCGGGCATCTCAGGCAATGAAGCCGTCTCCAACACGTCAATCACCAACACGGAATGATGAGCAGCCAGCGAACGGCCACTCTCCGTAATCAGGTTGGGATGGGGGATTTCGTTGCGGTTGGCGGCATCCACGAAGGTGTAGATACAGTCGTTGACGTACTCCTGAATAGAATAGTTGACACTGCTCTCGCTCGAGGGAGAACGTGTGCCGTCGTAGTCGACACCCAAACCACCGCCACAGTCGACGAAATCAACGTTATAGCCCATCTTGTGGAGTTGCACATAGAACTGCGAGGCTTCGCGCAGAGCCGTCTGGATACGACGGATCTTCGTTATCTGTGAACCGATATGGAAATGGATGAGGCGCAGACAGTCTTTCATGTCCTTCTTCTCTAGCAAGTCGAGAGCCTCCAGCAGTTCGGCACTCGTCAGTCCGAATTTCGAGGCGTCGCCGCCACTTTCTTCCCATTTTCCAGCACCCGAAGAAGCCAGTTTGATACGGATGCCGATGTTGGGACGAACACCCAGTTTCTTGGCCTCACGGGCAATGATATCGAGTTCGTTCAACTTCTCAACGACGATGAAGATACGCTTGCCCATCTTCTGTGCCAACAGAGCCAGTTCGATATACGACTGATCCTTATAGCCATTACAGATGATGATGGAGTCGCTCTGACATTGAACGGCAATGACAGCGTGCAGTTCGGGTTTCGAACCTGCCTCAATGCCCAGATTGAACTTACGTCCGTGGGAGATAATTTCCTCGACGACGGGCTGCATCTGGTTGACCTTGATAGGGAACACCACATAGTTTTCGCCTTTGTACTCATACTCCTCGGCGGCTTTCTTGAAACAGCTCCACGTTTTCTCGATACGATTGTCGAGAATATCGGGGAAACGCAGCAATACTGGTGACTGAACGTCACGCAGCGACAGTTCGTCCATCACTTCGCGCAGGTCAATCTGCGTGCCGTCCTTACACGGTGTCACATAGACGTTACCTTCGTCGTTGATACCGAAATAACTGGTGCCCCACCCGTTGATGTTGTAGAGCTCCTTGGAGTCATCGATGGTCCATTTCTTCATTGTAATATCAGGAATGTTAGAGTTGTTTGTTTATAGGTTTAACAGGGAACGAATAGACGCTACGCTGATGCTGATCTTGTCATAGTCGTCAAGCACGTTGACATCAAGGGTATAGCGCGCTTTCTGATAGAACGGTTCACGCTGCTCCAGATGTTCTGTGATATAGGCTATCAATTCCTCAGCGCTCTTACCTTTCAGCAACGGACGCTCAATCTTAGCCATCAGTAGATGCTTGTAGAGTGTCTCGGGAGTAGCCTTCAGATAGACGACGTCACCTTGTTGGTTCAGATAGTCCATGTTGTCGAAGAAGCAGGGCGTTCCGCCACCACAGCTGATGATGACGTCCTCAAATTCTGCCACCTCATGCAACATGTTGTGTTCTATCTTGCGGAAACCCTCTTCACCCTTCTCGGCAAAAATCTGCGATACCGTCTTGTGCATACGGCTTTCGATATACCAGTCCAGATCGTAGAACATCATACCCGTCTCTTTCGAGAGAGCCTTGCCTATGGTCGTTTTGCCGGAACCCATGTAGCCAATGAGGATGATGCGTCTCATTTCTTCTGCTTTTCGATGATTTCCATGCACTGGTCAAAGGTCAGCTTCGAAGCTGTGGAATGCATAGCCTTGGGGATGCGATAATTCTTGCCGTCGAAGGCGATATAGGGACCGTAGCGACCGTTCAGGATTTGCATCTTACCGTCAGCGTCAAACGACTTCAGGTGTTTCTCTGATTCCTGCTGGCGCTTCTCCTTAATGAGTGCGATGGCATCCTCGAGGGTAATATCCATGGGGTCAACGTCCTTTGGCAGTGAGGTGTACTTCTTTTGGTGGAGCACATAAGGGCCAAAGCGTCCTGTGCCAATAACTACGGGCGAGCCTTCGAAATCACCCAGTGTACGAGGCAACTGGAACAGTTCCATAGCCTCCTCCAACGTGATAGACTCTATGCTCTTTTCGCTAGGCATCTGGGCAAAGCGGGGTTTTTCGGAATCGTCGGCAGTACCAATCTGAACGACAGGTCCGAAACGGCCGATCTTGACAAAGACGGGACGTCCGCTTTTGGGATCGTTACCCAATTGGCGCTCACCGGCCTTGTGTTCTTGACGGGCGTTCATGGTCTTCTCGACAGTAGGTTCGAACTTCTTATAGAAGCTCTTCATCATGTCTGTCCACTTCTCATCACCCTCTGCAATCTTATCGAAATCCTGTTCCACCTTAGCGGTGAAGTTGTAGTCCATAATAGTTGGGAAGAACTTCATCAGGAAGTCGTTCACAACGATACCAATATCGGTAGGCAACAACTTGCCCTTATCAGAGCCGGCCATCTCCTTACGTTTCTTCTGAGTGACCACCTTGCCTTTCAGCGTATCGATGGTATAGAAGCGCTCCTCGCCCTTTTTGTCGCCTTTATGTACATATTCACGTTGCTGGATAGTAGAGATAGTAGGAGCGTAGGTTGAAGGACGACCAATGCCCAGCTCCTCCAGTTTATGAACGAGCGAAGCTTCCGTATAGCGTAACGGACCTTGACTGAAACGCTCTGTAGCCTGGATTTCGCGACGAGTCAGTTCCAGACCTTTTTTCAAAGGAGGCAGCACGTGGCTTTCTTCTTCCTGTTCGTCGTCATCCACTGACTCACGATAGACCTTGATGAAACCGTCGAATTTTACCACTTCGCCCTGAGCCACAAAGAATTCTTCAGCACCGCTGACAGTGATGTTTACGGTGGTTTTCTCCATCTCTGCATCAGCCATCTGACTGGCAATAGTACGTTTCCAAATCAGTTCGTAGAGTTTCTTTTCCTGCGAAGAACCCTCAATGGTGGTATTTTCCATATAGGTAGGACGGATGGCTTCGTGAGCCTCCTGAGCACCCTTCGCACTGGTATGATACTGACGCACCTTGCTATATTCTGCGCCATAGAGTTTCGTGATTTCCTCCTTGCTGGCATTGATGCACAAACCTGAGAGGTTGACAGAGTCCGTACGCATATAGGTAATCAGTCCGTGTTCGTACAGGTGCTGGGCAACGATCATCGTCTGACTGACGGTAAAGCCCAGTTTGCGGGCAGCTTCCTGCTGAAGCGTCGACGTGGTGAAGGGGGGAGCGGGCGTACGCTTCATGGGCTTCTTGACCACAGACTCGATAGTGAATGAAGCATCCTTGCACTTCTCCAAGAACTGTTCCACTTCCTCGTGGGTTTTCAGACGCTGGGCAAGTGTGGCCTTGACCTCTGTCTGCGAACCATCGGCATTGGTAAGGGCAAAGATACCATTGACGCTATAGTATGGCTCGCTGTTGAAACTCTGGATTTCACGCTCGCGCTCAACTATTAGACGTACAGCAACACTCTGCACACGACCGGCTGACAAGGCTGGTTTTACCTTTCGCCACAATACTGGCGAGAGTTTGAAGCCCACCAAACGGTCAAGTACGCGACGAGCCTGCTGGGCATTCACCAGATTCATGTCCAAATGACGCGGAGTCTCAATGGCCTTCAGGATAGCCGGTTTCGTAATTTCGTGGAATACGATACGACTCGTCTTCTTTTCATCCAGCCCTAGTACTTCACACAGGTGCCATGAGATAGCTTCTCCCTCGCGGTCTTCATCGGATGCCAACCAAATCTTCTCGGCTTTCTCGGCATTCGTCTTCAGTTCCTTGACGAGTTTAGCCTTTTCCTCAGGAATCTCGTATTCAGGCTCAAGCGTATCCGTATCGATACTCATCTCTTTCTTCTTCAGGTCACGGATGTGACCATAGCTCGACATTACCTTATACTCCTTTCCCAGGAACTTTTCAATGGTCTTAGCCTTTGCAGGCGACTCAACGATTACCAAATTCTTTTGCATATACTTGTCTTTATTTTATTTCTTCGTCGACTTTCTTTGATTGAAAAGTTGACTGACGTCGACTTTCGGGCTGCAAAAGTAGAGAAAAGTTTTGGTTACACCTTATTTATATAGATGTTTTTTTGATTTCTTAACATTTCGTTCTCCTTTACTTTTACTCCCATCCTTAAGGATGACGACAAAAACGGCCTTTGTCAGTCTTTTAAATAAAGAACAAAAAAGCGTATGAAAAGAATACTGATGATGCTTTGCCTGATGTTGTCGATATTTTTAGCACAGGCAGCAAACAAGCC
>LXOW01361101.1_pt1 | contig 16427 bp, 18 predicted proteins | sample 1368591 | NCBI WGS metagenome assembly LXOW01 (sample SAMN04884650, study PRJNA319009) | bovine gut metagenome | isolation source: Cow rumen | host: Bos taurus | place: Italy: Legnaro (PD) | collected 2014-07-09 | reverse complement strand
GACTCTCCGCCAAGCATGAACGAGAATGTGCCGAAGACACTCTGTCCTACTAAGATGGTCAGTACCAGAAGGGCGATAGGTATAGCATACTCCACTAATATCTTGGGATCAACCAGCATACCTACCGAAACGAAGAAAATGGCTCCAAAGAGATTCTTGACTGGTTCCACCAACTTTTCGATACGTTCCGCCTCGATGGTCTCAGCCAGAATACTGCCCATGATGAAGGCGCCAAAGGCTGAGCTGAAGCCNNAATACGATGCTCATCACAGAGTGCAACATCTGCCCGCCTTCAAGATTACCATGAGCAATGGCACTCAGCATCACCATCATCACAATGGCCAGGATATCCTCCAATATCAGTACACTCATCACCAAGCCCGCAAACTGCTGCTGACGTAGTCCCAGATCATCGAAAGCTTTGTAGATAATCGTCGTTGATGACATAGCCAACATACCCCCAAGGAATATGCAGTCCATCTGTCCCCAACCAAAAGCTCTTCCAACAGCTAATCCCAGCATCGACATACAGAAAATGATGGTACAAGTAGATATAATAGGCGAGGCACCCATCCTGAGGATTTTCTTGAAAGAGAAATCAAGTCCCAATGAGAAAAGAAGGAACATCACACCGATGTCCGCCCAGAGATGAATACTCTCCACATCCACCACAGACGCCGTATAGGGCATGTGCGGACTCACCAGAAAACCAGCGACAATATAGCCTAATACCAATGGTTGTTTGAGTTTCTTGAAAATCAGCGTCACGACGCCAGCCATCACCAAGATGAGGGCCAAGTCTTTGATCATCGATGGTAATTCTGCCATATTGTAATTAAGTTTTTAGTTAGTCTAACTATATGAATGACTAATACCAACGCACAGCATTCGAATAGCTACTGCGCTTGTCGTACTTCAGAGCATCAGTAAGCGTCGCTGCGTTACAACGGAAAGAGAAATTATAGCTTGTGTAGGGAGCCAACACAACTGAGCAGGACATATTAAAGCAATGCAGATCACGACTGAGCGAAGCTGTCGTCATGGATATCTTCTGGTTTTCAAAGTCGTAACCCGACGAGAAGGTTATGTTCCAACCGTCACTGATACGGAGGTTACCACTGACATTGAGGTTCTGCGTAAACTTATAGGGATAACGCATCGTATCATAGTTGAACTTCTTCACGTCTGTATCTTCACTCATGTTGATACCGTATCCAAGACTTATGCTCCAAGGCATCTTGAAGGCCATATAGCCATCTTCATCGGTGTCTGCTTTGGCGTTATCACCTTTCTTGGCTCCTTGCTTGGCTTTCTCCATATCCTTGTCGATGTTTGTATCCACATTGTTATCCCACTCGTCCTCTTCGCCTTTCTTCTTGTCTTTATCATCCTTCTTTTCAACCTTCTCACCTTTCAGCCACTTGATCAAGTTACCAAATTTCTCGTTGTTCAGCGTATATGAAAGGTTTTGAGACATACCCTGGAAACGACCTAGCTTACCTTTAGCCCAATAGGTCTGATGCTCACTAACGCGTGGGGTAGCACCAACACTATCAGCCTCATAGACATAGGATGCAAAGATTGCGCTCAAGTTCAGCGTATAGCTCTTCGAGAGTTTCAGACGCAGGCTGGTTGACAAGTCACTCAGCGGTCTGACATCTGCAGCGAAGTTATAGCTCATGCTTGTCCTGAGCTCATCGATTAATGATATCTTCTTAAAACCAGTAGAGTCGTCATCACTCTTCACCTTCATCTCAAGGTTATGACTCAGGTCAAAGGAGACCATGCCTGTCTTTCCGCTTCCCGGAGGGGAGAAAGCAGCACCCTGAAAGGGAGAATAATGCACAAGACTTACCTTTCCGTCAGCATCTGTTTTCTGATAAGTCGCATAATAACCATAGCGCTCAGCTGAGAAGTCTGGTGCATACGTAAAATTGACTGTCGGCGTAATAACGTGACGGATAGCCTGTACCTTATCGCCAAAGAGCTTTCTGTTTGGAATCCAGAAGCCATAGAGCTTGGTTGACATATTCATGCTCAGATTCCAGTTGTAGAGGTTATAGAATCCACTTACGGTATCCGCCACTTCTTTCTGACTCGCTTCATCCCACGACTTATTAACCTTACGGAAAAGTGTCTTGTCAGCGAAATTAAACTGCGGTGTCACCGTCACATAATTGAAAAGCGTGAAACTGGCCTTAATGGGTATCGTGTGCGACATACCGTTCAGCCAGTCCTTACTCAGGCTGGAGTGAAGGATTTTGTCTTCCTTTGTGTTGATTTCATTCTTGATCTGTCCATTATAGGCGATTGAGATCTTCTCGTACCACTTTGGATCGCCTGCAGCCTTTTTCTTCTTAAAAGGATAGAAAGGTGCAATCATGATGGTCAGGTCAGGCAGCGTAAGAGCAATCATTGAATCTCGCATGTTCTGATTGAGATTAAACGTCGAAGTAAGCGACATTCCAATGCTTGAGAATGACGTTTGCCATCCTACGGATGATGTTCGGATCGACTGCGTCATCGCCTGGGGATTGTACATGGAGTTCAGGTTATTACGCTCAAAGCTCGACGTAGCGAAATTGACGCTGGCCGTCAGGCTGCTATAAGGGTTAGCCTTCTGGTCCTGCCTATGGCTCCACAACACTTTAAAACTGGTCTCCTTCGAAAAGTCGTCGTCCACGTTTTTCTCCCCGTGAAGCGAATTCTGATAACTTATCAGGAAAGAACCACCATAGCGATAACGCTTTCTGTAGTTCGAAGTTGCCGAAATACCCCAGGAGCCCTTAGTATAGATTTCACCCAGCAATTTCAAGTCCATCTTGTCGCTAATGGCAAAATAGTAACCACCATCGCGCAAATAAAAGCCACGGTCTGTCTCATCACCATAAGTCGGCATGATAAAACCGCTGGAGTAGCTCTTGGTAAACGGGAAGAATCCGTATGGGATGGCAAAAGGCATCGGCACATCAGCCACGACGAGATAAGTCGGTCCGAATACGACATCCTTGCCTGGACGTACCTTTGCACTCGACATCGCCAGATAGAAGTCCGGATGAGGATCGTCGCAGGTCGTATAGCGGCCATGCTGGAGATACATCTCACCGTCGGCACCACGCTTCGACAGCTCACTGGTAAGGAAGCCCTCATCCTGCTGGGTATATACATTACTTATCAAGCCTTTCTTCGTCTTGAAGTTAAAGGCCATTGTGTCACTCTCATACTCATCACTTCCCATTTTGAAAACCGGAGTTCCAACCAGTTTATGAGTGGTGGTATCCATCTTACCCGTCGCATGTACGAGGTTACTATCCAGACTCATGTAAATCTGCTCGCTGGCCAGATCCATATTCTGGTACTTCACCGACGAATTACCATAAAGATGAGCCAGTCCGGAAGCAGCACTATAAGTCAAGGAGTCGTCAGCCGAATATTCCACAGGAGAGTCAATACCATTCTTACGGCTGCGATTGATACTATCCAGGGCCAACGAGTCATCGATGGCTTTATTATGCTTGTAGATAGCCAGTTCTAAGGAATCCATCGTCGTGGTGTCGCGCTTCAGTTTGGCTGCAGCTTCGTTCAGCGGCGAGGCATCAAGTGATTTCTCGGAGGTTATCTGCGTTGTATCTTTGTCAGTAGCATGAAGCGAGTCTGCCTTAGCATCCCCCTGCTTTGCAGCCAGCAAACCAGCATCCGCCAAACTGTCAAGCACTGGTAGGGCTGCCTCACCCACCTTTTCAAGTTCTGGCGAATTCACCATATCCCTCAACGCTCCTAATGAGGATGCCTCTTTCTCCTTCGACGCTTCGTTTTTATGAAGCGAGAATGGTGAGCAGGCCATCATCAGAATGAAGGCACTAAGGATCAATATGACGGGAAATCTTTGTTTCACGGCTGCAAAGGTACGAAAAAGAAGTGAAAAGTGAAAAATGAAGTGTGAAAAGTTGTCGTGCCTTGTTTTAATTTAACGCTTTCACCCTCACTTTTCACGTTTTACCATTCACTTTTCACTATTCATTCGAACATATCAACCCACTTTTGGAAGCGGCGGACGCCGTCCCAGCCGAATTTCTCCAAGCTGCGCATAGCATCTACCACCGTACGTTCACTACCGGGATGAGTCTTGGAATAAAATTTATCCGCATAACAAACGACCTGCTCTTCCAGCGCCACTGGCATATAGTCTTGGTGTGGAAGCGGCAGCTGTTGCTGTTCGATATCTTCCCTGGTGAGTCCTGTACCAGTATGGCGTTCACAGACGAGTGCATGTCTCTCCCATCCTTCCTGCCGCAGGATTTCAGCCCCAATGATACCATGACAGATATAAGGCTCGGTACCAAAACATTGGATGCCAGGGGCATTACAACGGAAGATACCAATGTCGTGCAACATAGCAGCCTCTTCAAGGAAAGCAGTATCGAGTCGCAGCTCTGGATGCGTCTTTGCTATCAGCAGACATCTGTCGGCTACTTGTCGGCTGTGCGTTAACAATATCCGCCGGAGTTCATTCTCCGACGGATAATACTTATCTAAAATAGCTTGATAGTCCATACTATTGTTCACGTTCAATCCACGCGATAGTGTCTCCCTGACGTATCTGCTGTCCGGGTTTCACGCTGATATCTACAAGCTTTCCTCCCAGAGCTGCAGGTATCTCTACGATCTCACCCCATTTGGTCTGAAGATAGCAGAACGTATCACCTTCTTTATACTTCTGGCCGATAAACGGTTCGACACAAGGAGCGAGTACACCTTCGCCACCGAAGCCCCACAACAGTTGTCCTGCCAGCGGTGCTTTCACGGCATCAGCCTTAGCATGCTTCAGCGCGTCAATCTCTTCTTTGGAGATCTTGCCGCCTCCAAGTTTGGCATCCTTGGCTTTCTGCAAGTCAGCAAGGAACTGCTTCTTTGCCTGTCCGCTCTTGAAGGCACGATACTGCTCTGGGTGCATGGCCAGCTCGAAGAGTTCTTCGTTGTCCTGTCCATAGTCCCAACCGTTCTCGTCCATTTCCTTCTTGAAGTCGTCGAGTGCGTCCTTCAGGAGCGTATGTGGATCTGCATCGGTAAACTCGCGTTTCTGTTTCTGGGCGAGCTCCACAAGTTCTGGTGCGATCTCTCCTGGAATGCGTCCGCTCTTGCCGAGGATCATACCCCACATGGCATCGTCCATCATCACGAAGCGNNGTCTGGATACCTCCAAGGTCGGCCATCATCGAACCCATCATGCCACCAGGCAATCCACAGCCGAGCAACAGGCTCGACATGTGCTTGTTGGCAGGATTGATGAAGTAGCCAAGCCAGTCATCGATGAACTCCTGCGTAAGGGTACGGGCCTGCATATAGGCGTTCATATTCAGGTCTGCCACCTCGAAGCCCTCATTTTTCAGCATCGAGCGCACGGAAATAATATCCGGATGCACCTTGCCCCATGAAAGCGGTTCGATGGCTGTATCGATAATGTCAGCACCATTATTGCACACCTCAAGAATAGAAGCCATAGACAGACCAGGTCCCGAATGACCATGATACTGGATGATAATGTCAGGATGTTTGGTCTTGATGGCCTTTGTCAGTGCTCCGAGCATGGCAGGCTGTCCGATACCCGCCATATCCTTCAGGCAGATTTCCTCAGCACCAGCAGCAATGACCTCGTCGGCAATACGAGTATAGTACTCCACAGTATGCACGGGCGACGTCGTAATACAGAGCGTAGCCTGTGGCGTCATACCGCCTTCCTTGGCCCACTTGATACTTGGGATAATATTGCGTGTGTCGTTCAGACCGCAGAAAATACGAGGGATATCCACTCCTTGAGCATGCTTCACCTTATACATCAAGGCACGCACATCGTCTGGCACAGGATACATACGCAGGGCGTTCAGACCACGATCGAGCATATGAGTCTTAATACCAGCCTCATTGAAAGGTTTGCAGAAAGCCCTTACAGCAGCATTGGGGTTCTCGCCCGCCATGAGGTTCACCTGCTCAAAGGCACCACCATTGGTCTCAACGCGACTGAAACAGCCCATATCGATGATTACTGGCGCAATGCGCTCCAACTGATCTTTGCGTGGCTGAAACTTACCCGAGCTCTGCCACATGTCTCGATATACGAGACTGAACTGTATTCTCTTCTTAGCCATATCTAAAGCTGATAATAGTATTTATTGAAGTGCAAATATAGCAATTATTATCCGAATAACTGCATTTTCATCTGACTTTTTTTAATTAATTATCATTTCACCTGATAGGCTAATAGGCGCTGCTCTGCTAATTGTTCGTATTTTGTTCCAGGACGGCCGTAGTTGGCATAAGGATAGATACTGATGCCGCCACGTGGCGTGAAAAGGCCGATAACCTCGATATACTTGGGATCCATCAACTTCACCAAATCCTTCATGATCACATTCACACAATCCTCATGGAAATCGCCATGATTACGGAAACTGAAGAGATAGAGTTTCAGGCTCTTCGACTCTACCATCCGCTCGCCTGGCATATAAAGGATCTTGATTTCCGCAAAATCGGGCTGTCCGGTAATAGGACAAAGTGACGTGAACTCTGGGCAATTAAACTGCACCCAGTAATCATTCTCGGGATGTTTATTTTGGAATGTCTCCAGTACCTCCGGCGCATAATCCGACTTATACTCCGTCTTCTTTCCCAGCGCCTGCAATCCTTCCTGCTCTCTCATATTTCCTTTACTTTAAATATATTATATGCAATATCACGGTCGAAGACATCCTCATGGTCATGGAGTTTTGTAAATTTCACCACGCGAATAGTCACTGGCAGCACGAGGATTTCATAGAGTGTCTTCAGGGTTACCTGAGTGATAATCAGCGACGGCATCTCCTCCCAGGGAATCACCCCGCCAAGTGCAAGCGGGAAGAAGATGATGGAGTCTGTCAGTTCGCCGAACACGGTACTCATCACAGCACGATAGGAGAAGTTCCTGCCTGACGATGACAGTTTCATCTTACTCATCACATAAGCATTGATAAACGAGCCACAAACAAACGCCAGGAACGAGGCGCCTGCAATACGGGGTGCCAAGCCGAAAATCTGGTGGAAGCCCTCTTCGCCGTGCCAATAGGGAGCACCAGGAATCCAATCGGCTATTGCGCCAAACATCACAAACATAAAGTTCATGGCGAAGCCTAACCAGATGAGCATGCGCGTACGACCATAGCCCCACACCTCACATACCACGTCGTTGATGATGTAACTTACCGGGAACACGATCAGGCCTGCCGTCATGTTCGCCGGTCCTAGTGAAATCTGCTTTGTCTCAAGCACGTTTGCCGTAATCAGGCAGACGCAAAACAGTATGCTGTAGAACATAAACAGCACACTGATCTTCTGTTCTTTTTTCTGTTTCATATTTTTCTTGTTTTGTTAAAGGGGGTCAGCCGGTATCTTTTCACCGACGTTAGCAAGTACCCCTATCATTCAAATTATAGCAAATAGAATAGCCATCCTAAATAGACGACAAATCCCAAGAGCAACACTGCACCTTCCTTACGCGAGACAGAGAACTTGGTGAATGCGAACAGCCACAACAGTCCGATGCTCACCAGCATCATGGTCAGGTCGATGATCGTAATACCCATAATCCGCAGAGGATGAACCACCGCAGTGATACCGAGAATCATCAGGATATTAAACACGTTAGAGCCAATGACGTTGCCGATGGCAATCTCCGAACGGCCCTTATAGGCAGCAACTACACTTGTGGCCAGCTCGGGCAGCGATGTACCACCAGCCACGATAGTCAGACCCACCACGCTCTGTCGCACCCCGTAGCGATAAGCCACATACGAAGCTGCATCTACGAAGAGATTACTGCCAACAATCAGACAAGCCAGTCCCAGCACGATAAACGAGAGATTGCGCCACAGTTTCGAGTAGTCTTTGGGCTGCTCCTTGTTTTCCTCCAGTTCCTCCTCTGTAGGCATTAAGCCTTCCTTATCGGCAGCAATGAAGGTATAGATCATGAAGCCCACGAAGCATGCCAGCAGAATGAAACCGTCGCTACGGGTGATTTCGTTACCCCAGAGATGAGGCGAGTCCATATCGTCGAAGCAGAGCATAAACAGCAGCAGGGAGGCACCTACAGCAAAGGGAATATCCTTTTTCACCGTCGAGCGCGTGACCGTCATCGGAGCGACCAGCGCTGCACACCCTACGATCAGCATCGTGTTATAGATATTGGATCCAATTACATTTCCGACGGCCAGATCCGACGTTCCCTTGAGAGCCGATACCACACTCACGAAGAGCTCCGGCGCTGATGTACCAGCAGCCACAATGGTAAGCCCAATGATGATCTCAGGCACACGCATACCGCGAGCCAATGAACTCGCACCTTCTGTCAGACGGTCGGCACCCCACAATACAAGGGCAATGCCTACAATGATATAAACAATGTTAAGCAGCATTTTATTTCTATGTTAGTCCTAGTCTTCGTCTTCTTCATCCCAGTCATCACCGAAAAAGGTATCGAAATCCCCTTCCAATGATGGCCCCACAAAGGCATCCATCTGGCGACGGTCTTTTTTCGTAGGGCGCCCCGTTCCTCGGGCACGGTTCACAAAACCGCTGATACGGTTCATCTCCAGCAGTTCATACTGGTCAGGAGTCGTCACGTTCTCATATATCTCAGGCAGCAGTTTAGCCCCTACCCTCTGCTCTATGGTCTTCAGGATTCTGAAAGAATAGGTCACAGGCGGTTTCCTCACGGCGACGGTCTCGCCCGCCTTTACCGTATGCGAAGGCTTCACATTCACCCCGTTGATGGTGACACGTCCGTTCTTACAAGCATCCGCAGCGATAGAGCGGGTCTTGAAGATGCGTGCCGCCCAGAGCCATTTGTCTATTCTTGCTACGTCACCCATGCTATTTCTTACCAAGTTTGTTATATTGGTTCATCGTCAGGTCGATGCCTGCCAAGACGAAGCTCTTGATGATCTCCACAGCCGTATCGATACTCGGCTGCAACATCTTGAGTTCCTCTTCGTCATATTTGCCCAGCACCCAGTCCACTTGCATCCCATGCGGAAAGTCATTACCGATGCCCATACGCAGACGGGCATAGTTCTGACCAATGAGCTGCTGGATATGCCCCAGGCCATTGTGACCACCATTGGAGCCGCCAGCTTTCAGTCGGAAGGCTCCCAACGGCAACGCCACGTCGTCGCTGATAACGAGCAGGCGGCTCTGGTCGATATTCTCCTTATTCAGCCAGTACCTGACGGCATTACCGCTTAAGTTCATGAATGTAGAGGGCTTCAGCAGTATCACTTTCCGCCCTTTGAGCGATGTCTCTGCCACAAAGCCATAGCGACGGTCTTCAAAATGAATATTGGACGCCTTAGCAAAAGCGTCCAATACCATAAAGCCTGTATTGTGGCGGGTCAGTTCGTATTCGTCACCAACATTTCCCAAGCCAGCAATCAAGAATTTGTCCATGTGCCTTGCGGTTCAGTGGTTAAGCATCCTCACCAGCAGCAGCTGCAGAACGAGAAGCACGTGTAGCCTTCACTGAGCATACCACAACCTGTGCAGGTGTAGCAATCTCCAGACCTTCGAAGTTCAGCTCAGCAACCTTGATGGCCTTACCCAGCTTCAGGGCAGTAACGTCGATCTCAAGAGTCTCGGGAATCTGCTTATAAGGAGCGGTCACATTCAGCTGGCGAACAGCCTGGCTCAGACGACCACCATCGCGCACACCCTGAGCATGACCAGTCAGCTTCACGGGGATACCGATTGTGATGGGCTTTGTCTCATTCACCTCGAAGAAGTCAACATGCAGCACAGCGTCTGTTGTCGGATGGAACTGCAGCTCCTTGATCACAGCCTTGTGAGCCTCACCACTGATGGTCAGATTCACAACATACACATTAGGAGAATAGATCACCTTGCGCAGCTGAGCAGCAGGAATGGCGAATGCTACTGCCTCGGGCAGACCATTCTCACCTTTCTTCTCACCATAGAGGTTACAGGGAACAAGACCCTCCTTGCGGAGCTCCTTTGCGGCTTTCTTGCCAGTAGTGGCACGCTTCTCGCCACTTACGCTAATTTCTTTCATAATTGTGTTACTCTAAATTAAGTGATTAATACTTATTGCTTAATTCGCCATCACACGAAAAATCGTTGTGCCTTTGAGAAAAAGCGGTGCAAAGGTACTATATTTTCCCTTACGAACCAAATATTTACTAAAAAAAACTCAATATTTCATCTTTTTTCTTGCATCATACGGGAAAAATATCTACCTTTGCAACAAATTAATAAGAATTAATTAGCATTTATCGTATAAACCACTAAACATCAAGTGAGATGATCAATAGGGAAATTATTAGAATCAAGATTGTTCAGTTAACCTACGCTTACTATCAAAACGGTAACAAGAACATCGATACGGCTGAAAAGGAACTTTTCTTCAGTCTCTCTAAGTCTTATGACCTTTACAACTATCTCCTGGCCTTAATCGTGGCCGTCACCAAAGAAGCCGGGCGCAGGCTGGAAGTCATCCAGACGCGTGCAGCCCGTGAAGGTACACCCATGCCCTCGCAGAAATTCATCCTCAACCGCTTTGCCCTCCAGCTCAGCGACAACAAGATGCTGCAGGAGTTTCTCGCCAACCAGAAAATCACTTGGGCAGAGAACGAGGTTTTCGTCGGACAGCTCTTAGAGCAGATTGAAAGCAGTGATATATATAAGGAATATATGGAGGACAAGGCCGACAGCTACGAGGCCGACCGCGAACTATGGCGCAAGCTCTACAGGACCTTCATCATGAACAACGACGAGCTCGACTCTCTGCTCGAAGACCAGAGCCTCTATTGGAACGACGACAAAGACATCGTCGATACCTTCGTGATAAAGACCATCAAGCGCTTCAGCGAACAGAACGGTGCCAAGGAACAGCTTCTTCCCGAATGGTCAAGCGACGAGGAGAAAGACTTCGCCCGCAAACTGTTCCGCGCAGCCATCCTCAATGCTGACCAGTATCAGCGCTACATGAGCGAGGCATCACGCAACTGGGACTTCGCGCGTCTGGCCTACATGGACATCATCCTCATGCAGTTGGCCATCGCTGAGGTCATGACCTTCCCCAATATCCCCATCAGCGTCACGATCAACGAGTATGTCGAACTCGCCAAGCTCTACTCCACCAGAAAGAGCGGCGGCTATATCAATGGCATGCTCGACACCATCTGTCGCAACCTCATCCAAACCGGCAGGCTCACCAAGTACATGGAGCCAAAGGCACCCAAGGAGAGAAAGGAGAAAGAGTTCAAGGGAAGTCACAACAAGGAAGACAAGCACGAAAAAGTCAGCAAGGATGACGAAGCCCCTGAGGACGACAAGGAATAATCAACAAAAAATAATACAGATAAATCATTATGACGAACTTAGTATTAGCTGCTCAGGCAGCACAAGGTAGCGGCATGAGCATGATTATCATGATGGTGGCCATCTTCGCCATCATGTGGTTCTTTATGATCAAGCCCCAGCAGAAGAAACAGAAAGAGATCCAGAAGTTCCAGAACGAACTCACCGAGGGTCAGCAGGTCATCACCGGCGGCGGCATCTATGGCACCGTCAAGAGCATCGACCTGACCAAGAATACCGTTGACGTCAAGATTGCCCGCGACGTGGTTATCACCGTCGATAAGAGCTATGTCTTCAAGGATACAGCCAACGTGCCCATGCAGAAATGAAGCAACTTCAGCGGTTCTGGCACTTCTTCAGTAACTTTCTGTTCAGCAGAGCGAACAAGGAGTTTCTCATTTTCCTGTTCTTCCTCGCATTGTCAGGCGCTTTCTGGCTGTCACTGACACTCAACGAGACCTACGAACAGGAATTTGCTGTTCCTTTCACCGTAACAGATATACCGAAGAACGCAGTCCTGACCTCTGATGATGTCGATACCATCAGGATGACCATCCGCGACAAGGGTATCGTGTTGCTCGCCTACAATTATGGCGACTATCTTAAAGAAGTCAAAGTCCCGTTCCGCAAATATACCCATAACAACGGTACAGGTCATGTGTCAGCACAGGAGCTCCAGAAACTTGTCTATCAGCGCCTGCTGAGCAGTTCCAAGATCATCTCTGTCAAGCAAGACAAGCTCGAGTTCTATTATAATTATGGTACGAAGAAGCAAGTACCCGTCAGATGGAGCGGACGTGTCATTCCCGATGAGCTGTTCTTCATCTCCCGCGTCCACTACTCGCCCGACAGCGTCACCATCTATGCCGCTGACGATAAGCTCGACAGCATCAGCATCATCTACACAGAGCCGCTCAACTATGCCAATTTCCGCGATACACTCCGGATTGATTGCCGACTCACCAAGATGAAGGGAGTGAAGATCGTTCCCGACCACGTGAGGGTCACCTTCTTCACGGATGTGCTCACCGAAGAGCGCATCGACGGCATCCCCGTTCAAGGCATCAACATGCCAGAGGGCAAGATACTGCGCACCTTCCCGTCGAAGGCCAGCGTCACCTTTGTCACTGGTATCAACACCTACCGCAACCTGACGCCCAACGATTTCACGATCGTGGCAGACTACAACGAGATCAAGCAGAATCCTACGGAGAAATGCCGCATCTCATTGAAAGACGTGCCTCACGGCATCTCACGTGTCAGAATCGAGACGCCCCTCGTCGATTACCTTATAGAATCAGAAAACGAATGAAGATAGGCATCGCAGGCGGGATAGGCAGCGGCAAGAGTTATGTGTGCAGACAACTGCAGCGGCGAGGCATCACGGTCTATGACTGCGACAGCGCCGCCAAGCGCCTCATCCGCACCTCTCCCGACATCCGCCGAGAGCTGACGGCCCTCATAGGTCCCGACACCTATACTGCCGACGGGCAACTCAACAAAGCCGCTGTGGCACAGTTCCTGCTCACCTCTGAGACCAATGCCCAGGCCATCGACGCCATCGTCCACCCCGCCGTCTTCCGCGATTTCGAGGAGAGCGGCCTGCAATGGCTCGAGAGCGCCATCATGTATGAATCGGGCATCTACCGCCTGATGGACCGCGTCATCGTCGTCACTGCCCCACTAGAGGTACGCATCCGCCGCGTCATGGACCGCGACCATATCACCCGCGAGAAAGTCCTCGAATGGATGGCGCGCCAGCTGCCGCAGGAAGAAACAGTCAGCCGTGCCGACTTCGAGATTGTCAACGACGGCCAGACCGATATCGATCAACAATTAGATAAAATCATACAACAATGCAACAAACAATTTTAGCCATCTCCGGCAAGCCCGGACTTTACAAATTAGTCAGTCGAGGCAACAACAACCTTATCGTAGAGGCCCTCGACGCCACCCATAAGCGCATGCCCGCCTTTGCCACAGACCGCATCACCTCGCTGGCAGACGTCGCTATGTTCACAGAGACCGACGACATTCCCCTGATGGATGTACTCGACAACATGAAGAAGCTCGAAGACGGCAAGAAGGCCAGCATCAACGAGAAGAAAGCCAGCGGCGAGGAACTGCGCGAATACTTCACCAAAGTGCTGCCCGAGTGGGACAGAGACCGCGTGCAGAACAGCCATATCAAGAAGCTCATCAGCTGGTACAACATCCTCGTCGANNGTCTTGTCTTAACGGTCAAACTCCATATCGCCAGAATACGAGATCTGCTCCCGCTGGCGTGACATCACGCTGACCGTTGAACTGCCGTTGTCAAACACCTCTAATATATATAAGTAGGTGTCCTCCTCGTTTGTAAGTCCTATTTCGATACGCCGCTTGCCGTTTTTCGCCACTTCCTCCTGATAGCTCCCGATAGGCGCCGAGAAGTTCAGTCCCTTACCGCCACCATAAGGCACGTTATAAGCCCTTCCGAAATACGGCAGATACGAGAAGAGCGAGTCATTCTTCACCTCCACCGAATAGCCATACGTCACCGTCTTCGATGGACCGTTCATGGGGTACATGCGTGCTATGGCGATTTTGTATTGCCGTCTGTTCAGCGCCGCAGTCACCTTCTTCACCTGCTCAGCCTTCTGAGCCGCCCGCTCCTCACTCGTAGCGCATCCGCCCAGCAACACAGCTGCCAGGAGCGCCATCACTATCGAAACCTGATACTTCTTCATCATGCTGCAAAAATATCTTGTGGTGCAAAAATACGATTTTAGGCACTAAAAACCAAAATTTTCAGCAAGTTTTTTAGAAAAAGCCTGTCATGTTCGCCTTTTTGCTGATTTTGTTTGATTTTTCCTCAGAAATATTTGGGAGGTTCGCCGAAATTGCGTATTTTTGTCGATGAAGAAATAAAAACTAGAAAGATGAAACAGAAATTCCTTACAATGTTTGCAGTTGCAATGCTCCTGCTAGGCATGAGCGCCTGCACCAACGAAAGTGACAACCCTTCAGTCCCCAGCCAGCAGGAGATGGAAGAGAGTCTTATCGGCCTCTGGTATGAAGAGTTCGACTATGAAGACGTGACTGAGAGTGGCAAGCCCTTCAACCGTGCCCTTATCGCTGTGGAGGCCAAGGCCGACCATACGGGCTACATCGCGCTGGCCGTGTTTGACGATACCTTCAACGAGCCGCTCGAGATCTACGGTGGTCCGAAGGATGCCCCGTTCTTATGGCAGGTGACAGCCGAAGGACAGGTGATCCTGACCGATCCTGCCACAGGCACCACCTATGCCCCGTCTCGCACACGCGGCGACAACAGTCACAACGACTTTGTCAATATCGGGCAGATCCAGATGAAAAGTGGCTCAGGCAGTGTCGCCTTCAGCAATGCTACCCATCAAGGTACGCTCACCAAGGCCAGAAGCAGCAACAGCGGTTTGATCCAGGACTGGATGGCGAAATCTACCCTTCCCCGCCCCTGCATCACCGACAGCATCCCCGTGCTGCTTTTCCCCAACCACATGAACTACGTGTTCAACTACCCATCAGTCGATCCCTTCGGCAAACCCTGCACACTCAGTGGCACCATCACGGTCAATAAGTCGCTGATCAAGGATAATGAGCCCTTCCACGGCATCCTGCTCTACAACCACTTCACGATCTACGAAACCACGCAGGCACCTTCGCGCGGCGCTATCGAGTTCCCTACGGGCGCTTCTCTCACCGACTTCATCGTCGTAGCCCCCGACTACTACGGCTTCGGCATCACCGAGAAACAGCCGCAAGCCTACTGTATCTCACGGGCCAACGGACGCGCCTCGCTCGATGCCTACCTCGCTGCCAAGCGACTGATAGAAGACTTTAAAGTGAAGAAAAACAACGACTTCGTCATCGCAGGCTACTCAGAGGGCGGACAGACCACGATGGGCGTGCTGCGTGAGATCTCACAGCGCCATCCTGAAATCAAGGTGACACGAGCCTTCGCTGGCGACGGTCCCTACGACATCAACTCGATGTTTAACACCGTCACCAAAGGTGAAACCGAGATGCCCAGCACCGTCTGCAACCTGCTCTACGCCTACAACCACTTCTTCCGCCTGGGTTACGACATCCACGACTACCTGAAGGATCCCGTAGCCAAGAACTTCGATGACTGGTTCCTCAGCAAGCAGTACAAGCGCAGGCCCCTCGACGAAGAGCTTATCAAGACCAAGAAGACGAGCGATCTCCTCACAGACGCCTTCCTCAATGCCAGCAATCCCCTGTCGCGACGTTTCAGTGCCGCCTTCAGCGTCGATGCGCTCACCAGTGGCTGGACACCTCGCAGCGACTTCGACATCATGCTCTTCCACGACACGAAAGACGATGTCGTGCCAGTAGATAACTTCTACGCCATGAGCAAGTTCCTCAAGGCCAACGGCATCAAGCCAGAAGAGTTTGTCGGGGAGTACAGCGCCAAAGCGACCAAGGAAGCCGGCATCACCAATCACGAGGTGTCTGCCCTTACCTTCTTCCTCAGGATCATCGAGTGGATGAGGGCGAATTACTAACAGATGCGCGACAAGGTAATTTTTTTCGACGATTTCCTCACAATTTTTTGGAATATCCGGAAATAATGTTTATCTTTGTGCCGTCAAAAGATTTGTTCCGCTCATCGCGAGATGCGCAATCTCAAATTTAAGGTTAATAGATTACAAGTTTTTTTAGTAACATGGGGACTCAGCGGAGTCCCTTTTTTTGTGTCCTTTCCAAGCACTCGACAGAGCCATCGTCGATCTGCGCGAGTCAGCCAAATGGGCTACCGACAAGCCCTGGAGCATGAAGTATGCCGACTTCACGGCAACAGAAGAGAAAAATGAGAGCCGTGTCAATCCGTGCCTAAATTACTCGCCTGCTCGCGACACAATTCAGCAGCCAAAGCGCCTTGGAATAACTCCAAGACGCTTTTTTGATTAGTACCCCATGCAAGAGGTTGCTCCCAGCGCCGTCAGTATCGCCGTCGCCACAGATGCAATGATCTGCACAATCCA
>LXOW01247362.1_pt1 | contig 16440 bp, 12 predicted proteins | sample 1368591 | NCBI WGS metagenome assembly LXOW01 (sample SAMN04884650, study PRJNA319009) | bovine gut metagenome | isolation source: Cow rumen | host: Bos taurus | place: Italy: Legnaro (PD) | collected 2014-07-09 | reverse complement strand
CCGCCACGTTGCCCACAATGGCAGGGGCCATGGGCAGGTTGCCGCCGATGGAAGTGAAGTTGAAGGGCGTAATGGCACAGATAAAGCCGTCCAGCGCCCGATAGTCCTGACGGTCCCAGATGCCGGGGATGGAGCCCGGCTGATCCTTGAAGATTTCCTGGGCGGACCAGACGCCGAAGCGCAGGAAGTCCGCCAGCTCGGCAATATCAATTTCCGCCTGGAACACCGTCTTGGACTGGCCCAGCATGGTGGAGGCGTTCAGGACCTTCCGATAGGGGCCGGTGATCATATCGGCAGCCTTCAGGAAGATGGCGGAGCGATGCTCCCAGGGCATGTCCTCCCAGGCCTTCTTGGCGGCCAGGGCGGCGTCCACCGCCATGGTCAGCTCCTTCTCTCCGGCCATGGAGCACTCGGCAATCACGTGGCCGTGATCGTGAGGCATGGTGACCTTGAAGGTCTTCTCCGTAAAGATTTCCTTGCCGCCGATGATCAGCGGAATCTTTACGACCTTGGCAGACTGGCGGGCAAGCTCTTCCTTCAGTTCCGCGCGTTCTTTTGATCCGGGCAGATAGCCGCGGAACGCGTCGTTCTCAGGACGGGCGATGGTGAAATAAGCGTTTGGCATAGTACCTCCTCTTTTTGACTCGTACATCATAAAGTCAAGTCTGCGATTGTAGGGATTGTCCTTTCACACTGTAAGGGACTGATGGGGTCCCTTGACCGTAGATTACTATATCATATCCGATTGTCGTTGTCAATGTAAATGAATAACTATCTAATAGACCGTATATTGGAAACGTATACACGAATATTCAAGAAAAAATTTTATTTGCTTCCGTCATTCCCGGCCTTATACTGAACTCCCATAGAAAGATTGAAAAATGTTCCGAGCAGGAATTGCGCCAGACGANNCGAAGTACGGCACAATTCCTGCCGGAACAGGTTAAAGATTTTTATGGGAGTTCAGTATTAGACCGCCCCAGGACAGGACGGCACAATTTGATCGCGCACCGGTCCCGTGTGCCTGCGGGAGATTGCTTTTCTCCCCGTTTTGTGATATGCTGTGGGCAAAACGCCGGACGAAACGCGGACGCGCCCTCGTCCGGCCCGAAACAGGAGGCCAGATATGACAGAAAACGAAATGGGCCGGAGCCGGGACGTGGACATGGAGGACGGGAAGCCCCACGGCCCTCTGATTGGATTCAGCTACAACTATTCCTCCCACGGGATGATGGCCGGGTCAAGCTCCTTTGGCGGCGACAGCCTTACCTGGAACGAAGACGGCAGCGTCGTCCTGTCGGTCACCTCGAACGGGCAGGGTCGGCGCACGGAGCAGCGCTACCGCGTCGAGCCGGAGCTTGCCCAAAAGCTGCGGGATTACGTGGCGAAGCACCGCCTCGCCACCCTGGCGGAGAAAAAAATCGAACTGCCACTCGTTTACGACTGCTTCACCAGTACCTCGATTACCATGACCTTTGACAGCCGCGCCTTCGGCGGAAACGTCTATGACCGACGGACGATCCAGTGCGGCGCAACGCACATGACCTTCGCGACACTCGAAAAAGAGGTCTCGGAGCTGCTCAAGCAGTGCCGCGAGAGCGGCAGCTTCCTGGGCGGTGAAACACAGGAGACCGGCGGAATGCCGGGGATGCTCGGCTTTCTGTGCTCTGTGCCCCCCGACAACCTGAAAGTCGCCGCCGGGTCCAGAGCCGCTCCCGCGCCAATCGGGACGCGGTGGATCTGCGCCTGCGGTTGCTTGGAAAACACGGGAAAATTCTGTGTGGAATGCGGAAAGCCCAGACCGGCCCAGGAGGAGGACGGCCGTTGGACCTGCCCCAACTGCAAAACAGCCGGAAACAGCGGGAATTTCTGCGCAGAATGCGGCACACAACGTCCCCTTTGAACCCCTGCGGCAGAAACCTGCGGTTGTCTGAACATACCGGAATATGGGGCATTTTCGGCATGTCGTAAGCATTGACTTTGTGAAAAACCTCGTGTATAATAGTCAATTGGAGGGAAAACGGCTGTTGCGTCCGGGCGGCTTGCCCGGGCTGCGGCCAAGGCCGTAAGCGCCCCACGCTTTCAAGCAGGCAGGGTATGCCCTCCGCCAACGAACAAAAGGAAAGGATCGGCATCTATATGAAAAAGAAAACCATGGACGGCAATGAAGCCGCCGCGTACGCCAGCTATGCGTTTACAGAGGTAGCGACCATCTATCCCATCACCCCCTCCAGCCCCATGGCGGAGCACGTGGACGTCTGGGCCGCCAACGGCATGAAGAACATGTTCGGCCACCCGGTCAAGCTGGTGGAAATGCAGAGTGAGGCAGGCGCCTGCGGCGCCATGCACGGCAGCTTGGAATGCGGCGCCCTGTCTACCAGCTACACGGCCTCTCAGGGCCTGATGCTAATGGTTCCCCCCCTGTACCGCATTGCCGGTCAGCTTCTGCCGGGCGTCATTCACGTAGCCGCCAGAACCGTGGGTACCAGCTTCTTCTCCATCTTCGGCGATCAGTCCGACGTGATGGCCTGCCGTCAGACCGGCTTCGCCCAGCTCGCCTCCTCCAGCGTCCAGGAGTGCATGGACATGGCCGCAGTGGCCCATCTGTCCGCCATCAAGTCCAGCGTCCCCTTTATGCACTTCTTCGACGGTTTCCGCACCTCCCACGAGCTGCAGAAGATCGACGTTCTCGACTTTGCCGATCTGGAAAAAATGGTGGACAAGGAAGCCCTCCAGCGCTTCCGCAAGCGCTCTTTGAACAGTGAGCGCCCCGTCATGCGTTCCACCGTTCAGAACCCCGACACTGCCTTCCAGTGCCGTGAGGCTGTGAACCCCTTCTACGACGCCACTCCGGCCATCGTGGAAGAGTATATGCAGAAGATGAACAAGCTGACGGGCCGGAACTACCAGCTCTTCAACTACTACGGCGCCCCCGACGCCACTGAGGTCGTCGTGGCCATGGGCTCCGTTTCCGACTGTCTGAAGGAAGTCGTAGCCTATCTGAACGCCCAAGGCCGCAAGGTGGGCTTCATCCAGGTTCACCTCTACCGTCCCTTCTCCGCCGAGCACCTGCTGAAGGCCATCCCCGAGACCTGCAAGGTTCTGACGGTGCTGGACCGCACCAAGGAAGCCGGCGCGAACGGCGAGCCTCTGTATGAGGACGTGGCCGGCGTGCTCTTCAACCGGGCCAACCGTCCCGTCCTGCTGGGCGGCCGCTACGGCCTGTCCTCCAAGGACACCACCCCCGCCATGATGAAGGCCGTCTTCGACAACATGATCGGCGAGAAGAAGGACCACTTCACCGTGGGCATCAACGACGATCTGACCCACCGTTCCCTGCCCGTGGGCGAGAACATCGTCACCGCCGACGAGAAGACCATCTCCTGCAAGTTCTGGGGTCTGGGCTCCGACGGCACCGTCGGCGCCAACAAGAACTCCATCAAGATCATCGGCGACAACACCGATCAGTACGTCCAGGCCTACTTTGAATACGACACCAAGAAGTCCGGCGGCGTCACCAAGAGCCACCTGCGCTTCGGTCACAACCCCATCCTGTCCACCTACTACGTCACGATGGCCGACTTCGTGGCCTGCCACAACGAGAGCTACGTCAAGAAGTACGACATCGTCAACGAGATCAAGCCGGGCGGCACCTTCCTGCTGAACACCGTCTGGAAGGGCGACGAGCTCATCGCCAACCTGCCCAACAAGCTCAAGCGCATCCTGGCGGAGCGGAACATCAAGTTCTACACCATCGACGCCACCGACATCGCCGCGGAGATCGGCCTGGGCAACCGCACCAACACCGTGCTGCAGTCCGCCTTCTTCAAGCTCTCCGGCGTGCTGCCCATCGACGACGCCGTGAAGTACATGAAGGACGCCATCACCAAGACCTACGGCAAGAAGGGCGAGAAGGTTCTGAACATGAACTACACTGCCGTGGATCGCGGTCTGGACGGCATCGTGGAGGTCCCCGTAGACCCCGCATGGGCCAAGCTGCCCGACGAGGTCCAGGCTGTCAACGAGAACCAGCCCGACTACATCAAGACCATCATGCACATGGTCAACGGCCAGCGGGGCGACCTGCTGCCCGTCAGCGCCTGGAAGGATATGGCCGACGGCACCGTGCCCATCGGCACCGCCAAGTATGAGAAGCGCGGCTTCGCCGCCTTCGTGCCCGAGTGGGACGCTTCCAAGTGCATCGGCTGCAACATGTGCTCCTTCTACTGCCCCCACGCCGCCATCCGCCCCTTCCTGCTGGACGCGGAAGAGGTCCAGAAGGCTCCCGCCTCCTACGTCACCAACGAGGCCAAGGGCAAGGGCTTCGAGGGCCTGCGCTACCGCCTGCAGGTGGACCCGCTGGACTGCACCGGCTGCGGCACCTGCGTCACCGCCTGCCTGGCCAAGGAAAAGGCTCTGACCATGAAGCCCATCGCCAGCCAGCTGCCCGAGGCTGCCAACTGGGAGTTCAGCATGGGCCTGAAGGAGAAGAAGAACCCCATGGACAAGTTCTCCGCCAAGGGCAGCCAGTTCGAGCAGCCCCTGCTGGAGTTCTCCGGCGCCTGCGCCGGCTGCGGCGAGACGGCCTACATGAAGCTGCTGACCCAGCTCTACGGCGACCGCATGATCATCGCCAACGCCACCGGCTGCACCCAGGCCTGGGGCTTCTCCATCCCCAGCTACCCCTACGCCACCAACAGCCGCGGCCACGGCCCCGCCATCTCCAACTCCCTGTTTGAGAACAACGCCGAGTACAGCCTGGGCATGGTGCTCTCCATCCAGCAGCAGCGCCTGGCCCTGGCCACCAAGGCCAAGGAATACCTGGAAACCGCCAAGGACGAGGCCCTCAAGGCCGCTTTGGAAGCCTGGCTGGCAGGCTACGAGGACGACGAGAAGGCCCGTGAGCTGGCTGACGCCGTTCTGGCTGCGCTGGACAAGACGACCGACTGCAGCGAGCAGGTTGACTACATGAAGCAGAACAGCGAGCACTTCGTCCGCAAGAGCATGTGGATGTACGGCGGCGACGGCTGGGCCTACGATATCGGCTACGGCGGCCTGGATCACGTGCTGGCCTCCGGCATCGACGTCAACATCCTCGTGGTGGACACCGAGGTCTACTCCAACACCGGCGGACAGGCCTCCAAGGCCACGCCCATCGGCGCGGTGGCGCAGTTCGCCGCCGCGGGCAAGCGCACCGTCAAGAAGGACCTGGGCCTGCTGGCCGCCGAGTACGGCGACGTCTACGTGGCCTCCATCGCCCTGGGCGCCAACCCCAACCAGGCCATCAAGGCCATCCGGGAGGCCGTGGCCCACAAGGGTCCCTCCCTGATCATCGCCTACGCCCCCTGCATCAACCACGGCATCGTCAAGGGCATGGGCTACTCCACCGAGGAGGCCAAGCTGGCCGTCAACAGCGGCTACTGGTTCCTGTACCGCTACGTGCCCGAGCTGCGCGCCGAGGGCAAGAACCCCTTCGTGCTGGACAGCAAGGAGCCCACCATGCCGCTGGAGGACTTCCTCAACGGCGAGGTCCGCTACGCCTCCCTGCGCCGCACCTTCCCGGATCAGGCCGACGTCCTCATGGAGAAGGCCAAGGCCTTCAGCGCCGAGCGGTATGAGAAGTACCGCAAGCTGTCGGAAAACTAATTGCTTATAACGGAAAGGGGCCCGGCCATTTGGCCGGGTCCCTCTTCTTGTTTCGTTCTCTACACGCCCTTCCGCAGCCGGTCCAGGACCGCTTCGAAATAGGCGGGGCGGGGGCAGGTGACGGTGATCTGCTCTCCGGTGCAGGGGTGGCGGAAGGTCAAGGCTCTGGCGTGGAGGCACTGGCTGTCCTGGCCCAGCTCCGGTCTGGGACTTCCGTAGACGATGTCCCCCAAGATGGGGTGGCGGATGTGGGCCATGTGGACGCGGATCTGGTGGGTCCGGCCCGTCTCCAGGCGGCACTCCACCAGGGTATATTGCCCGAAGCGCTCCAGCACCCGCCAGTGGGTCACGGCGGAACGGCTGTTCTTCTCCGTGACGGCCATTTTCTTCCGGTCCACCGGGTGGCGGCCGATCGGCGCGTCCACGGTGCCCTCGTCCTCCCGGAAGCCGCCCTTGACGATGGCCTCATAGGTCCGGGAGAGGCTGTGGTCCTGGAGCTGGGCGGCCAGGGCCTGGTGGGCGAAGTCGTTCTTCGCCACGATCAGCAGGCCGGAGGTGTCCTTGTCGATGCGGTGGACGATGCCGGGCCGCAGCTCCCCGTTGATGCCGGAGAGGCTGTCCCGGCAGTGGAACATCAGGGCGTTCACCAGGGTGTCGTCCCAGTGGCCGGGGGCCGGGTGGACCACCACGCCCTTGGGCTTGTTGAGCACCAGCAGGTCTGCGTCCTCCCAGACCACGTCCAGGGGCAGGTCCTTCGCCTCGATGGAAACCTCCTTCACCTCGGGCAAAACAACCTCGTAGCTCGCCCCGGCGACGGTCTTGTCCTGCTTCCGCAGGGGCTTTCCCTCCAGGGTCACAGCCCCGGCCTCCAACAGCCTCTGGGCGGCGGAGCGGGACGTGTTTTCCAGTTGTTCCGATAGAAAAACGTCCAGACGAATGCCGGACTGTTGGGCTTGTATCCGCATGGTTACCTCGCTGGTTCAAGGTTTTGGTTCAGGGTTCAGCGTGTAGGGACGGCACTTTGCCGTCCGCCGCTTTCGTCTACGTAATATCCATCCAAATTCCGGTGTCGTGAATGGAAGCGTTTTCTATGCGGTGATAGAAGCGCTGGGCTTCCTCGTTCTCGGCCATCAGGGCGATCAGCACCCCGACGCCTTGCCGCTTGCATTCGGCGCGCAGCGCATCCAGAAGGGCTTGGGCGACTTTGTTGTGCCGTTCGCTTTTCAGCACGCAGATCCAATCCATATAGGCGCTGAAGCAGGCAGCGTCGCTTCGGCTGCTGATCAGAGACGCGTCAATTCTGCCGATTACGCGTTCGTCCCGCAGCGCAACGAAAGAAATCGCCGTGCGGAAGCGCGGGTCTTCAAAGCTGCGTTCCAACTGTTGGGCGTAGGCTTCATCCGGCTCCCAGAAATAGGTATCCGGCTCCTGCCGCCGGACCTCCCGCTCAAAGGCAAGGACCTTGCCAACGTCGCTGCGTTCCATTTTTCTGATTTCAAGCATCCTTTTTGTTCCCTCATGTTTCGTTTTGCGTTCCCGCTCGTGACCCGCCGCAGGGGGTACGGATTCTTCGACTCCGCTCAGAATGACAGGCGGGGGGCCATCCCGTGGCGCACACTGTGCGCCGCTACAGCAGGATGCAGCGCGGACGGCAGGGTGCAGCGCGGACGGCAGGGTGCCGTCCCTACACTCCTTGATCCCTGATCCCTGTTTTCTTGCCTAACGCTTCTCTTTTTCCCGGTCAAAGAACAGCATATACACCACCAGGGCGATCGCGCCGCAGGTGATGAAGATATCGGCCACGTTGAAGACGGCGAACTCCATGAACAGGGGCTCGATCATATCCGTCACCTCGCCGGTGGCTGCTCGGTCAATGGCGTTGCCGATGGCCCCGCCGCAGATGGAGGCGAGGCACCAGAGCTCCACCGGCTTTGTGAGGATTTTTTTCCAGATCAGGATGGCGCACCCGGCCAGGAAAACCACCACCAGGGCCAAAAACAGCCAGCGGGCCCCGCTGAGCATGGAAAAGGCCGCGCCGGTGTTGCGCACGTAGGTAAGCTGCACCACCCCGGGAATCACCCCCACCCCGGTTCCAAAGGGGATATTGGCCCGAACCACGGCCTTTGTAATCTGATCGGCCGCCACAACAAGGGCCACGAAGAGGCCCATGGCAAGCCAGCGCTTCTTTGTCATTTGGTTATTCCTTTCGCCTCGGCGGAGGCGGCGGGCCTTCCCGCTCCGCTGCGGGCAATTCGCTCCGCCCCGTCGATCACATGACGCATGAGAATGGTGGAGGTTACGGCCCCCACACCGCCGGGAACCGGGGTAATGGCGGAAGCCAAAGGGGCTGCGGCAGCATAGTCTACGTCCCCGCAAAGCCTTCCGCTCTCCGGGTCCCGGTGGATTCCCACGTCCAGGACCACCGCGCCGGGCTTTACGAAATCCGCGCCGATCATCCCCCTGCGGCCCAGGGCCGCCAGAAGCACGTCCCCCTCCCGGGCCACGGAAGCGAGATTCTCGGTCCGGCTGTGGCAGACGGTGACGGTGGCGTTGGCCTCCAGCAGCAGCTTGGCGGCAGGCAGACCCGCAGTCCTGGATCGGCCCAGGACCACGGCCCGCTTCCCCTCTACGGGAATCTCATAGCGCCGCAGCAGCTCCATACAGGCCTCGGCGGTACAGGGTACAAAGTAGGGCAAATCGTGAAGGTTGACGCAGTCCACATCCTTCTCCGGCTTCACCATCGCCGTCAGAGCGTCCTCGTCGTAGCCCTCGGGGAACGGGCGGAGCAGAAGCAAACCGGAGAGCAGAGGGTCTTCGTTGATTTGCCGGACCAGCGGTTCAATATCCGCTTGCAGGGTGTCCCCGGGGAGAATGTAACGGCGTACAATGACCCCGGTGGCCTTTGCCGCCTGGAGCAAGCCGTTCTCATAGCTGATGGCAGCGGGGTCTTCTCCCACCCGGACTGTCGCCAAAACGGGGAAAATATATTCCAAGTGCAGAGCGTCCACCCGAGCTTTCAACTCGGCTTGGAGCTCCTGTGCAACAACAAGGCCGTCGAGAATGGTGGGCATATTGTCCCTCCTACTATAAATGTACTTATCCTGCCGGCTTGGCAGGGGCAGATGCGTATAAACGGGGACGAGCATGGCCCGTCCCCCCAATGGATTAGAACAGGCCGACGATCTTCCCGTCCGGGGTGACGTCGATCTTCTCTGCGGCGGGAACCTTGGGCAGACCGGGCATGGTCATGATCGAGCCGGTCATGGCAACCACGAAGCCTGCGCCCGCGCTGATCTTGACCTCCCGAACGGTGATGGTGAAGTCCTCCGGCGCACCCAGAACAGTCTGGTCGTCGGTGAAAGAATACTGGGTCTTGGCAATGCAGACAGGCAGACTGCCGTAGCCCATCTTCTCGAACTCGGCCAACTGCTTCTCCACAGCGGCGGGGAAGCTGACATGCTTGGCATGATAGATGCGGTGGCCGATGGTACGGATCTTCTCCTTCAAGGGGAGATCCAGTTCATAGCAGAACCGGAAGTCGTTGGGCTGCTCGCACAGGCGCAGAACCTCCTGGGCCAGCGCCTCGCCGCCTTCGCCGCCCTTGGCCCAGACCTCGGAGAGGGCCACGTTGACGCCCAGCTCCCGGCACTTGGCCTCGATCAGGGCCAGCTCCGCCTCGGTGTCGTTGGGGAAGCGGTTGATGGCCACCACGCAGGGCAGGCCGTAGACGTCCTTGATGTTGCCCACATGGCGCAGCAGGTTGGGCAGGCCCTTTTCCAGAGCCTCCAGATTTTCAGCGTTCAGCTCCGTCTTGGGAACGCCGCCGTTGTATTTCAGCGCCCGGACGGTAGCCACGATCACCACCGCGTTGGGCTTCAAGTCGGCCATACGGCACTTGATATCCAGGAACTTCTCCGCGCCCAGGTCTGCGCCGAAGCCTGCTTCCGTGACGGTATATTCCGCCATGGACAGGGCCAGCTTGGTGGCGGCAACAGAGTTGCAGCCGTGGGCGATATTGGCGAAGGGACCGCCGTGGACAAAGGCCGGGTTGCCCTCCAGGGTCTGGACCAGGTTGGGCCGAATGGCATCCTTCAGCAGGGCGGTCATAGCACCCTGGGCCTTCAGGTCTCCGGCCGTGACGGGCTTGCCCTCGTAGGTATAAGCCACCACAATACGGCTCAGACGGGTCTTCATATCCGCCAGGTCATTGGACAGGCAGAGCACCGCCATGATCTCGGAGGCCACGGTGATGTCGAAGCCGTCCTCCCGGGGGGTGCCGTTGGCCTTGCCGCCCAGACCGTCCACCACGAAGCGGAGCTGACGGTCGTTCATATCCACGCAGCGCTTCCAGGTGATCCGTCTGGGATCGATGCCCAGGGCGTTGCCCTGCTGAATGTGGTTATCCAGCAGAGCAGCCAGCAGGTTATTGGCCGCGCCGATGGCATGGAAATCGCCGGTAAAGTGCAGATTGATGTCCTCCATGGGGACCACCTGGGCATATCCGCCGCCGGCGGCGCCGCCCTTGATGCCGAACACCGGGCCCAGGGAGGGCTCACGCAGGGCAACCATGGTCTTCTTGCCCAGGCGGTTCAGGGCGTCCGCCAGGCCGATGGTGGTGGTGGTCTTGCCTTCTCCGGCAGGGGTGGGGTTGATGGCCGTAACCAGAATCAGCTTGCCGGGCTTGCCTGCAGGCACGTCCGCCGGGCGGATGATCTTGGCCTTGTACTTGCCGTAGGGCTCTACCCAGGATTCCGGGATACCCGCCTTGGCTGCAACCTCATAGATGGGCCGCATTTCACAGCTCTGCGCGATCTCAATGTCAGTTTTCATGGTGTGTTTCTCCTCATATAGAATGCGATTTTTCGCAGATTGGACTATTTCAGATTGCCGTTGCCCTCGTCGCCCACGTAGTTCAGGCTGTCCCGCATGACGATCACCACGTCGGCAGGATAGGTCTGCAAATACTCCGTCAGGGTCATTTCCGTGTACTTGCGGAAATCCAGGCTGCGGATTTCGTTAAAGCTCCCCACCAGAAGGGCCTCCACCGGATTGGTAAAGGAGTCTCCCACAATCAGGACGTTGGGCAGTTCCGGCCGGTTGGTGTGGATTACAGTCTCCCCCACGTCGCCGCCCATATAGGCGGTGTACTGGATAGACGTTCCCCCCACGGGAAGCTGCAGCAGGGGCGCGTCGGTGCGTTCACCGTTGTCCCACCGCTCATAGGCAGGAAGCACAGCGTCGTCAAAGATCAACAAGGGTTCCTGGATGGGGGACAGGCCGTAGAGCTTGCGGCTGTAGGTTCCGAAAAAGGGCTCCGGGGCGGGGCGGATATTCAAGGCCTCCTGGTCCACAATAGGGACCTCCAGCCCTTGGACCTGGCACCAGCGGCAAATCGCCCGGTAGCTCTGATAGGCCCCCAGGAAGTTGTAGTGGTGGTCCACGGTGGAGTAGAAGGGCTTGGGGCTGCCCCCCGCCTGGGTAAAAACGTCGTGGGAATAAAGGGCGGAAATGCCCGCCTCTTCCAGGGCAGCCCGGAAAGCCGCCGCGCAGCGTTCGTAGTAGTCTACGTGGGTGTGGAGGTAGGCGGGATAGTCCTCCCGAAATACGACGGATTGCCCCTCCACGCCGAAGAAGAGGAACTGGCCGCCTCCGGCCTCCACTGCCTGCCGGATGGACGCCAGCCGGGCAACGGCTGCCTGGGCCATACCGTCGTAGTCGTCGCTGCCGAAGCGCTTCTCCCCCAGGTAGGGCAGGAGGGCTTCCTGGGAAATCATGACCTCATTGACCAGCACCTGCTTTTTCACGTTCAGGCGCAGCCACAGATAGTCCCGCATCATCCCATCCCGAAAGGCAACGTGGTCGGCAAAGTAATCGTCCCAGCCCTGAAAAAAGCTGCCATCCAGAAGGCTCTGGAGGGAGAAGGCAGGGTGGGAGGCGAGATAACGGTTCTCAAACTCAGAAATCTCCTGCCGACGGCCCCGCAGGGAGACCAGCAGGAAAAAGGCGGTTAAAAGGGCCAGGCAGATCACAAAGCCCCGTTGTATATGCTTCATAACCCCACCCCCTCAGAACCGGAAATAGATAAAGGCGTTGAAGCTGCTGCCGGTCAGGGTCAGCACGGAAAGGGCCAGCACCGCCAGCAGCCAGAAGCAGCGCAGCAGCTCCGCCCAGGGCTTGTCCGGGCAGCTTCGAAACAGCCGCAGGGGCCAGGGGGTGCAAAGGGCCAGGCCAAACAAAAACTCTGGCACATTCTGCCGCAGAACCAGCAGCGTATAGCCGAAATCCCCACCAAACCGGAACAGGTCGGATACATAGTCGCCAAACTGCCCCAGGTCCGCCGTGTTGAAGATGGCCCAGCTAAAGGTGACCAGAACCAGGGTATAGAAATGCCGCACAATCCCGGGGAGCTTTTCCAGCAGCCGTCCCAGGAACAGCTTTTCCAGAATCAGCAGGGCGCAAAAGTACAGTCCCCAGAGCACCAGATTCCAGGACGCCCCATGCCAGAGTCCCGTCAGAAACCACACGATTGTGATGTTCAAAAGCTGACGGGGCAGCCCCTTGCGGTTGCCCCCCAGGGGAATATAGACGTAATCCCGGAACCAGGAGGACAGGGAGATGTGCCAGCGCCGCCAGTATTCGGAAATGCTCTTGGCGGTATAGGGATAATCAAAGTTTTCCAGGAAGTGAAAGCCGAACATCCGGCCCATGCCGATGGCCATATCCGAATAGGCGGAAAAATCGAAATAGATTTGCAGGCCGTAGACCGCAATACCCATCCAGGCCGCAGCGGTAGTGCGGACCCCGGGGGCCATGGCGAAGATGGTCTCCGCCTCTTGGCCGAACACGTCCGCCAGCAGGAGCTTTTTCCCCAAACCCATAATGACTCGCTGCAGGCCCGCACAGATATCCCCCATGCTCTCCTGCCGTCCGGTGATTTCCGCCTGAATGGTCTCATAGCGGACAATGGGACCGGCCACAAGCTGGGGGAACAGGGCAACGTAGAGGGCCACGTAGAGGGGATTGTGCTGGGCGGGAACCTTCCCCCGGTAGACGTCGAAAACGTAGCTCATGGACTGGAAGGTAAAAAAGGAAATGCCGATGGGCATGACAATCTCCGGCACCGTCAGGGACAGCGAAAAGAGGCTGTTGGCCGTGCGCAGAAACAGCCCGGTATACTTGAAGTACCCCAAGGCCCCCAGACAGGCCAGCAGCTCCAGCCACAGCCCCGCCCGTCGGAGCAGGCGGCGCGCACCGGCCCATTCGATCAACCGGGCGCTGCCATAGCTGACGGCAATCACAGCCAGCATCAGAAGCACGCCCTTGGCCTCTCCCCAAAAATAGAAAAACAGGGAGAAGGCCAGCAAAACCAGATTTCGGGCGCTGCGATGGCGCTGGGGAATCAGAAAATAGCACAGGCAAACCGCCGGGAAGAACCCCAGCAGAAAGGAAAAGCTACTGAAAACCATGGCAGAAACCGTCCGTTTTCAAAGAGATATAGCTTGCGTCTGCCAGGCCGCAGCTCAGGACAGATACGCTTCTTTGTGACTCAGAAAGACGCGAACCAACTGGGGATCGAAATGGTGTCCAGCCTCGGAGCGGATGATCTCAAAGGCCTCCGAGCTGGGATAGGCTTTTTTGTAGCAGCGCTCGGAAACCAGGGCGTCATACACGTCCGCAATGGCCATAATTCGTGCGGAAAGAGGAATGTCCTCCCCCTTGCGGCCCTCGGGATAGCCGGTCCCGTTCCAGCGCTCATGGTGATAGGTAGCAATATCCGCGGCAAAGGAGATGGATTCCTCATCCGCGATTCCGTTCATGATCTGGTGGACCACCTTGCCCCCCTCGGCGGCGTGACGCTTCATGGTCTCAAACTCCTCCGGCGTCAGCTTCCCGGGCTTTTGGAGAATGCAGTCCGGAACCAGGATCTTGCCGATATCGTGCAGGGGGGCCATCATGGTCAGCAGGGAGATAAACCGATCGTCCAGCCGGTCGGCGTAGACCCCGTCCTTCCGGGCCGTCTCCGCCAGCAGCCGCACATAGCGGCCCGTGCGGGCAATATGCTGGCCNNGCCGGATACAATCTGGGTCTGCATCTGATTCAGTTCCCCCTGAATCTTCTGCTGGACCAGGTCGTTGTAATAGACGTAGCAAACGGTGGCACTGATGGCAATGGCCAAATAGGCGATGTTGAGCTGGAACAGGGCCATGGGGAGGATTCCCGCCAGCAGGATAATCATGACCATGCTGATGGTCTTGGCGTCCTCATGTTGAAACCGCCGCCCCACTACAAACAGATTGCGAAACAGGTAGATCACGCTGGCGGCATCGAGCAACCCATAGATGAAGAACCCGGTTCCCCGGCTGTATCCGGTCTCGGTAAAGCGGAACACCAGGCCGAAGCAGGCCGCAACGGCTTCCGCCAGCAAGTTGAGGGCAAAATAGGCCGCCACAAGCCTTCCCCGGTAGTGGATACCCAACGCCCCGGAGAATAGCAAACCAAATAGCGGCACCACGGAAAACTGTAGCACGGTCAAAATCGTCAGCGGAACCCGTAGGGCGGGCCGGTATGGAACCCCATGGACCACGTACTCCGCCAATGCGCAGAGGGCGATGGTCAGAAAGGTGGCAGTATGCCACACCTTCTGCTGCCGCGTAAAGCCGGAATAGCCCACCACATGCATCAGCATAGTCAGCATCAGCAGCTCCGTCAACAAGAAAGTCACTTGATAGAACGTCATGGCTTTTTCTCCTGTTGCCTGTGTCCGATTGCCTGTCTTCTTTCAATTGTTTTTCGATGATACCCGGTTGCCTGTCTGCCTTCTGCTACCCCCGATTGTTTGTCTTGTTTTGTTCGTTGATGATATAATTACGCGCCGACGTGCTCCGCCAGCCAGGCGCGGAGCTGGGAAATGGGAACACGGACCTGCTCCATGGTGTCCCGGTCCCGGATGGTGACGGCGTTGTCCGGCTCGACGCCCTTCTCGGGGTCGCCCACGGTGTCGAAGTCCACGGTGACGCAGTAGGGGGTGCCGATCTCGTCGGCCCGGCGGTAGCGCTTGCCGATGGAGCCGGTGTCGTCATAGTCCACCATGAAGTACTTGGCCAGCTCGTCCCGGAGCTCCATGGCCTTGTCGCCCAGCTTCTTGGACAGGGGCAGGATGGAGGCCTTGATGGGGGCGATGGAGGGCTTCAGGTGCAGGACCACCCGGACGTCGTTCTTCTCCGCGTCCACGACCTCCTCGTCGTAGGCCTGGCAGAGCAGGGCCAGGACGGTGCGGTCCAGGCCGTAGGTGCTCTCGACGATGTAGGGGATGTAGCGCTCGTTGGTGTAGGGGTCCAGATAGTCCATCTTCTGGCCGCTGTACTCCTGGTGGCGGCTCAGGTCGAAGTCGGTGCGGTTGTGGGTGCCGTTGATCTCGCCCCAGCCGATGGTGGGGAAGAGGAACTCGATGTCGCAGGCGGCCTTGGCGTAGTGGGCCAGCTTCTCGTGGTCGTGGAAGCGGAGGTTCTCTGCGGGCAGACCCAGGTCCTCGTAGAACTGTCTGCCGTAGTTCTTGAAGTACTCGTAGAGCTCCAGATCGTCGCCGGGCTTGCAGAAGGTCTGGAACTCCATCTGCTCGAACTCGATGGTGCGGAAGGTGAAGTTGCCCGGGGTGATCTCGTTGCGGAAGGCCTTGCCGATCTGGCCGATGGAGAAGGGCAGCTTGGCGCGCATGGAGCGCAGGACGTTGGGGTAGTTGACGTACTCGCCCTGGGCGTTCTCGGGGCGCAGATAGATGACGCTCTTGGCGTCGTTGGTGACGCCGCGGAAGGTCTGGAACATCAGGTTGAATTCGCGGATGTCGGTGAAGTTGTGCTTGCCGCAGTTGGGGCAGGGGATGGAATGGGCCTTGATGTAGTCGAACATCTCCTCCTTGGTCATGCCGTCGGCATGGGCCTCGGGGTCGAAGTCGTCGATCAGGTTGTCGGCGCGGAAGCGCATCTTGCACTCCTTGCAGTCCAGCAGGGGGTCGGAGAAGGAGGCCACGTGGCCGCTGGCCTCCCAGACGCGGGGGTTCATCAGGATGTCGGCGTCCACCTCGAAGGAGTTGTGCCGCTCCTGGATGAAGCGCTTGCGCCAGGCGTCCTTGACGTTGTTCTTCAGCCGGGCGCCCAGGGGGCCGTAGTCCCAGGTGTTGGCCAGGCCGCCGTAGATCTCGGAGCCGGCGAAGATAAAGCCCCGGTTTTTGCACAGGGCCACGATCTTGTCCATGGTTTTTTCGGTGTTATTCATAGTCAGGATTGCCTCCAAATCGAAAATACATGAAAGATTAGAATCCACGCCCGCATTATACCCGATTGCGCAAAAAATTTCTACCCCTTTTTTCGTTTTCTCACAAAAAAGAGGTAGAAGTTTGGTGATATTGTCCCGATTTGGGTACGGTGTTTAGGATTCATCCGCCCGCGGCTTCCATCGGCGCTTTTGGTTTCAATTTCCGGTAAATCCGCCTGCACAGGAAAAACAGCGTGGCGGAAAGGCTCGCACCCAGCGTGTCCAGCACCACGTCGTTAATATCAAAGGCTCTGCCGAAGATGGGCTGCAAAAGCTCGATTCCGACGACGAGAAGCAGCCCGGCCAGCAGGGTCCTTCCCCAGCCGTCCTTCCGCCGGGCCAGGGGGTAAAGAACGCCGAAGGGCAGGAACATGAGAAGGTTAAATATGTTTTCTGTGTCCAGGAAATCCAGCAGATGCAGCTTATACTGAACTCCCATAAAAATCTTTAACCTGTTCCGGCAGGAATTGTGCCGTACTTCGT
>LXOW01274446.1_pt1 | contig 16441 bp, 12 predicted proteins | sample 1368591 | NCBI WGS metagenome assembly LXOW01 (sample SAMN04884650, study PRJNA319009) | bovine gut metagenome | isolation source: Cow rumen | host: Bos taurus | place: Italy: Legnaro (PD) | collected 2014-07-09 | reverse complement strand
CTCCAGGGCAAGGTCATTTACCATTTTCAGGTTCTCGGGAAGAACCTCCACGACTCCGGTTTCCTCCGATGCCCTGTATCTTGCAGCTTCCATCTCGCCGGGCATAAAGATACCCTTTGAGTTCCTTGCAAGTCTAGAGCCCTTCAGCTCAGCTATCCTTGAATCGACATCGGCATAGTATTTCTCCGGATCGTTAAACGCGCTGATGTCAAAGGCTATCATCATGAGGCTCGGACCTTCGGAGACGTCCTTGGCCCTGTCTCCGGTTCCTCCTCCGAACAGTGTGCCTGCAAGGATATCGACCATTACGGCCATTCCCCAGCCCTTGTATCCGGCCATCGGGGCAACAGTGTAGCACTCGCTCATTTTTGTGGTGGGCATTCCCTCACGGTCAAGGCCCCAGCCTTCAGGAAGAACTTCTATTCCCTGCCTGCGCATGTTGGAGACCTTTCCGTTGGCAACCACAGTCATGGCCATGTCCAGACATGGAGCCGGCTGACTGCCCGCGGGTGCGGCAACCGCAATGGGATTGTTTCCGATTACTTTCTCGCATCCTCCGAAAGGAGCCATTGTCGAGTCTCCGGTTCCCATCACGAGACCGATCATACCGGCTTTCTGGGCCATCTGGGAGTAATAGGCCAAAGCCCCGAAATGGTTGGCTCCCTTGACGCACACGCATCCGATTCCGTGTTCCTTTGCCTTCTTCATGGCATCTTCCATGGCCCTGTAACCCAGAACCTGTCCGCTGGAGCGGTTTCCGTCCCAGACTGCCACGGTGCCATTGTCCTTCAGGACCTTCACGGACATGTTCGGACGCATCTTGCCCTCACGGATCAGCCGCACATACCTGGCCGTGCATAGTATGCCATGGGAGTTGACTCCCCTCTGATCGGCCTCAACGAGCATCCCAGCAGTTATGCGGGCCTCTTCCTCACAGACACCGACATTCATGAACATCGCCGTAATCCTGTCTTCTGCTTCCTTAATTGAAATCCTGACCATGAAAACCTCCGATAATTATCTCTCGATCCTGATTGGCTTGCCCTTGCTGTGCTGTATGGCATTCACCATGGACACGGCGGCAAGCCCTGTATGACAATCGGCCATGAACGGTGTCCCGTCCTGAAGCGATCTGTAGAATTCATCGATCAGCAGTCCGTGGCTGACGCCCCACTCCGATTTCTCGCCTGTCAGCACCTCCGCAGGATGAAATATGGTATTCCCGTCCCCTTCGACAATAGTGAGACCTGACTGACGGACCGTCATCACGGCACGCTCCAGCCGAAGTTCAAGATCGCAGACCTTGGACCCGGGATAGCAGTTGGTGCAGAAGGCAACCACGGGAGCTCCGCATGCAAGATGAATCAGAGCCATTGCCGTATCCTCGACCTCGTAGTCATCGGTCTGGCGAAGCTTGGCATCGAAACCCGCAAGTGACTGCACTCCTCCGCAGAACGATGTCAGATGGTCCAGAAGATCCAGGGTATGGATGCTCTGGTTTATCACACAGCCTCCGCCTTCCCCGGCATATTTTCCCCTCCACGGAGACTCGGAATAATACTTGCCGCCCCTGTCCCATGTGACGAGACACATGCCGCTGACTATCTTTCCGTACCGGCCTTCCTCAAGAATCTGCTTTGCCTCCACGGAGGCCTTGTTCAGTCTGTTCTGGAAGCATACACCCAGGAGTTTTCCGGTTTCCTCGCTCTTACGGATCATCTGTCTGGCCTCGTTGACGGTGATGGCAAGAGGCTTTTCGCAGAACACATTGAAACCGTGGTCCAGGAGATCCATGACGATCTGAGGATGTGTATTGTGCGGAGTAATCACGTGGACGGCATCGATGTCCTTTCCGTACAGATCCCTGTAGTCGGTCAGAGGCCTTCCGCCGTATGTTTCGGAGAATGCCTGAGCCCTCTCCGGGATGATGTCCACGCAGTACTCAAGTTTGGTATATCTGCTGTTTTTCAATGCCTTTCCGTGATTGCGTGAAACGGCACCACAACCTATGACGGCTGTCCTGAACACGTCATTCCTCCTTTGCCAGAGACTGTCTGTACTGCCCCGGCGTTATGCCTTCGCAGGCCTTGAAAACCCTCATGAAAGTCCTGAGGCTACCGAATCCGCACAGGTTCGAGACCTCGCTCACCGGCACCTCGTCCTGGCCCGTCCGGGATAGCAGCTCCTTGGCTTTCGATACCCTGTAATCGGTGAGATAGTCTGAAATATTGCCTGATCCGTTCTTCTTGAAACATCGTGAAAGATAGGCAATGGACACACCCAGCCTGTCGGCAACAAGGGATACATTCAGCTGGGGATCACTGTAGTTCTTCTCTATCTCAGCCATAGCAGCCGCATACACTGCATAGCCTTCACCGCCTGCCGAGGCCATAAACACGGACTTCCTGTAGTCCATCATGTTGGAAGCCTGGACAAAGGCACCGTGTATTCCGTTCACATGCGGCACCGTTCTGGAGACCGCAAAGTAATCCAGGTCATCCAGACCCTCGATGAGCTGAGGCAGTTCCGAAAGGCCGGCCTCATCGGAATTGACTATCATGGAGACACTGTGTTCCGATGCAAACGGAATGCAGAGGAATCCTCTGTCCGAAAGTTTCTGCTCGATTCCGACCCGTGTCTCGGGGGAACACTCCGCCAGGAAGATGCAGTATCCTCCGGCTTTCACCGCTATCCCGATTTCCGCCATCACGTCATCAGAAACCGAGGAATCCTCGTTGAGGACGAGCCTGGCTATGACATGGGAGCGGTTTTCCTTCTTGAGTCTGGATACAGATGTCACGAAGGGCTGATACGGGCTTTTGGATGCTTCGATGGAAGATATGTCCGTTCCGGATTCCGCCACGGCACTCGAGAAACTGCTCCAATGCCTGCCTACCATACGGTAGATGGCTATGGATGACAGGACCACGGCAGCCAGCAGCAGAATGAACACCATTCTTATCACTTTGTTCAGGTCCCTGAAGTATTCATCCTCATTGACCATCACGTAGTATCTGATTCCGCGCATGGTGCTGTCCGAGGACAATACCATTATCCCGTTGATGCTGCCTGCACTTCCGGATTCCAGTCCTGAAAAATACTTCTCCACGAATTCAGAGTCGTAATGCCTGCCGTAGGAGAACAGAACCTGATGAAGGTCTTCATCGTAGATGATTAGGTCGTAGCCCTGATCGGTCCCGGCAGGGACAAGGGCGGAAGCATTGATGGCAACTGCCATGCAGAAGTCATCGATGTTCTCGGACCTGACGAAGTTCAGGGGCCTGAGAACGAGCATCCATGAAGTGCTGTCCTGATCATCCGTCAGCTCCTTTATATCAGTGAAACTTCTGTATTCTTCGAAGAAGTCTCTGTTCTGGGTCTCCGTTATGGAAAGACCGTAGATGTTGTCACCGTAAAGTGCGGAAAGCTTCCCGTAGTAGAGGGACGAAATGAAACAGTCCCTTGACGGCGAGAACAGATAGCATTCGCTCAGATAATACCGGCTGTTGAGCATGTGCCTGAGCTCGGAAGTTTTCTCATAAAGGGTATACGGATCAAGTTCCGAAAGCGATGCAATCGTCCCAAGCGTCCTGAATGACGGAGTGAGGAGGACCTCGTCGCAAAGGGAATCGACCTGCATGAATGCAGAGTTGAGTTCATTCTCTATGGACATCAGCGCGGTTCTGTTGGCCTTATGTACGGTTGTCCTGACCGTGCTGACGGTGATGACTGCGAATACGGCGAACAGCACGAACGGAATCATCATGATGAGAAAATAGGAAAGTCCCCACCTTCTCTTCAGGTTCCGCTTGATGTCTGTCCGTGCCATAGCGCAATTCTACCATCCTTAAGAACGAAATAACATACCTCAGAACACAGGTCCCATGACCGTCTGCAGGAAAGCATCCGCCCTTTCTGGCCAGTCGGTTGCAGTCGGCTTGAACGGCTTGTCCGGCTTCATGACCTCCCTGGTTCCCAAGGACAGGCCGTGGGAGCCGGAATCATAAAGATGGACTTCATTCCTGACACCGCACCTGTTGAGCGCATCGGCAAACATGGTGCTGTTCTGATAGGGAACCGAAGGATCGGTCCTGGTCGCCCACAGGAATGCGGGAGGAGTCTCGGGTGTAACCTGCTTTTCAAGGGATACCTTCTCAAGCAGCTGCGTTCTGTTTCCTATCAGATTGTCGATGGAACCCCTGTGGGCAAGTTCTCCCGACGTGATGACGCTATAGCACAATACCAGGGCATTCGGTCTGGACATGAGGCCGTACTCCGGCCAGAACACTCCCAGACTTGCAGCCAGGTGTCCGCCTGCAGAGAAACCGAGGACGGCAATCTTGCCCGGATCGGTGTTCAGTTCTTCCGCATTGCTTCTGACCCATGACACGGCACGTGCAAGCTCCTCCTGAGGCTCCGGATAGATTCCGTCTTCCCTGTGGCCTTCTTCCAAGGGATTGCATGTGTAGTAGAGGACGGCACAGTTGTAGCTCAGTGAGTTGAAGCGTATGGCTATTGCCTCGGCTTCACGCTCCGAGCAGAAATGATATCCTCCNNATGAACTTTCCGCCGCACTTCTCGCGGAGAAGGCTTTCATATCTGTCGCCGTCAATCGGAAGATCAACCCAATCACCGCCTTCCCAGGAGGAAAGGAGTATGGCGTTTATGATTTCGAGACTCTTTATTCCGTCGGTACCGGGAGCCAGAAGAGGACTTCCCTTCTGAATGGCCTCGCAGAAGTTCTTTATTATTCCGCAGTGGGATGTGTAGGTTCCCTTGACCGGAATCTCGCACTTCCAGATCTCCGGGTGTCCGATCTCTCCTTTGAATCTCTTCTGGAAGTCATCGGTATCTTCCCTGCAGCGCCAGAAGGTTATCGTATCATTCTCAACCACCAGCTTTCCGCGTGTACCCGAAATCTCAAGTCTGTTGGTACCGGGTTCATCTGCAATTGTAGTGACGTATGTCCCGATGTGTCCGTCAGGGTACTCCATCAGGGCATAGACATCGTCCTCGACTTCTATGTTCCTGTATTTTCCGTAATAGACCGTGGCCTTCACGCGCGAAGGCATGCCGCAGATCCACTGCCACAGGTCCAGGTTATGCGGATTCTGGTTCATGAGAAGTCCGCCTCCCTCCCCTTTCCATGTGGCACGCCAGTCTGAGTTGTCATAGTATGACTGAGGTCTGAACCAAGAGGAAATGAGCCAGTGGCAGTGAAGGATTCTTCCGAGTTCACCCGACTGTACGAGATCACGAGCCTTCTGGTAAAGGGGATTTGTCCTCTGGTTGAACATGACGCCGAAAACCTTGTCTGATTTCTCTGCCACCTCGTTCATCTTCTTCACGGCATTCGTGTACACTCCTGCCGGTTTCTCGCACAGATAGTTCAGTCCGTGCTCGAGGGCATAGACCCCGTAGACCGGATGCCAGTAGTGGGGACAGGTAGGAATGACGGCATCGACAAGGCCGCTGTCCATGAGCTCCTTTGCCGAATTGAAATAGGCAACGCCGTCGCCGGCAAGGGCCCTTGCCTTCTCCAGTTTTGCAGGATCGATGTCCGCTATTGCCGCCAGTCTGGCGTTGGGAACCTTGTCCGCAAGAAGAGCCGTGGAGTGCTGGTTCCCCATGTGTCCGAAACCGATGATGCCTATCCTTACCTTGTCCATGTCATCCTCCCTGCCTTATGCCAGGCTTCTCATTACCTTCAGCGCCTTGACTGAATCAGCCTTCCAGTCATCACTCTTTCCCTCAATGGAGACTGTCCCGTCATAACCCGACTGCTTCAGGAGTGAGAAAAAGACCCTGATTTCCTCAGTCTCCTCTGTAGGATAGAATCTTGTTCCCTTTACCGCAATGTGTGTGTGCATGAAAGGTGCGCACGTGAGAAGTCTGTTCATGTCCTCACCTTCCTGCCACATGTGGTAGGCATCGGCCAGAAGTCCGACATTCGGAAGATTCACATCCGCCTGCAGCGCGGCACCTTCGGCAAGGCTGTTTATCAGGTTGGTCTCGGCCCTGTTCAGGGGCTCGATGGCAACTCTGATTCCGTACGTAGCGGCAATCTTGCCTACAAGTCTTGTAACTGCGACAAGCTCGGTGTAGGCATCCTGCCACCTCATGCCCTGAGGGACAAGTCTGCTCTTGCCGCTGCCGAATACCACAAGGTCACAACCCAGCGAATTCATGCGGGAGAAAGCGGTATCAAGATAATTCCTCATGGCCTTTTCGTCATACTGTGAACCGATGACGATCATGTTCTTTGGGAAAAGAAGCGCACATCGTTCCATCTTGATGTCAGTAGTCTTGAAAAGATCAAGAACTGAGCAGAACTCTTCCTCTGTCCACAAAGCAAACTGGTTCAGTTTGCCGTCGATGTAGTCATACCCGGCTTCCCGGACTTCCTTTACATTCCTTATGTCAGCACAAAGACCGAATCTCATACTCTCACGACTCCTTCTCTTCCGATTCTCCACTTCCCTGACGGAGCATCTATCAATACATCCCGTCCTTCAAGTACTGCGGAAGCCTTCACGTCCGAAGGCCTGATGACCGTTACCGCGGTGAAAGGCGCCTTTTTCCCATATGCCATCGTAACCTGACCGATGGGCTGACGTACAGGATATCCGTAACTGATCCAGCCGCCCTTGGGGTCTTCCGATCCGCAGAGAAGGCTTGAACCGAACTGTACATCAGAAACAAATTCCATGCAGAAGTTCATTCCGTTTTTGGAAACATAATCCACATGACTGCCGTCAAGAGTCACTTTTTCGGTGTTGAAGTTGTACATCAATCTGAAATCGTGGTCTTCCGCAGCCGGTCCGTCCACATAATCCACCAGCACCGCCACCGAACCCGGAACCAGTATCAGCTTCCTGCGGTGGAAGACGGGATCAGCAAGATATGCATAACCGTTGTGTTCAAGGTCAATCATCTTCAGACCTCCGGTCTCCCCGAAGAAGTGGCACAGGCAACGCACTCCGCGGACCCGGTCTACTCCGGGAATGGCTCCGAGTTCATGGTCATCCACGTACAGGGTATTGTGTGCAAGTGCGGATACGAAGTAGGCCCTCCAGTCTTTCCAGATTGAAGAACGGTAGATGTAGCGGCCGCTGTCTACAAGAACATCCTCACCCCTGAGGGTGATTTCGGCATGCATGCTGTCGTTGTGCGAATGGGTAGACCTTTCTCCTCGCTCAAGCTGTGTCGAATGCGTGCACAGATAGTCGGCATTATCGCCCCATCCGGTTCGCATGACGTATACACCTTCCTCGGAGTACTTGAAATCCAGGGAATCAGGTTCGGTTCCCTCTTTTCTCAAAGTCCCGAAGAACCTGAACTGTTCATCTCCGAAGAGGTCATACATCCAGTTCATGTATGCCCTCAACTCATTGAGATCCTTGGGGAAGAACGACAGGTTCATTCCCTCGTATATCGAAGTGTCCGCACGCCTGGTGGTTAGGTCATCGCGGTCGGCATCGCCGATCATCGGTGTGGAAAGATCAGGCTTGAAGAGAGAGCAGATATACAGTGCACTTCTCCTTATGACCTCCCAGGCGTAGTCAGGAACATATATTCCGTTTTTCTCACACAGGACCAGAGCCTGTGCGAATGCAATTGATGCAACCATATGGTAGATCGGGGTCTTCTCCATGTGCACCCCGTTGTCCGAGAAGCAGTAACGGACTTCATGCATCACGCGTCCGTATGCCGTATGGAACCACTCATCGGATTCACTGAACTCAGGGAACATCACGGCTATCTGCAGCAGTGCGCTTGTCTCCATACTGAGCCAGTTGGATGACCTGTCATGATTCGAATAGTGTCCCATTAGGAACAGGGCATGATCCCTGAGTCCCATCAGGTATGCCGCAAGGTCTTCCATCGTCCAGACCGAAGAAGATCTGAAGATCTCGAAAACCGGGAGCCATGTGGTGTAGACCCTGATTCCGGTCTCGATGGTTCTCCATGCAGTGCCGGGGAACGGCTGCTTGGGCACGAATGTGGTGTCCTTTATGAATTCATCGGCAGGCCAGGCCTCCCTGAAAGAATGGAGTTCGGACAGAAACTCCTTTGTGTACTTTTCGTCCTTGGTAAGGGCGTAGGCTCTGGCAAGGGGCTGCCAGTATATCGTGCGGAACAGGGACCAGCTCCACTCGTTGTCGCGACTTGTCTCTGTAGTAGGGTTGAACATCCAGTCGATGGGGCCGTTGAACTTATGTCCGAAGATGTCGTGATCCATCACCTTCCGGGCATCCTCAAGTATTCCGTCATCCTTTATCCGGGCGGCTTCTGAAGCATCGAACAGATATATGGGTTTACGTCTTTCGGAGAAATGTTTCAGCAGTTCCCTGTCGGAAAGACCCGAGAACTCAGGTTTCAGCGCGTTTCTGAGTGAATCAGTCTCTTTCATGCAAATGATCTCCTGTCCGCAAAATGTGGGATGGCCGGACGGCCACCCCACATCTGATCGGCAATGATTATCCCAAGGAATTATCTTGAGATGTACTTGTCGTAGGCTTCCTGTCTCCATGCGACAGCCTGCTCGAGCTTCAGACCCTTGAGTCCGGCCTGGTACTCGGCGAATGTCTGCTTGTTGAGCGGAGTCACGCCCGTGATGAACTTGTTCTCCCATTCCTTTGCATATGTCTTGACGTCGTTGACGATTCTGGCATATTCATCGGCGTGCTCGGAAGCAACTGTAATCAGGGACATGTCATGCTCACCGTAGGTTGTCTGTGCCCAGAGGACAAGAGCCTCCTGAAGCTCGGGAACAGCATAGTAGTACTTCTGTGCCTCAGGCTCCTGGACGAACGGTCCGTTGATGGTGAATCTCATGTACTGCCATGCCTTGGTTGAATCAAGGACACCGTTCTCGTTGAGGACGGGCTCGAGGTAGACAGGCTCGCCGTTCTCCATCTTGTAGGAGACACCCTCGATACCGTAGTTGGCCAGCATGTGACCTTCCTCGCTGAACTGATAGTCAAGCAGTCTCATTGCGGCTTCGATGTTCTTGCAGCTTGTGGTGATGGCTGCAGAAGCACCGGCGTTGGAATAAATGGTATCCATCTTGGCAAACATCGAAAGTCTTCCCTTCTCGGGTGAGAGCGGCTTTGCCGAGCTCATCGTGACGGTCGGATCTTCCTTCTGCATCTGGGGCAGCCATGTTCCGATTCCGCTTCCGCCGGGAGCATATCCGATGGCTGTTGTGCTGTTGAGGATCAGGTTACCCATACCCTTCTTGTCAAGCGTGAGGTAATCGCTGTAGAGCAGTCCCTCTGAATAGAGCTTGTTCAGGAAGACAAGGTAGTCATAGCGGTTGGGCTCAAGGAGTCCGCTCTTGACCACGCCGTTGTCGACATAGATGCCCTCGTTCTCTCCCCATGAATCGAATCCGGGGCCGAAGACTCTGTTGATATGGTCGCTTCTGATGGCAATGGGCCACTCTACGATTCCGGCATTCTTGAGCTTGACGAGAACATCATAAAGCTCATCCGGAGTCTCGGGAATCTCGGTCACGCCGACCTTTGCAAGGAGGTCTGTCCTGTAAACCCAGCCTTCCGTATAGAGAAGGGTGTTGTTCTCATAGCTGTCGCCTCTGAGGAACGGGAAGCAGTAGTAGTTGCCCTCGTCGGTCTTGACCATGTTGGCGATGTCGGGATGTGTCTCCAGGAACTTCTTGAGGTTCGGAGCATAATCCAGATAGTCGTTCAGTGCAATGATGACGCCGTCGTCGATTGCCTTCTGCGGGCCGCCGGCGTAGTTGATCCACTGATACTCGATGATGTCCGGCATGGATCTGCGGGAGGCTGTGAGGACTGCAAAGGCTTCAGCGACGTTGTTGTTGGCGGCAACGTGCTGGAACGTGATCTTTGTGTTTGTCCTGGCCATCAGCTCCTGCCAGTACGGAAGCTCATCAAAGCTGTTTGCCGTGATGGCTGCGTTCAGGGTTGCCCAATAGGTGAGCTCATCCGGACCTTCTGACTTCTTCTCTGTAGCAGCCTGTGCAAAGACAGAACCTGCAAGAAGAAGGACAGCAAGCAAAACCAATAAAGCTTTCTTCATTTTTTACTCCTTTTTCGTGGCTCAATCCACTTTTTTTGATTTCGAAATATCTGCGATGCGCCACTGCGCATAAGCATTCACCAATTCATTGCCAAGGCCGTCCACCGTGTAGTAGACGCTGTCCTTGTCATCTTTTCTTGCAACGGCACGGGCCGTAAGATCAGTAACGCCCATCTCCTGGGCCATGAGAACGGCATGAGTGTGCTCGAATGCAGTCTTGAGCGTACACACGGGAACCCTGTTCTCCTGAACGCACCTGACGCTTTCCCAGAGCTTCTCGAGCCTTTCACCTTTGTCCATTACCGTGTAGTCGATGACCCTTCCGTCCGAAAGACGTCCGATGAAGCCCTTGTCTCCCTGCTCCACAGTCCCGTTTTCGAATTCATAGACGCTGTACGGTCCCACCTTTGTCTCGTCCACCGCATGGGAGGCATGGTACTGGAGCACTACTCCGTCGGCAGTCCTGAACTCAAGGCTTGCGGTGTCGCAGTTGGTTATCCCTGGTCGTACTCTGGCCAGAACACCTTTGCATGATACCGTAGCAGCACTTTCATCCATTTCCTTTCCCAGAAGGAAGACCATGTTCTGATACTGATGGGCACATGCATTCGTGAACGGCGAATCGAAGACCGGCTCTCCCTTGCACAACAAGGCTCCTGCCCACCCCGAACGACTGTAGTAGATATCGTTGCGCCTCATCAGCCTTATGGTCTTCATCCTGACCGGTCTTCCGTAGACACCGTCGAGTATGTCCTTTTTGAGCGCCAGCACATCCTTCGAGAAGCAAAGCTGGTAACCCACAGCCACGAACAGTCCCGTCTCCCGGCTTCTGTCGGTCATGGCCTGATACTGCTCCGGTACGAAGCACACGGGTTTTTCCGTCAGTATGTTGCTTCCGTGTCCGAGTGCAGTCATTATGTACGGGAAGTGGGTGTGTATCGGGGATGATATGACTGCAAGGTCTGCATGGTCCTTCTCATAGAAGCTGTCCATTGAGTCGTAGATGGGAATGCCTTTCTCCCTGACCGCGTCATATAGGGAGCTTTTCTCTGCATACGGATCGGCTATGCCCGCAAGAACCGAGCCGAGGACACCCCTTTCCAGGTACTCCTTGACATAGTTCTCGCCGTAACCGCCCATTCCGCAGAGCAGGACCCTTGTGTTCATCCGTTCACCTCTTTTCAGTTCCAGGCCGACCTGAGGATGCCCGCGGCATCGACCTCAAGTGCCTTTGTCGGACAGACCTGGAAACAGTAACCGCAGCCGATGCAGTTCTGAGTCTTATGGGCCTTCTTGTCCTTCACTTCTATTCCCTTGTACCAGCACACGTCCTGACAGCGTCCGCAGCCGATGCACTTGTCCGGGTCAGCATCCCTGAGCCTGTAGGCCTCTCCGAGCTTGTCCTGTCTTTTCCTTGAGAAATCTCCGCTCATGTTGAANNCCTGAGCAGGCAATTGCTCCGAGCTGGACCATCTCGGCACCGGCCATTATGTACCTGAGGGCCTGGTCATAGGAGAAGACTCCTCCGCCTGCATACATCGGGATTGTGATTCCCCTTGTGCGGGCATCCGCAATCTCATAGCACACAAGCGGGTTGGCCTGTGTTCCGCCGTAACCCGAACCCGGCCTCGGCTGTGTTGACTTATAGTCGAGGTCAAAGTAGAAGGCCCTCCATCTGGCTGTTGGACCGACTGCATCCGCACCGGCGGCGACAGCCTCTCGGATTGACGTGAGACAGTCGCAGTCCTCTATGGCAAGCTTCACCATGACCGGCGTTCCGGGGATGGTTTCCTTGATCATCTTTGTGCAGCTTGAAACCAGCTGATAGTAGTTGAACTGCCTGTCCGAGGCTGTTGCGACACCGGGAGTGTTGAAATGAAGCTCAACGGCATCCGCACCTGCGGCCACGACCTCGCGGGCCTCCCTCTTCCATCTGTCCTTCCAATCAGGATATTTCTCAATGTCGTGATAATGGCCGACCGATGCCCAGAGCTTTGTCCCGGGATACATGTCACGCCTTGCACGCCTGACTTCCTCGCAGTACTGGTCAAGGGATGCCATTGTGTCCGGAAGCTGCTTTCCCACTGCATGCGAGTGGAATGCCGGCTGCCCTTTCAGTACGGCATCGAATGACGGATAGAAGAATCCGCCGCCGCCCATTCCGTGTCCGAAGTTACGCATGGTTATGGCACCGGGCCTGCAGGCGGAGCTCTTGATCACGTTGTCGGCTCCCCTTGTTGCGGGGCTTGAGGCGATTACGAACGGATTGATCATGTCAAAACATTCAACATGCATGTCAGCCATATCTTCTTCTCCTGTCACATCTCTTCTATGAGACCCTTCAGGGCCTTCACATCCATCATGAACTGCTCTTCCGTGTTGCCCAGTACGAACTCCAGAAGCGCAGGGTAAACTCTTTCCTTTTCAGTCAGGGAGAAATACCTTCTCCAATGCTCCAGCCCCTCGCCGAAAGGCCTTCTTCCCGTCTCGTCCCAGTAGTAGACGTGGAAGTAGGACAGGTAAGGCAGTATCATCTCAAGACCTTCGGCCCTTTCATCGAATGAAAGAGCCTGAGTCGGCTGCCACAGGGTCCTTACCCAAGGGTCATCCACCTGTCTCAGGAGTTCCAGGGCAGACATGTTGGTATCCGTCAGGGTCTCCTTGTGCCACTCAAGGTTCAGGATGATGCCGTATCCTGCGGCAATCTCAGCAACTGCACAAAGTTCATCCGTCAATGCCTGGCGCTCTTCAGCCTTCAGGTCATCCGAAGCTCTTGTACCTGCCCAGATGCGCATCTGCGAGCAGCCCATCTCCGCCGCCGCATCCAGGCTGGTTCTGATGTCCATGCCTTTCCCCAACCTGAAATAGGATCCGTATCCTGCAATATCAATGCCATGTTCTGCAGTCTTTACCGCAGTTTCACGGGCCATCTTCATGTTTCCGGCAATTATATGGTAGTTTTCACTCCATTCGATGACCTTCAGGTCCGCCCTGTCCATGATGGACAGGACTTCATCAATGCCGAGATCCTTGAATGTTGCGCTCACCATACCCGGGATAATCATCCGATCACTCCTTCACCGCTCCGACCATGACGCCCTTGACGAAGTATCTCTGCAGGAACGGATACGCCGCAAGAATCGGAAGCGTAGCAACGACAATCGTGGCATACTTGACAGCCTCGCTTGAGAGGGCAAGTGATTCTGCCGCCATGCTGTTGGTCTCGTCCTGGAACAGGATCTGACGAAGGATGAGCTGAAGCGGATACTTTGACTTGTCCCTCAGGTAGAGGAATGCCGGGAACCATGAGTTCCAGTGGGATACCGCATAGTAAAGGACTATGACCGCAACGGTGGCCTTGCACAGCGGAGTCATGATGTAGAACAGAATCTGGTGGTGCTTGGCACCATCCATCATGGCGGACTCCGGCAGACTGTCAGGAACCTGCGCCATGGCAGTCCGCATGACTATCATGTTGAATGTGCTTATGGCACCCGGAAGAATCAGCGCCCATCTGGAGTTGATCAGTCCCAGAGACTCGACGACAAGGTAGGAAGGAATGATTCCGCCCTGGAAATACATGGTGAATACAATCATCAGGGTGAAGAACTTCACCAGCATGGCTCCCTTTCTGGAAAGCACATAGGCACCGACGATCGAGAGAAGGACATTGAGTCCGGTTCCGACGACAACTACAAAGATCGTATTCAGATAACCGGTCAGGATGCTCGGATTCTTGAACACCAGACTGAAGTTGTACAAAGTTGGACTGACAGGATACAGGAACAGTCCGGAGTGCTTCATGACCTCATACGGATCGGAGAATGCACCGAACAGGATGTTGAGGATCGGAAGAAGGACTGCAAGAGAAAGCAGCGTACAGATGATCACATTGATCACATGGAACACCTGCTCTCCGACGGTATATCTGACTTTCATCGCTTTCTGACTTTTCGTAGACATTCCGCACCTCCTTACCACAGACTTGAACCGCTGAGCTTCTTGCTGAACTTGTTGGTTCCCCAGACAAGCAGGAAACTCACGACCGAATTGAACATTCCGACGGCTGCGGAATAGCTCCAGTTCATGTTCACCAGACCCTGGCTGTACACGTATGTATTGATGACATCCGCAACCTCGTATGTAAGCGGGTTGTACATAAGGAGGATCTTCTCATGTCCGACATTGAACATCTTGCCCATCTGGAGGATGAACATGATGATGATCGTCGGCAGCAGACACGGGATTGTAACGGAGAAGAGCTGTCTCATCTTTCCCGCACCGTCTATCTTGGCCGCTTCATACAGCTGGGCATCGATTCCCACGATGGCGGAAAGATAGATTATCGAGTTCCACCCGATGTTCTGCCAGATTCCGGAAATGATGTAGAGCGGGAGGAAGTACTTCTGCTCCTGAAGCATCGTGGTAGGAGCAAAACCGAAGTTCGCAAGGAACTGGGTTATGGCTCCGTTTCTTGAAGTCAGGTCGGAAAGCATGGACATTATGACGACAAGCGAGATGAAGTGCGGAAGGTACGTGATTGTCTGCACGGCCTTCTTGAAGTGCTTTGTCCTCAGTTCATTTATCAGAAGAGCCAGGATGATCGGCATCGGGAAGCTGAAGATCAGGTTGGTTATGCTTATCCTGAGTGTGTTCCTCAGAACCCTCCAGAAATAATAGCTGTCGAAGAAATCCTTGAAGTTCTTCAGGCCCACCCATTTGCTTCCGAAGATACCCTTGATGGGCTTGTAGTTTTCAAAGGCAATCAGAAGACCTGCCATGGGTCCGTATTGGAATATGATATAGTATGCAAGGACGGGTATGAACAGGAAATACAGTCCCTTGTTCTTCTTCCAATCCTTCTTCAGGCGCTTTGAGAGCGGTTCCCTTATGTAGACCTCTCCGGCGGCCTGAGCTGACTTAAGTGCTTTCATGAGCCAGTCTCCTTTCAGTTCAATTCCATTATCCGAACGGATTTCCGAAGTTGTAAATTGACAGATTAAAAACTGACATGTCAAAATTTGCCTGTTGACGGAAAAGGCCCTCCGGAGTACGCTGAATGCATGTTCAGGAACCCGATTATACCAGGATTCAACCCGGATCCGTCCATCTGTCAGGCAGAAGGAACCTATTACATCGTCACATCGACATTCGAATTCTTCCCCGGAGTGACCATCTGGGAAAGCAAGGATCTCGTGAACTGGAGTTACTGTGACAGCGTGCTCAAGACAGAGAGACATCTTGATCTTGAAAAGTCACCTGACAGCCTCGGACTTTATGCTGCCACAATCAGGCACCATGACGGCCGTTTCTACGTGGTGACCACGAACAAATACCTCAAATTCAACTTCGTCGTATCATCCGAAAACATACACGGTCCATGGACGGAACCGAAGTTCATATGGAAAACCGGAATAGACCCGTCACTTTTCTTTACGGATGACGGGAGGTGCTTCTACACGTCAAACGGAGAAACCGATCCGCATACAAAATCCCGCGGAATCTTCGGAGCCTTCATCAATCCAGAGACAGGTGAGATGCTTGAACCGTTCAGGCCTATTGCGGAGAGCTGCGGCGGAAGTTCCACCGAGGCTCCGCACATCTATTTCCGCAACGGCTGGTACTATCTGATTCTTTCAGAGGGCGGAACCGGTACAGGCCATCACGTCTGCGCTCTCAGAAGCAGGGATATCCACGGACCGTATGAACAGTGCCCGTTCAATCCGATCCTCTCGCATGTGAACCGGAAGGGACACCCCATCCAGTGCACCGGGCATGCGGACCTGTTCGAGCTGGGAAACGACAGGTGGATAGCAGTGTTCCTCGGAACAAGAAGGAACGCAGACTACCCGCTCACGACACTCGGACGCGAGACATTCCTTGCACCGGTGACATGGACCGACGACGGATGGCCGGTGATCGGAGACCACGGACATGTGGAACTCGAGATGCCGGATATCCTGCAGGCAATTCAGAAGGAGCGGGAACCCCTTTTCATTGATTTCGGAAAACCGCTGGAACAGTACCCCCTGCTCAAACTGCGGGTTCCCAAGGATGACTGCTACTTACAGCAGATTGAATCCGGAAGGCTTACGCTCTCAGGTGAAGACTCTCTGAACACTCCGCTGGGACATCCGACAATGCTTGCCGTCAGGCAGCCTGATTTCGATACCGTATTCACTGCAACACTGGATATCAGGAGCCTTGAAGGAACTGCCGGCATATGTGCATGGCTTCAGACGAACTACCACACACGGATGGAGATAAGGAAAGAAGGTGAAGATGTCATCTGCTCAGTCCACAGGCACATACACGACCTGGAAGCAGGAATACAGGAAACCGTCGTCACAGGCTGCCCTCAAGGTGTTATTGAACT
>LXOW01076945.1_pt1 | contig 16445 bp, 8 predicted proteins | sample 1368591 | NCBI WGS metagenome assembly LXOW01 (sample SAMN04884650, study PRJNA319009) | bovine gut metagenome | isolation source: Cow rumen | host: Bos taurus | place: Italy: Legnaro (PD) | collected 2014-07-09 | reverse complement strand
TTGGCCTCAATGGGGTAATCCACATGCACCGTCAGGGTGTCCATGCAGGTGTACATCGGCGAGAAGCTGATATCGTCCAGGGCGAAATCATTGCCAGCGGGTTCCGTGCACTGGTTCAGAATGGTGATGACAGCAGTAGTGGCATTGCCGCTGTTCCATATCTGATAGAATTGGTTCCACTGGGCGGTAGTGGAAGAGGCTGTGAAAATGCTGCCGATAGTGGTGCCGTTGATACTGAATTGCAAACGAGCCAGCTGGTTGGCCTGGTGAGTGGCGCCGCCAGACAAAGTAGCCAGCCAGGTGATGAAAATATAATCTGTATTCGGGGCAATGTCGTATAATTCCTGCTGCCACACAATCACATTGTTTTGGGAGGCACCGTTCACATACATGCAATGTCCGCTGCCATTGGCGTAGGTGTGATCAATGCAAGGGTAAGTCCCGAAATTGTTGTGGACATTGGCCGAAGTGGTATTCACGGTATAGGTTCCTTCGGCGCCAATGATTCCCCATGAGTTGGAATTGCTGTTCCAATAAGTATATTGACTGTTAAAGCCCACATTGCCGGATTCAAAATCGCCATTTGAAACAACATTTCCTGAAATGTAGCGTCCAGTGACAATATAATCTGTGGTAACAATCGGCGAAACCGTCTGGGTGCTGTCATGCGGATTGGCATAATCAGATTCCGGCTGCCAGGTGTATTCGAAAAGTCCATGGGCCGAGATGGTGACGGATTGCCCTGGCAAAATGGTTGTGTCGCGCGGGGAAATTACCGCACTACAGATATTTTGTGCAGACAATGCCATTGTGAGGAGCATTATCTGCACAAATAATAAGGTTGTTTTTACCTGTAGTCTTCTCATTTATTTCTTTTTGAACAAAGAAACAACGAAAAGCAACACGACAGCGCCGATGACGGAAACGAGGAGTTCCCATACCAGGCCCGAACCAGTCTGAATATTCAACAGACTTATCAGCCAGCCGCCAATGAAACCGCCGATAATACCGATGATGATGTTCCACAGCAGACCGAAGCCGCCGCCACGCATGATTTGACCAGCCAACCAGCCAGCCACTGCGCCGATAAGCAGATAGAGAATAAAATGCCACATAATCACATAGTTTAAGTTAAATATAAAATTCACGGCAAAGATAAAGAAATTTTTCTAATTAGCAAATGTCGAACTTTATGGAATTTATTTCGTGGAGGCGTGGAGACGTTAAGACGCTCGCTTCGCTCGTTCGTGGAGGCGTATATAAATTGCGGCAGCTGAAAAAATTTCGTCTTGACGAATGCACTTCGTGCATGTCTTAACGCCTTAACGCATAAACGATAATTATATTTGCATATATAAAATATTTTTTCTAACTTTGCAGATTGTTTTAATTAGATCAAAAAACTACAACAAAACACTGCAAATGACAACTAAAATCGGCATTAACGGATTTGGACGAATCGGGAAAATGGTGTTTCGTTTGGCCGAGGGAGACCCCTGCATTGAAATCACGCATATCAACGACAAAATGGATACGCGGCTGATGGCGCATCTGCTGAAATACGACAGCATTCACGGCCGCTTCAACGCAGATATAGACTTTGACAACGACCATCTGATTGTGAACGGTCGCAAGATTTTGGTCACCAACCAAATGCATCCCGCTGACATTCCCTGGGAACGCACTGGTGTAGAGGTGGTTATCGACTCGTCAGGTCGCTTCAAGACCGCTTCCCAGCTCCAGCCCCATCTCGGCGGCACGGTGCAACGGGTCATTCTGAGCTGCCCGCCCGATGACGACAGCATCAACCGCACCATCGTCATGGGCGTGAACCACAACACTATACAGGAAGAGGACCGCATCATCTCCAACGCCTCTTGCACCACCAACTGCATCGCCGTGGCCCTGAAGGTTATCAATGACGAGTTCGGCATGGTGCGCGGTTTTATGAACACGGTGCACCCTACCACCAACAACCAGAATCTGCAAGACGGCTACCACTCCGACTACCGTCGGGCCCGCTCCGCCCTGGCCAATATCATCCCCACCACTTCCAGTGCGGTGAGGACTACCAAACTGGTGATTCCCGAAATGGCCAACATTTTCGATGGCTTTGCCACCCGGGTGCCTGTGGTCGATTGCTCCTTCGTGGAACTTACCGCCGAACTGCACCGCCAGGTGACCACCCGCGACATCAAAGACGCTTTCATGCGCCACGCCAACGGTGATTTGAAACCTTATCTCGAATATACCGAAGATCCCATTGTGAGCAGCGATGTCACCGACAATCCTCATTCCGCCATCTTCGACGCCATGTCAGTCAAGGTTATCGGCGGCAACTTCATCCAACTGCTTGTATGGTACGACAACGAATATGGCTATTCATCAAGAATTATAGATCTCATTAAATACATCTACCACTATGAATGAAATGATTAAATCACAGGCACTTGAGGCCAACCTCTCGCGCACACAGAATATCCCCTACACCATTCCTGAACATCATCAATGGTTCATGGCACTGTCCGACAACTACTGGGGTATCCATAAACGCATCACCGACTTTTTCAACGAGTATCACCACCCGTTTTCAAATAGAAAAGAAATTGTAAACCAGTTAGTTAGTGTTACAATTTCGGATTTTTGGTTGTACAAGGAACTGCCTGAAGAAGACAAAGAGAAAGCCCTGCAAATCATTTTCGACATCTACGATGAACTGTTGCAGAAGCAATTGGACGATGATTTGTGTAAACAACTGATTTACACTTTCTTGGATTTCTTTAATAATGCCTACGACACTATTGAAGGTACCCATTTTCTGACCGATTATCTGACCATCTTGGACAAGAATTTCGAAGGAAACAGCTTCAGTTATCTCTATAATGTCGGTCATTTCAAGAAAAAACTGCGCAAAGCCGCTGAAAATGAGGCTACCGCAGCCATGACTTTGGACTTCATGCGCAAATTGCTGCGTAGCAATGTCCAATTCTGGGAAGAAACCACCCAGATTGAGGCCTGGTACGAGAAAAACCGCAGCAAAATGTCGAAGGATTACAGTGAGTCCATGGCACAATTGGGCAAAGCCATGTATGCCGACTACTACGAGAAGATTGACTCCGCCGAGAACTTCGACGAACTGACCAAATATGCTTTCACCTTCGCCGACATCATTGAGGCGTACAAGAAAGAAATTGACATTTTCGAAAAGGCCAGTGAGCAGTTCTGCTACATTTTTTATCTGTTGCACCTGCCTGGTGTGAGATACCATCGCGAATACCTGCTGGTTGAGCTGAACAAAGTCATCAAGCGCATCAGCACCGAGCTGGATGAGGAGCAGTGCATCGAATCCATGAACGAGCTTTTCAGCCAGTTCAACGACTTCAAAGAGAGCCACATCAACATGATTCTGGATTCCATTCTCACCTTGGGAAAGGAAATCATCAATACCAAAAATACCAATCTCATCCATTATCTGGAGCGGAAAATCATCGATTTCGGCTTCGTCACCCCGGGTATCACTTACATGACCAACGACTGGGAGCTGAAGGTTAACCCATGCCACGTCAAGAACATACGTGTTTGGCTGGAGCTGATCGAATACGATCCCGAGACCATGCAACGACTGTTAGCCGCCCTGATTATCAACCTGCGTGTGGGCGGTATTTTCATTTTCGACACCGATTTCTTCCAGAAAGATATCACCAAGCTGCTGAATGCTAGAATATCACCTATCTACAAGCAAACCAAGCAGTTGGCAAGAATATTCCCTGTCTATTTCAACGAAATCGGCGCGGAAGGCGTACTGCGTGACGTTTCCACCAAGATTGACGAGCTCTCGCACCGTAACGACAAGCTCATTCATTTCTTGAGAAAACAAATCCATACCGAAGGCAACAACTCGCATATACAGATTACCTTGGATGTGATTTATTTCTGGAAAGACTTGAATAAGAAACATTTGGAGAAGATTTTGCCGCAGAACGTCTATTCTTTGGTGGATCCCGACGGTATCTGGGTGCAGGGGGTGCATGATGTGCTGACACAGCTGTTGGAGAAGAATAATCTGACGGTTGAAATGCTGATAGAAAAGAAGAAGGACGAGGTGGAGGAACTGATGAAAAATGTGCAGCATGACAACGAAACTGACATCAAGCGTGTGGAGCTGATTATCGAACTGTATCAGTTGCTGAAAGAAAAATACATCTTCGATTCCACCGACATCATCAATATTCTGAAGAAGTACTATTTTGTTGATAAAGAAGATATTGACAAGCTGGAAATGTTGCTTGAGAAGGACGAGCCCGTGGAAACACTGAAGCACATCTTCTCCCTGATGAAGAAACTCAACGACATCATCTTCGACGAGAAAAAGAGCGAAGGTTGGGAGAATGTCTTCTACAAGCGCCATATTGCCTTCGGTATTCCTTCCATGTACGGCTATTACAAGGAAGTGAAATTCGATGCTCTGGGCATCACCTTCCGTCTGGAACGCATTGCTTCCGTTTTGGTGAAACGCATCATTATGGGTCTCAATACCGAGTTCTTCACCCTCAAGATTTTCAAGGAAATCTGCGACATGCTTCAGCTGCTGCGCGACGGTCTGAGCCTCGACGGCATCCACGACCAGAGTTTCGACTCCAACCTGAAGATGATGGAATACAGTTTAACTTCAGGATGCTTCACTATTGATCAGTATATCAATATTTTCCAATTTATGGAAGGTAGCATCAAGGAGATTATCAACAACTACTTCATCCGTCCTTACGACATCCTGCTGAAGGTCATCATTCCGCAGCAATACCCCGAAATCACGGACAAGATAGAGATGAAGAAAATCATTGCCCAGAAGTCCGAGATTTTCTACCGTGAGCTGCTGTCATCCGCCTTTATTATCCAGCAGTTGGACAACTTTATGGGCGAGATCCTGAACAATCTGCGCAAGCAGGTGAATGTGCTGACCGCGGAAGAAGCCCGGAACATCATGACCTACGACCAGAATATGGCCATCAGTCCGTTGTATCAGGAAACGCCTCAGATTGACAACCAGGTGTTCTTGGGTTCCAAGGCTTATTATCTGAAGAAATTATACCTGAATAACTATCCGGTACCGCCCGGATTTATCATCACCACAGAAGTTTTCCGTCGCATCAAGTCCATCCTCAAGGTGGAACCCATCAACAATGAGTTGGACCAGATGATCAGAAGCCATCTGGCTAAGATTGAGGAAATTACAGGATGCAAATATGGTGATCCGCACAATCCGTTGCTCTTGAGTGTGCGTTCCGGTTCGGCCATTTCGATGCCGGGTGCTATGAACACCTTCCTGAATGTGGGTTTGAACGATGAGATTACCGAGGAACTGAGCAAGCAGGACAACTACGGCTGGACCTCATGGGACTGCTACCGCCGTTTGTTGCAGACCTGGGGCATGTCGTACGGCTTGGAACGTGATGACTTTGACCAGATCATCCTCAATTACAAGAAGAAATATAATGTGGCCCAGAAGATTGGCTTCACGCCCGAAAACATGCGTGAGATTGCCTTTGCCTACAAGCAATTGCTGATTGATCACAACATTCATTTCGAGGAAGATCCGTTCATGCAGCTGAAGATTGCCATCACCACGGTCTTTGACTCTTGGAACTCTCCGCGTGCCAAAGTATATCGCGAGCACATGCACATCGCCAACGAATGGGGAACTGCCGTCATCGTGCAGAAGATGGTGCTGGGTAACATCCATTACGAGTCCGGCTCTGGCGTGTTGTTCACCCGTGACATCAAGAGCAACCGCTCGGCCATCAACCTGAACGGTGACTTCTCCTTCCTCAGCCAAGGCGAGGATATTGTGGGCGGTTTGGTCAACACCCTGCCTATCAGCGAGGCCCAGCGCGAGCGCAGCTACCAGAAAGCGCCGTTCTCACTCGAAAGCCACTACCCTGACATCTTCAACAAGCTGAAGGAAGTGACCAAGCGCATGATTGAGAACGACGGTTTCATCCACCAGGAGATAGAATTCACCTTCGAGACAGCCGATGCCGATGGTTTGTATATTTTGCAGACCAGAAATATGGCGGTCGGCACCGAAAGCGGTGTGGAAATCTTTGCCGTGCCACGCGAAGAGATGAACAAGGTAGGCAGCGGTATCGGTATTGGCGCTGGTGTGCTCAACGGCATTATCGTGTTCGACAAGGACGATATCGAGCATATCAAGAACACCCCTGGCAACGACAAACACATGGTATTGGTACGTCCCGACACGGTTCCCGACGACATTGAGCTGATTTTCGAGTGTGACGGACTGTTGACCGCCCGTGGTGGTGCCACCTCACATGCGGCAGTCACAGCTTCCTCTCTGGGTAAGATTTGCGTGGTCAACTGCGACGCTTTGATGGTCAATGATGTTGAGAAGACCTGTACCATCAACGGCAACCAGTTCAAGCTTTTCGACGAAATCGCCATCGACGGCAAGAACGGATTGATATACAAGGGGAACTATCCGATAAGTGTGGATGAAGCAAATTAATAGTAGTGTGGCGGTGATTACCGCCACACTATCTCATTATAAATCAATTTTTTTTCCGTTACTTTTCCCTATGATGGAAAAGTAACCAAAAGATCAAGCCGACGGTAAGTGCAGCCGCACAAGCCTGCTCCCCCCAACCGTCGGCCTTGCTTTCGCACGCATCGTCAGGGTTTAATTATAAAGGTCTCATACGCTAAACTGTAGGGGCGCAATATTGCGTCCAATCTACATATCGGCATTCCCTGCGCACAGCCGTCAATGGGCTGATGTTACCATACGTATGTATGTCGCCAAATGTATGCAGGCCGTAGGCCTGCAGGGCTCGGTAGCCCAGGGCATCGCCCTAGGGAAAAGCGCCACCATCACCACAGAACCCTGTAGGGGTTCCAGCCGGTAGCCCCGAATTATGGTGCAAGGAACGAGCACCTTTCCCGGGGGAATGATGTACATGTGTGTGCGTTCGCGGCGCGGGTGTCGTTTGCGATGGAGCGGTAAACCCCACATTGCAGCCTTCGGCCTTATGTGAGGTTAATTGCACTTCGTGCGTGCGACCTCTTCGAGGTCATAAGATTTCCCATGATGCACCACCATTCCGCATGGAGCGAAGCGACAGGCGGAACCTCCACCCCAACCGACACACATCGAGCGAGGCGAAAACTCCCAAAACAAAGCCTTTATTTTAACTATTGTTTGTTAATATTTTAAGTCTATTTTTCTAACTAATTGATTCAAAGCGATAAAAAAATTTCTTGGAAAATTCCTGTCGGATGTTTTTCTGTTATATATTTGCAGCATCATTTCAGTATGCGAAAACAAAAAAATCAATACCCACAAACAAATTTTATAATAACAACAAAAATATGACGACACCTTACAAATATTATAGTCCCGTGACGGATGTCACCTTCCGGAAAGTCTTTGGCGAACACATCGACTTGGCCGCCAGCCTGCTCAACGCCTTCCTGCCGCTGGAGGACGGGCGGGTCATCACCGACATCCAGTATGTTCCCCCTGAAATGATGCCCGAGACACCTACCCGCAAGAACAGCATCGTGGATGTGCGGTGCGAGGACTCCGCCGGCGCCATCTTCCTTGTGGAGATGCAACTCAACTGGGACACCGACTTCATGCAGCGGGTGGTCTTCAACACCTCCAAGGCCTACGTCAAGCAGCTCGACAAGGGCAAGCCCTTCCATCTGCTCCAACCTGTCTATTCCCTCAACTTCGTGCAAGGCGACCTCCACAAAGGGCTCAGCGAATGGTACCACCCTTACCAGCTGGTCCACATCTACCACTCCGACAGGGTTTTCGACGGACTCAAAATCGTCTTCGCCGAAATGAACAAATACGAGAAGTTGGCAGAAAAAGGATGCTCAAAGAGAGACCTCTGGATGCGTTATTTCACGGAAATGACCGAGAAGACGCGAAAACCCGCACCAGAGCTACTTGCCGACCCCGACATCGCCAAAGCCATAGAGTTGCTGGAGATCATCAACTACAACGATGTCGAACAGGAACTCTACGACCGCTACTGGGATGCGGTCAGCGTGGAAGCTACCTGGAAAAGCATCGGGGAACGGGAAGGAGAGAAAAAAGGAATTGAAATAGGAATGCGGCAAGGGCGCAAAGAGGGAGAAAACGACACCAAGATCCAGCTTGCCCGCAACATGCTTGCCAAGAACCTTGATCCCGCCTTGGTCGCTGAAATTACTGGACTAACAATTGAGAAGATTCTGCTAATAAGGCGGAAATAATACATCATACCAAAACAAACTTTCCCGATCGAAGCAAGTTTTGGCGGTCTTCTCCGAATTTTCATTGTTAGCTTCGTCTTTTTTGCTTGCCGTCAGCAGCAACGCCATGGATTCTATTCCCTTCATTTGTAAGAGTTCCCTTCCGCGGTGGGACGGTTCACTGCTTCGGGGCAATTAACTTCCACTTTGCAGCTTTTTCGGAAGTTCCGCCGCGCACAGATACACGGTTAACTTTGGGGGTTCCGCCGCTTGCGAGCAAGCGGCGGAATGGTGAGGCATCAGGGCAGGTTTTGGGGGTGTGGGGGCGGCGGCAGATGAAGTGTGACCCAACTCCAACCCATGCGCCGCCGCCCCCACCTTACCTCGCCAATTAGCAACCACCATTCCGCCAGCTTCGCTGGCGCCCGCGTTACGGCGGGATTGCTTGACAAATCGCTTTGGTGCTCCGCGCTTGTGAGGCTTGCTCTAATCGCGCACACAACGGACCAAGAACCCGCTGGACTTTTGGTCGTAGTACCTGAATGCGGTGGCGTTATTGCAGATAAGGTAGCGGCAGTATGCGTTGCCGAAAGATTCCTCCGAAGCACTCCAAAAGTGGGCAGTGCTTCCGAAATTGGAGTAGTAGTCGCGGTAATAGCCAGCGGGAAGAGCTGAGAAACCTGTCGCATTGTTAGAACTCGGATTGTTACCAACAGCACAAGTGCTTGTAGCGCTGTTCCATCCTGTTATGGAAGCCAAGGCCTTGGCTATATAGGTATTGTTACTACCACACATATACAGGCTCTGGCTGCTCATATAATTGTACAATTGTGTCCATTCCGCATCACTCGGCACATGCCAGCCTATTGGACAGATACCTTGAACTCCACTAGGATTGGCACTGCTGGAAGACGAGTCCCCCATCACTGCCTTCCAATTGTACAGATAGCCGTGAGTGGACACATTGGAAGAGACGTCGTTGGGATAATAACGGTAGGGGGCCGTGAAACTAATCGTACTACCCATTGGAATGCTCGTGCCATTGGAATAACGAGTCGTACGCAGATTCTCCGCCATCCATATCTGGTTGCCAATCTGAACCGCATCATAGCTGTTGCCGTCAATGTCCGTTACGGCTTGGGGCAATACCACCGCCGTCTCAGGGTATTCTCCCTGCGTGGTGATAATGCTAAACTCGTTGCCGTAGGCTGTGCCTCCGCTGGTATAGGCGTATGCACGTACATAGTATAGGTTTCCAGGAATCAAACCTGTTATACTGCTGGTGAAACTTCCAGTGCCACTGCCGTCTATGGTGTGGCTGTCGCATATCGTCGGGTTATGCGAAGTGCCCCATGATACACCGCGGGCGGTAACAGTTAGTCCACTATTGGGAGAAATATCTCCACCGCAAATGACTGAAGTTGCTGTTACATTGCTTAAAGGAGAGGTGGTGACGGCAGGTAATTGGATTGCAGAGGTACCACTTCCATCGTACACACAACGAACCGAGTACCCGTAGGCCCTGTAGCCGACAATAGTTCCCACGTGAGCATATTCGCTGGCGATAATGCGGATGTTTGCGTTGTAGTAGTCATCGTACGCCGTAGCACTCCAAAATTTGGCACCGCCGTCGATGTAATCGTATCCAGCGACATAGTAGCCAGCGGGAATGGGAAGGGCTGAGAAACCAGTCGCATTGTTAGAACTCGGATTGTTACCAACAGCACAAGTGTATATACAGCTGTCCCACCCCGTAGTGGAAGCCAAAGCCTTGGCCAAATAAGTGTTGTTACCACCACACACATACTGACACTGGTTGCTCAAAAAATCGGTCAATAGTGTCCACTCCGCAACACTCGGCACATGCCAACCATTGGGACAAATGCCCTGCACACCACTGGGATTCGTACTGGAAGAGGTGGTTTCATGCATCACTGCTGGCCAGTTGTATAGATAGCCGTAAGTGGAAACATTTAAAGAGTCGTTGTTAGGATAATAACGATAAGCCGTTGTGGTGCTTATACCACTTCCCAATGCAATACTCATGCCATTGGCATAACGAGTGGTCCGCAGGTTCTCTCTCATCCAGCACTGGTTACCTATTTGTACTGTGTTGTACATGTTATTGTCAATATCAATCACAGAGGCCATACCAGGACAAGATTCAGCTGTCGTCCAAAAGCACAACTCATTGCCATATGCCGTGCCAAAGCTGTTAGTAGCGTATGCACGCACATAATAGAGGGTTCCTGGATTCAATCCTGTTATATTGCTGGTGAAACTTCCAGTGCCACTACCGTCAGTGGTGTGGCTGTCGTTTATCGTCGGGTTATGCGAGGTGCTCCAAGATACACCGCAGGCGGTAACACTTGCTCCACCAACGACGTATGTAATATCTCCGCCACAAGTGGCGGAAGTTTCTGTTACATTGCTTACAAGAGAGGTGGTGACGGTAGGTAGCAATTGGATTGCATTGCGCACGCAACGAACTGAGAACCCGTTAAACTTGCCGTTGGAGTTCATGTTCACGTCGGCGTAATTGTAGAAAAGATGACGGCGGTATGCGTAGTTGCCAAGGTGTTCCGTGGCACTCCAAAAGACGGTGCAGTCGCCGAAATCATCGTATTCACCGTAGTAGCTGCCAGCAGGAAAAGCCAAGAAACCCGTGGCATTGTTAGATGTTTGGTCGTTACCAACGGCACAAGTACCTGTAGAATAATTCCACTCCATTGTGGAAGCCAAAGCCTTGGCAATATAGGCGCTATCACCACCACACACATACTGGCTCTGACTGCTCACATAATTGGTCAATTGTGTCCATTCCGCATCACTCGGAACATGCCAACCATTGGGACAAATGCCTTGCACACCGCTGGGATTCGTACTAGAAGAGGTTGTTCCATGCATCACTGCTGGCCAGTTGTATAGATAGCCGTAAGTAGAAACATTAGAAGAGTTGTTATTGGGAAAATAGCGGTATGAGCCCGTGTTACTAGTCGTACTACCCAGTGGAATGCTCGTGCTATCTGAATATCGGGTAGTTCGCAGGTTTTCCTTCATCCAGCACTGTGTTCCTATCATAACCGTATTATATACATTTCCGTCTATGTCAACAGCTGGAGCGCCAGGACAGGACTGTCCATCCTGCGTAGTGCCACTATATGTGGTGGTAAAACTTAACTCGCTGCCGTAGCCTGTGCCATGGCTGTTAGAGGCATATGCGCGTACATAATAGGTAGTGAAAGGATTCAATCCATTTATGTTACTAGTGAAACTACCTGTACTACCACCATCTTCGGTATGACTATCGTTTATCGTAGGGTTTGGAGATGTGCTCCAACAAACACCTCGTGCAGTTATGGATGATCCACCCATACTAATAATATTTCCACCACAACTAGCCGATATATCAGTAATGTTACTCACCAAATTTGTAGTCACTATGGGTGGTGTATTACGAAGGATAAATGTAATCAATTCTGACTCATATTGGTTTTGAGTTATCGATTCTGTTGTCACCATATCATTATTAATGGTCACAAAACCCTGATAGGACATGAGGTCACCCGCTTCAAAACCATAGTCCGTAATCTGCTTGGCTGATTTCAAAACCACTTTCCCTTCCTCAGAAGAAATTAGGCTGATTTTGTCTTCACCGCCTTTGCCCATATTCACCATTTTGATGCTGTAGTTGTGATTTGAGCTGGTCACCTGCAGGATATAAATCTGCGGTGTTGATAGCACAATATTAAAATCATGCTTTCCTGACTCAAGCCGACCTTCATAATACGCAACAACCCGGCCAGTCATGTCATACACACGCATCAGGATATGCTCGCTTGTGGCCAAAGTTAGTTGTGCACAGGTGTGACCGTCAAAGGGGTTGGGAATATTCTGTGCAAGCCCCTCCTCGTCAAACTCAAGTTCAGTAATACCGGTGTGGATATCACCCAAAGATACGCTCAGGTTGGGATAATGGAGGGTTACCGACCAACTTCGTGTCAAGTTGTCTATGTGAACACTGTCCAAGCGTAGGGGGTTGCCATTGGCGTCCACGCAGTTAAAAGTCACCGCCGGTCCCTGTGCCATAGATGCGGTCAATATGCCTATCAATAACACAATGATATAAATTTTTCGAACAATCAAAGATTTCTTTTTATGCATTTGCTTTGTTTTTTTGTTGTATATTCTCCATACAAGGACGGGGCAAATATACAAAAAAAAANNCAATTACGCATACCCCCACATTATAAAATGCAGATTTATGTATGGCAGTTCTTTTACATAAAAAATTTCCTCATCTGTGCGTTATTAAAGAAATTTGTGTAACTTTGCAAAATAAACTAATAATAAATCTACATCAACTTATAAACAACTATTCATCAGCATATTAGCACACGAAAACATAGAAAATCAGAAAAAAAAAGACAAACTCCCAACGATATAAACTCATCAACTTAACTCATTAACATATTAAACAACTTTCAGTTTAATTAGCACATTAAATAAATCAACAGATAAACAGATAAACAAATCAACATAAAAACAAAACATCATGATTAGCATTAATGAAAAGAAAATCCTGGGTATCAATGGCTCAGGTAGAATCGGAAAACTGACGATTTGGCATCATTTACTGTCACGCAAGGTTGACGGTTTGGTCGTTAACGTGGGCCGTGAAGTCGGCAAGCACCTGGAAGACTACATCCAGCAGCTGTGCACGGACTCCACTTACGGTAACTTGAGTTTCTTCCTCTATGGCCGCGCCGGCAAACAGGTAGAAGTGAAAATCATCGACCATGACAAGAACATGATCGAGGTGGACGGTTTCCCCATCAAGCTTTTGATTACCGAGCGTAATCCCCGTAACATCAACTGGAAAGCCGAAGGCGTTCGCGTAGTAGTGGATTGTACCGGTAAGTTCCTCGACCCCTCACTGCCCGACAACGAAGGCAAAGGCAGCATTTTAGGTCACTTGACCGCTGGTGCAGAACATGTTATCGCCAGTGCTCCTTTCAAAATCAAACAGAGCGATTTCAATGCTGAAAACACTCCCACCCTTATTTACGGTATTAACCACCACTGCTTCGACCCGCAGAAACACCACGTGTTGTCTGCAGCCAGCTGCACCACCACTGGTTTGGCACACATGATTAAACCTTTGTTGGACGACAAAGAAACCTGCAATGTGCTGACTGCTTCATTGTCAACCGTTCACGCAGCCACCAACACCCAGAACGTATTGGACGGTGTGCCGAAAGAAGGAGCTACTGACTTGAGAAAGAACCGTTCTGTACTGAACAACATCATTCTTTCCACTACTGGTGCTGCTAAAACATTGGAGAAAGTTATCCCTGAAACCTCTCATTTTGGATTCATGGCTGACTCTATCCGTATCCCCACCCCGTCGGTTTCATTGATTGCTTTGAACATTACCTTCAATTCCCGTTTGAATGAAAACGGTGTTCCTTATATTTCAGGCGATTATATCCGCGACATCTACAGAAAAGTATCTGAAGGCCAGCAGAAAGGTCTGTTGAAATTCTCGATGCAACAGAACGTGTCCATGGACCTGCTCGGTATGCCCGCCGCCATCGTTATCGAAGGTAAGGAAATCCACACCAGAACAGGCTTCCTGAAGGTGCCCGCTGAAATTCTGGTCAGCATGGGTATGCACGATATTCCTGAAATCAACATCCCCGTCACCCACGCCAAGATTATGGGCTGGTACGACAACGAATTTGGCAGCTACGTATCCTGTCTGGGCCGGTTGACAGAACACGTGATTTCAAGTATTGACTAAAACACAATGACCTTACGGGACCTGAAAATTGGTCAGTTTGGTAAAGTTACACAGGTGGAGGGGAATGGTATTTGCCGGCAGCATCTGCTGGATATGGGTATCATTCCCGGCACCACCATCAAACTGGTCAAATATGCCCCTATGGGAGACCCCATGGAGGTTTTGGTTCATGGTTATTCCTTAACTTTGCGTTTGGCAGAGGCGGAAAAAATTTCAGTACAGAGAGCGGAACCTACTGACAGCACAACAAAAGCTGATTCTACCCAACAAAACGATTCGCCATTTACTCATCCTGAAGCACGTGTGGCAGAATCACTGCACGAACACAACAGTCACCCCGGCTACGGTGAGGCTGGAATATATCATGATAAAAACCACGAACATCCTCTGTCAGAGGATACTGTTTTAACTTTTGCACTTGCCGGACAGCAAAACTGCGGCAAGACTACCCTATTCAACCAACTGACAGGCTCCAAGCAGCATGTCGGCAATTTTCCCGGTGTCACCGTTGACCGCAAAGACGGAGAAATCAGAGGACAGAAAAACACCTTGGTCACTGATTTACCAGGCATGTATTCCTTGTCGTCATACACTGCTGAAGAAAAAGTCTCGCGGAATTTCATTCTGAACGACAAGCCCAAGGCTATCATCAACATTCTGGATGCCTCCAACATCGAGCGTAATCTGTATTTGACCATGCAGCTGATGGAGATGGACATTCCTATTGTGTTGGCATTGAACATGATGGACGAAGTGAGGAACAACGGAGGCAGTATCCGTGTCAACGAGATGGAAAGAATCTTGGGCACCCCTGTTATCCCTATTTCCGCTGCCAAAAACGAAGGAATTGACGAATTGGTGGAGCACGCTATGCACATCGCCAAATTCCAGGAGAAACCTGTACGCCAAGATTTTTGCGAGAAGGATGACCATGGTGGATCCGTTCACCGTTGCCTGCATAGCATTATGCACTTGGTGGAAGACCATGCCGAAAAAGCTGGCATACCCCTGCGTTTTGCGGCCGGCAAATTGGTGGAAGGTGATACCAATATTTTAGAACGTCTGCAATTGTCTCAGAATGAGAAGGAGACCCTAGAGCATATCATCCTTCAGATGGAAGAAGAGCGCGGCTTGGATCGCGCCGCTGCTATGGCGGATATGCGCTACCATTTCATCCACAAACTCTGCGACAAAACCGTTGTTAAACCCAAAGAAAGTATTGAATACCAGCGAAGTAAGAAAATAGACAGAATCCTTACCGGCAAATGGACCGCTTTCCCTATTTTTGTGGTGGTCTTGTGCCTCATCATCTGGTTATCCATTGATGTGCTGGGTGCGCCGTTACAGGACTGGCTCGACCAGGGTATCCAGTGGTTGGCGGGAGTTTGTGGTTCAGCCTTTGTCGCTGCCAATGTCAACGAGACCGTACAATCCTTGGTGGTTGATGGAATCTTTGGGGGCGTAGGTAGTGTATTGAGCTTTGTGCCCATCATCATCATTCTGTTCTTCTTCCTGAGCATATTGGAAGACAGCGGCTACATGGCCCGTGTGGCTTTTGTAACCGATAAATTACTACGTCATTTAGGACTGTCTGGACGAAGTATAGTGCCTATGCTAATCGGCTTCGGCTGTTCGGTACCCGCCATTATGGCTGCCCGAACCTTGCCTTCTAAGCGCGATCGTAGGCTAACCATCCTGCTTACACCTTTTATGAGTTGTAGCGCCAAAATCCCCATTTATGCCTTCTTTACCGCATATTTCTTCCCACATCACGGCGGTTTAGTTCTTATAGGACTCTATTTGTTAGGCGTTATCATTGGCATTATTGTGGCCTTGGTCAACAAAATTATTTCAAAAAAGACAAGTACCACATCCTTTGTGATGGAAATGCCCAACTATCGCATGCCACAGGCTAAGAATGTGTTGCATTTGTTGTGGGACAAAACCAAAGACTTTCTGCAAAAGGCTTTTACGGTCATTTTTGTCGCTTCGATAATCATCTGGTGCTTACAAACCTTTGACTTCCATTTTAATGTGGTAGAGAATGGCGAAGGAAGCATGTTGGCCGTGATAGCCGGAGCTATCGCACCTGTTTTCAGTCCGATAGGTCTGGGCGATTGGCGTATCGTTACAGCTTTGATCAGTGGTTTTATGGCCAAAGAAAGCGTAATTTCCACCATTGGTGTGTTAGGCGGCATCAGCATATTCACCATGGCCAATGTGGTGCCCATGTTGGTCTTCTGCCTGCTATATACTCCTTGTGTGGCTAGTATTGCTGCTGTGCGCCGCGAGTTAGGAGGTGGTTGGGCATGCTTTGTGGTATTCTTTCAATGTGCTGTGGCTTGGGTGGTTGCCTGCCTCGCATATTTCATAACAGGCTTAATTA
>LXOW01274138.1_pt1 | contig 16489 bp, 12 predicted proteins | sample 1368591 | NCBI WGS metagenome assembly LXOW01 (sample SAMN04884650, study PRJNA319009) | bovine gut metagenome | isolation source: Cow rumen | host: Bos taurus | place: Italy: Legnaro (PD) | collected 2014-07-09 | reverse complement strand
ATACAGAATCTCGCCCTCATCGGGGGTATGAAGACCCACCAGACACTTCATCATCACTGTCTTGCCCGAACCCGAACGACCGATTATCAGGTTGACCTTTCCCTCCTCAAACTGGGTGGTGATATTTTTCAGCACCTGCTTCTCACCGAAATATTTGGAAACATTCTTTACTTCAATCATACTTCTTTCTCCTTATCCATTAAAGCATAATCTGTGTAATCACCATATTGAGTATCAATATCACGAAACTGGCCACCACAATTCCCATGGTACTTGCCTGACCCAACTCCAATGCACCACCATCAATTCTATAGCCATAGAAAGCTGATATGGAGGAAATCACGAAAGCAAACACAAACGTTTTGGTCAACGCATAAAAAATATCATACATGCGGAAGAAGGAGGTCATTCCATCCACGAAATCGTATGTGGAGACGGAGCCTGTCAGCAATACCGTCAAATAACCGCCTAAAAGGGCAAAGAAGATACTGATAATAATCAACACAGGTATCATGATGACTGCCGCAATAATCTTGGGCAGCACCAGATAAGAAGCGGGATTGATACCCATCACCTCCAATGCGTCAATCTGTTCTGTAACCCTCATACTACCGATCTCAGCCGTAATACGCGAACCCAAATTACCCACCAACAGCAAACTGATGATGGTGGGACAAAGCTCCATCACCGCTGTAGTCTTCACAATATAGCCCACACACCACTTGGGAATCCAGTTGCTTTCAATTTGCATAGCGGTCTGCATGGTGATAACGCTACCTAGGGTAATGGAGACAATACAGACAATCAGCAACGAGCCGATTCCCATGGCATCCATCTCATAAATCAGCTTCCGGGAAAAAACATTCCATTTACCTGGTTTAGTGAACACCTTCCCCAGAAACATGAAATACTCGCCAAATGTTTCAATGAATCTTCTGATCATGACAGCTAAAGATTAATTTTCCCTCACAATTTTAGCTCCCAACGCATTCAGTCGCTCCACAATATTCTGGTAACCGCGGTCAATCTGCTCCACATTCTGGATGATGCTAATGCCCTCAGCCGACAAAGCAGCAATCAGCAGAGCCACACCCGCACGGATATCCGGGGAAGCCATTGTGGTGGCGCGCAACCTGTATTTGCGGTTCAAACCGATAACCGTGGCGCGATGTGGATCGCAAAGTATAATCTGCGCCCCCATCTCCTGCAGCTTATCCACAAAAAACAAGCGGCTCTCGAACATCTTCTGATGTATCAGCACACTTCCCTTTGCCTGAATGGCGGTGACAAGAGCAATACTAATCAAGTCTGGGGTAAAGCCTGGCCACGGGGCGTCTGCGATGGTCAGAATGGAACCATCCATATTGGTTTCTATCTCATATTCCTTGTTCTTGGGAATATAAATATCGTCACCCTTTATCTTGAAGCGAACACCCAATTTGGAGAAGGTATAAGGGATGATGCCCAGATGCTTTACAGCGCAGTCCTTGATGGTGATTTCCGAGCCAGTGATGGCGGCCATTCCCATAAAGCTGCCCACCTCAATCATATCAGGCAGAATACGGTGCTCGCAGCCATATAATTCGCTGACTCCTTCAATGGTCAGCAGATTGGAACCAATGCCTCTGATTTTCGCCCCCATCTTGTTCAGCATGGTACATAACTGATACAAATATGGCTCGCAGGCAGCATTGAAAATGGTGGTAGTGCCTTTGGCCTTCACCGCCGCCATCACAACATTAGCGGTACCAGTTACGGAAGCCTCGTTCAACAACATATAGGTGCCCTTCAAAGGATTGGCACTCAACTCATAGATATTATTCTCCATCAACACCACTTTGGCACCCAAATTGGCGAAGCCCTCGAAATGAGTGGTTAAAGGACGACGGCCAATTTTATCGCCTCCAGGCTTGGCGGAATATGCTTTGCCGAAACGGCCCAACAGAGGTCCCAAAATCATGATTGAGGCACGTATGGCCCCCGACAATTGGATAAATTCGGGAGTTTTCAGGTAATCCAAATCTATTCTTTTAGCCTGAAACCTGTATGTGTCAGCAGTTATAGGAGTGACTTCCACCCCCATTGACGACAATATTTCCATCAGCCGCCTCACATCTCGGATAGAGGGAATATTAGAAATTATCACTGGTTCCTCTGTCAACAACACAGCGCACAATACCTGCAACGCCTCGTTTTTAGCCCCTTGGGGAACGATTTCCCCCTGTAAAGTCCTACCTCCCTGAATTACAAATTTTCCCATGATATTTAAGTATGTATTTACTGCATATTCTCCACCACCCTCACATCAAAAATCTCATCTTTGACATTCTCTATATAAGAAGGGTAAATATTGATAACCATTCTTTCAAAATGATTCCAATTATACATCTGTTTGGATAATCTGATTACCAGATTGTCCAAAGAGTACCAGCCATTAGCCTCCCCATCGTACCCCCAGTTGAAATGAAACATGTCGGTGTTCTCGTTATATCCGTCACACACGTATGCGTGACCACACTCAGCAAAGTCTTTCACGTTGAGCGACGCACTGGCATATAAAACAGGGAAACCACGCTTTATATTGTCAATAATCATTGCCTTCCAACTCTTCGTGCTGGAACTGGAACGCAACTTCCGCTCCGCACTGTTGCTGTAGTCAAATTTGTTGACAAAACCATCACAAGCCTTCATAGGCCACGCAAACGACTGACAGCCGTAGCGCTTGGGTGCATAACAATACTGCATCTCAGCCGACTCGCCACAGTCTCTCAGCAAACGGGCTATAGCCTTACGCTCTTTCTCAAAATTGGGCGATTTGGCTTTCAATGTATCCGTCATATTAGACCAGTCATAATTTTCACCAGTATATGGAGACTTGACAGGATACTGCCAATAGCGCATGATTTGTCCCATTGCCACCGCAACGCAACCCACAGGGCACTTGCTGATACTCGAACACGTACATTGGGAAACAGTTTCCTTCACATAATAGTTATACCCGTCACACACTTTGGGGTAAGCCCTGGTCTGCCCCCAAGCACTAGTCAGCAACGGCCCGTAAACCCCACCTTTGGATAAATACTTCGAGTCTTCTGACATCGGTTTCAGCAGCATCTTCCACTCGCTACTCTCCCAGTTATTGTTTTCCAGCTGTTCAATGGCGTATGTAATCTGAACACAGCATTTCTCCAGAAAAATGTTCATTCCTGGAGAAACCACCTCTTCCGATTGGTTCAAGACCGAGATTCCGCCTGTCTTGAGACGGTAGCCCACTATGGCCTTACAACTTTTCACCCCTGACAATAAAACTGAGGTATTATTATCAAACAACACCTCATAGATCAGGGTGTGCCCGTTTTTCTTCAATTCGTGCACCACCAGTACATTGGCTATCGAATAACCCTGAGGGCCGAACCTTTGTGACATATAATGCATAGCGGCTGTCTTAGCCTCAGTCTGCGTCACGAAACGCTGAGCCGACAAAGCCAAACTCAAGAGACAAAGAACTAAAACAGCCGCCAGTTTTTTCATCATTACTCTTGTGGAATTACAATTGGGAATTCGTGGGTAAACTCCATACGATAAGGGGCACCGATGATGTTGGTCAGGAAGTCAACATACTGGTCGGTGAACATAAACTCGTTGGGGTTGTAATAATTTGACGGCAACGGGAAATTGCCGATGTTGCCCATATCGATAGAGTCGGTATGGAACTCTTCCAGCTCGCTGTAAGGAACAATGTCGCGCATCACCGGCATCTTGCCATAATCCTCACGCAGCAGCAGGTCAACTACCTTGTCGGCCAAGGTGGAAGTCAAACGGCGGTCGTACTCATAGCATTTGCCCGAACGGGGAATATAGCCGGAAATCTGTCCACGTGCCTCAACACCCAGCTTCTTAGAGATTTCGGATGCGATAACACCGCTGATACCTCCAAAACGGGGATGTCCATACTCGTCCAAATCCGGGCTGGCATATACCATATCCAGACTCTGTTTCTCCTCATTCCACCATCTTACACCCTCGGAAACGGCAATAATCAAACTGTGTTTAGGTGAACGCATATACTGCTCTTTCACATGCTCGAAGAAGAAATCCTTTCTCTCACGGGTCATCTCCACCTCGGGGACTAAAGCGATTTGGGCACCACCGAAAATGGCGGAACCTGTGAGCCAACCAGCATCACGACCCATCACCTCCAACACCATGATACGTTGATGCGACTCATTGGTGGTGTGTAGCTTGCTGGTCAGTTTCTTGATAGCCATTGCACCAGAGGGGAAACCAGGGCACAGAACCGTTTCGTACTGTTTGCCCTGATAATGATGGATGGTTCTTGTCCTTAAGTCGTTGTCGATGGTCTTGGGGAAACCAATTACCGGAATGCCATATTTCTCATACATCTTCTTGGCGGCACCGTTGGTATCATCACCACCAATGGTCACCAACACGTCAATCTTATATCTTTCGATATTCTTCAGAATCTGCTGCGAGCGATCTTCAGGGTTCTTCTTGCTGGGGAAAGGATTGGTACGGCTCGACAACAAACCAGTACCACCATAAATACCATTGTAAGGGATATTGGTCAGATCAACCACATCACCATTGCCCAACAAACCCTTCCAACCACGCAAAATACCATAAACCTTGAAACCCAGCATAGAAGCACGGTTTCTTACTGCTTCAATACTTGAATTGATAGCCGGGGTGTCGCCACCACCAGACAAAATTGCCAATGTTTTTCCGGCAAATAATTTGTCTGCTTTCATCTTATTTATGTCTTTAGTTATTCATAAATTCCGAATACAAGAGCCAACATGTCAGTACTTTGCCAACTAGCATCTGAGCGTATTAAACCTTCTGCCACACCCATTTCCGAAAATACAGCATCTACAATCTTGTTAGTGACATAGCTGTTCAAGTCGATAGACACCGGCTGAGGATTATAAGTGTAGTATATGGCCAAAATATTGTTCCATTCAGCCATCACCCCCTTCTCGTTCAGCTTCACCTGAACAGGAGCCAGAAGAGACTGGCTAATCTGACTGCCGCATTGAGTTTTGAAATATTTGGTCAGGGCATCGCTGGTAGAAGTGTTCATATAGCTTTGATGATTGACGTATGTCAGATCATCGAGAGCAGACGAAAAAGCATTGGTGATAGCGTTTCCGCTAGCCTCAGCGGCACGGTTGATATGCAGCACCATCGTGTCTATCAAAGCCCCTTGACCATGGGCGGTGAGACTGTCCACAATGCCTCGGGCTGAAGGAGGCAGGTTAATGCGGTAACTCTCGTCGTCATATTCATAAAAACCATAGCCCAAGGCATAATCCAATTCATCCTCAGGACAAAGACACCCCACCGCATAAACGGTGGCCAGCGACAGACAATCCGTAAACGCAGTTTCCATTTGGGAATAAGTCAGCAGTTGGGTGGCATATTTGCCGGAGGTGTCCTTACAAGAAACTGACACCAAAGCAATCACGCCAAGCAGTACAAAAAACAGTTTTTTCATGATAAATAGTATTATTCACAATAAACTGCAAAGATACAAAAAATATTTACACCCGTCCAACTCTTTTCGAAATATGGAAAATTTTTGTATTTTTGCGTTCCGATATACCAAGCAAAGAATAGCAACTAAACAATACCTATCATGTCCATCGCAGTTCACCATGTTTCAAAGGTTTTCGGCACACAATATGCCTTAGACGATGTCAGTTTTGAAATCAAGAAAGGAGAGATTGTGGGTTTCCTAGGTCCCAACGGAGCCGGCAAATCCACTATGATGAAAATCATCACCTCCTTCATTCCTCCCACCAAAGGTGATGTGGAGGTGTGCGGCCTGGATATTTGGAACGACTCGCTGGAGCTTCGCAAAAAAGTGGGTTACCTTTCGGAAGCCAACCCATTGTATTATGATATGTATGTGCGCGAGTTCCTGGAATTCATAGCGGGTATCCATCAGCTGAAGGACAAGAAGGAACGTGTTGACCACATCATCAAACTCACCGGCCTGTCGCCCGAGATGCACAAGAAAATAGGGGCGCTGTCACGAGGCTACAAGCAGCGTGTGGGCATCGCCCAAGCCCTCATCCATGACCCCGAGGTGCTGATTTTAGATGAACCCACCACTGGACTTGACCCCAACCAGCTGCTGGAGATACGCGAGCTCATCAAGAAATGCGGTAAAACCAAAACAGTGTTGCTCTCCACCCATATCATGCAGGAAGTGGAGGCCGTGTGCGACCGCATCATCATCATCAATAAGGGGAAAATAGTAGCCGACGCCAAGATTGACGAAATCCGAAAGATGACGGAGAAGATGGGATTCAAACGCCAAGAGGAACGCGCCACTAACCTAGAGATGGAGGAACTGTTCCGCCAGCTTACCCGCTAAAAGCCCGCTTAGCTGTTCATCGAAACCAAGAATTCCTCATTGCTGCGGGTATATTGCATTTTCTCTTTCAGGAATGTCATAGCCTCCAAGGCGGTCATGTCAGCCAAGTGGTTTCTAAGTATCCATACTTTCTGAAGCACTTCCTGAGGCTGAAGCAGATCATCACGACGGGTGCTTGAGGCCACAATATCCACAGCGGGATAGATACGCTTGTTGGAGAGTTTTCTATCCAACTGCAACTCCATATTGCCAGTACCCTTGAACTCCTCGAAAATAACCTCATCCATACGTGAGCCTGTCTCAATCAGTGCTGTGGAAATGATGGTTAGGGAACCTCCGTTTTCAATATTACGGGCGGCACCAAAGAAACGCTTGGGCTTTTGCAGGGCGTTGGCCTCCACACCACCTGACAACACCTTGCCTGAAGCGGGAGCCATCGTGTTAAACGCTCTGGCCAAACGGGTGATGGAATCAAGCAAAATACACACATCCTGTCCGCATTCCACCATGCGCTTGGCTTTCTCAAGTACCATATTGGCAATACGCACGTGACGTTCTGCCGGTTCATCAAACGTGGAGGAAATCACCTCTGCGTTTACGCTGCGCTGCATATCGGTCACCTCTTCCGGACGCTCGTCAATCAACAATACAATCAAATAAATTTCAGGATGATTGGCGGCGATAGCATTAGCAATTTCTTTCAGCAACACCGTTTTTCCCGTTTTAGGCTGGGCCACAATCAAGCCACGCTGACCCTTTCCTATAGGTGCAAACAGGTCGATAATTCTGGTGCTCAAGCTTTCTCCCGAATGACCCGTCAGCCTGATTTTATGATCAGGAAACATAGGGGTCAGGAAATCAAATGGAACCCTGTCACGAATTTCCTCAGGATTACGGCCATTGATTCTCTCGATTTTGGTGAGAGGGAAGAATTTCTCGCCGTCTTTCGGCGGACGTATAGTACCCTTGATGGTGTCTCCATTTTTCAACCCAAACAATTTAATCTGGGAAGGTGATACATATATATCATCAGGTGACGACAAATAATTATAGTCTGACGAACGGAGGAAGCCACATGAGTTGTCGGGATTGATTTCCAACACTCCCTCCGCAACCACCGTGCCGTCATAAATGGCATTGGAAACAATTCCCCACTGTTCGTTGAATACCGAAACATTCTTCACCTGCTCAGGCTTAGTTTTAGGTTCCTCCTTTTTCTCCACCTCCTTTACCTCTGCGCTTGTTTCCTTTACGGCTTCTTTTTCTTCTTTCTCGGTTTTCTCAACAGATTCCGGTTCTTGGGTGGTTTCCTCTGCAACAATCTCAGTTTTCACTATTTCCTGTGCCACAACCTGATCTTTAACAATTTGACGGTCAACAAAAGACTTGTCATCCAGCATCATGTCATTCAGTGACATAAGCGCATCATTTTCCGTTTTAGCGGGTGTGTTTTTTTTCTTTCTAACGGATGTCTTCTTGGGCTTTTCTGTTTTTTTCTTCTCCTCCGATGGCTCATCAGCCTTTCTTTTCAATTCAGATATATCCACACTGTCATCAATCAAATCCAAATCAATTTGCTTGGCACTTTCCTTTTTTGTTCTCTTGGGTTTACTTTCTTTTTCCTTTTTGGGGGATTTCGCTTTGTTGATTTGTTCATTGGGCATAAAAAGCGGCATTCCTTCCAATTGAGACGCTAATGACTCCTTCCCCTCAGATACTGACTCCTCCATTTGCATTTTATCACTGACCAATATGACATTGGAAATTTTCTTGACATTTGAGGTAGCGACAGGTGCCTCTCCGGGCACAGAAATACGCTTTCTTTTTGATTTGCTTGACGAAGAATTGTCCATAAAAATTAGGATAAATAATTAAAATTCTTTCTTTTACAAAAACTCTTTAGATTGTCATCCGCACTTTCACGGCTACTGCTGACATAGGTTTTAACCGCTTGCGAATAACACGGCAAAAATACAAAAAATTTGAATATTTTGACACGGCATGCGAAAAATCAAAAAAAAGTTATAAATTTGCACCCTCAAATTATATTTGAATATAGTTTTATAATATAGTAACACTAAGGCCTATGAAAAAATTAATCTCACTCTCATTGCTGACATTGTTAATGACTCTGTGTCAAACAATCTACGCTCAGATAAACAGCGGCGTATTACCCCAAAGTGCGGTCAGCCAACTCTCTGAAGCAGTTGTGCCACAATATGACGTGGCTACTCCAGATTTAACCAAACTACAAGCCAAAACCGAACAATCCATTAAAGACGGTACTCCCTTAAGAGTAGGTATTGTTATGCCTCTGCAACTGACCACTGACAATGCCGGTATTTGGGAAACAACCGATGACGGATACGACATCTGGCGTCTCAAACTGCACAACGACAAAGCTTTGGGTTGCTGCGTGTTATTTGAACGCTTCATGTTGCCCGAAGGTGCACAGTTTTTTGCTTACAATGAGGACAAAAGTTTGATTTACGGTCCTTATACCAACGAAGACAATCCCTCCGGAGAAGGATTCACCAGTGGTATCTTTGCTGGAGGTGATGTCATTTTAGAATATGTTTCTCCCAAACACCAACTCAATATAACCAATAATCCTGATATTGCCCTTGCCGGCTACAGCCATTACTTCCGTCCGGAAGGTTTGCCCGATTACAGAGTTTTTGGTGCGAAAGACGGTGATACCGGCTATGGAGCATCTCAAAGTTGTATGATTAATGTCAACTGCTCGGAAGGCGACAACTGGAGAGTTCAGCAAAAAGGTGTTGCCCGTATGCAGTGTTGGAGCATGGAAGACGGACAAGTATTTGCAGGTTGGTGTTCTGGAACTCTGGTTAATAACACGATGGGTGATGGCACCGCTTACTTCCTGACTGCCAACCACTGTGCAGATGGAACTCCTAGCAGTTATTGGAATTATTTTGAATTCTATTTCCATTACGAATGCCCTTATTGCAATTGCACCTCTGAACCTGGCGCAATCACTTATACCGGCTGTACAAAAGTAGCCAACAGTCCTATTCAAGGCGGCTCCGACTTCCTCTTGGTGAAGTTAAAGAATGCCAACTGGTCAAAACTGAAAAATGACGGTCTGGTGTTGAATGGTTGGAGCAAATCGGCAAGTGCAAGCACTTCCGGTGTCTCAATCCACCATCCCGCAGGCGATGTGAAGAAAATCTCCACCTATACCCAAACACTGACTTCCGGCGAATTCCATTCCAGTTCAACAGGTGAAGCAGGTGCCACTAATGCTTATTGGATTGTTCCATGGGCACACACCACCCATGGTACCAGCGTCACAGAAGGAGGCTCCTCAGGTTCTCCTTTATTTAACCAAAACGGTTTGGTTGTTGGAACTCTGACAGGCGGTTCTTCCAGTTGTTCCTATATCTCAGCTCGCGAATACTATGGCAAAGTGTCCTATCACTGGCAGTCTGCCGGTACTTCTAACGATAAAAGACTGCAACCCTGGTTAGACCCTGTTCCACTTTCACAAACCACTTGCAACCCGTTAGACCTCACGGGTAATTTCTATGTTATTCCCGCCGCACACATTTTCTCTTATAATGGTGCCACTTACAATTACATTGTATTCAGCAACCAGCCTTGGACTCTGACTTATCAGAATGACCACGATTGGTTCACCGTCAACAATGAATCCGGTTCTGGTGACGGTGCAATCCAAGTAACTTGCCAGCCCAACAACACCAGTTCAACCCGCCGCGGTAACATGCTCATCACCAAAACAGACGGCACCACCTTCCAAATTATTGTCAAACAGGAAGCTAATGGATCTGGTATCTCAATTATTCCTGATGAAGATTTTTCAGTATATCCCAACCCCGCCCACAACGAAATCAACATAGAATCTGTTGACCATTTCGTCAGCAAAGTGGAAATCATCGACATGCTGGGTAAGGTGGTTTACAGCTACACCAACAGCGGTGCCAACTCTTTGACACTGCCCGTAAGCCAGTTGGAAAACGCCATGTACCTTATCCGCTTAACCACAGACAAGAACGAAGTGGTGTATAAAAAGTTTACGAAGAACTAATACTTACCAAAGAGGCGGAGCATGCTCCGCCTCTACTATGATAACATAGATTTAGCCCTATAGACGGCCTCAAAGAGGTCGTCTATTTCTTTTTTGTCATTATACAAGGCGAACGATGCACGTACAGTACCAGGAATCCCAAAATGATCCATTATGGGCTGAGTGCAATGATGGCCTGTTCGTACAGCCACACCCAACTTATCAATGATAGCCCCAATATCCATCGGGTGGATTTTGCCGATATTAAAAGACACTATGGCCGCTTTCTGCTCAGCATTGCCATAAATACGCAAGTCCTCTATCGTGGATAATCGTTCTTCCGCATATTTCAATAGTGTATGCTCGTATGCGGCAATCTTGTCAATACCTATATTCTCCATATACTCAATAGCCGCTTTCAGCCCCATTGCATCTCCCACACTTGGAGTACCTGCCTCAAATTTGAAAGGAAGGTCATTATATGTGGTTTTTGCAAAAGTCACTTGCTTGATCATCTCACCTCCCCCTTGATAGGGTTTCATCCTGTTCAGCCATTCCTCCTTCCCATACATCACTCCAATACCCATGGGCGCATACATTTTATGTCCCGAAAAGCAGTAAAACTCACAATCCAAATCCCGAACATCCAACTTGCAATGGGAAACTGCCTGTGCCCCGTCAATCAGCACTGGAACACCCCTCTTATGTGCTATTCCAATAATTTCCTTTACAGGATTAACCGTACCCAATGAATTGGAAACATGTGACACTGCCACAATTTTTGTCTTCGGGGAAATTAACGCATCCAGCTGGTCGATACACAACACACCTTTATCATCAAACGGCAAGACTTTCAGCACACAACCACGATCTTCACACAAAAACTGCCAGGGGACAATATTGGCATGATGCTCCATCTCGCTAACAACAATCTCGTCACCCTCGTGCAAAAAAGACCTTCCAAAAGAAGCGGCCACCAAGTTGATGGAGTCTGTTGCACCACGGGTGAAGACAACCTCATACGAATGAGACGCATTGATGAAACGACGCACAGCCTCGCGAGCCTGCTCAAATTCATCTGTGGCCAATTGGCTCAAGTAATGCACCCCCCGATGGATATTGCTATTGATGGTCTCATAGTATTTTGTCAATGCGTCAATCACCACTTGAGGTTTCTGGGTTGTTGCCGCGTTGTCTAAATATACTAGTGGCCTTTTATATATCTGCTGGTCTAAAATTCTGAAATCCTCTCTATTCATCTTCTTCGTCGTCTTGATCGTCATTTACTTCCTCATAATTAGTATAAGATCCATTATCCCCCTTATTCATCAGCGCATCCTTCATCAACAGGCCATAACACAGAATAATGACTATGGTGGTGAAGATGCTCATCCAATTCATAGTCAAAGCACCCTTAATCACCAAATTGCACATTACAAACAGCCAAATTTGCGAAATGATGTACAAATGAAAGCCAATCTTGTTGAGTTTTAGCATAAAAGCAGCACCTACAATAGCCAGCACATAACCCAAAGACAACACAAGATACTGCCAAGAAGGTACATCCACCATTGTCTGCAATACCTCAATAGCCTCAGCAGGCATGCCCATGTTTTCATACATTTCTATCACAGACGGCATAAAACCGGAAGTGAATGAAAGTGTGAAATAAGTCAGGAAGGAAAAACCTGAATTGATAAAAGTTAATACTGCCAATACCACCAACCATGGTGATCTTGCAGGTTTGTTCTCATTAAATGGATCCATGATATGTAATTTTATAATATTTTTTTGTCTGATAATCTATTTTGAATCTATCGTCACTGCGTAAACCCACAAGCCATACAATCTTTCCTCCCGAACATAAAAGAGGAATTCTTTTCTTATCCAACAAGTTAATTTTATGGTCTGTGAAATAATCGCTCAACTTTTTCTTCCCTTTCATGCCAAAAGGATGAAAACTGTCACCCTCCCGCCAATGTCTCACAACCAATGGGAATTCCAGTTTGTTAGCATCCACATACAAAATATTCGGGTTGGGGTCAAAACCGGAAAGATTGTCTATATCATATTCTTCCACCATAAAACCGTGTGTATTCATATCTGCAATGTCCCCAAGCTGTATATCCAGTTCCTGACGATCATCTATTTCTTTAATAATAAGAAATTTTCTATCTTTCACCAATTGATATTCAGGAGAAAAGAAACGCTTGCCGGATATCCTGTCCGTCGATTCCAGAATCTGTCCAATCAAAGAAGAACTGAAACCATAGTTTCTCAGTATCTCACCCAAAACCAATACAGGATCCGTACATTTCTTCAAATCCGGAATCGAAACACGTATAGTGTCACCCACTGTTGAAATCAAAGACAATACCGTATCACTCATCATACTCTGGTAAAACCGAAACTGTCGCCTCAACAAATCGATATTTCTGGTAAAGGTGGAAATCAGTTCTGGATTTAACTCTTCCAGTTTAGGGATCACAGAGAGTCTGATTTTATTGCGATGGAAGTCTTCCGTGAAGTTAGAGACATCGTTCCTGTATTCAATACCCTTCTCAGCCGCAAAACTACGGATTTCCGATGATGAGAACGGCAAGAGAGGTCGCAAGAGTTTCCCATTCTGTTCGGGAATAGCCGTTAAGCCCTTCAGTCCTGTTCCCCTAGTCATATTCAGTAGAAAAGTCTCCACATTGTCATTAGCATTATGGGCGGTCACCACAAAATCAAATTCTTCACCAATCTTGGCAAACCAGTCGTAACGAAGTTTACGGGCGGCCATCTCAAGAGACAGACCTTCCTGTCTTTGATAATTGAGTGTATCGAACTCTTTCTCATAATACGTCACACCATACTGTTTCGCTTTTTTTCGGACCAACTCCATATCCCGATTTGAATCCTCACCTCTAAGATGAAAATTGCAATGGGCAATGGCAAACGAAAGACCACAGTAGTCAAAAAGATAGGCAAGTACTGAAGAGTCAGCACCACCGCTCACAGCCAACAGATAATTTTTCTCTTGGGCTTGCGGTATCAACCGGTCAATATTTCTCTTGAATAACTCTTCCATATTTCAGGCTACAAAATTACAAAAATATTCCCTGAGTAGGTAAAAAAAAGAGAGGAACATAGTCCTCTCATACTATTAACCCTAATAAAAAACATTTTTAAGAACCACATTTGGAGTATCCACAACTAGTACAGCACAAACAACCCTCTTTATACTCCATGGTGTTTTCCTGACCGCAATTTGGACACACAGACCCTTTGGCTTTGGTACCATCACGGAGGAATTTCTTCAATGCGCGAATCACACCATTTTTCCATGAGTTAATGGACTCTTCCCTAAAATTCAAACCAGAGATGATATTGATGATGCTTTCCATAGGTATTTCATGTCTCAACAATGCGGAAATCATCTTGGCATAATTCCAAAACTCTGGATTAAAAGTACGTGACAAACCACTCATCAACACTTCATAGCCATCCTTGTCATAATACTGGAAATCGTAGGTTTTAGTACCATCCTCATGGCGGTTTTTGATGATATTACCTGATTCAACCCATGTGGGGATGACAAAACGATCGCTTTCAGTCTTACCAGTGAAAATCTCATACGGACGACCATCACGCAAACCCACAAAAGCAATCCAGTCTTCACTGTTATTCTTGAATCTCACCACTTCAGCAGGAAGAGAAGTCGGACGTTTGTAATTCTTTGCTTTTTCCTCGGGTTCTTTTTTATCCTCTTTGGTGATGGTATTGAGCACACCGTCACGAGAGCCCTCGCGATAAACCGTCATACCTTTACAGCCAACCTCCCAGGCTTTGACATACAAACCTGCTACGGTTTCCTCTGTAGTATCGGCAGGCAGATTCACAGTAACAGAAATCGAGTGGTCAACCCATTTCTGCACTCTACCCTGTAATTCCACCTTTTTGATATAATCGGTATCAGCAGCAGTGGACTTGTAGTATGGAGATTTCTCCACCAATGCAAAAATGGCATCCTTGTCCATTTCCTCCAACTGCTTCTTACTAATACCCTGTACCGCAGCCCAGTCAATGAATTTAGGATGAAAGACCATGTATTCCTCAAACAGGTCACCAACAGTATCCCGTACGGTTTTACGTCGGTTCATATCGTTGGGATTCACCTTACGTCTTCTCATATACACTACATTGAACACTGGCTCAATACCCGAAGTGGTCTGGGTACAAATGCTGACGCTTCCCGTAGGAGCGATAGTCAACAAAGCAATATTTCTACGTCCATAACGAATCATATCATCATACAGCTTTTCATCAGCCTCCTTCAGTCTGAGCACAAAAGGATTGCGACTTTCCTTGATGCAACTGTAAACCGGGAAAGCGCCTCTCTCACGAGCCATCGTTACAGAAGAGCGGTAGGCCGACAAAGCCAATTGTTTATGTACCTCTGTCGAGAAGGAGTTTCCGTGATCTGACCCGTACTGGATATTCAAGGCAGCCAACATGTCACCTTCCGCAGTAATGCCCAAACCTGTACGACGACCTTTTAGTGACTGCTTCTTGATTTTATTCCACAACTCCAGTTCCACACGCTTTATCTCATCAGTTTCAGGATCGCTTTTGATTTTGGAGATAATCTTTTCTATTTTTTCCAATTCAAGATCAATGATATCATCCATCAGACGTTGGGCATACTGCACATGCTGTTTGAAAAGAGGCATGTTGAAACTGGCTTGTTCTGTAAATGGATTGTCAACATAGCTATATAAGTTCATAGCTATCAAACGACAGCTATCATAGGGGCATAACGGGATTTCGCCACAAGGATTGGTGGAGACCGTCAAGAAACCCTCATCGGCATAGCAATCAGGGATTGCCTCTCTATGGATAGTGTCCCAAAACAACACCCCCGGCTCAGCTGATTTCCATGCGTTGTGGGTGATCTTCTGCCACAATTTGGCAGCATCTATCTCCTGTCTGAACTTTGGATTGGGAGAGTCAATAGGATACTGCTGCACGTATGGCTTGCCTGTTTTCACACATTCCATAAACTCATCGTCAATTTTCACCGAGACATTGGCTCCCGTAATCTTTCCCTCGGTCATCTTGGCATCAATAAAGCGATCAGCATCTGGATGTTTGATAGAAATAGATAGCATCAAAGCTCCACGACGACCATCCTGAGCCACCTCGCGGGTAGAATTGGAATATCTTTCCATGAAAGGTACCACACCCGTGGAAGAGATAGCACAATTTTGCACCTTGCTGCCCGCAGGGCGTATATGAGACAAATCATGACCAACACCACCACGACGTTTCATCAATTGGACTTGTTCCTCATCCATCTTCATGATACCACCATACGAGTCTGAGCGGGCGTCATTCCCTATCACAAAGCAATTGGACAAAGACGATATCTGGTAATCGTTACCTATACCAGCCATCGGACTGCCTTGCGGAACAATGTATTTGAAATGTTCGAACAATGAATAAATCAACTCCTCACTCATCGGATTGGCATATTTTTTCTCAATACGGGCAAACTCCCTTGCCAAACGGTGATGCATATCGTCAGGATTACGCTCCATCAACTGACCCTCATCATTTTTCAGAGCATACTTATCAATCCATACTCCTGCAGCCAACTCGTCACCGTTGAAATAATCCACAACTTCTTGAAAGATTTCCTCCTTCGAATATATTCTCTCCACAGGTTCCTTTTTCTCTTCATCTGTTTCATGCTCCATGACCAAATCTGCCAAGTCGTCAAATTGCACTTTATCCAACACATTCTCCCTGCTCTCAATCAGTACCTGCTGATTCTCCTTTGCTTTGGTTTCACCTTGCTCTAAGGTTTCCGAAAAATTAAACTCGCCAAATAATGATAAATCCGTATCCATAGAATTACAATAAAAACACTATTTTAAATATGTCCTTCCCCTCTTTTTCATAAAAGACTAACTTCAACATCAATCATCATTTTGACAATCCACAGATATGCTGATAATTAGCTTGCAGAAACACCAACAAAAAGTCACTTGCTAAAA